>Ga0209376_1003961_pt1 | contig 13085 bp, 15 predicted proteins | sample GraSoiAngelo_134_FD_185891 | JGI IMG/M metagenome (GOLD analysis project Ga0209376, IMG submission 185891) | Grasslands soil microbial communities from the Angelo Coastal Reserve, California, USA - 14_0929_05_30cm (SPAdes) (version 2) | ecosystem: Environmental > Terrestrial > Soil > Grasslands ... | reverse complement strand
ACAACCGCAATCAGACGGCAATAATCAAGGCGCTGGAATTCAATTAACTCAATTAAAACGAATGACGAGGTTCACATGAACAAATTTCTATTGGGATTCACCATTGCTGCGGGTTTCGCTGTCCTCGTGATGGCGCAGGGGAAGATCAATCCGACCGACCCGCAACCAACCTGCAACATGTGCCCGGGAACCTATATTCCGCTATCCGAGTTGGAGGCGTATACAAAGAAGGCGATCGCCGAAAAATTGATCGATCAGCAAGTGAGAGATATCGAGATTGGAAAGGCTCACGTCGGCATCGGCATGGTCCATCGCGGAAAATTGGACAAGCCCGCACCTAATTCCGTCGCGGAGCACGACCTGGTCAGCGAGGTCTACCACATCGTCTCCGGTACGGCCACGCTCGTTCTCGGTCCCGATATTACCAACAGGCAGAGACGCCCCGGCACCCTGCGGACCGTTATCGAATTCAACGGTCCGGGCAACAATGGCTCGGAAATTCGGAACGGCAAGTCATATGACCTTAAGCCAGGCGACGTCGTTGTGATTCCCGCGGGGACGGGGCACTGGTTCACCAAAATCGACGATCACATCGATTATTTGATGGTTCGCATCGATCCGGACAAGGCAACACCGCTCAGGAGCGAAGCGCAGTCGAAGGAATACCTTTCGAAACCGGCTCCCCGCGAGCAGTGACGACAGATAACTGTAGCGGCGGTCTATGACCGCCGGTATTTCGCTGATTGTAGGAAAAGCCGGCGCTCATATTCTTGAGGCTGCGCGCTGTCGCGCTTGCGCTTCGCGGAGCGCCGCTACAGTCAGCTTCGCGCGGCGGTTTTATCGAGCGACGGCTCCTTGCGTCAATGCGGCAAGAATCTCGTCCAGTGTCGGCGGTGTTCGTGAATCTTTAAACTGCGCCAGCCGCTTATAGATGTTTGCGGCAGCGGCGTGGAATTCGCCCGGGGATCCGGCTTCACTGAAGGTCCTCGATATCTCTTCCATTTCCCCGACAAATCGCCAGGCTTTGGAGGTATTGGATTGAATCCGCTTTTGAACTTGTTCGGGTAATGCCGGGTCATCGTGCTCCCATTGTGCAAACAGCTCTTCGCGCACGCCGAGAGTTTCAGCGGTCGCTAATATGGCGGCGAGCAGCGCGACAGTTCCCTTTGTATTCGCCGCATAGCACATCTTCAGCGCGGATGCTTTACCGATTGCGGTTCCCATGATTTTGGCATCGAGCGGACCTGCGGAAAAACAAGGCGCGACGGTGGCTGCGCGCTCTCCGGACAGATAGAGACATGTTGTCCCGGGCTTCCAGGCAGGGAATCCGATGATGCCTCCATCGACGAAGCTCACACCGGCTGCCGACATCGTTTGACCGATCTTGATCGTGCGCTGCGGTGCGATCGCGTTCGCCTCCACATAAACTCCGGTAAAGCCGGCGGCGAGCACATCATTCGCCAGCGATTCGGCCGCGTGTGGGGGGCACACACTGATGACGATCGGGCACTCGGCACAGAGCGACGCCAAAGTTCGCGAATCCCGCAGGCCGAATTGCGCCGCCCGTTCGCGTGTCTGCTGCCGGCGTCCTTCGGAAGCCCAATAGACTTCGCAGCCGCTATTTTGCGCAGACGCCGCGATAGAGATTCCCATTTCTCCCGGGTGCAAAATTCCGATACGTTGCTTCACATGCCCCTCCTATTGGATTAGCCACAAAAAGGCACAAAAATCACAAAGATGTCATCTACTGGCCGATATATTTTTTCATCCAGCCGAATACGGTTTCATGCCAGCGTTTGCTGTCGAGGGCTCCAAGAACCCAATGACCCTCATCGGGAAAGATGAGAGTTTCGGATGGCACGCCATTGCGGCGGAGCGCAGTGAACAATTGAAGGCCCTGATCGACCGGCACGCGAAAATCCTGCTCGTTCGTGATGACCAGCGTCGGCGTTTTGATTTTATCTGCAGACAAATGCGGCGAGCATCTCGCAAAATGCTTTCTCGCGGCGGTACTCCAGGGAGGACCGCCGGATTCCCAGTCGGTAAACCAAAGTTCTTCGCTTTCGAACGACATCGTTTCGAGATTGAAAACGCCATCGTGCGAGACGGCGGCCTTGAAACGATCCGTGTGCCCGATGAGCCAATCGACAGCATACCCTCCGTAGCTTGCGCCCGCTATACCCATTCGTTGTGGGTCGACGAACGAAAACTTTGCGACGGCATCGAAGACGGCGTCGAGGTCGACCATGACCTTGCCGCACCAATCCTGCGAGATCTCATCCACGAATCGCTGGCCGAAACCCGTTGAGCCACGAGGATTCGGCGCTGCGACGATCCAACCTTGAGCGGCCCACAGCGCCGGATTCCAGCGAGAGGACCACGAGTCCCCCCAATCGCCCTGTGGACCACCATGAATGAGGAAGACGGCTGGATATTTTCTCGAAGGATCGAAGTTCGGCGGCTTCAGTAGCCAATATTGGATCGACGTACCTGCCGCGCCCGTAACCGTTACGCTCTCGGTCTGAGGCATGGCCGTTCTACTAAGCCAGGGCGAGTTTTCATTCGTTAGCTGCTTTGTTGAGCTCCCATCGAGCGAAACCCGGAACAATTCAGATGGAGCCGTCAGCATTGATTTTGAAAAAAGAATGAAATCCGGACCAGCCTGGAGCTGAGTGATGCTGCCGCCCTTGGTCACCAGTTTGGGAACGCCGCCGGATACTGGTATGACGTATAAATTCAGCGTTCCCTTTTCGCTCGCCGTGAAGAAAATAGAACGCCCGTTGGAAGAGAACGTAAACTCCTCAACCGAAATATCCGGCGACTCGAACAAAGTGCGCTTTGAACCGGTTGCCAGATTGTACAGGTCGATGTACCACCGATCGGATTCGAAACCCGCGCGCCGCTGTGCGGAAACGGCGAGAAGTGTTCCATCCGGCGAAAACACCGGCTGATTATCTGCGGCGGGATTTGCCGTGATTTTTTTGGCTTCGCCTCCCATCACCTGGACCAACCACACATCACGGTTCGTGCTCATCATTTCGCGATCCCGGCCGTCACGATTGGAAACGAACGCGATGCTACGGCTGTCGGGAGCGAAGGCTATGCCCCCGTCTTCATAAAAGTGCGGCGGCGAATCGTAATCTCCGAGCGTGACATCGCGGGCTTCTCCGGTGTCGAGATCGGCGACGAAAACATGATGACGAATATTCGTGCGCCATTCGTCCCAATGCCGGAACGGCAAACCGGTCAATAGGCGAACCTTGACCGGATCCTTCTCTAGCGCTGCACGCGTGCGTATGTTGCATTCTTCATCCTTGCATTGCGGGTAAACATCCGAGACGAACGCCACCTTTTTTCCGTCGGGAGACACAACCAGCGGAGACTGTACGCCTCCCGAGACCTTCGTGACTTGCTTCACGCCTCCGCCGCCGGTATCGGCCAGGTACACTTGGGCTGCCCCGTCGCGGTTGGAGATGAAAACAATATGTCTGCCGTCCGGAGTAAATCGTGGCGAGTTCTCAGTCTTTTCTCCACCAATTAATTCGTTTGGTGGTGCGGACCCGTCGGCCGGTACCGACCAGATGTCTGCATTTCTGCGGCCACTGTCCAACGCCGTTGTCGTTCGCGTAAACACAACCTGTTTACCGTCCGGCGAGATCCGCGGCTCGGAGACACGAATCGCGGTAATCAAATCGTCGATCGTCATTGGCCGTTTTGTTTGTGCGAATGAAGAAAATGGCAAGACGATCGTGAGAGTTAGAACCAGCATGCTCCGCATACAGCGACCCTCCGTGCTTCAGCAGGAGTTTACACGACAAATGCCTGCGCCCGAAGTGCAACAACAAAGGAGGACTGTTGCATGAAAACGACGGCGTCTGACATATTGATCGACTCCATTCACGATTGGGGCGTCGATGTGGTTTTTAGATTGCCAGGGGATGGGGATCAACGGAATCCAGGACGCGCTTCGGAAGGAACATTCTGAAGTGCCCAGTACGGACTTCCCACTCCGCGAGCGCATTCGCGCTTCTTTCGATTGCGAGTCTCCGTCGCCCGTTCCAGTGATGCCATGGTTTGAAGTTCAGCCACAAAGTGACTTCTGTCAGCCTTCTTAAACCTCCGTGACCGTCGATAGCCCCTTCAGTAAATTTGATTTCGAACATTCAGTGCGTAGCAAGTTCGGCGTCTGCCCAACGGCCTGGCGATAACCCGCGCCGGGCGAGCGTTCTTCGCGAGCGCGGCGACGGGTTCATCGGCCTGAGCCAGCTTCAGAATCTGCGCACACCCATAGTGCCGATATCTCACGGCATGAGTTCCGATAGGCGATCGCGAATCTCGTCTCGATAGAGGATCTCGATTCCAACTATCCGTTCATCGAGGACGTCGAGGATCAGCATCCCTTTCTCCGGATCAAGCGCAACGTTTCGGTGGTTTGGGCCGTACGCGCCTTCGGGCCGAGGAGCCGTATATATCATTGCGCAGAATGAATCGCCGCAGCGACATCGATCGACCACGCTCAAAGCAGAGATCGTTTCCGCAAGCTCTTCTTCATTCGAATTGCTGAGAAGAGTCGTGAGTTCGGCTGCCAACATAGGAAACTGATCTGAAAGTTTGAAACTCATAGGGCATCTAGGGCCGTTGCGCCTGATTTAGGCGACGTTGAAGCACATGAGCGCCTGGCTAACGTTGCGTTGATGCGCGGGTTAGACCGCAGGTCGGAAGCCGTCATCATCTCCACCTATTCGATTACCGCACCCAGCTGCGCGTCGTATTGCTGCCGCTCCTTCGCATCCATTCGGCTGCGAAGAAGCCGGATCGTGTAGCCCCCGATCAGGTGACCTTGGTCGACGGCCAACCAATCGGACACGCGGTCGAGCGGCACACTGACGCTCTGACCGAGGCGTACGTTGGGCAGATTCAGGGGCTGGTCGTTGACAAGTCCGGTGAAGGAATCGGCGGTATGCGTGACGGAGACCAGCCACAGGTGTTCGACTGCTTGGCCTTCCTCGACACGCACCTTTAGCGCGACGGACGATTGGGTCTGCGAAGGGTGATCCAGTCGCTCTACGAACTCGCCGATCGTCGCACGCGCCTTGGCCATGGCCTGATTCATCTCGGGGTCGGTCGCTTGGACCGCTACAACATCCGGTTCGCCTGGACGTTTGGTAACAGAGTTGGAGTTGCCACTGCCACGCGGCTGCGCTCATGGCCAGCACCGCCATCACTAGCTGCGTGACCCGCTTCATCATCTGTGTTGTTCCTGCGGTCTAACGGCTTAACGATGAGCCGCGCGTTCTTTGCGTCGGCTCCATCGTTTTGTTAGCCGGCCTCTTCACGCTCGACGGCCGTCATTCCGACTAGACCGTCGCTGAACTGCCTACGTTCACATCTGACGATTGCGCCCGGAGGGAATTGCCATGTCTCGTCACTGACATCGCCCTCAACACCAACGATTCGAAAGAGGTCCTCGCCAAGCGGTCTTGCTTTAACGGGACGCCAGACATCAGTTCCTTCATCAACTAATGCGACGAAGATTATCACTGGATCGCGAATGTCCCGCCAAGCGCGATTGAACCAGACTTGGACGCGTGCCGCTATGGCGGCGAAATCGTAGTGCTCCGGAGTAAGGCCGAAGTGCTCAACAATTTCATTTCGGAGGTAGCCGGCAATTTGTGCATCGCTCGCACCGGACTGAAGCAATGTCAGAAGAGGTCCTACGAGGCATTCGTACTCGTCGCGCGGCCAATTCGGGTCGGTCATCACTCCGATTGGATCCCACTCGCACATCAATGCGTTCAGTTGGGAAAAACGCTGTCTCAACTCTTGTTTGCTTAGAATCATCGACGAAATCACTTCTGTCCGGCTAACGAGCTCGCGATCAGCCGCAAGCGGCGCGAACTCTATTCGCTACAAAAAGGCCTGTTGCACGCCGCTTGTCGGGTGCATCGCGTGGTTAGGTGCCATCTTCGCCCAGACGACCACTGGCCAATACCCTACCATCGCGGGCGACTCGAAGGCCAAAGTGCTCATACAGCGCGAGCGCCGCGCTATTTGTTGCTCCCACTTCAACCTGCAAAGATTTGCAGCCGATGCGTTGGCAGTGTTGCCTTAACTGTGAGAGAAGCAGCCGGCCACAACCCCGGCGGCGGAACGCTGCATTCACGAACAGATCATCAATGTACCCGCTGAGGCCGCCATGTTCCATTGTGAAACGCAGGCTGAGAACCGCATGCCCGACCGGCACCTGATCGGCGAGAGCGATCCAGATTTTGCCCTGCTCGGGCGAAGCGAGGAGACGATGAAACGTGGCTGCCGCCCATTCCCGATCAAGAGCAAAGGCGGACTCTTCATAGAACTCCTGCATCAAGTCAACTAGCGCGGCGACATCAGCCTTCGTCGCCTCGCGAACGGTCAGCGTGGATTGGAATACGTGCGCATTCATAAGGCACCTAACGGCCCGGCGATCAGCCGCAAGCGGCGCGCGCTCGAATCTCCAATCGGGAAAAACCGACATGCGCCGCTTGTCGGCTGCATTGTGGTGTTAGGCGCCTCATCGGCGACCCAGAAACCGCGAAAAAGTCGCCGTTCGTCCTCTCATATGCGGTGGTTCAGGTAGTCGTGGCAACGGCATCTGCTTTCGATAATCTTGGGCGCGATCTTCTATTGGCACTCTACGCGCACGTGGTTTCAGACTCAAGAAAGTAAGCCTAAGGCGAATATTCGGTGTCTGTTCATACTCGTGTAAGAGCGATGCGTTAGGATCATCGTCCTCACCATATTCCTGAACGACTGTTGGATCTGGGTTTCTATGGGGATTGGCCTTCAACTGCAGACGTTGGATGTCTTTCAGCTGCTCGTAGTCCGAAAAATAGACGTGCTCGTCGGCGGAGACCAGCTGTATGAAGTTCAGCTTGTCAACATCCGATCCTGCCGCCTTACTAATACGGGAGATCCGATCTGAAAGTCGAACCTCGTAGGTCGTGCCGTCGTAAAGAACCAATTGAGTGCGCGGGCAGAGGGGCACGAAAATCTGGAGTCCTCTACACAACGCTCCCGTGGTTCCCATGTGCTGAATCTCCTCACAATACTGGTTGTATTTGAAGGCGGGATTGTCGCTGGTAACGAAGACGTGTCTTGGCGAAACAACCAGATGTGCCCGCAAGTCCGAAATGGCTTCGAGCATCTGCGGAAGGTTCCTAAGGGATAACAACACTGGATCTTCGAAACCGAACTTGACTGCGTCCATATCGACTTCGGCGAATCGCGGATCCCGTGAATGAATCTGCTTCATTGCCTTGTCAGTACTCCGATTTACCTGCTCGGCGGCTGTTTTCGTGCGAAGGACCTGAAGGGCCACAAATCCAAGAAGGATGTCGTAGTCTTCAGTCTTGTACGGCGGAAGCGAATGGTTCGACGTGATGGATTGAAGGACCGGAGCGATACAGCCTTCCAACACCGCAAGATTGTCTTCCGTTTGATCGGTCTTGCCGTAGAACCTGCGCTTATAGCACTGATCACGAAGGCTGGCATTTTCAACCGCCATCGACCTGTTGAGGTTGTAAAGGTGAATGCGCTTCGGCTTGCTTTGGAAAGCCCTAAGATACAGTTGCGGGACGAAATGGTGTTTGCCTTTGGCCATTCGCGATGATACTCAAGTGCGCCTAACGATACTGCCGTTCAGCGGCGGGCGCGAGAGGGAGAGCAGCGACTGACGCGCCCGGCCGCTGCAACGGCGGGTTAGACGTCGTCCTCGGCCACATCGAACACACCCTCCTCCTGACCGCCTGAATAGCGCCGAATCACCTTGAACTTCGTCGCGTCGACCTTGAACGCCACCAGATACTCTTCATCGCCAACCGCGCCCTTCGCAGCCCAATCGAGGACGATAGGTTCCAAGTCGGCGTCTTCGGGAACGCCTTCGAGGACGACCACATGTCTGCGCGCGGGGTAGAGCGCCGTGGGCAAGTAGTCGTCGAAGCCATCCCTCGCGACGACTCTCCTCGTGATTCTGGCGAACTCATCGACTGTGGCCATGCAGACTTCTAACGATCTGCGGCTGAGCGGCCGCGTTTTCCAGCGGTCCGCTCCAGCCGCTTGTTAGCCCGCTGATGGGCCCGCTGCCTTTCTTACTTCTTGTTTCAGTTGAGATTCAATCATGGAATCCTCACCGAACTGAAGGACAACGAATCGCTTGAAATTGTGACGATCAAAGTTGGTAGTGTTCACAAAGAAAAACGCTACGTCCTCCGGCGACTCACCCTCATGCCAAGAGGTCATAACAAAGTTTTTATCCTGCTCTGTCTGACTTGGAAACTGAAGAACAAACTCTTCGTCGGCGATATCGTGCCACCGTTCACAGTTGACGCCGCCGGCAACCACATACCGGCAACCGCTGATATACAGCGCCCGGATGAGTGCACTTATTTCCTCAACTCCGACAGCAGGCGCGGTATTCCAAACAAGTGCTGGGTAGAAGCCCTGCATCTCGATTTCGAAATCGGATGCCGAAAGGATGCATATATACGAAAAACGTCGATCCCCAACCTGAAATTGCTCGATGCGCATGTTGCTGGTGTCGGGCTAACGGCTCTGGCGCTCACCCGCGAGCCGCGCGGTTGCGCTGCCACCGATCAGTCACGAGTCATGTCCGCGGCTCGTCGGGTGCAGCGCCTCGTTAGACGGCCTGACACGCGCAACCAGTGTATTGCATGAGTTTCGGGTGCACTCATTCCCATGACGGATACTGCCGAGGATTTGGGCCCTGACTCTGTATCAGTCGTGGATAGCGGATCCCGGGTTGTGCCGCTGTCACCTTGCGCGCCTTGCGAATCTCGAAGATCCAGTTGTCGCCAAAGTCGAACCAGTAGTACAGCTTCAGACCATTGAGCGGATATACCGTCGATAACCTTGTCGTTCCCCAGACCGTCTCCAGCCTATCCCAGTCTTCCGCCACTTCCGGATCTGCAAACTGGATTTTTCGGTGTCGACCATGCCGACCCGCATGAAATTCATAGGGGTGATCGTTGCCGAAGGAGACGGCACCCTGGATCGCTAAATGGAGATCCTCCAAGGTCGCACTCTCGTCGATCTCAAGAGTCCGCACACACTCCTGTTCAAGATAGTGACCGGAAACGGCTGTCACAGTCAGCGTATAGATCATACGCAAGTTCCACCTACGCCAGGAACGGATCGTGGTTCCTGGCAAAAAGCACGACCCATACCAATCGTCACCAAAGAACCTGCCCTGGATTGCAGGCCCTTGAAGGTGCAACCATCTTGGTCCGTCTAACGATTTTGGCGATAACCCGCGCCGAGGAGCAAAGCGACGAGGGAACCGCGAAGCGGCGGCGGGTTCATCGCCTGGTTCGGCGGTTTCGTGGGTCAGGCGAAAACCAATCGGCGGCCTTTAGCCTTCGGAATCGGATCGCCAAACTCTTTTGCCGTGTCAATCCACAGCCGAATTGCTTGCTGTGCGTTGGCAAGGGCCGCTTCGTGTGTTGGTCCGTGCGCTGCACAGCCAGGAAGTTCCGGAACTTCCGCGACGAAGGCCTTGTCTTCATCGCTCCAGTAAATGATGACTTCGTATTTGTTCATTGGATCTACCCGAGTTTGTATTTCAAGATAACAGCTCGCACTTGCTTTACCTGATACGGTTTGGCGTTGTTGCCATCTCGTTGCAGATTGATTCTCTCCTCAACGCCAGCCTTTCGAAAAATGTTATGACTCCCCTTTGTGCGTTTCGCAAACCCGACGTTCTCCAGCAAGGAACACAGGTCGTCAAAACGAATCGATGCGTCGGAGGTACCGCTCAGAACTTGGCGAAGCGTTTTCTTCGTAGTCACGCCGCCATTTTACGCCGGATTGCCGAGGCTTGCGTGATCCGCCGAACGGTTCAACGTTCAGCCGCAAGCCGCGCGGGCCGAATGTTGCGAATTCGAATTCTCATTACGCGGCATGACGGCTGCAACGTTTTGTTGGGCCGCTAGCGCCAGCGGGGGCGGATTGCGTTTGATCATTGGTGAACCGCACGCGACTTTTGCCAGTTGCGGATGACATGAAAAGCAACTACGGTAGTGGTCCCTACAACCCAAACAGGTACGACCGGAACATACACTCCCAGTGACACGGATGAGCCGCATCCAGCGTAAACACGATACAGTGCTTCACCCAGCATAATCTGCATTAGACCTACCAATATGTAGCTTCCGCAGCCGAACAAAACCAATAGAATTCTTCGCGCCGGGTTCCAAGCATTCAGACGCTGCCAAGCCTGAGAAGCCTTGGTCAGCGCCAAAACCAACAGACAAGTTGAAATCAACGTCGCAGCGAGGATTGCAGGATTGCCGAGAGTGCCAACTGCGTCAACGTGTCGAAGATCGAAGTCAACTTCCGATTGCAAAGATCGAACGAAAACTCATGTTCCTTTGGACAACCCTCACCCCGGCGAGGTTCCTGGGAAGCTTTGGGGGCGGCCCAACGGCTTAACGTTCAGCCGCGAGCCGCGCGAGGATTCTTTTGCGCTTTGGGTGTGTGTCCCCATTATTTACGTGCTCCCATGACACCGATTCGCGTGAAGAATGCACTCACGTTTGGTCATAACGCGTCACCCCTTTGTTCGTGTGCGGCTAACGGCCTCAAGTTCAGCCGCAAACCGCGAGACGACTGTTGAAGGCCAGAGTATCCCAACGCGCGGTTTGGCGGCTGCAACGTGATGTTAGACGCCTCGCCCCCGAGGTAACCAACGATATTCCGGCTTCATTTTCTCAGCTCGCAGCCGAGAATAGACCTCGGTTCCGCGCGGATCAAGTTGGTCCTGCATCACTGAGTAGACATCACGAACTGAAACCAACTTCCACCGGACGAGGTACCCATGAGGATTCACATACGGTCTTGCGTAGTCTGCCCACTCCTGCCGAAGGCGTCGGCGTGCATCCTTTGCGTCGTAAGCCTTGACGAGAACGAAGCGGTCTTCAACGTCGACTTTGCCATTCGTGCGACCCTCAATTTGGATCGCAACAACACCCCAGACACAAAACCACCCAAGCATAGGGCGCCTCGCTATCCTGCGCCGACCGTCGATTGAATGAATCGTCAGGTCTTGAACCTCGGGCCGCGAAGCAAATGCCAAAATTCTTAGCGCCCGCAACGTTCCATCAAGAGTCCAGGAACCTTTCCGTTCATCGCGTGATCTCAAATGAGCTTCGGGAAAACGTTGAGTCAATCGTTTAAACTGCTGCTTCAGTGCGGCCCGTAGTTTCAGACTCCGCTGTTTCGGTCGTAGAGGCACCAGAATAGGCAACTTCAACCCGCTCAACTGGACCGAAAACCGGGCCGACTGGTCACCGAGCCTGCTTAAAGCAGCAGGACTCAGTTGATAGTCGTCCAGCCCAAGGATTCGTACTTGCCGTGCCATGGAGTTCTTTCAGGTGCGTCTAACGGCTCAGCGCTGGGCCGCACCGAGCGGCTTCGCCGCGAAGGGCGTCGGCTCCAGCGTTGTGTTAGAAGGCCGAGCAGTGAGATCCCCGTAGAAGACTGGCCGCACCGAGCCGACCGTCCGCTATGCAGCGTCATCGTCATCGGGGTCCCGCCTGTCCCAACCCTTGGCCACCGCCCACGTGAAGAAAGGTGATCGCGGGCGCGGCATAGCCATCGCGGCAGCAAATGGTGGACCCGTGTCACCAGAGTGCTTGTAGTGTGCCGCGGCCTTGGTGCGCAGTCGTGACGCCTTCTTCCTGTTGCCCCGGCGTTCGTAGTAATCGGCTAAACGCCAATAGCGGTCGTAGAGGTATAGATGAACCTCAGGTCTTGGTTCTCCCACGCGGCCCGCGCCCGCGACCCACAGGATGGCGTTGGTGATGATCAGGTCACCCCGCAAGCCCCACGGTCCTTCCTTTGAATGCGTCGTCGATTTCGACTCCATACGCACGTTTGTCCTTCTAACGACCTGCGGCTGAGCGGCCGCGTTTTTCAGCGGTCCGCTCCAGCGGCGGGTTGGGCGGCCTTACAGTGAGTAATCGCCCGTGAAATCGACGATTCAAGTGGTAGCAACCGATTGACGGGAGTGTAACTCAAGCGCTCTCCGAAACAACAGTAGGGTTGCGACGTTCTTTGCCACTTTATAAGGGACCACCCAACGATCATCAAAGTTTCTCACCCAAGCGGTTTGGATTATGGGAACACTCGGTGTTTTTAGGGCCAGTCTACATCCAACACGGGTTGCATTCCTGATAGCTTCGATTCTGTCGTTTAAGTTTTGTAGATCCCCAGGAATAATTTCTGGCAATTCAGGATCATGAAGATGCTGCTCGACGTAACTCGTCGAAATGCCTCGTTCGATCGCAAGCATCTCGTATTCATCTGCCTTCTTAACGATCCGATCCATGGTCGATTCCGCCACGATTCTAAAACCGTCAAACATGCCACCAACGTAATCCATTTCTTGGTCTTGCGACATTCCGGAAAGAAAGCCTTCCCTTTGCCGCAAGACTTCCTGGATCTCGGGCACGCTTTTAGTTTCGAAATATTTTTGTGACAGAATCTGACCGACAATGCCGTCCACAATAGTTTCGTGCAGTTCGGGCCCGATACTCTGTGCCTCTTCGGAAGCCACAATGAGTAGAGGATAACCGGCCTCTCTACAAACCCGCAGTTTTAGATCGAATTTCGTCTTTCTCATCGGATCGTCAGTGTGCTTCTGTTGAACGTACTCCACGTCTCGGCTAAAACCATCCCCAAGACCATCGAACTCGATGCTCAAGATCGGCCGATCCTCCTTTCCACAAAAGGTATAGTCAACGCTCGTGCGTCGCAGGAATCCCTTTTCCTTCCCCGATAACGATGGCGAAGTTTGGAAATCAATAATGGCCTGGAAAGGCAGTTGAGGGTAGATCGGCCATGGAGCCCAGTGACTCCTAAGAGTTCGGTATAACTCTCTTTCGCGCTTGCTGCCAAAGACATGGTTCTTGATTCTCATCCTTCGCACCTCACCGTTTAACTGATATCCACGGGCCACGGCAACGCTTGGGGTGTCTGTCTGCCCAACGGCTCGACGCTCAACCGCGAGCGGCGCGAGAGCCGACGCTCGC
>Ga0209376_1003954_pt1 | contig 13099 bp, 10 predicted proteins | sample GraSoiAngelo_134_FD_185891 | JGI IMG/M metagenome (GOLD analysis project Ga0209376, IMG submission 185891) | Grasslands soil microbial communities from the Angelo Coastal Reserve, California, USA - 14_0929_05_30cm (SPAdes) (version 2) | ecosystem: Environmental > Terrestrial > Soil > Grasslands ... | reverse complement strand
CCCGCCGCTTTCTCGATCGCCCGGTGAAGTTTCTCGTCGCGACCCACGGTGACAGTTAGCTGAATATCGACCTCGACAAGTTTCCGCACCAGCTGCGGCGCGCGGCGCGTGCCGGCGTTAATGACATAGAGAACGCGAGGAACGACTGCTGCCGGCGATGGTCGATCTTTGGTGAAATCAGCAAACCGTGGGCTGACTGGAAAACCGAACACTTTAATTTTTTCCGGCGGCACTCCGCCATTGTGAACGACGGCCGCGCTTTTTTCGTTGGCGACGAAAAAGTAATCGGCCGGCGAGCGATACCAAATCGCGTTGACCGTAATCGAGTCGGTAACGACGGCGATGTTTTTGCAACGGCGTCCGCTTCCCAAGATCTGATCCAACAAATAAGGATACGGTGGAAATGTGGAGACGACGACATCCGGTTGAAAACGATCGAGCAAGCGGCCAAGATTTTTCTTGAGGCCGTGAAATCGTTGGAGTCGTTGGTCGAAATCCTTTTTCCGATCGAGCCAGTTGTAAACGTAGCCCCATGATTTCGGCCAGCGGTTTATCAGCGCCAGATATGTGCGGCGGACAATTTCATTGAATGCGCCAAACGTTTCCGGGAACAAATCGCGCAATTCGACTTCAACTTTTGGCGCAACCCGGGCCAGGCCGGCGCGAATTCCTCTTGCCGCGCTGTTATGCCCTTCACCGAAACCGGCAGTGAGGATCAAAATTCTTTTCACGATGCGATGTCGATCTTTCCGCCGGCGATGCGACGCAAGTTTAATGGATATTTCCGGTCGGCAAAGTAAACTCTGAAAAGTGTGAAATTATTGCGCGTGATCTGGAAAGTGTTTCGACGGTTGGTGTGGGAAACCGCGACCGATAACACCACCGGTCTGGCCGCGCAGATGGCTTACACGCTTTTAGTTGCGCTGGCGCCGATGCTCCTCTTTCTCTGGCATCTGATCGGGCTGTTCGGAACCGATCCGGCAAAGTTGCACGGAATTTTCAATGTTTTGAAAAGTTTTATGCCGCCGGACCCGAAGGTCCAGGACATCCTCGATGCCGCTGCCGCAAACGTGGTCGTCACCGGCTCGAGCGGACTACTGGCAAACGCCGGCATCCTGCTTGGGATTTATTGCGGCACGGTCTTCATTGCGACGATCTCGAAGGCATTAAGCCATACCTACGGAGTCACTGAGCCACGCAATTGGTGGTCGAAGTACATCATCTCGTTTTTGCTTCTGTTTTGGTTCGGCATCATAATTCTGGTTTGTTTTAACGCCATGGTCTTCGGCGAAACGCTGGCTGGAATTGCCGAAGTCAATTTTCAACTGACAGTGCCACTGCAGCAATGGGTGGCTGCGCTGAATCTTCCGCTCACGGCCATCGCTCTCGTGATCCTAGCCCTTTGGCTGTATCTTCTTACGCCTGAGAATTATTTGACCTTTCGTCAGGCATTGCCTGGCGCGATTTTTTTCTCGGTAGGCTGGATCACGGTAACGAAACTTTTTCAGCTCTACGTTGCTCGCTACAGCCGTTACGACGCAACGTATCTCGCCCTGGCGTCGATCATCATTTTGCTGACCTGGATGTATCTCACTTGTTTGTTCCTGCTGCTCGGCGGCAAACTGAACGCGATTCTTCGCCGCGAACGAGAAAAGCGTGGCAAATCCGAAGCGCGGGAATCAGCGATGCAGCCGGCGTAATTGGCGACGTTTTGATTTCGTTGCCGGTTGATCGCGCGTGACACTCTGTTACGCTGCGCAGCAGTGTTACGTTTCCGCGTTTGTGGTTTTCTCGCGCTTAGCGCGGCCATTGGCGGCTTTGTCCTTCAGGCGCAACAAACCGACCAGGAGAAACCGACGCGAATTCTGAAGGCTCGCGCCGTGAATTCACCATCGCCGGAGGAATCGCCGAGCCCGACACCAAAAACTTCCTCGCACAAGAGAAAGAAAGCGTCTTCGCCGTCGCCGTCGCCGAAACCAAAGGCGAAAGCACGGAAAACGCCGGCGGAAGAACCCGAAGCTTCGCCGACTCCGAGCGAAACGCCGGAGGCCACGCCAAAGCCGAAAGCGAAGAAGTCTCCAGCGAAAGAAGCGTCGCTAAAAGGAAAGAAAAAAAAGAAAACCGGCGCCGAAAAATCGCCGTCGCCGCACAAAAAGGCTTCGCCAAAACCCAGCGAAACTCCGGCGGCGCAAGCGAGCGCGACACCGCCGCGCGCAATGGCGGTTCCAAGTCCCAGCGCGCCTCCATCTCCTCTGCCGAGAGCGAAATCTGCGCTGGCTGCGCCGGTTGAAGAGCCGGAACAATTAACGATCGAGAAATATGGTTACGAGAAACCGCGCGGTTTCTGGGCGCGATTATTCGGTGGCGGCGGCCGGAGTAGCAGCACCGGCGCCGGTTATCGTTATCTGACGGCTTCAGTTCGCAATCAAATCGATCGCGCCCCAGTCGCGCGGAGTCGCTGGCAATATATTGTTGTGCACAACAGCGGAACGCGTCAGGGGAACGCGGCCGCATTCGATTACTACCACCGGCGCATTCGCCGAATGCAAAATGGGCTCGCTTATCATTTCGTCATCGGGAATGGGACTTCGACCGGCAATGGGCAAATTGAAGTGGGCGACCGGTGGCGGCGGCAAATCAACGGCGGCCATGTTCACAGCGATTACTTGAACAACATCGCGCTCGGCATTTGTCTGGTCGGCGATTTCAATCGCGATCAACCGACGCGCGCGCAACTCGATTGCTGCGAAGAATTAATCCGTTATCTCCGGCAACGCTGCGGGAAAGTGGGCGATCATTACCCGATTGTGAAGCCGCATCGCGAAATGAATCCGCCGCGCTGGGCAACCGATTGCCCGGGGGACGCTTTCCCCTATTCCTGGTTCCACCGGTTCCAGGAATAATTTAATTGCGCGTCGCCACGATGACGTGGCTCTCTTTGTAATTCCAGCGGTAGCCGAAGTTGAATTCAATCGGTGGCGGACCGCTCTGCTCGAAAATCTCCTTCAGTTTCGGCTGATAGTGTTGTTTGAAAATTTCGATCGGGCCGATGTAGGTGCCGAAGACGCGAATGTTCCATTTGTCACGATTGAAATCGGCAAGCGGAATGCCAGCATCGTCCTGCACGATCGTAGCGCTGTGGTCGATGATGAAATTACGGATGCGACTGAAACCTTGTTCAAACATCAAGTAGGACGATGATTTTAGAAAACTGGAGCCGACTCCGAAGTGGTCGCAAAATTTTAAGAAACCGCTGGAGGCGAGGCCGCCGTCGGAAATGTCGGTCGTGAAATAGTAAAGGGTCTGTTGCTGACCCGAATGGTTGTCGATGTAATTGATTCTCACTCCGGTCGCGCCGCCGCCGCCTCGGCTTTGTTGGAATTGTCCACTGGAGCTCAACGAGCCGAAGCTGACGTCGGTGATCGATTTGTCCGCGCGCGCGAGAAAAACGTAGAGGATCGGCAAGGTGCCTTTCAGTTCTTGCGAATCAAGACTTACCTTCATGTCTTTCGTGATGAAAAAGCTGAAGCGAAGCGAGGAATACATCTCTTGCTCGAGATTGTGGAGCGCGCTCCCAAGATTGCCGATTTGCAGTGGAGCGGGGGGCGGGCCCATCGATTCCTTTCCGCAGAGAATGTAAACGGACGCTTGTGGAAAGAATTGATCGACGTAGAGAAAATCGGGACCGCTGAACATGTAGAACACGACCGGAACCTGACTTTGCGCTTCCGGAAAATATTGCGCTTCCCAGGCGTGCAGCTTTGCTAACTGCCGGGTGTTTAGTTTAGCGAAAGCCTGTTCGAAATTAGCGGTGTGCTCCTGCCAGGCCGGATCGCTGGTCAGCGAAGCGAGCGGAGAGTTTTTTGGAAGCGGCATACCAGCGAGAAAGCGCGCGGTGTCGTCCGGCGGCGGCTGCGCGTGGGCAATTTGCGCCAACGCGAAAATCGACCCGCCTACGCCGAAGGCTACGGCGCGGCAGGCATGCGCGAAGATCGACCGATTGGCGCTTGTGATCTTTCTCGCGGCGATTTTTTTCATGGGCCAGCACTGACGCGTTTCCCGGCGCAAAAGTAAAGGAGGAACCCGACGATCGCCGTAACCATTCCGGCCACCGATTCCGTGGTCTTTGAGATCAAAAGATAAATCATCATCCAAATGGTGATGGCAGCGAAAAGGAGCGGCGGCAGGGGGTAAAGCCAAACGCGATAAGGTCGCGAGACGTTTGGTCGGGACGCGCGCAGCACGATTACTCCAATCACAGTTAGGAGCGAGCAGAGAAGAAGCGCGAATTGAATGTAAACGACGACGAGCTCGAAACTACGCGTCAACAAAAGGAGATTCACGATCAGCAATTGAACGAGGACAGCGTTCGCCGGGACGCCCCCCGTGTTTTTGCGGCCGAGAAATCGCAAGAGCCAATGGTCTTCGCCCATCGACATGGTGACGCGCGGTCCAATCCAGGTCATGGAACTGACGGCGGAAATTAACCCGAGACAAATCACCGCGCCGACAATGCGACCGCCGTTCTCTCCGAAAATGTGTCTGCCGGCGATCAGGCCAACCTCGAGTTGGCCACGCATTTCGACTTCCGGCGTTGTTGCCAGAAAAACCGCATTCAGGAGGACGTAAGCCACGATGACGATGAGTGTGCCGGCGAGAAGCGAACGCGGAACGTTGCGTTCCGGATTTTTCACTTCGCCAATGATGTAACTGGACGCGTTCCAGCCCGAGTAAGAATACATCACGTAAACGAGCGCGACTGCGAACGCGCCGCTGAAGATCGACATCGTGTCGGCAGCGTGCGGGGAAAAAGTGATCGGCTGTTTTTCTTCGATGAGCAAACCGGCTCCAATCAGCACGCCAACCAAAAGCAGTTTCACGATCGTCCATAGATTTTGGAACGCGCTGCCAAGACGAAGATTTCCAAAATGAAAAAGCGCGACCATCCACACCAGCACGAATGAAAGCAATACGGGCGAACCAAAATCAAACACCCCGCGAAAATATTTTCCGAAAGCCATGGCCGCGAGTGCAATGGGCGCAGCGAAGCCGACCGTCGCTGAAATAAATCCAGCCATGAAACCGACAGCGGGATGATAAATTTCGGAAAGGAAATGATATTCGCCACCGGAGCGCGGGAGCGCGGCGCTAAGCTCGCCGTAGCAGAGCGCGCCGCAAAGCGCGGCGACTCCGCCAACAATCCAGAGCATGAGCAAAGCAAAACCGGACTGAATGTCAGCGACCTGAAATCCAAGACTGGTGAAGACGCCGGTGCCGATAATATTTGCAATCACAATCCCGCAGGCGGTGAAAAAGCCGACGGTTCGTCGAGGAATTCCCGAATTCAGCCGGACTGATTGGGGGGATTTGTTCACGTTGGGGTCGACAATGGCATTGGCGCGCGCGATTGGCTAATTGCTTGGACGATCGCTATTGTCAGAAGCGGCCGGCCGCGTCATCGTGAACTCAAGATGAAAACCATTCTCTCCCTGGAAACGGCGACACAGCTTGCGGTATTTCTTGAAAATCGCCCTGGAGCGTTAGCGCGCGTGTGCGAAGCTCTGGCCAAAGCTGGAATCAACATCCACGCGCTCACCGTTTCGGACACGGTCGATCATTCGGTGGTGCGGATGATTGTGAGCGATCCAACTAAAGCATTGATGCTGCTGGGCGAGCGCGGCGTGCTCGCGTTCGAGAACGATGTGCTTTGCATTGATGCCGCCAACGAGCGCGGCGTTCTCGGAAAAATTGCCGAGGCGCTCTCGCGCGCGGAAGTGAACATCGAGTACGCTTACTTCGCGACCGGCGCGACCTTGCCCAAGGGCATCATCGTGCTGCGGCCATCGGATGTGGAAAAAGCGCGGCAAGCGCTCGCGAATCTCTAAACGAGGATCGCTTCAAGATTGATCCCGATCGCCAATTGTGCCTCGCCATTCGTGTCGGGCTTGAGCGATGAGCGGAGCGAGAATGACATAGAAACGAACGACGTAGACCAAATATCCAGCGAACCCGACGACCTGGGCTGCGATCAGCCAAAGATGGGCGTTGCGCGCCAGAAACAGGTCCGGCCAGGCCCGAATTAAAATTGCCGACACCAGGTTCAGCAAAAATATCGCCGGCAGAAGCAGACCAATGTTGAGCCACTGATCGCGCAGGACACGCGCGGATAGCCGATTACTTGCCTCGCCCGCACTGTCACGCATGCGCGCATAGATCAGGCGAAGATCGTAAACAAACAAAGTCCAACCAATTGCGATGAAAGCCCCTCCAAATCCGAACCAGCTCGCGGGCTTGCCAATTTGAGCAAATAGAATTGCCTCAACCAGGGCGCAGGCGATGTAGAGAAAGTTATGGCCAAATTCGAGCGGCCAGCGAATCACGGTGAGGATGTGCAAAACCGCGCGTGACCAGAAAATAAAAATGATGAACAACCCGGCGACCACGTAGAGCCAGAAAACAAGTTGTCGCTCGGCAATCACGGCGTGCGCGTTCTCAATCAAAATCGTCAAGGCGACACCCTGAATAATGCTGACGAGCGTGAGCTCGATCTCCACCACCATGGAATCCAACTCCGAGCGCGCGGCGGAAAATTTCATGGCCGTGGCTCCTCTCGGTAAGGTTGATTCGATTGAAACGATGTTAAGAGATTCTCGGCGAGTCCGGCCGTTTTCGCGTCACCGTTCGATCGCGCGAGGGAAAGTGCGTCCCTGGCAGTAGCGATCGCTTCAGGAAATTTGCCGACTTCGGCGTAAGCCACCGCGGCGGTGGCGAGAGGCACGGGTTGTTTTCGTTCGGTCAACGCGCAAGCACGTTCAGAAAGTTGAACAGCTCGCCTTCCATCGCGCAGCGCGGAATCGGGATGGGTTGCAAACAACCACGCCAGTTCGTTTAACAGCGGAGCAGAATCTGGCGTTGAAGAAGCGATCGCTTCCAACTGCGAGGGAGCTTTCAAGCTTTGGGCCGCAAAACGCACGGCCAGATGAAGTTTGCCGGCGATTTCGGGGCGATTAGGCCATAGTAATAACGCGTAGGCGAGTTGATGAGCGGCAGTTGTGAAATCGCCAATCCCGCCAGCTGCCAGACCGATTCGGTAATGCAAATCGGAATCAAATGGCGAGACAACGAGTGCATCGCGTCCAACGGCGAGGGCTTCTTCGGCGCGGTGGAGTTCGCGGGCCAGGGTAAAAACAAGATCGTAAGCGCGCACATTCTCCGGCTGCAATTCGAGAACCCGTCGCGCTTCGCTCATCGCGCGCAGCATATCTCCCTGCTTTGCCAGACTGATTCCCAATTGAAGATGACAATCGCCATTCGCAGAATCTAGCTCAAGGCCATGCTCGGATTGCGCGACGGCTTTCTGCGACTCACCAAGTTCATCCAAAACTGCGGCGAAAAAGCAATATGCGCCTGCATTGGAAGATTCGTTTTTTGTCGCCTCGGTTGCTTCGGAAATGGCCCGATTCGATTGAGACTGCGAAATCGACCTCCGCGCTGTGTAAATATGTTGCTCTGTCGACGGACGGATCCAGACCGAGCCGAAGCTGTTGATGCTAAAAAGCAGGAGCGCTGTGCTGAACAGCAGTTGCAAAACGCGCGAGCGCGCCGTCAGCATTTGCCATCCGATTGCTGCGAAAGCACAAAACGGGACAACGGCGGACAAACCGTAAAAAGCTTTCACTTGCGCGTAAGAAGGGACTTTTAGCGTCATGAAAATCAGCGCAATTGTGACGGTGGCTGAAAGTCCAAGTAACAGAAACCACTCCGGTGACGGGTGGCGAGTGAATCGATAGATCGCCACCGCGGCGCCAATGGCGACGAGCAGAGTAGGGAGCAATGCGAGCCAATAGCCGCCGATCATGAGTTGGTAATTCCACGGGGTGCGCGAACGCAAGTCGGACAGTCCGCCGCCAAGGCTGTCACCCCAGAGTGTCGAATAAATTCCATCGGCGAAGCCGTTGAAACCGCTGAACAGCGGAGAGATGAGCGTCGTGCCAAAACGAAAATAATCGCTTGCGACATGAAATCCCGGGTCTTGCCACCACGGAAATCCGAGGGTGGGATCCCAGTTGCCGACGATTGGCGTCCCGAAGTGATGCCAAATCCGGAGGTAATGCCATCCGCAGGTGATGAGGATTGCGGCGATAGTTATTCCGAACGCACGCAACCAGACAAAAAATTGAGCCCGATCTTGAAAAAGCTTGATCATCAAAGCGCCGAAGAGCGGCGGAATGAGCAACAGGCTTGTCGCCTTGGCCAACATTGCCAGTCCGGCGCAGACGCCAAGCCAAAGATATTGCAAGGCCGATGCGCGCTCGCTCGTCAGCGTGCGTAAGCCAAGGTAAATTGTCGCAGTCGCAAGCGTTGCAGCCAGCGTTTCGTTCGTCACATAATGCGAGAGATAAAGCTGCATCGGCAAAAATGCTGCAATCAGCAATCCAACCAGTTGGGCGACAATCCGGCCGGGAAAGAGCAAGCGCACACCTAGAAAAACGAAAATAAAATTCGCGACGCCAAAAATCATCGTCATCGCGCGTAAAGCAATCACCGCGGCATCGTCGGCGATCGCAAGCCGGCAGGTTGACAGGACCCCGGCGGAAAGGCCGTAGTAGAGCGGCGGCTGAAACATTTCGAATCCCTCGTTGGGCAGGGGCAACACCCTGTGGTCCTGGATGTACTTAATATAAGCGCTGTGCTCCTTGGAATCGTAGCCGCTCGAGAACGGCAACATTTTCGCGTTATTTCCAAAAAGAATGACCCAGGCGAAGCTGCATAATCCGAGCAAGGCGAAGAGTTGCCGGCGGGAAAATTCAGCACTGCCGCCATTTGGTCTTGCCGTAATTCGAGCTAACCACCAGCCGGCCGCGAACGTCAGGAGAACGGCAAGAACTGAAAAGGCCGTCCACGCGCGCCAAATATGCGGGAGCACATCAGATATTTTTTCACCTCCGGCAAGAAGATTGCCCGGAGCCGGGCGCTTCGCCGTTGAAGCGAACGCGCCGCTGCGCCATGTCGATCCGGCGAGCGACACTTCCCACCGCTCGTCAGTCCGCAAAGTCGATGAGTCCGCGGTTAATGTGAGCCAGAGCGCCGGCGGCGCGTCGTCGTTAAAAACTCTGGCCTCAATTGTGTTCGGGCCGGTCCGGAGAAATTGCGACACATCGATTTTTGAAATCTGTTTCCAGTTCCGTGTCGAAGCGGTTTGAACCGTTTCACCGTTAATTTTCAATTCGATCCGTTTGGCCGCGCGAACGAGCAATCGAGCCGACCCCGGCTGCGTTTCAAGCTGGAGGGTTCGACGAAATGTTGCGTCCATCGTTGCCACTGGGTGCGTGCGCGCATCCAGTGCAGCCGGAAATACAATCCACTCGGCGCGTCCGTCTCGCGGCAGGAAATTAATTTTTGGATCGTGAACGCACTTCCAGGCAAGCCACCCAAAAGCGATGGTGGCCGCCGCGACCAAAGCGAGCGCTGTCCAAAATGTTTTCAACGGCACAAACCTGGTTGCAGTCGCGGCGCGAAAAAAATGCGTGCCTGGAGGGATTCGAACCCCCAACCTTCTGATCCGAAGTCAGATGCTCTATCCAGTTGAGCTACAGACACGAAATTGAAAATCCCGGGTTTCAAATCCCAAAGCCCAAAATTTGGAACTTGGGATTTGGATTTTGGGATTTAAAAAACGGGGTGGTCGACGGGACTCGAACCCGCAACAACCAGAACCACAATCTGGGGCTCTACCATTGAGCTACGACCACCATCGGGGATTCAAATTCTAGTTTTTAGACGCGTGATTGCAAACGCGCAAAGAACCCACCGGTGTGGCACACTCTCCGCTTCTCCTTCAGCCGATGCCCCATCGTTGCGTTGCAACCCGCATTGCGTTTGTTATCATCCGCACCCCGCGTTCCATGATGAAAATCCGCTCGATCCTGCTCGCCGCGGTCGTTTTTTGTCTGGCCGCGCCGGTCTTGACCGCCGAATCGGATGACCCGAGCGAGACGTTTCTCAAAGCTTACATGACAGCGCAGCAGGGCGAAAAACTTGAGCACGAGAACCAATTTAAGGCCGCTCTCGCCAAGTATCGCTTTGCCGGCAGCCTAATCGAACAATTGCGCAAGGCCCACTCGGATTGGCAACCCGCCATCGTCGAATATCGCGGCCGGAAAGTGAGCGAAAGCATCCTGCGGGTGCAGGACAAAGCTTCGACCCAGGAAAGTGTAAACGCTCCCGCGCCGCCTATTGAAAATGCCGCCGCGGTTCCACCGGAACCAGCACCGACCCAAGTCGCCAAAGAACCGGTAACACCGTTGCCGGCCGAGAAGCCGGCCCCGGCGATTACACCGAACGAGGTCGCGATCGAGCAGGCCACCCGCAAACTGCGCGATCGAGTCGACCAACTTGAAGCTGAATTACAAAAATCGCGCACCCAAATGAGCGCGGCTGAAAATGAAAAGCAATCGTTGAACAGCCGTCTTGATGAAACGAAATCGAAACTCGACAAAGCTCAGGGCGATCTGGACAAAGCGAAAACGGCTGAGAAGCAAGTGCGCGATCAATTAACTCAGGCGCAGGCTTCGCTGAAGAAAACTGCGGCTGCCGGTTCGAACGAGGGGAAAGCGCAGGAGGCCCTTAAATCCGAAATCGCGCAGTTGAAAAAAGCGCTTGTTTCGGCGCAGCAAGGCCGCAGCGCCGCTGAAAAGGAACGGGACGACGCCAATACGAAGGTCGCAAGCGCCGATCAACAGCGAGCCTCCGCCAGCAAAGAGCGTGATGAAGCGAATGCCCACGCGGCCGAGGCGGACCAAAAAGTCGCGAGTGTAAACAAAGAACGGGATGACGCACTAGCCCAATTGAAAGGATTAAAGGATACGGAACAGCGGGTGGAGGTGCTGGTCGCGGAAAATTCCAATTTGAAACAGAAGCTGGCTGACACCGAAAAAACTGTGCGCGAGATCAGCGCGGACAAACCGAAGAAAGAAAAAGAGCTCGCCGACGTGAGAAAACAGATCGGCGATCTTCAGCAGCAGCTCGCCGCCAGCCAGAAGCAGAATCAGACCTACGAAGCCACAGTCGCGCAGTTACGATCCCAACTCGACGAAGCGAGCAAGCAGGTCGAGCAGGTCAAGCTCGTCGGCGCTACGCCGGAGGAGACGGCCAAGCTAACAAAAGAGAATGAAATGCTGCGCAACATCATCGTGCGCGAGCGCCAGGAAGAAGCGCGGCGCGATCAGGCGAAAAAGTTGATGCTGGCCGAGTTCGACAAGCTACAGATCAAATCGGAAACATTGACGCAACAAATCCAGTTACTGGCCCAACCGGTGACGAGGTTGACCACGGATGAACTGGCGCTGCTCCGCCAACCGGTCGTTTCGATTTCTGATGACAATCCCGTCGCGGTCAAGGCCAGCTTCACTTTTGCCAAAAACGCGAAGCCGAATACGCCTGCCGCTTCGACCGAGGCACCAGCCGGCAGTCTGGCCGCGTCGAAAGCGCCCTCCGCGCCGGCCGGACAGACTGGCTACACCGTTCCGAGCATCTTTAAGCCGAACGTCCCCGAGGACGTTGTCGATCTTGCCCGGCTGGCCAAGGAGAATTTCGATAAGGGCAAATATCGGTCGGCGGAGAAAATCTATCAGGAAATTCTGACCAAGACGCCGAACAATCTTTATTCGCTCTCGAATCTTGGCGTAGTTTATTTTCGCAGCGGCAAACTTAAAGCTGCCGAGTTGACCTTGAAGAAAGCGGTCGCGCTCTCGCCCAAGGACGAATTCACGCACACCACACTCGGAATCGTTTATTATCGACAATCGAAATTCGACGAGGCGCTGACGGAATTGACCAAATCCCTCGGGCTCAATCCGAAGAGCGCAACCGCGCACAATTACCTCGGCATTACTGCGAGTCAGAAAGGCTGGCAGGAAGCTGCGGAAAAAGAATTACTCGAAGCAGTTTCAGAAAATCCAAACTATGCCGACGCGCATTTTAATCTCGCCGTCATTTACGCAACCTCGTTGCCACCGTCGAAAGAACAGGCCAAGCGCCACTATGCCATGGCCACTTCGCTCGGGGCCAATCCGGACGCCGCCCTCGAGAAGTTGCTGCACTGATTCTGTAGCGCCAGCGCCCTGATCGCCGCATATCTTGTTGGCGTGAGACCGTTTCTCACCGCCAACTGGCGGTATCTCGCCATGCTCAACTTCGTTGTCGATCCGAAGATCGTTGCGCCACTGGTTCCGCCTGGGACTGAAATCGATTTCGAAAATGGGGAGACATTTTTCAGCGTGGTCGGCTTTCTTTTTCTCGACTCGCGCTTGCTCGGACTGCCCATCCCGCTGCATCGCGATTTCGAGGAAGTGAATCTCCGCTTTTACGTGCGCAAGAAATCCGCCGACACCTGGCGGCGCGGGGTTGTCTTCGTTCGCGAATTAGTGCCGCGCCGCGCGATCGCTTTGGTCGCGCGCACTTTCTATGGAGAAAATTATGTCGCCTTACCGATGAAACATCAGGTCGATCATCTCGATCTTAAGCTGAGCGTGGAATACTCCTGGCGACGCGGACGCAAATGGGAATCGCTCAAGATGAGCGCAAGCGGTGAACCGCAAACAATTGCCGCCGGGTCACATCCTGAATTCATCACCGAACATTATTGGGGTTACACCCGTGTGCGGGGCGGGTGCAGTGAATACCGCGTCGAACATCCGCGCTGGAGAATTTGGAACGCGGATACATTTGAATTCAAGGCCGACGTGGCCGCGCTTTATGGCGATCAATTCGTTGAACCATTGAGCGCTCGACCACGCTCCGGTTTTATTGCCGACGGTTCGCCGATTGAAGTATTACTTCGCGAGCAGCTGACGTAGCACGAACGGCAGGATGCCGCCGTGCCGGTAGTAATCAATCTCGATCGGCGTATCGATTCTCAGTTTCACCGGCACGTAACGCTTTTGTCGATCTTGGTTCTCAATCTCAATTGTTAATCGCTGGCCGGGCTGGATCGCGTCGGACAAACCGCCGATCGAAAATGTTTGCGAGCCATCAAGGCCGAGTGATTGCGCTGTTACGCCGTCGAGAAATTGCAATGGCAACACCCCCATGCCGACGA
>Ga0209376_1003949_pt1 | contig 13106 bp, 9 predicted proteins | sample GraSoiAngelo_134_FD_185891 | JGI IMG/M metagenome (GOLD analysis project Ga0209376, IMG submission 185891) | Grasslands soil microbial communities from the Angelo Coastal Reserve, California, USA - 14_0929_05_30cm (SPAdes) (version 2) | ecosystem: Environmental > Terrestrial > Soil > Grasslands ... | reverse complement strand
TCTGGGTGTAGCCGGCCAGCGCGACGATTGGGAAGCCTCGTTCCCGCCTGTGATCTCTGAGAAGGTCCTTCTTCGAATAGAGGTCTCTCAGTTCCTTCTCCATGTTCGCGATCCGTTTCTTAGCCGTTCTCTCATAATCATGGTAAGGATAGTCTCCAGGCCCGCTCCAACCGACCTGTCCACCTAGAATGCCTTCAAGCCGGAGGAATTCTCTGCCCCAGGAGAAGGTGTAGCGAAGTTTGGCGAGGGCGATCTGGAGTTTTGCCTCTTTTGTCATGGCGCGCTTGTCGAAGACTTCGAGGATCAGGAGGTTGCGGTCGATTACTTTGATGTCTGTTCCGCCGAGGACCCGCTGGATTTTGAAGACTTGGGCGCTTGGGAGGGTGTTGGCGAATACGACTGCTTCGATATCGTTTTCGGCGACGAGCATTTTGATCTCTTCCAGTTTTCCGGGTCCGACGCAGTAGGTGTGGTGGAGGTTTTTCCGGTGCTGGACGATGGTGTCGATTACCTCGTAGCCTATGCTCTCGGCCATGGTCTCAACCTCCTCGTACCGGGAGGGAGCCGTGGGAATCTTACATTCCGCTACTAGGGTCCGCATACGGGAAGACTTACCCTAGAATCATGGCTGGCGCTTATTTGAAGGCCCCGTGCCTCGGATGCGCGTCTACCGGCATCCTGTCCACGTAATTGTGGTTGCAGGCGGGCCAGTGCGCGGATTTGGGCGCGTTTTCACGAAGGCACGGCGCGGGAAAATCGACCCCCCCGGGGGTCTAGAAATAGTTACGAGAAAAAATAGTTACAGAAAAGAAGCGTTGGCGACGGTCATATTGCCCGGAAAGAGGCTTAAGGAAGGCGGCTCATCCTCAGCTACGCGCCCATGTCAACGACCTTCAAGAAGCCCAGCCTTAGCAGGACAATGATCGTTGTCATCATCCTTGTAGTAGTGGTGGGCGCGGTCGTGGCGGTGGTCGCAGCATCGATGTTCCTCGGTCCATCCCTCTCGGTCACCAAGAAGAACTTCACACCGTACCAATCCCCGGTTTCCCAAGGCAGCAGCAAGCCTTCGTCGATGACAGTCTCAAACACGAATGGCGGGGTTACTGTTTCATCATGGTCCCAAGGCTACGTTATGATTAACGGGACTGTTACGGCTAGAGGTTTCGGGGCATCTCCCGACGCCATCACCTTTGTAGAGTCGAATTCTAGTGGAAACATCGTCTTCCAGGCTATCTTGCCGACGAGCAACCTCTTCTTTGGCGCAAGCTACAGCGTAGACATTCACGTGTATACACCGGCTTCCACCCAATTCAACACGGTGCAAATCGTAACGGTAAACGGCGATCTACAAGTCTCAAACATCAGCGCGTCTAGTCTCATCCTTACTGACGCGAACGGGGGCATAACCGCCTCGAACATCAGTGCCACAACCATGACTGCGACTGATACTAATGGCGCCGTCAACCTAACTTGCACGTCTTGCGGTAGTGCTACGGTGACAACGACCAACGGCAGTGTGACCATGGGCCTATCGGCATTATCCATTGCCGGGTCCTACACAGCGACCTCAACTAATGGGAACATCAATCTGACAGTGCCAGTCCTCGCCTCCTGCAAGATCACGCCGAACACGACGAACGGGTCCGTATCTGCACTCTGGCCAGGAGTCCAACTCACAAATCATGTCACGACAACCATAGGGACAGAAAGCGCAATGGTCAACCTGACAACAGTGAACGGGTCCATAAACGTAACAGGCCAGTAGCCGCAACACGTAGAAAGATGGGATTACTGAACGAGTTGAGGTCGGGACATTATGAGCCCGGTGGGAGTTTCGGACTACCCTTTCGCTGGAGATTTTCGATGTCTTTTTGTAGGTTCTTCATGACCCGATAATTCCTGGAGTGATGGGTTCGCTGAGACCAAGTCTTTGAGAAAACCTTCAACAAGATTGGCAACATTCAAGAAAAATGGACCCCGTGGAAGTTCCAGTCCGCCAAGAACCACCGATTCATTCGGATGCTTACTGAATTCGAGCAAGCGAATAGCCACGCTGTCGGCCTTCCCTTCGATAGAGAATTGAAGCGGGGGGATGGTTCGGTGTAATGCGACATTGAAAGGTCCTGAATGCGATTCGGCTATCTTTTTCGAGACGTCAAGAAGCTCTTCTAGAATCAGGCCTAGTACAACGGCTTCGAGCAGTAGTATGCTATCTGTAGGCTTGTACTCGCTAGCCCTAGCTTCGGTTGTCCAATTGACTCTGATCGAGAGCGACCCGTTGATAGCCTCAAAAGCCAAGTTCTTTGGACCGCTTGCTTTAACATAACCCAACCCGGTAGGGTCTAGTCGACATGCAAGCCATGATTGTTTTTCGTTCGACAATGGACTCACCGTAGATAGCTTATGATGTCTTTGAGCGGCGATGGCCAGGCATTTGTAATCTTGCCGCCTATGACAACCGCGGTTACGCCATATCCTTGGTTGAGGGGCCCACAAGCTCTGAAACCAGGCCCTCCTCCGGTGCTCGGATGACGCTGAGAAGCCAAGTACCCCAGGAACTGAGCCATTGAACCACCTTGTCTGGCGAGAAGAACAGACATCGCTCCCTCGATTGGGAATCACCTGTCCACGAGCAGCGTGAAGCTCTACCCCACCCTACCGCTTGTTATTAGTCGTCGACAGATATGCACGTGCGGCCCTGATCACTTTCTTCATGGCTTGATAATACTCGTGATATGACTCTACCTGCCTGAGCCACTTGAGGTTCAAGCGGTTCTGAAGACAATTTCTGGATTCGCTTCTCCAGCCTACCGTATTCGCTAAGGGCGAATCGTAGCCGCAGTCTCGCGAGCCTCTGGGGCCTCGTGGGCGCACCCAATAGCTTTCTTACCGCTTCAGCTACATCTGCGTCATAGAGAATTAGCATGTCATGGAGTTCATGAATCCGAGCGTCTTTGCTACCTTGTGGAAACGGTTTTCGCAACCAATCATCGAATAAGCTCTGGAGCTCCTTCCTGAGGTTCGCCGTCGACGAGACTTGCCACCCCTACCGTTCGTACCAGAAGAAGGTAACGAGCTTACCAGCCAAAGTGTAAATCCTCAGATACTCGAAATCCACGAATGAAAGTCGGGAGTTCGAAAACGGTCAGATAACGGTTTCTGACCTCAATGTCGTAATAGCACCGGTCGATACCGCAGATTTCTCTCGTTTTTGACCGGTCACTTTACGGAGTGTGACCGGGATCTGCTCACGATCCCGTCTCGATGCGTCCGTGACGGGAATGTTTGATTACCCCGAACAAGGTGATGCCGTCTCAATGTCAGGGGAGAGCCAGAGCAAACCCTCTGGCGAAACATGGGAAAGAGCAAGCCCAGCTTCGGCTGAAGTATCGACCAAGATCGAGCCAAAGCAGCTTCTCATTCTGCTCGTCCTTAGCCTCTCCCTCGCAATCATCGTGATTGACGCTACGATCGTGATCGTCGCTCAGTATCGAATCTCGCAAGACTTCAAGATCAATCTGAAGGATCTAGAATGGATCACCTCACTCTATGCTCTGGTCTTCGGCTCGTTCCTTCTCACTTGGGGAAAACTAAGCGATGAGTTCGGCAGAAAACGGATTTTCATCAGCGGGATCTCCCTATTTATCGTCGGATCCATTATCGATGGCTTCTCACAAGATCTGACGCAGATCCTTGTGGGCCGCGTAATCCAGGGATTCGGGGCGGCGATGGCCTCTCCCTCAACTCTATCAATTCTCACGACCACTTTCACTGGCAAGGCCCGAGGGGTCGCTTTCGGAATATGGGGCGCAACTGCGGGCGCGGCTGCGGTTCTGGGGCCAGTGTTAGGAGGGTACTTTACGAGTACCGTTGGTTTTACTTGGCGATGGGCGTTCTTCATCAACATCCCGATAGGAATCACAGCCCTCGTCGGGGCCGCATTTGCGATTAAGGAGACTCGGTTCAAGGATCCAAAGTACACAACGGACTATCTCGGGTTGATCCTCATCACGATAGGCCTGTCCAGCCTATTGTTCGGCTTTATTGAAGCTCAAACCTATGGGTGGATCGTTCCTGCCAGTGAATTCCATGTGGGAGGCTTCTCGTGGTCGGCCTCAAACCTTGTATCGCTTCCTCTGGTCGCGATCATATTCGGGCTGATTCTACTGCTGGTGTTCACCTTCTACGAGATCCGCCGTCTTAGGAGGGGGAAGGTTCCTCTTTTTGATTTCAGCCTCCTCAAATTCAAGGGCTTCAGATACGGCCTATTCACCGTCACAATCGTTGCGATGGGCGAGTTCGGAGCGGTATTCATCATCTCAATATTCTTGCAGACAGTCAAGGGACTATCAGCGTTCACTGCTGGTCTCACATTCCTACCTATGGCCATCTCAGTCTTCATCTTCGCACCCGTAGCCGGTCTACTAGCGACTAGGTTTGGACCCAAGTGGATTGTCACAGCCGGAATGACCCTCGAAGCTATTGCGCTCTTCAGCATGTCCCAGATCATCAGTGTCGCAAATCCCGTCTACTACCTGTATCCCATTCTCGTCATCTATGGTGCCGGGGTTGGGCTGGCAATTAGCCAGCTCACAAGTACCGTCTTACTGAGTATACCTTGGCAGAAGGCCGGAGTAGGATCTGGAGCGAACAATACCGTCAGACAGATCGGTTCAGCCTTCGGAATTGCCGTGATCGGCGCAGTCTTAGTGGCCCAAATATCCGCGGTGGGAATGGCTGACCTCACAGCGAGCACCGCCAATTTCGGCATACAGAGATCGGCGTTAGCAGCCGCCCTCAACTCGGGACTATCCGGGGGAATAGACCCATCCTTTATCGCCAGTTTCGGCGGAAACGCATCAGCTGTCCTATCAATACTGTATGACGCGATTACCCAGGGAACGCGCTGGGCAGCCTTCACAGCCGGCATCTTCGTCTCGCTCGGAGCAATCAGCTCTCTACTGATCCCGAATCCGAAATCAGCCCAGACCACGAAAACTACCGTTGTCGCAAGTGATAGTCATCGAGAAGCGTCGCGAGCCTTGACCGCTGTCATTATCACTCAGTTCGCGATCACAGTAAACCTACTTCTTGCTATCTCCAACGAATACCAGTCAAACTATTTCATGCGGCAATGGGTAAGCCAGAACGCGTCGCCGCTAGGTTACTTCCTCGCAGACTACGTTGGACCAGCCTTGGCAGCGATCGTTGGAGGGGTCCTTATTGCATGGAAACTTGTCCTCACTCGAAGACAATCCGAGGCAAAGTCAGAGCCGAACAACTGATTGCGGTGCTGGGCCCTTGGCCCTGCGCCCCATCGTGGAGAGTGCTCTTTGTTTCGGGGGAAAGGGCGTCTGGGTTAAGGAACGCTTATGCCCGCCGTGAGCCTCGTTTCTCGCGAATAGGGTCGTAGGGGCAGATATTCTATGGCGGATGGCGATAGGGGAGAGATGTTTGCGGAGCTGGAGAGGGCTTGTGACGAGCTCGATAGGGCGCTCGAACAGCTCAAGAAGGCAGGATATACTCTGCGAGAGTTTTCCAAGGGCCTTGAGACGGACCCGACCGGGATACTGCTGACGCACTATCCTAACGGCTACATGATCTATCCTGACGAGATCAACAAGACTCCCTGGGAATATCCAGCTTTGCGTCCAATAGTTGACTTGGACTATTTGATCGAGCTGCTCAAGCGCGCTAGGCAGCTGAAGCGGGCCAAGATGGATATTGAGAGAAGACTAGGAAAGAAGCTTATGCCCGTCGCCTAAGCGCGTGTCGCAGGTTTCAGCCCGTACCCGTTTTCAAATATCCAATCGAGGAAATCCAAGACCTCGGGTGTTATGCTGCACCATAGATGGACCCCGCTTGGCAGACAGTCTATCTGTCCAGATGCTATTCTTGCTCTGAATCCTTCATGACCAAAGCGAGCCGGATCAAACGAGAGTGGGTTCATCTGCTGAGCCGCCTGCTTAACCTCGTCCTGGGTTACTGACTCGAACTTCTCCCTGTTCTTGTTCACTAGGATGCTCAGGTTTCCATGCCCAATGTGACCAACGTCCGGTCTCTCCTGGCCAGGTGGAAAGTTGATCTGTATGAGAACCCCCCAGCGTTCGCCCACTTCGCTGGCAATCCAGTTGATCGTTTCAAAGGCCCGCAGAGTACGATCTTGCCATAGACTCTCGAATTCTCCGCGACGCTTGTCCAGTGTGTCCCAGAGGTCCTTGACGATCCAGCTCACTTGGCTCGGACCTCTTTCTCCAGTAAGTCCTTGAGAGTCTTGAGGAAGGCTGAGTTTGGAACGATGTAGTCAATCAATCCTTTTTCGGCTTTTAGTTTGAGGTCTTTCCTGATGTGGGGAAATAGGGCCAATATCGTAGGTTGAGGTATCATGGTCTTCAGCTTTTGGGCACACGCGAAGGAATCATAGTCCGATGCGGCTAGGTCGAGTATGACCAAGTTCGGATGCGTCGAGTTCGCTTCTCTAATCAGAGCTTCTTCACTTGTTACCACCTCGGCGTTTGCACCCAGCGACCTTGCAAGCTCTATGATTCTCGATTGGAGGAATAGGTCTGAAGTTATCGCTAGAACTTGAACGGTCATCATTGGTTCACTCTGAAGCTAGTTATAGGACTCCTTGATTTAGCAAGGAGTCGGAATGCCACCCCCATCTAACTTTGCTGGCAGAGACATAGTTAGCGTTCGGGACCTCTCTCGATCGGAGATCGATCACATTCTGGACATGGCGCAGGTCATGGAGCCTCTGGCGAAGACTGGGTCCGACATGCTTCATGGGAAGATAATGGCGACCCTATTCTACGAACCAAGCACGCGAACGAAGCTGAGCTTCGAGTCCGCGATGACCCGGCTCGGCGGTACTGCCCTCGGATTTGCAGAGACCAAGGGCACCTCGGTCGAGAAAGGGGAGAACCTTGCAGATACAGTGCGAGTTGTCGAGAACTATGCCGACGTGCTCGTAGTCAGACATCCTCTAGAGGGGGCGGCCAGAATGGCCGCGGAGTTCTCCAGAGTTCCAGTGATTAACGCCGGGTCTGGTGCGGAGGAGCATCCTACTCAAGCATTGCTCGACTTGTACACGATAAAGAAGGAGCTCGGGGCTATCGATGGGATTAGCATTGGACTAGTCGGGGATCTCCGATACGGCCGGACGGTTCACTCGCTCGCATACGCACTGGCAAAATACAAGGTGAGATTGGTGCTCATCTCTCCAGAGATACTAAAGATGAGGCAAGAGGTCCTGGAAGAGGTTTCGAAGAAAATAGATGTTGAAGAGACCACCTCTCTGCAGCAGCATCTGAAAGAGTTGGACGTAATCTACATGACGAGGGTCCAGAAGGAACGGTTCGGAGATCTAGCAGAGTACGAGAAGGTAAAAGGGTCCTACCGATTGACATCAGACGAGTTAGCGAGAGCAAAGAAGAGTTCGATCGTCATGCACCCGTTGCCTAGGATCGATGAGATTGACTCTAGCGTCGACTCAACGAGCCACGCGAAATACTTCCCCCAGGTGGGCAATGGTGTAGTGCTGAGGATGGGACTACTCGGCTTGGTCTTTGGAGCGGTCTAAAACCTTCCGCGAAGCTTCGTGCTGCCCTTCATTGAACACCCAAAACGGTGTAGGGGGAAGTGGTGTTGTCGACTAGGACAGTAATCTTGTTTCCATTGCCTGTATTGTATATCTTGGAAATGTCTGTGGTTGTCAGGGTCTCAGCCCTCGCAAGAACCTCAACTGTTGTCGTACTAGTTGTTTTTATTCCAATAAGCCATCGAGTGTTTCCCCCCTGATCATATTGGTTAATAGACGTCAGGTTGCCGCTGACGGTTATCTGGGTCGTCGATATGCCGATGGTATTCACCGCCTTTGTCGTTGCGCCACCTACTTCGATGGAACTGGTAGGGTCTTGAATGAAATAGTGGCCCACCTGTTTCGAGGACCCATCGACCACCGCCACCATTTCCGGCACTGTCAGATTTCCTTGCGTTCCATAGTATGGTATGACATAGATCAGGCGACCGTTCACCGAATACAGGAGTATGTTTCCGACCGTCCAGTCGGGGTGAAGCGTTAACTGGGTTTTGATTATCGGGTCGGTCACCACAGCCGATATGGCTGAGTTGGGTCCGATAACCGTCGTTCCCTCAGGGAACCTAATCAGATAGACTTGCCCTGTCCGGGCTCCTGCTGGAGCGATGTAGAGACCTGCAAGGTTCTGAGATGGGCTGTGGTAAATTTCCACCAGCCTGACGGCGGCCCACGTCAGGGTCCCGTTGATCGGTGTGATTATGAACCGGGTGGTCTCAGTAGATTGTAGGAAGACATTCCTCTGCCATTGCAGTGGGTCTGTCTGGAAGTAGAAATCGTACACCTCTTGCTGCGTGTTGAAGTATGTTTCAGGGTATCTCAATTGAGGGAGGAGCCAGGAAGGCATTTGCTGGTTCCACTGGGGATACATGGAATTGTAGAACGACCTGACGTAGTCGTTCTTGCCACTGTTGTACAGGTACCCTGTAACCTCTCCGGTTTTCATGTCGGTGAGCGTTGCTGCGAAGAGTCTGAGGATCGATGTGTCAGCATGGTCTGGATAGTCTGCGAAGTTGCTAGGACTCTGCCAGTCTATCCAAACCCAGTGCAACAGGTAGATGTTTCCTGTCTGTCTGTCCACCACCGGGTAAGGATCTGGATCTAACTGCATGTTGGGCAATAGAATGTTAGAGATTCTGGCGTCCGCATCTCGGTATTCCAATGCTTTGATATTGCCGTAGACTCCGTTTGCGAAGTCGAACCTTCCCTGCCAGAAGAACTTCCAATACAACCAGAAGCCCTTGTAGGTATAGTCCGCTGTTCCATTGTAGGAAGACGGGCCCGTGTAGCCTGATAGGTGGGTCTCGTTGAAGCCTGGAATATTCAGGTAGACCTCGTCCACCGACTGCCATAACCCTCCTTCTCCATAGTAGACCTGGGGAGATTGGGTCAGGTTCCAGATCTTTGTTATGTCCACAGCTTGAGTCGTGGCCGCGTCAACTGCGAGGATCTTCTCCGAATGTGTCAGCAGAAGGTGCTGGGTGCGCCAGACGTCAGGGTCGTTCGGTAGGCCTGCTTGTACAAGCTGGAGAATGGATACCCAGTACTCTTTGCCGTTGATGTATATGATGTCGACAGGAGCGTTGTCGATGGACATCCAGTTGACCCCGACTAGCGGTTTCATGTTCAGTCGGGCCGACTGGTTTGTGAATATGCGAATATGGTCGAGCGTATTGGTCTGGTTTCCTAAGCTCTTTATGAGAGATTGATCCGCGTTTGTGACAGAGTCCACTCCGTACGCCCAGCGAGTGTACTGAATCGTTGGGACGTAAGCTGGATTCCATTGATAGTTGATGTATTGGCCTGACTGGGCCCGGAGATAAGTCCCGTACACGGGAAGCGTGATTGTTGAAGCTAGGACGATTGCGAGTATTACGAGCCCTTTGACCCGGGTGATCTTGAGACGCAGTATTCTCGGGGTTCGTGTGAATCCGGCCGTGAGCGCTACCCCGATCATCACGATGACCAGGGTGGAGAGAATGAAGGATGTGCCTACGTCATAGACCCAGGCTCCACTGCTTAGCACTAGGTAGATAATTGGTAGAGCTGCAATGACGAATACGTTGCTGAGCGCGATCCGGGACATCCCGAAGGCTCTCTTTGAAAGTCCCACGATGGCGTTTGCAAGGAGCGCTACTCCGAGTCTGATTCCGACTACAGCAAAGGCTAGGCCGATTATTGATAGTATGAACTTGAAGACTTCAAATGTGAAGACGTTGTCGATGCCGAAGGTAGGCGACACTTGGTAAGTTCCCGATAGTCTTGTTGCGAGGATTGAGAAGTAGTTCTGTACTTGTGCGAACCAGGTGCTGTTTGTTTGGACAAGATAATTCTGTATGGTGACGAATCTTAGGGCGATGTCATTGGCGATGGCTGCCGCGATTCCTAGGGCGAGGAGAAACTTGATCGTCGTCCACGCTAGGAATGGGGGAGAGGAGACTGGGAACTTGTCGTTCCATTGCAACTTGCCATTCTTCGATAGGACGGCATGGTCAGGGGTCTCTCCAATATCCCAGTCAAAGGATGGTCTGGGGCCGGATTCATAGTAGCTTCTTCTGGTGGACTGCATGATCGCTCCCAGGTTCGTCCGGAATAGTAGGCGAAGAATTCCGAGGAGTTTGCTGTGCATGTAGAAATGTCTCTTCCCATCGCCTCCGGTAACTGAGGAGATTCTCGGGTCGCTGAGCATGAATAGAGCCGTCAGGAGGAGAGTTGTCCAGATGACCGCTCCATTCAGGTACTGAAGGTTGAGAAAGTTAATTCCTGCTTTCGTGGCATAGGTTGAATATTTCACGTCAAAGGCGAGACCATTGTTCACCCCAAGGGTAAAGGCAGCGAAACAAGCGAGACCCAGAAGAATGTAGTATACCACCCAAGGGGTCCGAGAACCAGACTGGCGTTGAACCCTTGCAGACAAGAATGATCCAACGAGTACCAGGGCCAAAAGCAGAGCAGCGATAGCAACGAACTCTGTGGCAAGGACCCAGAGCCCAAGCCCAGTGTTGAAGACGGAAAGTTCTCTGAGAAGAGCGAACTGTATTCCGAGAACGATTATGATGGCGAGAACTCCAGTGAGGAGACCTATTCTAAAAGGCCCCTTCAAACCAGCTCGGATCTCTGTCAAAGTGGGCGTTTCCTAGCTCCTAGTCAAACGGTCAATGAGATAAACTCAATTGAGCCTGTCCGACTGATTGCAACACCGTTGTCTGGTGTATTGCCTGAGGCCTTTTGGTTGTTTATGAGAAGTCATAGGCTGCGATTCTGTCGATGTCTCTCCGCCTTGGCTCGGTCCACAAGTCGAGTGGAATCAGTCTACCAGCATACTTCGCGATAATTGTCAGCTTGTCTGAATCGCACCTTGAGCATTTTGCATGTACTCCCGTATCGACGTAATAACATGACTGACACCGGGACAATATTCTGGAAAACGTGAAGTGTTTGACTCCCGATTCTGCGAGTAGTTGGGATGCTTTCGTCAAACCTAGGATCTCTACTTTGTCTCCTAATAGGAGTGGCAGGATTGATCCTCCGTCGAGGAATCTCTGAACTTCTCCCTCAATAGAGGCGCGTGAGGAGAATGGAATCTTCTGGGTAAGCGGGATCGCCGCCATATCCGTGTAGTATGGGTATCGCTTGGATCCTTGATACACGATTGTTGAGAAACCGTATTTTTCAGAGTCGATACCCGCGAGCCTCGACGATGCTTGGGGAGACGGATGAAGCCCAACTCGAATTCTAAGCTTGCGAGAGTCGGTTTCCGATATCGCGCGTCTCGCGGTCTCGATGATTTTCTTGACAAAGACAAGAGAATCCTTGTTGTCCGCATCCTTCTTTATGTGGTGCTTTACCGCCTCGTTCAATCCGAGGAGGCTAATCTCTGCCATCGGGTGAGATCCATAGTAGGTGCTCCCATTTGTCTGCCAAGAAAGCAGCGGCAAAAGTCCCTCTCGCATTCGTTCATGAATAGCTTGTCCGCGAATCTCTAGGGCCCTAACCGCCTCGTCTACGGCGTTCGTCACTCCTTGGAGAAATCGCTCGTCTTTCCATGCCGAGTCATACGCGATTCTTGGCAGATTGACTTGGACCGTTCCAACCAGCGCCCCTCTGGCCACATCGCCCTTGCTGTCGGTGACGAACATGCACCCGTCTGAAGATACGGTGTAAGATTCTCCCGGATTTTGTATCAGATAATTCATGATGGAGTATCTTAGAGAGGTCTCGTGGGCCATTGAGAGAAGTCCATCGGGCTCAGAGAGTTTGTTGCGGTCGAGTCTCAGGGTGATCGAGGGATTGACAAGTGGATTGTCTTGAGCAATTTCTTGGGCTGCATCGATCATTGTGCGGAGTAACTCCTCAGCTTCGCGTGCGTAGTCTGCGTACTTGCCCTCTGTCTGTCCGTTGGGACCAATCGCATCGGATTGTCCGAGGATGTTTGGGGCGGCACGGTCGAGCCCAATGGTCGACCGTGAAGGAAGTGTGTTTGAGAAACCTTCCCAGTTCAGCTGAGAGAGAAAGAGTCGGACGGCTTCTTGGACCCTTTGACTTGGGACGCCCTTGACGAATGGTGCGAGAAGGATGTTAACGTGATCGAGTACTTGCTCCTCGGATACCTGCCCTTCGGTCACTCTTGCCAGCCGCAGCAGTGTTCCTAGCGCGCTTTCGAAAGAGATGGGTGGTTGCGATCCAGGTAGTCCTTTTCGGAAGAACGGGCGTGGGTCATGTGAAAAGACGCTGGGTTTGAGGATCCAGGACTCCGCGTCTTCTAGGTGGATTTGTCCCGAGAAATGTGCATCGACCAGAGGTCGTGGAAGACTATTGAGCAAGACATACTCTTCGGTCACCGCCGCGCCTGCGGACGATTGAACCCAAGCTGAGTCAAGGCGCTTCTGTCCTGCTTCCCTTAGAAGGACTGTCACGTCGTTGACGGGGAGTCCAAGTCGAGTTAGTTTGTGGCGGTACTCTTCGAGCTTTCTCTCGACGAGGATGGTATTGACCAGCTCGCGTACTAGGGGCGCAGTGAGGTAGGTTGTCCCGAATCGCATGAGCCTCTCTTCTGCTTCAGACGCAATCTCGTCGGCTAGGCTCTGAGGCATACCGGCTTCAGTTACAAGTGATGAAGCGATTCTGGTCCGGTCAAATTCCTCTATCGTCATTTTGGAGGTTCGGACGAAGAGGCGGCCTCGCTTGACCGCTACCCATTCCTCTAGGTCGCGCGAGAACTCGACGAGTATCTTTCCGAGGTCTGTTATGCTGTACTTTTTCGTGCCTTTTTCGATCGCAACCAGACTGGCTTTACGAAGGGTTTTGAGATGATAGACGAATTTTCCAGCGTCCCGCACGGGATCCATCTTCGCTTCGTACATTATCTCGGTGTACGGGAGGGGACCTTTGGAGACTAACAGCTTGAGTATGTGAAGCCGAACTGGCGCAGAAGCAGCGTCCAGAACATCCGAACTGAAGCGCTCGTAGGATCGCTGCAAGAAAAGGTCAAAAGCCTTCTACCCCAAAC
>Ga0209376_1003948_pt1 | contig 13108 bp, 12 predicted proteins | sample GraSoiAngelo_134_FD_185891 | JGI IMG/M metagenome (GOLD analysis project Ga0209376, IMG submission 185891) | Grasslands soil microbial communities from the Angelo Coastal Reserve, California, USA - 14_0929_05_30cm (SPAdes) (version 2) | ecosystem: Environmental > Terrestrial > Soil > Grasslands ... | reverse complement strand
ACCGTGGGGGTCCACAATTGCATCGGCAACAGCGGCCCGCTGCCCGACCCCGTCGCCGAGGCGGTCACGCGCGGCGAGCTGGTCGCGGCCGCCGTGCTCTCGGGCAACCGGAACTTCGAGGGCCGCATCAACCCGCTCGTGCGCGCCAACTACCTCGCCTCGCCCCCGCTGGTGGTCGCCTATGCCCTCGCCGGCACGATCGACTTCGACTCCGAGCACGATCCGCTCGGCGCCGACCCGCAGGGGCGGCCCGTCTTCCTGCGCGACGTGTGGCCGACCCCCGAGGAGATCGGCGCCGCGATGCGCACCGTCGAGGCGCGCCTCTTCCGCGAGGTATACGCGAAGGTGACCGAGGGCGACGAGCACTGGCGCGCGATGCCCGTGCCCAAGGGCGAGCTCTACGCCTGGGACCCGGCGTCGACCTACATCAAGTCGCCGCCCTTCTTCGTCGGCATGCGCCGCGAGCCGACGCCGCCTGGCGACGTGCGCGGCGCGCGCGTGCTGGCGCTCTTCGGCGACAGCCTGACCACCGACCACATCTCGCCCGCCGGCTCGATCGCCAAGGACAGCCCGGCGGGGAAGTACCTGATCGGCCTCGGCGTCCAGCCGAAGGACTTCAACTCCTACGGCGCGCGGCGCGGCAACCACGAGGTCATGCTGCGTGGCACGTTCGCCAACATCCGGCTGCGCAATCAGCTCGTCCCCGGCGTCGAGGGCGGCTGGACGGTGCACCTGCCGGACGGCGAGCGCATGGCGATCTACGACGCGGCCATGCGCTACCGCGACGAGGGTGTGCCGCTGGTCGTCATCGCCGGCAAGGAGTACGGCACCGGCTCGTCACGCGACTGGGCGGCCAAGGGGACGCTGCTGCTCGGCGTGCGGGCGGTGCTCGCCGAGAGCTACGAGCGCATCCACCGGAGCAATCTCGTCGGCATGGGCGTGCTGCCGCTCCAGTTCCTGCCCGGCGAGAGCGCGGCGTCGCTCGGGCTCAGTGGGCGTGAAACCTACGACGTGGAGGGGATCGCGGCGGGGCTCGCCCCCGGGAAGCGCATCACCGTGCGGGCGCGGGGCGAGGACGGGAAGGTGCAGACCTTCCAGGTGGTCGCGCGCGTCGATACGCCCGACGACGTCGAGTACTACCGGCACGGCGGGCTGCTGCCGTACGTGCTGCGCGGGATGGTGGCGACGGCGTAAACGGGCCTCGGTGCCGTCCTCGTGACCCCCCGGCGTTTGGACCGCGCCGTGAAGTGGAGTAGGAAGGCCGCGCTCATCGCGCGCTCATGCGCACGTCGATCCAGGTCGCGGTCTTCCTCGTCGGGTTCGCGCTCTTCAGCGTGACCGTGAAGCGCGAGCTGCGCAGCCTGCCGAGCGGGCAGACCGTGCTGCGCGTCCGGCAGGAGGCGCCCGCCTTCACGCTCCCCGACACGCAAGGTCAGCCGGTCGAGCTCCGCGCGGTCGCGAGCCGCAACAAGGTCGTGCTGGTGAACTTCTGGGCCACCTGGTGCGGCCCGTGCCGCATCGAGCTGCCGCAGTTCGCGAAGCTCTACAAGGAGAAGAGTGGGCGCGGGCTCGAGATCCTGGCCGTGAACGAGGACCGCGAGGACGGGAAGCTCACGGAGTACCTGAAGGAGAAGCCGCTCTCCTTCCCGGTGCTGGTCGACAAGGACGGGGAGGTCGCGAAGCAGTACGGCGTGGAGGCGTTCCCCACGTCGGTCCTGATCGACGGCAACGGCCGCGTGCTCATGGTCGTCGACGGCGTGTCGCCCTACCTCGAGTACATGGTCGAGCCCCACCTGCGCGAGGCGCCCGGCCATGGTTGAGCCCGTGGTCCGCATCGAGGGAATGACGAAGACTTTCGCCTCGCTGCGCGGCCCGGTGACCGCCGTACGCGACCTGAGCATGACCGTCGAACGCGGATCGGTGGTCGCGTTCGTCGGGCCGAACGGTGCGGGCAAGACCACGACCATCTACGCCATGCTCGGCATCCTGCGGCCCACGCGCGGCGCGATCACCCTCTTTGGCGAGCCCGCCGGCGGCCTCGCTGCGCGGCGGCGCCTCGGGTTTCTCTCCGAGATCTTCTACACCTACCCGTACCGCACGGCCCGGGGCGCGATGCGCTTCTACGGTCGCCTCTCCGGCATGTCGGCCGGCGATCTCGAGGAGCGCGTCCCGCGTCACCTGGCGCGTCTCGGGCTCGGCGACGCGATCGACCGCCGGCTCGGGAGCTACTCGAAGGGCATGATCCAGCGTCTCGGCCTCGCGCAGGCGCTCCTGCACGAGCCCGAACTCCTCATCCTCGACGAGCCGACGACGGGGCTCGATCCCGAAGGGCGGAAGCTGGTCGCGGACATCATCGCGGAGGAGAAGGCGCGCGGGACGACCGTGTTCTTGAGCAGCCACATTCTCTCCGACGTGGAGCGGATATGTGACCGCATGGTGATACTCCGGCGCGGCGAGGCGGTGCTCTCCGACACGATCGCGAACCTGGTGGCCGTGTCCGACCACTGGGAGGTCGAGGTCACGCGCTGGCAGCCGGCGTTCGCCCCGCGGGTCGCCGAGGCAGCCTCCGGCATCGTGCGGGAGAGCGGCGACGCGGCCGTCCTCCGCTGCCCCGCGGAGCGGAAGGACGATCTCCTCCGCCTCCTCCTCCAGCTCGACACCGCGATCGGCGCCGTCCGTCCCGCGCGCCGCTCCCTGGAGGACCGCTACCTGGAGCTGGTCGGGGGCACGTCGAGTGGATAAGGTCCGCGTCCTCGCCGCCAACGCCTTCCGTGACGTGCTGCACAAGCGCGTGGTCTACGTCGCCGTCTTTCTCGCGGTGGTCGGGATTCTCGTGATGCTCACACCCCTCGCCTTCTTGCGCATGGCGAAGGAGGCCGGCGAGACGAAGGTCGCCGAGCAGGTGGGCGCAAGCCTCGTGCTCGGCGTCCTCAACATGTGGAGCTCGGGCGCAACGCTGATCGGTCTCTTCCTGGGCGCGACGGCGGTCTCGGCGGAGGTGAAGTCGAAGACCATCGTCACCGTGCTCGCCAGGCCTGTCGGCCGCGCCGAGTACCTGCTCGGCAAGTGGCTCGGGATCCAGCTCTTCGTCCTCCTCTTTGTCGGGGTAGGCGCGGTCGCGGGATGCGCCGCTGTGCATTACTTCCAAGTGCAGCCGTCGGGCCTGTTCCCACTCGCCATCGGTGAGCTGTTCGTCGATGCGGTCTTCTTCTGCGCGCTGAGCGTCGCGCTGGGCGCGATCATGCCCCCGGTGGCGGCCGGTGCCGGCACGGTCTTCGCTCAGCTGATGCCGTCCCTCGCCCGTCCCTTTCTTGCCGATCCTCGTCCCTTGGTGAGCTGGCTCGCATTGGCGGGGTACTACGTCGGCCCTGCACAGATGCCGGTCAGTCTGCTCGGGCACAGCTTCGCAAAGGAGCTGCTCAACCCGAGCTATGGCCTCTATGCGCAGGTGCTGGTCGAGAACGTGCTCTACGCGGCGGCCGTCATGGTGGTCGCCTGCCGTGTCTTCGCTCGACGCGAGGTCCGGCTGAGCTCCTAGAGCCCGAAGTGCCGGACCGCGTTCCCGCCCAGGTACTTCCCGACCGTCGCCTCCGGCACGCCGTGCTTCCCGAGCGTCGCCCGCGCCTCCTCGACCGTGCCCGTGTCGTGGTTCGGATAGCGCGACCCCCACGCCGCCACGTTCTCGAACACGTCGGGCATGCGCGCGACCGGGGTTTCCCAGGAGTCGAAGCTCACCAGTGACGGCCGTGCGAAGAACACGTGGTCGGGCTCGAGGCTCACGTCGCGGATGCCGGAGAAGAGCCAGAGGTAGGTCTCCGACTTCTCGAGCGCGAGGGGCACCCAGGCCGCGCCGGCGTGGACGAGCGTCAGCCTGAGCTTCGGGTAGATCTCCATGTGCCCGTAGAAGGCGACGGCGGTGAGGAACGTCGACGTGTCCATGAAGGGCGCGACGCTCTCCGCGATCGGGTGCCCGATCTTGAGATTCGCCGCCACGCGCTCGACGAAGGGCCCGGCGCCGCTCCACTCCGGGTTGGTGCTCCCTGGCGAGGGGTGGATGCAAGCCGCGACCTCGAGCGCCTCGAGCCGCTGCCAGAGGACGTCGTACGTCGGGTGGTTCGGGAAGCGACCCTCGAAGAAGACCGGGCGGATGAAGGCCGCCTTGAAGCCGCGCGCCGCCGCGCGCTCGAGCTCGCGCACCGCGAAGCTCGGCTCCTGCATGGGGAGGAGCGCCACGGGCACGAGCCGGCGGCGGTCCGCGCCCGCGAAGTCCCACAGCCAGTCGTTGTAGGCGCGCGCCAGCGCCCACGCCGCGTCGGGGTTCTCGACCAGCGGGAAGTGCTCGGCGAACAGCGTCGGGAAGACGAGCGCGCGGTCCACGCCCATCGCGTCCATGTCACGGAGGCGCGCAGCCGGGTCCTGGGCGCCGGGCGTGGTCGGATGGCGCTCGTCGGGATCGAGCTGCCCGATCTGCTCCGGCGTCATCCCCGGTCGCCAGCACGCCTGGCGGTTGATCCCGCTCCTTCTCAGCGAGCGCGCCCGCCGGCCGTTCAGGATGGTCGTCTCGAGGCCGTGCGCGTCGATCTCGTGCCAGAAGGCGCTGCGCGCGACGACGCGGTAGTCGCGCTCGAGGTACTTCTCCCAGATGTCGGTGGGCTCGTAGACGTGGCTGTCGACGTCGACGACGGTCATCAGTAGGGCCGGAGCGCCTGCATCAAGAGGCGCGGGTCGAGCTTCGCGAGATCGAACTTCGTGATGCCGTGCGCGCGCGGATCGGCCTCGGCCTCCGCCCAGCGCTCGAGCTCCTCGCCCTGGGGGAACCAGGCGGGCCGCTCGAGCGGCGGCGGCTCCTCGGTGACGCAGAGCTTCGCCTCGATGCCGTACATGCGCCGCGCGTTGGCGCCGAGGAGCTTCGCCTGCACGGCCTCGGGCACCCGCGCGGCGCGCATCTCGCGGATCGCGCTCCACGAGTCGGCGCCGTCGTGATGATAGGCGTCTGAGGACCACACACCGACGTTCTCGAAGCGGTCCCACTGCCGGAAGGTCGGCGTCTCGTCCGACTCGAAGGCGATGTAGCACTGCGCGTAGAAGGCCTCGCTCGGCAGGCGGTCGGTCTTGAGCAGCCGCTCGTTGGCGTAGAGCTTGAAGAGCCGGTCCCAGTGCTCGAGGAGCTGGGGCAGCCAGGTCGAGTTCGACTCGAAGATCGCCATGCGGAGCCTCGGATAGAGGTCGAGCATCCCCGAGAGCAGCACCTGCGCGAGCCACGCGACCGCCTCGAAGATGAAGCTCATGGTCTGCACGTCGACCATGCGGCCGCCCAGATGCATCTCGCCGGCGCGCGCGACGAGCTCGCCGGGCGAGGTCATGGGCACGCCGGGGATGGCCTTGCGGAACTCGGCGCCGATCTCGGGGTTCAGGGCCGGGAAGGTGTGCATGCCGAGCACGATCCCCGTCTCCTCGAACTTCCGGAACACCTTGTCCATGGTGTTGGTCGGCGACCCGCCAGTGAAGCTCGGGAAGATGTAGTTGGGGTAGCGGCCGCGCGCGTCGATGGGGCGGATGAGCGCCACGCGGAAGCCGATCTCCGCGATGCGCTCGAGCTCCTCGCAGGTGTACTGGAGGTCCTGGAGCGGGAGCCAGCCGGCCGGGAAGAGCCGGTCGGGCGCCGCCGCGCAGTAGTCGCGCGCCCAGTTGTTGTAGGCGCGCGCGAAGGCGTAGGCGCCGTCGACGTTCTCCACGAAGGGGAAGTTGGCGACCATCATGGTGGGGATGATCATCACCTGGTCGATCCCCATGAGGTCCATCTCCTTGAGCCTGGCACGCGGGTCGTACGCGCCCGGGTGCTCGACGTACTTCTTCTGCTCCGGCGTGAGTCCGATCTGCTGCAGCTTGCGCGCGATCTTCTTCGTCATCTGCGGCCCGGCGAGGCAGATCGGGTTGTAGCCCGGGAAGTCGTAGGCGGCGCCGCCGATCACCGGCGTCCGCCCGTTCAGCACTGCCTGGTGCTCGTCCTTCCAGTACGAGCGGCGCACGAGCTCCCGGTACTCGGGCTCGACGTACCGACTCCAGATCTCGTCGGGGTCGTTGACGTGGGCGTCGCAGTCGAAGACGGGGAACGTCTTGGTGACGCGCTGCTGCCCGTTCGTGCCGCTCATGGGGTGCCTCCGCGGGTGGGGATGCGCTGGCCGCCGCACCCCGCTTCTTAGTGCGCGCGGAAGAGAGGGGTCAAGGCCGTGACCGGGTGGCGCAGACTCCTAGGCCGGGATGCGCGCGACGCCGAGTGCGGCCAGCCTCTGATGGGCCGCGCGGTCGAAGGTGAGCCAGACCCCGCCCAGATCCATTGCCAGGGCCGCGAAGCACGCGTCGTATCCGCCGAGCCTGCGCTCGTACGCGAGATGGGTCGCCCGTCGCAGCAGGCGGTCGTCCAGGCGGACGCGACGAAGCCCGAGCCGCGCCAGGCGACTCAGGGCCGCGTACGCATCCCTGGCCTGGCGCATCCGCCGGCACAGCACCGCGGTCATCTCGTAGAAGAACAGCTCGGGCACGACGAACCGTCTGGGGTGAGCGATCACCTCCCGGAGCATGCGCTCCGCCACGGCGTCGCCCGCGTCACCGTCGGGGGCGAACCACTTGATCGCAATCGAAGTGTCGAGGACCGCGATCACGGGAGCGGGCCGCGCAGCTCGCGCACGACCTCGACGGACGTTCGCCGGGACCGGCGGGCCCGGCTCCGCAGGGCGAGTATCTCCTCCGCCAGGCGCTCGCGCTCGTCGGCGGCCGCCGCGTCCACGAAGCGCTCGTTGTAATCCCGGAGCGAGATGAGGACGGCCTTCGGTTTGCGCCCCTTTTCGATGAGGATCGGCCGGCCGTGGCGCTCGAGCTGGTTCAGGATCTTCCCCAGCGCCCGGCGCAGCTCGAGGGCATTCGTCGTAATCATGACACCGCATTGACCACATATGTGTACACACGTCAACCCTGGTTGTGCCTGGTGCGCGCACAGCAACGCAGCGTTACAGCCCGGGGGCGCCGCGTCTCCGGTTCCACCCCTCCGTGCGACTGTGCTCCGCGCCGATCAGCGGCGATCCGCCGTCGGATACTGCCCCGTCCCGCTCACGAGATCGCGGCCGTACGCCTGCACCAGCGGCAGCTCACCCGGCTCGCGCGGCGGAGTCCGGCGTGCGAGGGCGCGCTCGACGTGGGGCGCCAGCTCCTCGGCCTTCCGCCGCTCGCGCGCCGCATGCCGCTCCTTGAACTCCGGCATGACGCGCGCCGCGAACAGCTCGAGCGACGCGCAGATGTCCTCGTGCCGGTTGTTGCCGCCCTGCTGGATGAAGACGGTCTGGTCGACGCCCGCCTCCTCGAACTGGTGCATGGCGTCGCGCACCTGCTCCGGCGTGCCGATGCCGCCGCTTCCGCCGGGCAGCGGGATCTGGTTCCCGCGGAAGAGCTCCCACACGTTGGTCTTCCCGGGGACGTGCCCGCCCAGCAGGTAGTAGTGCGCGAGCGCGAAGCCGAAGAACTGGAAGCCCTCGAGGCCGCGGCGCTCGGCCTCGGCCGGGTCGTCGTGGCAGCTGAAGCCCGTCACCATGGCGATGTTGGGGTTGACGGCCTGCGCGATCGGCGTGCACTCGCGCTTGAAGGTGTCGTAGTAATCGGCCACCCAGTGCTTCGCCTCCGAGACATCGACGAAGGCGAAGGTGAGGGCGCCGAGGCCGAGCTGCGCGGCCAGGTGGATCATGGGACGCGACGAGCACGCGAGCCACATCGGGGGGTGCGGCTTCTGCACCGGCTTCGGCAGCACGTTGCGCGGCGGCATCTTGAAGTACTTGCCGTCGTAGCCGGGGTAGGGGCTCTCGGAGAGCATGAGCGCCACCTGCGCGACCGCCTCCCGCCACATGGCGCGCTTCTCGGTGGGCGGGACGCCGAAGCCCTCGAGCTCCATGCGCGAGGCGGACTCGCCGGTGCCGAACTCGACCCGCCCGCGCGAGACCAGGTCGAGCATCGCGATGCGCTCGGCGACGCGCGCGGGATGATTGTAGCCGGGCGGCATGAGGACGATGCCGTGGCCGAGGCGGATGCGCTCGGTGCGCGCGGCGCACGCGGCCAGGAAAACCTCGGGCGCCGAAGAGTGCGAGTACTCCTCGAGGAAGTGGTGCTCGACCTCCCAGGCGTAGTCGATCCCGAGCCGGTCGGCCAGCTCCACCTGCGCGAGCGCCTCGTGGATGAGGCGCACCTCGCTGTCCTCCTGCCATGGTCGGGGGAGCTGGTGCTCGTAGAAGATGCCGAACTGCATGGGCGCGGGTCCTCCAGCGGGCGACGGTACTCGGCCCGCGCGACGCCGGTCAAGCGACGGCGGCGGGCTTGAGGTCGTAGGACCTGTGCGCGATCAGTTGGTGGGACACCATGTCGACGGCCGCCCCCGACTTTTCGAGCACCGTGTAGCCGACCAGCGGCTGATAGCCCCGCGGCCCCTCCTCCATCTCGAGGAAGATCACCTCGTCGACGATCCTCCTGAATCCTTCGATCTGGATCCAGACCGGTCCCCAGACGTTGGCCCCGACGACGCGCTGATCGGCGGTCTCGAGATCGACCGTGGCCACGGCCTCCAGATCGCCCAGCTCCTCCTTCCAGGCGAGCGGGAGGACCAGTCCGGTCGAGCCCGTGTCGACGAGTGCGCTGAAGCGCTTCCTGCACGTCGGGTCTCGGTGGTTCGTCACGGTGACCTGCACGAGGACTTTTCCCATCGCTGGCGGCCTCCTCGGGAAGAATGGCCGGACAGTGTCCATACCAGCACCTCCTTGCAATGCCTGGAATCGTCATATCATGGGCGCACATGCCCACCACGTCCCGCGGCCCCGGCCCCGTCGCTGCCGTGCACCGCATCTTCATCGTCACCGCGCTGCTCTGCGCGCTCGCCTACGCCGCCTGGGAGCTCCGCGAGATGGCCCGGACCGGAGAGGCTCTCGCCGGCCTGCGCGGCGCGCTGGCACTCCTCGTCGCGGCCGGCACCGGCGTCTACCTCCGCAGCCTGCGCGGCCTCGGCGCCAAGCTCACGCCGCGCGACTAGGGCGCCGTCTTCGGCCGTGAGCGGCACTATCTTGCCGCCGCGCCTGAGGCGGCGCTCGCACCGGCGGGCGCTCGCGCGGGGCACGCCGGTTGCTCCCTCCGCCGCTCGTGCTCCGTCGCCGGCCGCTCGCTTCCCTCGCCCAGGCGCTCGCCCTGCTGCTCGCCATGGCGCCGGTCGCCGGCGCCGGGAGCCTGCTGACGCCGGTCGCGCCCGTGCCGCACGCGCTGCCGCGCGGCGTGGCACGCGGCCGCACGCTGGCCCTCGGGCGGGCGGCGCTCGCGGAGCTGCGCACGCGGACGACGGCCGTGGTGCCGGACTTCCCCCTCGGCCGCGACGCGACGGCGGAGCTGGAGCTCCGGCGCTTCGAGCCGTTCGCGCCCGGGGCGCGCGTCGAGGCGGTGGACGGCGGCGGCGTGCGCGAGGTGAAGCTGCCCGACCACGTCTACTTCACGGGCACGGTGCGCGGCGAGCCCGATTCGCGCGTGCTCCTGGTCGCCGCGCGCGACCACGTGCGCGGTTTCGTGGCGGCACACGGCACGGTCTATCCCTTCGGGCCCGACCGTCGCGGCCGGCACCGGAGCTACGCGCTGCGCGATGTCGACCCGAGCGCCTACCCGCCGCCCGGGGCGTTCTGCGCCAACGACCTCCACCGCGACCAGGTCGGCTCGTTGCTGGTGAACCGGAGCGCACGCGTGGCCGCCGGCCTCGAGCCGCCCCCCATCGCGTTCACGTCCTCCGGGTTGGTCGAGGCCGATGCCGCCATCGAGACCGACCACGAGCTGTGGGCCAGGTTCGGCTCGGATGCGGGGACGCTCGACTACCTGGCGTCGCTCGCCGCCGCCTCCTCGGCGATCGACGAGCGCGACGTGAGCGTGCGCCTGCGCTTCTCCTACATCCGCCTCTGGCCGACGGCGTCCGATCCCTGGAGCGCCACCGCGACCGACCAGCAGCTCGACGAGGTGCGCAACTACTGGACCAACCCGGCCAACAACATGGACGCGATCGCCGGGCCGCACGCCCTGGTCCACTTCATCTCCGGCAAGAGCGTGCAGGGCGGGATCGCCTACATCGGCTCGGTGTGTGATCCGCGCTACGCCTTCGGGGTGTCGCAGGTCTACGGCCACTTCGACCTCTCCGACCCGACGCAGATCTGGGACGTGCTGGTGGTGACCCACGAGATCGGCCACAACCTCGGCACGCCCCACACCCACTGCTACAGCCCGCCGGTCGACGAGTGCTACGACCAGGAGCCCGGCTGCTACGCGGGGCCGGTCGTCTGCTCGCGCGGGACCATCATGAGCTACTGCCACCTGAGCTGCGGCGGCCTCTCCGACATCGACCTCGTATTCGGCGCCGCGGTGAGCGCCCAGATCCGCAGCACGGTGGCGACGGCGAGCTGTCTCGCGCCGGCCGGCGACTGCGGCAACGGTGTGCTCGAAGCGGGCGAGCAGTGCGACGACGGCAACACCGTCGCGGGCGACGGCTGCTCGCCGAGCTGCCGGCTCGAGGTGTGCGGCAACCACATCCTCGACCCCGGCGAGCAGTGCGACGACGGCAACACGGTCTCGGGCGACGGCTGCTCGGCGACCTGCCAGCGCGAGCCGCGCTGCGGGGACGGCGTCGTCGATGCGGGCGAGCAGTGCGACGACGGCAACACCGTGTCTGGGGACGGCTGCTCGGCCAGCTGCCAGCTCGAGCCGTGCAAGATCATGCGCTCCGGGCAGACGCTCTGGCTCAGCAGCCTGGTCTCGGTCCGGCACGGCGCCCCCGGCCGCGACCGCCTCTCGCTCAGGGCCGAGTTCGCCATCCCGAGTGCCTTCGGCACGCTCGACCCGGCCGCGACCGGCATGAGCCTCCTGGTCGAGGACGGGGCGGGCGGCTACAAGCTCGCGCTCACCCTCCCGCCGGGAGCGCACTGGATCGCGCGCCGCGGCCGCTGGCTCTACCGCGATCGGGCCGGCAGCGTGGGCGGCATCCGCAGGCTCGAGATCGCCAACGACAGCCGGGGCGGCGTGCCCGGGGTCAAGGTGAGCGTGACCGGGCGGAACGGCTCCTACCCGCTCGCCTTCGCCGATCTCCCGCTCGCGGTGACGATCCTGCTCGGCGACGCGACGGCCGGCCAGGCCGGCTCCTGCGGCCGGCGCAGCTTCGACGCCGGGTCGTGCAGCGGCACGCGCGGCGGGACCCGCCTGGTCTGCCACTGACGCCCGGCGGCGGTTTTCCGCCGCCTGAAGTTGTGCCAATCTACGCGCCGCTATGAGACACCAGCGGCAGCTCGTTCTCGTCGGTGCGCCCGCGCTCGCGCTCTGCCTCGTCGGCCCCGCGGCCGCCGGGAGCATCAGCATCTCGATCGCGCCCGTGGTCGAGCCGCGCGAGGGCGCGCTCTCGGCGCAGGTCAAGGTGAGCAACGTCGGAGACGAGACCGCCCAGTCGGTCGCCGCGGTCCTCGTCTTCGGCGAGCACAAGGCGCGGGGCGAGATCCATCCCTCGCTCGCGCCTGGCGCGTCGGTGGACGCGGCGCTGTCGCTGCCGGTGGGCGAGCTCGGCACCGGCCACTGGCCGTACCAGATCGCCATCGACTACACCGACGCCAACCAGTACCCGTTCCAGGCGATCCACGTGGGGCTGGTCACGGTCGGCAGCCCGCCCCCGGCGAAGGTGGCGGTGGCGGAGCTGAAGGCGAACCCCCTGTCGAGCTCGGGCACGCTCCGCATCCGCGTCAAGAACCTGGCCGGTGTGGTCCGCCAGGCATCGGTGAGCGTCGTGGCGCCGGAGGGGATCGAGGTGAGTGCGCCGGCGCAGGACCTGAGACTCGCCGCGTGGGAGGAGCGCACCGTGTCGGTGCCGATCGTCAACCGCACGGCGCTGGTCGGCAGCCGCTACCCGGTGTTCGCCGAGGTGCAGTACGACGACGAGGGCGTCCACCAGGCGGTGGCCGGGCAGGGGATAGTCGAGATCGAAGCCGCACACTCGTACTTCGAGGTGCGACGGACATGGTTCTGGATCGCGGCCGGGGTGCTCGTCGCGCTGTGGGTCGGGATCCTGCTGTGGCGGGGGCTGGCCGCCCGGAGCCGCCGCGCGGAGAGCCGCCCGTGATCGAGCGAAGCCGGCTCCGCCCGCTCGTCCGCACGCTCCTCGACCTGGCCGCGCTCGGCGCCGCGCTCGTGTTCCTCGTCTCGTACTTTCCCGCCTCCGTGATGCTCTCGACCACGACCACGAATGGCGGCGACATGGCCTCGCACGTGTACGCGGCCGCCTACATGCGGGACGTGCTCCTGCCGCACGGCCGCGTGACCGGCTGGTGCCCGGGGAACTACTGCGGCTTCCCGCTCTTCCAGTTCTACTTCCCTCTCCCGTTCATCGCGATCGCGCTCGCGTCCTACGTGATCCCGCTCAACGTCGCCTTCAAGCTGGGCTCGCAGCTCGGCACGTTCCTGCTGCCGGTGTGCGCGTACCTCTCGCTCCGCTTCGCGGCCGTGCCGTTTCCCGGACCCGCGCTGGCGGCGCTCGGCACGCTGCCCTTCATCTTCATGGAGGCGAACTCGATGTGGGGGGGCAACATCCCCTCCACGCTGGCCGGGGAGTTCGCCTTCTCGCTCGGGACGGCGCTCGCGGTGCTCTTCGTCGGCACGCTTCGGCACACGGTCGACACGCGCCGGGGGCACGCCTGGAACGGGCTCCTGGTGGCGCTGATCGGCCTGGCGCACGGCTACACGCTCCTCTGGGCGGGCTTCACGTCGCTCGCCGAGCTGGTCGCGCTGCGCGGCTGGTGGCGGCGGGTGGGGACGCTGGTCGCGGTCCACGGTCTCGCGATCCTCCTCCTCGGCTTCTGGCTCGTGCCGCTGCTCGCCTACGCGCCCTGGACGACGGTCTACAGCTACGTGTGGATCATCAACTCGTGGCGCGAGATCGTGCCGCCGATCCTGTGGCCGGCGGGGATCGTGGCGGTGCTCGCGACGCTCGCGATGGGCGTGCTGGCGTTCGTCAAGCGGGAGCCGTACCCGCGCGCGCTCGCGAGCCTGTGGGCCGGGACGCTGCTCGGCA
>Ga0209376_1003946_pt1 | contig 13118 bp, 16 predicted proteins | sample GraSoiAngelo_134_FD_185891 | JGI IMG/M metagenome (GOLD analysis project Ga0209376, IMG submission 185891) | Grasslands soil microbial communities from the Angelo Coastal Reserve, California, USA - 14_0929_05_30cm (SPAdes) (version 2) | ecosystem: Environmental > Terrestrial > Soil > Grasslands ... | reverse complement strand
CCGCCGCGGCTCCGGCGTGACCGCCTTGGTGACGATCCCGCCCAGGGCTTCGAGATCGATCACACCGGACACCTCGTGCCCGAACCCGGCGGTGCCGGAAGCGAGGAGGACGGGGTTTTGGAAGGAGGTGCCGAACAACCGGATCGGGGCGGGGAGAGACGTCACCGGCCCCTCGCCGGCGCGGCGATCGCGAGCTTGCGCTCGAACTCGAGCAGGTAGGCGACGATGCCGTCGGCGATCGCGCTCGCGATCTTGTGCTGACCCAGACTCGAGGCGAGAAACGCGCCGTCGGTGCGATTCGTGGCGAACCCGGTCTCGACGAGAATGGCGGGTCGCCGGGCGGTGGTGAGGACTGTGAAGCCCGCCTGCTGCACGCCGCGATCGCCGCCGGGATGGACCCGGGCCGCGGAGTCCTGGACCAGCCGGGCGAGCAGCGCCGACTCGCGCAGGTATTCGTTCAGCTGCAGGTCGCGCAAGATGAACCCCAGGGGCCCCGTCGCGGCGCCCGATGTGCCGCTCTCGAAGCGGATCGCCTCGTTTTCCATTTGCGCCACGCGCTGCTGGTCTTCCGTCTTCGCATCCGAGAGAAAGTAGGTCTCCACTCCGCTCACCCGGTCGGCGCGCCCCCCATCGGGCATCGCGTTCACATGGATGCTCACGAACAAATCGCACGCCGCCTTGCAGAGCGCCCCGCGATCCGCCAGATCGATGAGGGTGTCGGTCGATCGCGTCAGCGAGACGGCGATGGCTCGACGCACCAGCTCCGCCCGTAACAGCCGTCCGATGGCCAGCGTGATGTCCTTCTCCACGAGGTGACCCGGGAAATAGCGACCGGGGTTCCCGGGATCGACACCGCCGTGGCCGGGATCGATGACGATGGCGTGGCGGTGGCGCAGCCCCGTGATCGGGTTCGGGGCGGAGCTGGGAGCGGCGGTGGAAGCAGGGGGGGAAGCGGCAATCGGTAGCTCGACCAGACGGCCCGTGCCCCCTCCGGACGCCGGGTCCCAGCGGTAGCGGCCCCCCAGCGCCCGCGGCACGCAGTCGGCGAGCCACTGGAGGGGCAGGAACACGCTGTCGCGCGCCACGTACGGCTCGCCCACGAGGCCGTACACGACGCCGCCGGCGCGCACGAATGCCGCACCCAGCTGGAACACAAACACGGCGCCGGAGAGACCCACCGTCACCCGGGAGCCATCCAGGACCGCCGTGAGGCCGAGCGGCGGTCCGAGTCGAAGGGCCGCGACGGCTGCCGTCCCGCGCTCCGTCGTCACCGGCACGCTCGTCTCACCGCGGGGCGTCGCGATCACCACGACCTGCGGCGGCAGGGGAGGCGCGACGGTCGCGAGCAGGGCCCACACCAGCACGCTCATGTCCGTTTCCCCTTTACGCCGCGCGCGAGCTCCCGCTCCGCCACACGCCGCCTCAGCTCTTCGCGCTTATCGTGCTGCTTCTTCGCCTTGGCGAGCGCGATCGCCACCTTGGCAAGGCCGTCCTTGAAGTAGAGCTCGAGCGGCACGATGGTGAGTCCTTTACGGCTCGTGCCGCCGACGAGCTTCCGGATTTCCTGCCCGTGGAGCAGCAGCTTGCGGGAGCGTGCGGGCGGCGGGTTGTTGTAGCTGCCCGGCAGATAGGCGGAGATCGAGAGTCCCTCGAGCCACACTTCGCCGTTGCGCACGTGCGCGTACGCTTCGCCCAGACTCGCTCTCCCCGCGCGCAGCGACTTGACTTCCGTTCCCGTGAGCACGAGGCCGGCCTCCCACGTCTCCAGGAGATGGTAGTCATGTCGCGCCCGCGGGTTGCGGGCTATGGAGACTTTGTCCACCGGGCCAGCGCAAGATAGAAATCGGGGTGGAAGCGGTCAAGCCAAGAGTTGACTTGAGGTTATACCGCCGTCTATATTCGCCGTTCCGCGAACGGGCCGAAGTGGTGGAACTGGTAGACGCGCTGGCTTCAGGAGCCAGTGGGCGCAAGCCCGTGGGGGTTCGAGTCCCCCCTTCGGCATGCGCAGGGAGCTTGTGAAGGTCGGTGGAGGTTGGTGGAGGTTTTGGAGGTTACCTCCACCATCTTCCACCATCCTCCACAACCCTGGACCAACCTGCAGTCGGCTCAGTATCTCGGCAGACTCGGGTCCACGTTCACCGCCCACGCGTCGATCCCGCCCCGGAGACTCCGCACTTTCGAAAAGCCTGCGGCCTTGAGGATCTCGAGCGCCTTGAGTGAGCGCGCTCCGTGGTGGCAGTGCGTCACGATCTCGCGGTGCCCGTCCAGCTCTCCCAGCCGATCCGGCAGCTCCCCCAGGGGCATCAGCACCGCGCCGTCGATGTGCGCGATCTCGTGCTCGTGCGGCTCCCGCACGTCGATCACCACCAGCTCCGGGTTCCGCTGCCATTCATCCCGGAGCTCCTCCGCGGTGATCTCTGCCCCGTCGTACGACGGTTCGGCGCCGATGCCGCAGAACGCCTGGTAGTCGATCAGCTCGGTCACCGTGGGGTGCGCCCCGCAGACCGGGCAGTCGGGGTCCTTTTCCAGCTTGAGCTCGCGGAACTGCAACTTGAGCGCGTCGAACAGGACCAGGCGTCCGATGAGGGGCTGACCCGCGCCGAGGATGAGCTTGATCGTCTCCATCGCCTGGATCGAGCCGATGATCCCGGGGAGGACGCCGAGCACACCACCTTCAGCGCACGACGGGACGAGTCCCGGAGGCGGCGGCTCGGAGTAGAGGCAGCGGTAGCACGGCCCCTGGCGGGCGTAGAACACCGACGCCTGGCCCTCGAACCGGAAGATCGAGCCGTAGACGTTGGGCTTGTCGAGCAGCACGCATGCGTCGTTGACGAGGTAGCGGGTCGGGAAGTTGTCCGTGCCGTCCGCCACGATGTCGAACTCGCGGATGATGTCCAGCGCGTTCTCCGACGTGAGCCGCGTCTCGAACGTCTCCACCCGAACATTGGGGTTCAGGTCGTGGATCCGCGCGGTCGCGGACTCGAGCTTCGACACACCGACCGTGGACGTGCCGTGGAGGATCTGACGCTGCAGGTTGGTCTTGTCGACCACGTCGAAGTCCACGAGCCCGAGCGTCCCCACCCCCGCGGCCGCGAGGTAGAGCGCGGCGGGCGACCCGAGCCCGCCCGCGCCGACGAGCAGCACGCGTGCCGCCTTGAGCTTCTGCTGTCCCTCGACGCCCACATCGGGAAGGATGAGGTGGCGCGAGTAGCGCAGGATCTCTTCGTGCGACAGCTTGGGCAGCACGTCCGCCACCGCCGTTCCCCCGGCAATGCTCGGGATAATGGAGACCGTATCGCCCGACTGCACCGGCGTCTCGCGCTGGGCGAGCTGCCGGATGTCCCGATCGTTCACGTAGACGTTCACAAAGCTGCGCAGCCGGCCGTCGGTAGCAAAGAGATGCGGCTTCAGGGCGGCGTGCTCGCCGGTGAGCCGGTCGAGCAGCTCCCCCACACTGCCCCCCTCCAGCTCGAGTGTGTCACGCCCGCCCACGAACGGGCGGAGCGGCGTTGGGATCAGAACCGTCACTGCCATACGACCTTCCGTTCCTCGCTGGTGATAGGCTCCTCATCGAAGGTCCCGCGGTCATGTGCCAGGACCCAGCTCTTGAGCTCGCCGGCCCGGCCGTGCCCCACGCCGACGATGACGTACGACAGCCAGGGCCAGGCGTGCTCGCGGTCGAATGCGGACGGTGCGGGCGGGTGGTCGGGGTGCGAATGGTACACCCCGATGACGTCGAGTCCGTCGCGCTCCAGCTTCTCCTGAGCGCGCCGGAACGACTCGGGATCGATGAGATAGCGGTTGCGCGCCGAGTCGGTCCGTTGGTTCATGAGCGGCACGAGCTGAACGGCGACCTTGCGATCACCCTCGAGCGCGCCGCCGATCAGGCCGCAGGCTTCGGCCGGGTAGTCCGCCTCGCCGTGCCGGCGGATCGCCGCCACATGCCGCGGGTCGAGTACGAGCGTCATCGACGCTCCCCCGCGAGCCGCCCTTGCTCGCTCAAGTACCGGTCCCCCGAATCCGGGGCGATGACGACCACCACGGCGTCGGACCGGTGGACGGCCGGACCGGCGGACAGCAGCCGCTCCGCCGCCACGATCGCGGCTCCGGATGACCACCCCACGAACAATCCCGCCTGCTTCGCCAATCGTCGCACCGCGTCCTCCGCATCCTCCGTGGTCACGAATTCCGTCCGCGTCGGAAGCGCCGGATCGTAGATGCCCGGCACGATCGCGGTCGCGAGGTGCTTCAACCCCTCCAACCCGTGGAACGGTCCGTCGGGTTGCACCGCGACGAGCTCGACGCCAGCACTCAATTCCTTCAAACGCCGCCCGGTTCCCATCAGCGTACCGGTCGTGCCGAGCCCCGCGACCAGGTGCGTGATCCGGCCGGCCGTCTGCCGCCAGATCTCCTCCGCGGTGGTGACGTAGTGGGCCCGCGCGTTCGCCGGGTGGTTGTACTGATCGGCGTACCAGTATCGGTGAGGCCACGTCGCCGCGAGCTCGTGGGCCGCACGGATCGCGCCGTCCGAGCCGTCGAGCGGGTCGGTAAAGATCACTTCCGCGCCGTACGTCGCGAGCAGCGCCTTGCGCTCCGCGCTCGCGTTCGCCGGCACGCACACCGTGACCTCGATGCCCGCGGCGGCGCCCAGCATCGCGTAGGCGATCGCCGTATTGCCGCTCGAGGAATCGAGCAGCCGCTTTGCGGGGAGCTCACCGCGCGCGACGCCGTCCCGCAGGATGTAGAGCGCTGCCCGGTCCTTCACCGACCCGCCGGGGTTGAGCCACTCGGCCTTGAGAAAGACCGACGGTAGAGGACGGTCGAAGACGGTAGAAGACGGTAGAGGGATGAGCGGCGTGTTGCCGACCAGCCCCCACAGCGCGGGCTCGACGCTCCCCGCCTCTACCGTCCTCTGCCGTCCTCTACCGCCCTCTACCGTCGTCTTCATTCCGCTCCCTTCGCGATCGGCGCCCCGACCAGGTTGCCCCATTCCGTCCACGAGCCGTCGTAGTTGCGCACCTTTTTCACGCCCAGCAGATACTTGAGCGCGAACCAGGTGTGGCTCGACCGTTCGCCGATGCGGCAGTAGGCGATGACCTCGTCCTTGCCGTCGATCACCTTGGCGCCCTTGTAGAGCTGCTGCAGCTCCTCGAACGGCTTGAATGTGCCGTCGGTCGCGACCGCCTTGCTCCACGGAACGTTCTTGGCGCCGGGGATATGCCCCGCACGCTGCGCGGTCTCGGTCATCCCCGGCGGTGCAATGATCTCGCCGACGAATTCGGGGGTGGACCGCACGTCCACCAAAGCGGTCTTCTTGGCCTTGAGCGCCTTCTCGACCTCCGGACGCCTGGCGCGGATCGCGGCGTTCGCTTTCTTAGGCACCGGATACGTCGTGGCCCGCACGCTCGAGCGCTCGGTCACCAGGTGACGCCCTTCCGCCACCCATTTCGCGCGGCCGCCGTTCATCAGCTTCGCATTGGTGTGCCCATACAGCTGGAGCAACCAGAAAGCGAACGCGGCAAACCAGTTGTTGTTGTCGCCATACAGGACGACCGTGGTCTTCGGCGTGACACCAGCGTCCGACAGGAGCTTCGCGAACGCCTTCTTGTCCGGGATGTCGCGCTGCACCGGATCGTTCAACTGCGACTGCCAGTTCCAGCCGACCGCGCCCGCGATGTGCCCGGAGTCGTAGGCCGTCGTGTCCACGTCGACTTCGATCAGGCGGATGCTTGGGTCAGTAAGGTGCCCCGCCACCCACTCGGTGGAAACGAGCACCTCGGGATGCGCGTACGCCACGCGTGCCTCCAATCAGGTTAAACCCGACAGCGCAAGTCGGGTTTCAGTCCAAAAAAAACAGTTGGGATGGCGGGTCTAGTTCCCGGCCAGCGCCCCGGCGATGTGATACAGCTCAGGCTCATCGTGCGTGAGGTCCGCGAGCGAGATGCCGGCCAACAGATCGTTGATCCGTTGCTCCAGCATTCGCCAGACGGGCCGGATGCTGCACGCAGCCTCCGGACTACATCGCTGAGGGTCGACGGGATGGAGATCGCAGTTCACTTCGAAGGTGACGTGCTCCGAGGCTTCGATCACGTCTTTGACGGTGATGACCTGGGGCTCACGGGCGAGGTGGTAGCCGCCCTTGGCGCCACGGACCGAATCCACCAGACCGGCACGCCGCAGGCGCAGGAGAATCTGCTCCACGTAATCGTGGGGCAGCCGCTCCTGCTCGGCGAGCTCGCGCGCCGCGACCGGCCCCTGCCCCGCCCGCTTCGCGAGGTTCACGGAGACGATCAACCCGTATTCGGCCCAGGTGGTGACGCGCATGGCTGTAATATAGGGCGGCAACCCCGCGCTGCCCAACCCCTCTCAGGCAAAGGGCGGCAAAGGGCGGCAGGAGCGCTCCGTGCCCCCCTTTGCCGCCCTATTGCCGCCTATTGCCGCCCCTTAACGCCCAGCATTGGGCTCACGGAGACCCCCACCTGCACCCCGAACACGTTTTCCCCGGAGTTGCGCTGCAGCCACAGCAGGCGCGAGTTCAGGTTCCACATGAGCCGGCCGCCGTACAGATCGACCCCCAGTCCACCATGCGCCCCCTGGGCGATCCCGCGGTCTGGGCCCTGGGAATAGACCCCGGCGAGGAGGAGGCCGAGCTGCCCGTACACCCGCCCCCATACCGGACGCACCGACGCCTCATAGCCCGGGGCGAAGAGTACAGCGCTCTCGTTGCAGCCCGTCGCGGGACAGGCACCGGTGATCCGCAGGGGGGCCAAGTCGATCTGGACGGCGACGGTGCCCGCCTTCTTGGTGTCGCGCCGGAATCGCGCCCCGACGAACGGAGCGCGCCCGTGCAGCGAGCCGGAGATTGGAATCAGAAAGCTCGCCGCCGGACCGACGGTACCGTCGAGGAATTCCCCTTTGCGCACACTGCCGAACGCAACGGACGCGCTCGCCACGGCCTCGAGGGCCTGGATCTGACTCCCCGGGACCTCGAGGAAGCGCCCCGCGAGGGTGGCGACGACCGCGCGTCCGGCATTCACGCGCATGCCGAGTCCGAAGGCGAGCGCGAGCTGGCTGGTCGCCGATGTGTTGGCGTTGCAGGAGATGAAGAGGAGGCAGAGCGAGTCGACCTCTGTGACCCGCGCCAGGCCGAGGGCCGTCAGCGCGAAGGGTGTGACGACACCTCGGGTACCGACCGGATAGTAGTAGGAGTCGAGCGCATACAGGCTCAGGCGCCGGAGGCCTTTATCGGTCGATAGATCGTTGTAGCGGGCGATCGTGAGACCCGTCTCACCCTCGTCGCTGGTAATCAGAGCGACGGACCCGCCGAACGACGAGAAACTGTGGCTCGCTCCGGAACGATCCTCCAAGGTGATCGACGAGTAGGTCGGACCAATGCGCGCCCGTCGTTGTGCGTGTGCCGAGGAAGCGCCCAACACCGCTAGCGCCGCGGCAACCAGACATGTCGTACGCATGCGCAACGGATAACGACGGCGGGGGGTCGGATTCGGTGACTCGAATCACGACCCCCTGTGTGACGGCGCTTACTTGACGAGCAATCCGATGATGAGGCCCGCGATGTTGAGGCGGACGAGCCACGACCAGAATGTCGCCTTGAGCAACGGTCGAACTCTGTCATACCACACGCCGCTGCCGACGGTGGACAACGCGATGGTGCACAACCAGAGGAGCGTCGCGAACTCCATTCCCGCCAGCGGGCCGCCCCCCTGCACCCACAGCCCGCCTTTGAGCCGTTGATAGGAGCACGCGAGCAGCAACCCGAAGACGAGCGCCAACGCTGCCGCCTTGATCATCGCAGGGCCCATGAAGGTCTTCCTCTGTTCCGGCGACATCGGTGTCGAGAACGCGTCCATCCCCTTTGTGAAGACCTTCCCCCACATCACGAAGTCTGCGAAGAAGGCGCCGACGCCTGCGATCAGCCCCGCGACGATCCAGTTCATTGGTGCTCCTCCGGCGAAAGAGTGTGCACTCCAGACGGCCGTCCTCGGCTACTTGCGCTCCCCGGGCACCCCCAACTCCGTCATAGCCAGCAGATCGAGCACTGCTTCGAGGTCCTTCCCCTTCAGGACGCCCTTCTCCATCACGAGCTGCCGCACCGTCACGTTCTTCGCCACCGCTTCCTTGGCGAGCTTCGCCGCCTCGGCGTATCCAATCCTGGGCGCGAGGGCGGTGACGAGGGCGGGGCTACGCTCGAGCCAGTGCTCGCACTGGGCGCGGTCGGCTTCGATGCCCTCGATGCACCGCTCCGCCAACACGCGGGCCGCGTTCGTCAGAATGCGCATGGTGAACAGGAGGTTGTGCGCAATCACGGGCATCATGACATTGAGCTCGAGCTGTCCCGCCTCCGCCGCCGTTGCGATCGTGACGTCGTTCCCGAGCACCTGGTAGCACACCATGTTCACCATCTCGGCGATCGACGGGTTCACTTTCCCCGGCATGATGCTCGAGCCCGGCTGCACCGGGGGCAGGACGATTTCCGCGAGTCCGGTGCGCGGGCCCGAGGCAAGCAGGCGGAGATCGCTCGCGATCTTGCCGAGGTCCATGGCGTACGTGCGCAGTGCCCCCGAAAACGCCGCCGCGTCCCCCATGGACTGCATCAGCTGGACGCGGTCCTTCCCCTCCCGCAGCTCGATGCCGCTGATCGCGCGGAGGTGTTTCACCATCAGGGCCGGGTACGCGGGCTCGGCGTTCAGGCCCGTCCCGACGGCGGTGCCTCCGATGCCGAGGTCGCGTAGCGCGTCGGCCGCGTGGGCCATGCGGTCCGCCCCGCGCTCGATCGTGTGGCCGTAGGCGGCGAACTCCTGACCGAGCCGAATCGGCGTTGCGTCCTGCAGGTGCGTCCGCCCCGACTTGAGGATCTTGTCGAACGCCTTGCCCTTCGTCAGGAAGGCTCGCGCCAGCCGACCCACGGCGTCGAGCAGCGCGGGCAGCTCCGACAGCGCCGCCAGCCGGATGGCCGTGGGGATGACGTCGTTCGTCGACTGGGCCATGTTGACGTGGTCGTTCGGATGCACCGGTTGGTATTCGCCGCGCTTACCGCCCAGCAGCTCGTTCGCGCGATTGGCGAGGACCTCGTTACAGTTCATGTTGTGCGAGGTGCCCGCCCCCGCCTGGTAGGGATCCACCACGAACTGGTGGCGGTGTTCGCCGGCCAGCACCTCGTCCGCCGCCCGCACGATCGCGTCGGCGAGCTTGGGGTCGAGACGTCCGGTCTGCTTGTGCGTGAGGGCGGCGGCCTTCTTGATCCAAACGACGGCAGTCACGAACGGCGCGAGCGGCAGGAGCTGCGAGATGGGGAAGTTCTGGCGGGCCCGCTCGGTCTGAATCCCGTAGAGCGCGTCGGCAGGAACGGGCAGCTCGCCCAGGGGATCACGCTCGATGCGGGTGCCGCTCATGGCCTCCGTCCGTTCGGTCACGGCGCCGTCGGTCTCGAACCAGGAATCGCCCATGGATACCCAGGATCTGCTGCAGCACTTGCCCGAGCGCGCTCGCTTCTCGGACGCCAAGATGACCAAGCTGGATTGCTTCCGCTCGGACCGGCTCTTGATCGGCCTGAACTGCTTCGAGCCGGGGCAGGAGCAAACGGTGCACACGCACGCCGGAGCCGACAAATTCTATTTGGTTGTGGCGGGAAAGGCGAGGTTCGCCGTGGGGCACCAGACGATCGAAGCGCGCACCGGCGACCTGATCCTGGCACCGGAGGGCGTGCCGCATGGAGTCGAGCGCGCGCTGGAGCGGACAGTCGTGCTCGTCGCGATCGCCCCGGCGCCCTGATCACTTCGTGGGCTCCACCCTCAAGCTGTCGTTGAATCGGTTGAAGTACTCCGTCATCCCGATGACCAGCGTGATCTCCACGATCTGGCCCTCGTCCCACGCCGCCCGCAACCTGGCGTACAGCTCGTCCGTCACCAGATGCCCCGACACGTGCACAACGTCGGCGTACTCGAGCGCCGCCCGCCAGCCCGCTTCCAGCCGCTCCAGCGGAGCCCGCCCTGCCCGGTCCTGGAGCGCTTCGACCACGTCCGCGCTCGCACCCTTCTGTCTTGCCAAGACAGTGTGAGAGTTGAGTCAGTACCGGCAGCGATTCAGATGAGAGATGCGCACCCACAGCAGCTCTTTCAAGAGCGAGGGAACCGTACCCTCGTTCATCACGGTGCGGAAATGGGCGATCATCGTCCGCAGGTGGTCGGGGCGGAGCGCCACCGTGCGAAACATGTTGGGGACGTTCCCTCGCTCCTTCAGGTAGGTCTCGAAAATCGGCCGCACGTCCGGCGCCGCCTGATCCGGCGTGAGCGGCGTGATCCGCGGTGGCGTCATGGCATGTCTCCCGTTCGTTTCCCCCAGCCGATCTTGAACAGCTGCACCGCGGCGTGGTAGCCCACCGATCGCACGAGAGCGAACACCCCGAGCACGGTGAGCAAGATCGCGGTGTAGAACCGCCACCATAGCAGCATCGTCACCTGGCGCGCACCGAAGTCCCCGGCGAACCCGTTCAGGAAGGCCACCTCGAGCCCGCCGCCTCCCGAAGGAAGCGGCACCACCAGGGGCGCATGCAGGAGGGCGAGCGAGCCGAAGAACATCTGATGGAACGCGGGCTGGTCCGGCAGGCCCCAGGAGAGCGCGGGCAAGACGAGAGCCCGCGCGGCGACACTGACCACGGTCAGCAACGCCCCCGCGCCGAGTGCCCACCGCGGAGCCCGTTGCACGTGCGCCCACGCCACCCGCCACTGGCGACGCACCCGGTGCCGAACCATCCCGGAGCGCACGAGGCGCTGCAGCAGGTAGATGACCAGCAGCACGAGCAGCGCCACGATTTCGACGGTGACCAGCTCCCCGGCGCGGTGACGGTGCAGCCAGATGCGCGCCGCGTCCCGCCAATCGGGCACGTAGTACGCGACCAGGGCCGCGGCGGCGATCACGAACACGGGCCACTCGGCCGCGACCTCCACGCCGATCGCCACCAGCGCGGTAACCGGTCGGAGGCGGGCCTCCGCAAGGCCGAGGAAGCGCGCCGGCTCACCGCCCAGACGGTTCGGCGTGAGCTGGGAGGCCGCTTCCCCGTAGAGGTTCAGCCGGAACGCATCGCTGAACGAGAGCCGACGACCGGCCGTCCAGACGGCGAGCTGGATCCGCCAGGCGCGGACGAGACAGTCCACGCCGAGCAGCCCCAGGGCGAGCAGGTGGCTCATCTAGTCGGAGCAGTCGCCCAGCGGGTAAATGAAGCCGCAATTTGGGCAGGGGCTCTTACATCCCCACGGCTTGGGTCGCACCTCGGCGCCGCAGCGCAGGCAGGTCGGCCGCGGCCTAGCCGAGGCGATAGGCGCCGGTGAGGAAGGGATTGGCGCGGCGCTCGCGTCCGATGGTGGTTTCCGGTCCATGCCCGCTGTACACGATGGTCGAATCGGGAAGCGTAAGCAACTCGCGCTCGATGCTTTTCAGCAAGGTGTCGAAGTCGGCCCCCGGCAGGTCGGTCCGCCCGATCGATCCCTGAAACAGGACGTCGCCGCTGAACGCCACGCCCTGGCCCTCGAACACGACACTGCCGGGGGAGTGCCCGGGAGCGTGACGGACGCGGACCGCGAGTCCTCCAACCCGCAGCTCGTCGCCGTGCGCGAGCTCGCGGTCGGGCGGGGGCAACCGCTCGGCGCGCATGCCGAAGCCCAGGGCCTGCTCCGGGACGTGATCGTACAGTATGCGGTCCGCCGGATGCAGGTAGACCGGGGCGCCAGTATCGGCCTTGAGCCGTGGGACGCCGAGGACGTGGTCGATGTGCGCATGGGTGAGCCAAATCCCGATCGGCCGGACGCCCTCGGCCTGCAGCTTGTGAGCGATCAGACCGGCCTCCTCGCCCGGGTCGATGATCGCACACTCGGCCGCCGCTTCGTCGATCAGGAAGTAGCAGTTCTGGACGAAGTGGCCGTTCGGGATCTGTACGACCTTCATTCTCTGACGGCCTCGCGCGCCATGCGCACCAACTGCGGCTCTTCGCGCAGCGCCGCGAGGTACTTCTCGACGGCGATCGCGGCCGTCGTGGCGTCACCGACAGCGGTCGTGATCTGGCGCGTGAGCTGGCTGCGCACGTCCCCCGCGGCAAAGAGACCCGGGATGGAGGTCATCATCCGGTCGTCGGTGACGAAGTAGCCCCCGGCGTCGTGCTTGAAGTGGCCCTCGACGAGCCCCGCGTTGGGCTTGAACCCGATGAAGATGAACACACCTCCGACCAGGAGGTTCGAGCGCTCACCGGTCACCGCGTCGACGAGCTCGAGGTGGTGGATGCCCCGGTCGGTACCCTTGATCTCGACCACCTGCTTGTTCCAGATCATCTCGATCTTGGGGTTCGCGAACGCGCGCTCCTGGAGGATCTTGGACGCGCGCAGCTGGTGGCGGCGATGCACGACGTAGACCTTGGACGCATAGCGGGTGAGGTAGTCCGCCTCCTCGACCGCGGCGTCTCCTCCGCCCACGACCGCGAGCACTTCACCCTTGAAGAACGCCCCGTCGCACACCGCGCAATACGACACACCCTTCCCCGCGTACTCCTTTTCTCCCGGCACGCCGAGCTTGACGGGGGTGCCGCCGGCGGTGAGGATCACGGCCGGCGCCCGATAGGTCCGGCCCCGTGCCGTGGCCACGTCGAACCAGCCGTCGTCCCGCTTCCGGATCCGCTCCACCGTGTCGGTGACGATCTCGGCGCCGAATTTCTTCGCGTGCTCGGCCATCTTCTGCGCCAGCTCCCATCCCTTGACGCTCTCGAACCCGATGTAGTCCTCGATCAGGTCGGTGTTCAAGAGCTCCCCGCCCGGCGCCCCCCGCTCGATCGTCAGCGCCTTGAGCATCCCGCGCCCTGCGTACATGGCGGCGCACAGCCCGGCGGGGCCCGCACCGACGATGATCACGTCGTACTCGGTTTTGGTGTGGTCAGCCATCGGTCATCCGTTCTCCGTCGGGGTCGCGCAGCTCCAGCCGGGGCGGATCGGCGGCTCCCGCGAGCGCTCGGGCGAGCCGCTCCCGGAACCGAACTGTTTCGAGCTCGACATCGGGCCGTTGGGCGCCCGCCAGCTTCTCGAGCGCCGACCGGCCGACGACCGCGACGCCATGCC
>Ga0209376_1003945_pt1 | contig 13118 bp, 10 predicted proteins | sample GraSoiAngelo_134_FD_185891 | JGI IMG/M metagenome (GOLD analysis project Ga0209376, IMG submission 185891) | Grasslands soil microbial communities from the Angelo Coastal Reserve, California, USA - 14_0929_05_30cm (SPAdes) (version 2) | ecosystem: Environmental > Terrestrial > Soil > Grasslands ... | reverse complement strand
GCGGGCATAGTGTTTAACCTGAGAGCGAGCGATCATTGGCCTCGGCCCGGGCCTGAAGGAGACGAAACAGCCACTTCTCCTCCTGACCGAACCGGACCGGAACGGGCGTCAACTGCTTCTTCTTGGCCGCCATTGCGGGCATCTCCTCCTTCTATTTTGGCCGCTGATCCACGACTGACTACAACGTATTCGGCCCCGATTGCTTCTGCCAAGCAGACGAAAACGTGCCCGTCGCGGGCTAGTTCCAGCCCAAAACCACCCTACGCCGGATCGCCGCGTTTTCCCGAACCTGACCGTGCGCGAGAACCCCGAGGTCCTGCTCCCCTACGTCCTCGAGAATGGGGCGGTCCGCGACGAAGGACCCATGCCCGAGTTCCTCGCCAGTCGCGGCGAACGAGTCGCGCACGGCAACCTGCTCTTCCTTTCTGGCGTAGGGCCGGGTCAGTCCACGCCCGGGCTGAACCTTCTCGTCCCGGCGCGGGCCACGCTGGGACGCCCTCGACAGGGTAAAAGGGCTCGTGAAGGTCCCCGGCATGGTCAACTCCGCTCCAGGGTTCACCGATCAGCCCAAAGTCATCGATTGATTCCGCTCGGACTCCTGCTAGTATCTCCCCTACTCGTCACCTTCACTCCGGGGTGAAATGCTGGCTGCCATCGATCTCACGCGCGGCGTCAGGCTCTTGGCTCTCCTCGGCCTCGGCGCAGTCCTGGTCGGGCTCGCGTCGCTGTGTATGTTCACGGTCGACGCGGGGGAGTACGCGGTCGTCACCCAGTTCGGCAAGCCCGTGCGCGTGGAGCATAAGCCCGGGCTCAAGTTCAAGCTCCCCGCACCCGTCCAGACCGTCAGCCGGTTCGACCGGCGTCTGTTCGTGCTCGTCCCACCCCCCCGCGAGTTCCTCACGCTGGGCAAGAACGCCGTCGTGGCCTCCGGGTTCATCGTCTGGAGGGTCCACGATCCGAAGAGGTTCATGCAGACGGTCTTCGACCGGGCGGGCGCCGAGTCGCGCCTGAGCGACATCCTCTTCGCGGAACTCGGGGCGGCCCTCGGTGGCGCGCCCTTCTCGGCCTTCGTCTCCACGGCGCCGGGCGGCTATCGGGCCGAGGCGGTCCTCGACGGCGTCACCCGCCAGTACCGGGAGCTCGCCCTGCGAGACTACGGGATCGACGTGGTCGAGGTCGGTCTCCGCCGGCTGGACTTCCCGGAGCAGAACCGGGCGAGCGTGTTCGCCCGGATGAAGTCGGAGCGCGTCCGGCTCAGCATGCGGTTTCGATCGGAAGGTGAGGAGGAGGGGCTGAAGGTCAGAGCCGCCTCCGAGAAGGCCCGGAGCGGCATCCTGGGCGAAGCCTACAAGCTCTCGCAGAAGATCCGGGGCGAGGGTGACGCACAGGCGGCCAGGATCTACGCTGACAGCCTCGCCCGAGCCCCGGACTTCTATCGGTTCGTCCGCTCGATGGACGCGATGAAGAAGGCCGTCGACAAGGAGACCACGCTCGTGTTGCCGGTCGACTCGGAGCCGTTCCGGCTCCTGCGGGACAGCCGGTTCCGCTTCCCGGAGCACTGAGTGCCGGGGCGCGCGTCCGCCAGACAGGGGGTGAGAGAGGAGCTGTCGCACCGAGGCAGTAGCCGACGACGTTTACTCTTACGATTCGTCAGGAGCGATCCCATGGTTCACGCACGCCCGTTGACGCTGGTGGCCACCCTGCTCGCTTGGCCTTCGCTGTTCGTGCTGATGCTGAGCCTGCCGGCGTCAGCGAAGACCATCACCTACATCCCGCAGACGATCTACTTCACGTACTGCCACTCCCATCCGCCGGCGGCTCGGATCGCGTCCGGCGACACCGTCATCACCAAGACCCGCGACGCCTCCAACGACGCCTTTCGGCCCACCATGAAGACCATCGCCGAAGGCAACCTCGACCTGTCGCGGGTGAACCCCCAGACCGGCCCCTTCTTCGTCGAGGGTGCCGAGCCCGGCGACACCCTGAAGGTCCACCTGGATAAGGTCACGCCCAACCGCGACTGGGGCTGGGGCGGTGCCATTCCGTACTTCGGGGCCCTCGCCCCCGAGTACAAGACCATGATGGTCACGCCCCCGGTCGAAGATACCCTCTTCATCTGGCAGCTCGACCGGTCGCGGAACATGGCGGTACTGAACATGCCCAAGAGCAAGATCGGACGGGTCGAGGTGCCGATCCGCGGCTTCTTCGGGACCATCGGGACCGCGCCCTACGGCAAGGAGTGCATCAGCTCGCTGGTGCCCGGCACCCATGGCGCCAACATGGACTTCAACGAGGTCGTGGAAGGCGTCACCATGTACTTCCCAGTGTTCGAGCCGGGTGCGCTCTTCATGATCGGTGACGGGCACGCGGCCCAGGGTGACGGCGAGATCATGGGCGCCGCGATCGAGACCTCGTTCGACGTGCAGTTCACCGTCGAGGTCATCAAGGGCAAGAAGATCAACTGGCCGCGACTGGAAAATCGGCAGTACATCATGTCGATCGGCAGCACCCGCCCGCTCATGGACGCGCTGCGGCTGGCGTGCTCGGACATGATCAACTGGCTGGCGACGGATTACGGCTACGACCGACTGGAGGCCTACCAGCTCCTGGGCCAGGCCGCGGTCATCAAGATCGCCAACGTGGTCGATCCGCAGTACTCCGTGGCCTGCGCGCTCGACAAGAAGTACCTGCCAAGGTAGAGATGAGCCACACCGTTCACTCGCAGCGCGGGGGGCCGGTCACAGGACCGGCCCCCGGTCTCCGCCTCGGGCGCCGGGGTCCCGCGTGAGCGACTTCCTGCTCCACGTCGCGGGCGAAGCGTGGTCGATCCTGCGCGAGGCATCCTTCTTCCTGCTGCTGGGGTTCGTCCTCGCCGGAGTCTTCGCCGTCATCGTACCCGCGCGCCTCCTCACGCGGTTCCTCGGCCGCGGCAAGATCCGGTCGGTCCTGTGGGCGTCCGCCATCGGCACTCCGCTGCCGCTCTGCTCGTGCGGCGTCCTTCCCACCGCGCTCGGCCTCGCGCGCCAGGGAGCCACCCGCGGCGCCACCGTCGCGGTCCTCATCTCCACGCCGGAGACTGGGGTCGACTCGATCGCGTTGAGCTACGCGCTCATGGATCCCGTCATCACCGTGTTCCGCCCGATCGCTGCGTTCATCACCGCCACTGTTGCGGGCATCGCCACCAACCTGTGGGGCGCCCCGCGGCCGGCTGCGCGCGTGGGGGCCACCGACGGCGACGTCACGCCGGCAGAGCCGCGTGAGGAACCGCTGCCAGAACCCGAGCTCCGCCTGCCGTTCGACGGCCACGGCGCGCCCCGCTTCGCCCGCCAGCGGACGGCCGTGCGGAAGATCTTCGTGTACGGCTTCGGCGACCTGCTCGACGACACCGCGCACTGGCTCGTGCTCGGGGTGATCCTCGCGGCCCTCGTCGCCGTGCTGCTCCCCGCCTCCGTGATCGAGCGGTACTTCGGCGGCGGCCTCGTCACGATGCTGGCGATGCTGGCGATCGGCATCCCGATCTACACGTGCGCCTCGGCCTCTACCCCGGTCGCGGCGGCGCTCGTCCTCAAGGGCCTGAGCCCCGGCGCGGCGCTCGTGTTCCTGCTCTCGGGCCCGGCTACGAACGTGGGCGCGATCGTCGTCCTCCTCAAGTTCCTCGGCCGCCGCGTGGTGGCGATCTATCTCCTGTCGATCGCCGTCGTGAGCGTGGCCGCCGGCTACACGCTCGACTGGGTCTACCGGACCTGGCAGTTGGTCCCTGCGGTGACCTTCGGCCATGCCTCTGGCTTCGTCCCCGAGCAGGTGAAGGTTGCATCCGCGCTGCTGCTGCTGGCCCTGCTCGCGCGGAGCCTCTGGCGCGCGCCGGTGCCCGAGGAGTGGAGCCGACTGGGCGACTGGCTCGCGCCGCTGACAGGAGTGCGCCTGACGACGGCGCGCCTCCGGGTGGCGACCGCGGTGGCCGCGGCGCTGGTCTATCTCGGGAGCGGCGTCTTCACGGTGGCACCGGGCGAGATCGGGATCCGAACCCGCTTCGGCCGCATCGTGGACGGCCACCTCGAGCCCGGCCTGCACCTGCGGCTGCCCCGGCCGATCGAGGACCACTTGGTGGTCCAGGCCGACCGGGTCCGGCGCATCGAGGTCGGCTTCCGCGGCGCGGGACGACGGGAGAGCGCCGAGCGCGGCTTCGGTCGCCAGGAGCTGACCCTGGCCGGCCCCGGCTTTCCCGTGCCCCCGTCGGGCGCCGCCAGCTTCTGGTTCCACAAGGAGAAGGTCTCCGACGAGTCGTTCCTGCTGACCGGCGACGCGAACATCATCGACATCGCCTTCACGGTCCAGTACCAGGTCAAGGACCCCCTCGCCTTCGTCTACAACGTCGCCGACGGCGACGCCCTCGTCCGCAGCGTGACCATCGGCGCCTTGCGGGCGAGAATCGCCACCATGACGATCGACGCGATCTACACGACCGAGCGCGACGAGGTGGCGCGGCGAGTCGTCCGGGACGTCCAGCTGACGCTCGACGCCTACGGAACAGGCATCCGCATGGTGGCGGTGAGCTTGCTGAGCGTCCACGCGCCCGAGGAGGTCCATGCCGCCTTCCGTGACGTCGCGAGCGCGCAGGAGGACAAGATCCTCATCGCCGCCCGCGCGACGAGCTTCGCCCAGGAGGCCGTCAACCTCGCCGAGGGCGATGCCGCAGCGATGATCGAGACGGCCCGGGCCTTCAAGGACCAGAAGATCATGGAGGCCGAGGGGGACGCGCTGGCCTTCACCCTCCGCGAGAAGGAGTACCACCGCGCGCCCGACCTGACGCGCTTCCGCCTGCACATCGAGGCGCTGGAGGAGATCCTCCCGGCCACGCAGAAGATCCTCCGGCCGGGCGCCGGCGACGTCAAGGACTTCGACCTCTGGCTGCTCCAGCCGTTCGGTGGCAAGAGAAACCAATGACGGCGCCGGGGCGGACCCTCGCGCTCGTCGGCGGCCTCCTGGCGGCGCTCACCACCTGGTCCTGCTTCGTGGTCATCGACGTGACCGAGTACGGCCTTTTCCTGCGCTTCGGCCGGGTGGCCCGCGTGGTGAAGGAGCCCGGGCTCTTCGTCAAGCGCCCCTTTCCCTTCGAGACCGTGGTCCGGCTCGACAAGCGCCTGCTCACCTTCAAGCCGGTGACCGCGGAGTTTCTCAGCGAGGACAAGAAGAACCTCGTCATCCACAGCCTCGTCACCTGGCGGATCGCCGATCCCGCGCGCTTCCTCGCCACGACCGGCGGCCGCTCGAGCGCGGAGCAGCGCCTCTCCGACGTGGTGCTCACGAGGATCGGCGCCGTCGTCGGCAGCCATCCCTCGGCGGCGCTCGTCTCCGTCGAGGGCCACGCCTCCGAGTTCGAGCAGATCATGGGGCAGATCGTGGCGGAGGCCGGCCAGCACGCCATCGCCGACTACGGAATCGACCTCGTCGACATTCGACTCCGCCAGCTGAGCCTGCCCGAGCAAAACCGCGCGAACGTGTTCGCGCGCATGCAGGCCGAGCGGGGCAAGATCGCGATGAAATACCGCTCGGAGGGCGAGCGCGAATTCAAGAAGGTGGTGGCAGAGGCCGAGCGGGAGAAGACGCGGATTCTCGCCGAGGCCTACCGAGAGGCCGAGCGAGCCAAGGGCGCGGGTGACGCGGAGGCGATGCGCATTTACGCCGAGGCGTTCGGCAAGAACCCGCAGCTCTACAAGTTCCGCCGCACCCTCCAGGCCTACGAGAAGATCCTCGATGGCAGCACGACGGTTTTCCTCCCGGCCGACGCCGAGATCTTCCGGATGCTCGGCACCGACAACGCGCCAAGGGTGGGGAGGTAAGCGATGGAGCTCCAGACCGAGCCCCGGGAGCGTCCGACCCCGGAGCTCGCGCCGCCTCCCCCGCTCGGGCTGCGCCTCAGGCGGCGCGCGGCGTGGGTCGGCGGACTCCTGGCCCTCGCCGTCGTCGGCTATCTCCTCTCCGGCATCTTCACGGTGGCCGCCGACGAGCAGGCGGTGATCCGGCGCTTCGGCCGTGTCGCAGCCAGGCTCGGGCCAGGCATCCACTACCGGCTGCCGTGGCCGGTCGACCAGGTCGATATCGTCAAGACTACCGCCGTAATGAAGACCGGCGTCGGCTTCGACCTGCCCGAAGGCGAGGAGCGGGTCACCGGGGTCGAGATCCTCACCGGAGACACCAACATCATCAGTGTCGCCATGACGCTCCAGTACGTGATCCGCAATCCCTCCGCGTTCCTCTTCCAGATCGAGAATCCGCCCGCGCTCATCGGCTCGCTCGCTGAATCAGTACTGACTGAGACCGTGCTGGGCATGCCCGTCGACGAGATGCTCACGACGGGGCGGCTCGCGATCCAGGAGCACGTCAAAACGCGGACCCAGGGGATCCTCGACCACTACGACAGCGGCATCCAGATCACCTCCGCCAACATCATGGGCATCACGCTCGACAGCTCGGTCGCCCAGGCGTTCCAGGACGTGGCCAACGCCAGCGCAGACCGGGAGAACAAAATCAACCAGGGCCGGAGCTATGCCAACGACCTCCTACCAAAGGCTCGGGGCGAGGCGCGCTCGATAGTGCTCGCGGCCCAGAGCTACAAGGAGCAGCGCGTGGCCGAGGCCATCGGGAACACGACGCGCTTCCTCGAGCTGCTGGCGGAGTACACCAAGGCGCCCGAGGTCACGCGGACGCGGCTCTATCTGGAGGCGATGGAGAAGATCCTGCCCAGGGTGAAGAAGTACGTCATCGACTCCGAGCACGGGCAGAAGCCGATCAACCTCCGGCTCGGACCCACCCCGCCCTGATCCCGCTACCTCGCCGGGGTTCCGGAACGGAGCGATGAAGACTGGAGCCGGGGGTGGGACTTGAACCCGCGACCAGTGTGCGGGCCCTTCAGCGGCGGTTTGAGGAGCGGTCGGCCTCGACGTTCAAGGCCTCACGCTCGGCGATGACCGCCGCGAGCTCGGCACCGAGCACGAAGATGATCGCGGAATAGTAGATCCAGACGAGTGCCGCGATGCCGACACCGAACGAGCCATACAAGCGGCCGTACGTGCCGAACATCCCGACGAACGCCGTGAAGACCCACCTCGCGCCTTCCCACGCGATCCCGACGACGAGCGTCGCGATCCCCGCCGCACGCGCCGGGACCTTCATGTTCGGCAAGGCGCGATAGAGAAGGAAGAGCAGCCCGACGCCCAAAACGTACATCATGGGGTGCGAGACAAGGCGTCTGAGCCTCGCCGACGACAGCTGCGTGCCCGGAACCATCTGGACGGCGATGTCACCGAGCGTCACGACCACGAAGATCGCGCCGATGAAGATGATCGCGAGTGAGCCAACGATGACCACCATGAGCAGATCCACGGCAAAGCCGCGCACCAGGCCACGCCTCACGGGCACGCGGAACACCTGGTTCACGACCGTGCGGATCACCGAGAAAAACTGCGTCGTGAAGATCCCCCAGCTCAGGACGCCGACGAGGCCGGCAACGGCGCGCTCCCTGGTGAGGAACGAAAAGAACTCGCCGAGCTCGCGCCCGTAGGCCGGGAGCAGCACCGTGGCGGCGTCGAACAAGTAGTCGGCGATCTTGTCGGACTCCATGAGGTAGCCGGCGAGGGAAAAGAGGATCAGGACAAGGGGTGCCAGGCACAGCAGAGCGGTGAAGGAAATCGCCGAGGCCATAAGGAACCCCTGGTCCCTGAAAAACCGTGCGGGGATCGTGCGCAGCGCGGCGAGCAGACCGGACATGCCTCCCGATCATACCCGGGCGTTCGGAGGTCTGCCCTACGCTACTCCCAGCTCGAGCGCCGCGAGCCGCGACGGTGTCGGCACGCCGTCCGGGTCCCAGCCGCGGAGCGCGTAGTACTCGTCGAGCATCGCGCCGAGCTCGTCGGGCGGGCAGTACATGCCGGCCGACGGGCCCTCGGGGATGGGCTCGTGCATGACCTTCCACGGGAGCACGTCGTCACGGCGCCGCACGCCCTCGCGCGCGTTGAACAGCCGCTCGAGGTTGATGATGCGCTCCCCCACGCGCTCGAGCTCCTCGACGGTCATGTCCCAGCCGGTCACGGCGCGGACCATCCGCGCGTAGGGCTCCTCGAGGAAGAGTCCGAAACCGCGCTCGGCGGTGAAGCGGCACAGGACGAGCGAGTCGCCGACGGCCGTGAAATGCTGGCTCCGCACGGCGAACGCGGGCTTGTCCTTGGTGGACCGACGATCGAACCCTTGCGCGTACTGGGGAGTCGGACGCGTGTCGTGGTGGCTCCCGCCGCGGGTCGCCGTGGCGTAGCCGATTGAGAGCCCCTTAAGCGCGCGCGCCGAGTGTGCCGGCAGCTCGAGGCGCTTCACCGCATAGACGAGCTTCGTCGCCTCGGGGTGGACGGACTCCGCGAGGCGCCAGGCGCCCTCGGCGAGGCGGGCGCCGAAGCCCTCGCGTCGCGCCGTCATCTCCACGAGCCGGAGCATCCCGCGCCAGTTCCCCCACCCGAAGTCCACGCCGACGTCACCCTTCGTGAGCCAGCCGCGCTCGAGCGCCTCGCAGACGAAGGCGAGGGTGACGCCCATCGAGATCGTGTCCATGCCGAGGAGGTCGCAGAGGTCGTTGGCGAGGAGCAGCGCCTCGGGGTTCGCGATGCCGAGCATGGGGCCCAGCGCGAAGATCGTCTCGTACTCGGGCATCTTCGCCCGCGTGCCCGCGAACTCGCCCTCGCCGATCGCGTACTGCTTGCCGCACGCCACCGGACACTTGAGGCACGTCGTGTCCCGGTCGTGGTAGTGGGCCTTCATCTCCTCGCCGCCGACACGACGCGCCTCGGCGAAGACCTCCTGCCTCACGTTGTAGGCGCCGAGGCCACCGAGCGTGTTGATCGGCCCCACGAGGAATGGCGTGCCGTAGGTCGAGAGCGCCTGCGTCCCCTTCTTGAGGGGCTCGCGCGTCTCGTCGACGAGCGCCTTGAGGGCCGCCGGGTCCGCCACCTCCGTCTTCCGGGTCCCCTTCACGACGACCGCCTTGAGGTGCTTGGCGCCGAGCACGGCGCCGAGGCCGCCGCGCCCCGAGACGCCCTCGCGGTTCTTCCAGTAGTGCGCCATCGCCGCGAAGCGCACGCGCGCCTCACCCGCTGGGCCGATCGCGATGGCGTCCGCCTCTGGCCCTTCCGCGCCAACCAGCGCCTGCACCGCGTCGCGAGTGGCGCGCCCCCAGAGCTCAGGTACCTCCCGCAGCTCCGCGCCGGTCTCGGTCACCAGGAGATAGGACGGCGCGGCCGCCCGGCCCGTGATGACGACCGCGTCGAAGCCCGAGCGCTTGAGCGTCGCGGGGAAGCGGCCACCAAAGGTCGAGTCGAAGAAGAGTCCCGTCAGGGGCGACTTCGAGGCGACGCAGGCGCGGCTGTTGCCCGGCACCGTCGTGTCGGTGATCGGCCCCACGCTGAAGACCACGGCGTTCTCGGGCGCGAACGGGCCCGTCCCCGGCGGGAGCCGGTCGTAGAGAAGGCGGGCGGCGAGGCCGTTGCCGCCCAGGAAGCGTCGCGCCGTCCGCACGTCGAGCGGCTCGATGCGCGAGGCGCCCGACGTGAGGTCCACGGAAAGGACGCGCCCGCCGTAGCCCTTCATCGTCGGATCCCCGCCAGGCCCTTCCGCGCGGCGGCCGCGAGGTCGGCCGGGACCTGGGGCTGGTCGAGCAGCTTCTTGTAAACGATCGCCGCCGAGTCGGGCTGCTTGGCCGCCACCAGGCTCGCGGCGGCGCCGAGGAGCGCGCGGCGGCCGGCGGCCGACTCCGGCGCGACGTACGCGGCCGTCATGAAATACTCGGCGGCTGCGGGGAAGTCGCCCTCGCCCTGGTAGGTCTCGCCGAGGGCGTAGGCGGCGTCGGCGGCGTCGGCCCCGTCGGCGCGGCGGAGGAAGTCGGTGAGGATCGCGCGGGCCTCACCCCAGCGCGTGTCTTCGGCCAGCAGCCGCGCGTAGCTGAAGATCGCCGTCTTGCCCCACTCGGGCACGTGGCCGTCCAGGGCCGCGCGCGCGTACGCCTGGAGCGCGCCGGTGCGGTCGCCGGTCAACCCGCGCGTCCGCGCCAGCAGGAGCCACGCGCGCGTCAGCTTCGCGTCCGCGGGCGCCGACGCCACGAGCTTCTCGAGCTCCTGCCGCGCCACGCCGGCGCGGCCCGTCTCCACCTGCGCGTCGGCGAGCGTGAGGCGCGCGGCCTCGGCGAACGGGCTCTGCGGGTACCGCCGACGGAGCTCGCTGTACGCCTCGTACACGACGGGCCACGCCCCGACGGGCACGGCGCCGGCCCCGACGCTCTCGAAGACGTCGTCCGCCGCCTCGTCGGCGGGGAACTCGTCGGCGAGCCGCTTGGAAAACTCCAGGGCGCCAGTCCAATCCTTCTCCTCGACGGCGATCCCCGCCAGGACGTAGAGGAGCCGCGGCGCCCCGCGCCCCTTCGGCGCCGCGCCGAGCGCCGCGAGCGCCGGCTGCTTGAAGTCTTTGTGGGCGCCGCCCTGGAAGGCGATCGCCGCGAGGCCGTACTCCGCGGCGTGCGCGATCGGCGGCGTACCCTTGTCGCGCGCGTCCTCGAACAGGCCCTTCGCGACATCGAGCTTTCCCTGCGCGAACTGCGCCGCGGCGAGCCCGAGCGACGCCAGCGCGCCCAGCCCCTCGCGCTGGGCCTGCGCGAACGCCTTCTCCGCGTCGCTCGGGAGCCCCGCCGCGAGCAGCGCCGCGCCCAGGGCGGCCTGCGCGCGGCCGAGAAGCGGCGGGAACGGCGCGCGCCCGATCCAGTCCCCCAGCTCCGGCTGCGCCTTGGCGTCGCCCGCGCGGAGCAGCAAGAGCGCGCGGTTGAACTTTGCGAACTCTGTGCGCGGCCGACTCGGATAGTCCCTGATGATGCGGTCGAGGAGCACCTTCGCCTGGTTCCACTCGGCCGGCACCTTCAGGGCGAGCTCCGACGCGAGCAGGAGCGCGTCCGGCGCCTGCGGGTCCTGGGGCCGGAGGCGGACGAACTCGAGGAACTCCCGCCGCGCCTCGTCGTCGCGATCCTGCCGCAGTGCCGTCCACGCGACCCCGAGCCGCGCCGCGCCCGCCTGCGGATGGCTGGGAAACTCGACGAGCGCTCGGCGGAAGGCGGCGCCCGCCGCGGCGTACTGGCCCGCGTGGTAGCCGGCCTCAGCCTGGAGCAGGAGCACCAACGCGCGCGCCTCGGCCGAGGGCGCCGTCGCGACGAGCCCGCTGAGGTCGCGCGCCACCTGCGCGAACTCTCTCATCTCGAAGTTGACCTGAGCTTGGCGCAGCCCCGCGAGCCAGCCCGTGGCGGTCGCGGGGTCGGCGCGCCGGCCCAGGTCGTACTGCGTCCGCGCGTCGTCGAGGTCCCCCTGGGCGCGGCTCGCCTCGCCGCTCAGAAGCAGGACCCAGGCACGCACGGCGGGCGTGAGGTTCGCGGCGAGCAGCTCCTGGATGAGCACCTGCGCCTCCGCGCCCTTCTTGCGCTCGACGAGAGTGCGCGCGAAGCGAAGGAAGAGCGGCTCGCGCAGCGGCGAGCGCCGGCTCTCGAGGCCGCGCGCAGCGTCGCGGGCCGCATCGAAGTCGGAGTTGAGCAGCGCGAGCGCGAGCCCGGCCTCGGCCCAGTCGCGCTCCGTGCCGGTCCGGGGCGCCGCCGAGGGCGAGGACGGTGTGAGATACGCGCGGAACGCGTCCGCGCTCTGCTTCGCGCGCCGCGCGGCGAGGCTCCACCAGCCGAGCCTGAGCCGGCCGGCGTCCAGCAGCGGGTGGGGGCCCCCCGTGACGAACCGCTCGAGCTCCGTCGCGGCGCGGTCGTACTGGCCCACGCGCCCGAGGCTTTCACCGAGCCAGAAGCCGACGGCGCGCGCGAGCACGACGGGCGCGCCCCTCGACCGGAGCGTCTCCCACGCGGCCACCGCCTCTTCGTGACGCCCGAGCGCGTAGCTCGCGAGCGCGAGACCGTGTCGCGCCCACGGCTCCATCGCCACCGGCACGGCGCCCGAGAGGAGCTGGGCGAAGGTGTCGCGCGCGCGGGTGGCGTCGCCGAGGCCGAGCGCGGTCCAGCCGCCCGAGTGTGTGGCCCAGAGGGCGAAGTCGCTCGCCTTCGGCGCGGCCTGCACGACCTGGCGGAACAGCCGGTCCGCAGGCTCGACCCGTCCGAGCTGCCAGTACGTCTCGCCGAGCCAGTAGCGCGCCTCGAGCACGAGGTCCTTCTCCGAGCCGCTGCGCACCGCCTGCTCGAGCGCCTTCGCCGCATCCTCGTACTCGGCCTTGGCGAAGCGCTCCCGACCGCACTCGAGCGCCATGGAGGCGACGCCGAAGAAGGCGCCCACGCACGCGAGCTTTCCCGGGTGGGCGACAGCGGCGGTGGGCTTGTCGCCCCACGGCGCCACGACGGTCGCGGGCGGGAACGACGGCAGGTCGGTGGGCCCTTCCGGGAGCGCGACGTCGACGACGCCGATGGGCGGCTTGTCGAGCGGCGCCTCGGCGAACGGGATCAGCGCGGTGAGGTCGGGCGGCGGGGGGACGAGCGGCAGCAGGGTGGCCGCCCGCGCCGGTAACGCGGCGAGCAGCGCGCCGAGCACGATCGCGCCCACCGCGCGGCGTCTCACGGCTTGCCTCCGCCCTTGCCCGGGCCCGCCGGCGGCCGGCCGAGCAGGTTCTTGACGGCCTGGGCGCGGTCGCGCGCCCAGTCGCTCAGCGTCGCGTCCGGGCTGTTGCTCGCGACCGACTGGTACGCCGCGAGGGCGCCAGGCAGGTCTTTGAGCTGCTCGCGCGCGAGCCCGAGGCCGGCGAGCGCCCGGTAGCGCACCCCGACCTCGACGTCCTTCACGCCGCCGACCGCGTCGAACGCCTTCGCGGCCACCCGGTAATGGCCGAGCTTGAGTTCGGACTCGCCGACCAGCAGGAGTGCCTCGGCGCGCGTGCCATCCTCCTTGCTCTGCGTCGCGACGGTGGCCTGCGCGGCGGCCTCCTTCCACTCTTTGCGCTTGAACGCTGCGTTGCCCAGGTCGAGCGCGGCGCGCGTGGCGAGCGGGTGGTCGGGAAACTCCTTTCGGAGGCGGCGCCACGCCGTCTCCTGGTCGCTCGGCCGGCTGAGCCGGCCC
>Ga0209376_1003942_pt1 | contig 13128 bp, 9 predicted proteins | sample GraSoiAngelo_134_FD_185891 | JGI IMG/M metagenome (GOLD analysis project Ga0209376, IMG submission 185891) | Grasslands soil microbial communities from the Angelo Coastal Reserve, California, USA - 14_0929_05_30cm (SPAdes) (version 2) | ecosystem: Environmental > Terrestrial > Soil > Grasslands ... | reverse complement strand
CGGATCGTCCACCGACTCGGTCCAGGCGAAGCTGCGGCTCTTCGAGTCGATCCTGATTCTGCTTCGTGACGCCGCCGGCCACCGGGCTCTCCTCGTCATCCTCGAAGACTTGCAGTGGGCCGACCCGGCGACGCGTGAGCTGCTGGACTACGCGACCCGCCGTCTGCGCTCGACAAACGTCTTGATCGTCGCCACCTACCGCACCGACGAGATGCACCGCAAGCACGCGCTGCTGCCGACCATTCAGGGCTGGAGGCGCAGCGGTCAGGTCGAGCTCGTCGACCTGCGTCCTTTGACCCCGCAACAGGTCGCCTCCATGGTGTGCGCGATCTTCGAGGAGCGCTCGATCAGCGACGAGTTCCGAGACTTCCTGCATGAGCGCAGCGAGGGCAATCCGTTCGTGCTCGAAGAAATGCTTCGCGACGCGATCGACCGCGGTGACGTCTTCCGCACGGAGACGGGATGGGATCGCAAGGCCGTGGCCGAGATCCGCATCCCGCCCAACGTTCGCGACACAATCCTTCAGCGCCTGGAACGGCTGAGCCGGGAAGACGTTGCCGTACTTTCTGCCGCGTCGGTGATGGGCCGGTCGTTTGATGTCGAGTCGCTCGCGGAGGTGGCACAAGTAGACGGGACCGCAGTCCTGTCGGCGCTCGAAGCCAGCGTCGCGGCTCAGTTGATAGAGGAGGAAGACCGACGTTCGGGGGGCTATCGGTTCCGGCACGCGCTCACGCGTGAGGCAATTTATGAAGACCTTGTCGCGCCCCGCCGGCAGCGATTGCACTCGCGCTTGGCCGACGTCATGGACTCGAGGCACGACCGCGAGCCGGTCGACCAGGCGAACCAACTGTTCATGGCCGGTAGGAATCAAGACGCCGTCGCGATGTCGATCGCGGCTGCAGACAGTGCCCTGCAGGGCCGCGCATATCGCGACGCCGCCGAGCTGCTCGAGCGCGCCGCACCTTATGTCTCAGACGAGGCCGAGCGCGCGCGCATGCTGTGTCGCGCCGGCGAGGCGTATCACTACAACGCCGAGTCGCAGAGCGCCCGGCGCCTTCTCGAGGCGGCAATTCCAGGCCTTGAAAGAGCCGGTTTCGCGGTCGAAGGCGCGATTCACCGGATCACACTCGGGCGGTCGCTGTGGGAGCTGATGCGGAGCGACCTTGCCCGCGAGCAGTTCGAGCAAGCACGCGCAGTGCTCGAACCGAACGGTCCGAGCGAAGCGCTGGCCAACTTGTACATCCGCATTGCCAGCCTATCGACGTTCAATGCGGACCACCGCACAGCGATTGAGTTCGCACGGAAAGCGGCGAAGACGGCCGAGCTCGCCGGCGCGAACTTGCCGAGCGTGTGGTCGCTGAACTTCCTGGGACTCTCCGAGGTTGGTCTGGGTGAGGTGGACGCCGGTTTCGCCCACTTGGATCAGAGCTACCAGGGCGCGCTGGCCGGGGGATATGACTTCCAGGTCGGAAACGCCGTCTACAACGCGATCTGGCTTGCCGTGCATCTCGGCCGCGGGGACGAGATCGCAAAATGGAAGGAGCGAATCTCGGTCATGCCGCAGATCGGATTCGAACCCTGGCCGACCTACGCGAGCGCGTTCATAGCGCTGGAGCGTGGCCAGATCGGTGAGGCGATTCGGTTTGCTCAGGCAGCAGTCCAGAAGGCTCGCGAGGGCGGCCACGAAAAGATGGCCTGGCGCGCACACGTACTTCTTGCCCACGCGCTGGCAGAGAACCTTCGCGCGGACGAGGCTTCGAACCTCATGCCGCCGGTGTCGAGTCGCGTCGATCAGCAGGATGTCACCTACGACGCGATGCCGCGCGTGCGCTGCTGCCTTGCGGCAGGCGACTTTGCGGGAGCCGAGCGGGAGGTGAGGCTGGTTCGGCCGGAAGGCTGCGAGCACGGTTCGCCTCTCGACGCCGTGGCGGAAGGCACACGCGATGCCAAGTGGTTGCGCGAGTTCATCGCCAAGATTCCGGCACAGGGAGAGGTTCTGGGCTCACCACGTATCGCCGCCGCGCGAGGACGCCTGGCTCTTTACGAGGGACGGTTCGACGACGCATGTCAGGCGCTGAGCTCCGCCGTGGACGCATTCGAGACCGGTAGTTTCCAGCTGGATGCCTGGCATGTCGGATCGGCGCTCGCCGATGCCGAATTTAGCTCCGGCCAGGCGGACGTGGCCAGGAACCGGCTGCGGCGGATCGCTGCCGACGCGCAGGCTGCGTCGGCGCTCCTCGCCGCGCGCGTCGCGCGTGAGACCGCGTCCCGACTGGGTGTGGAGATAGAGGCGGCTCGCGAACGGCCGGCTGAAGGCGTGCCCTCGACCCGCGTCGCACCGGGAGAGCGCATGGTCTCGATACTCTTCGCCGACGTTCGTGGCTACTCTCGGCTTGCGGGCGAGACGGCTCCGGCGGAGCTTGCCGACAGGATCGCCTCGCTGCAGAGGTGGGCGACGCATGAGGTCGAACGCCGCCACGGCATCGTCGACAAGTTCGCCGGCGACGCCGTCATGGCGACGTTCAACGTCTCCGGGCAGAGCGTCGACCACGCACTGCAAGCGCTCCGCGCCGCGATCGCGATCATCGACAAGGCCGCCCTCGCGGAGCTGCCTATGGGCGCCGGCGTGGCGGTCGGTCCTGCGGTCGTCGGCAACCTCGCCGAGTCGGCCAATGTCAGCGTGCTTGGCGAGGTGACCAACCTGGCCTCGCGGCTGCAGGCACAGGCCGGCGCCGGCGAGGTGATGCTGACCGAGGAGGTGTACCGCCGCGTCAGCGGCTGGCTCGAGGCGCAGCGGATGCAGGCCGAAAGGGTGGAGCTGGCGCTGAAGGGATTTGATTCGCCGGTGGTCGCTTTCAAGGTGACGACGGGGGTGTTGGCGGCCGCTCCGGGGTAGTTTTCGGATCCGGGGCGTACGGCTACTGAGGGTCGCCGACCGTGTGGTAAGGTGGCACCTTCGCGAATTCCTGAGCACGTCTCCTCCACGTCCTCGCTCCGAGCGCTCAGGCCTGACACCGCCCCAGGGGTAGGGCGAGTCCAAGGAAGGAGCGGAAAGGGGTTTGCTGCCGCTATTTCGAGCGGTACTCGTGTGGGTGGTGATCCTGGTCAGCGTGGTCCTGCCACGCCTGGCGCCGCCCGCCCAGCAGTCGGTCTCGATCGCCGTCACCCAGCTCAGCTCCTTCGACCGCAGCTCGGTCGTGCAGCAAACCAAGAACCAGCGCGTGCAGGCGGCGCACATGGCCCAGGTCCAGTCCTGGTCGAAAGAGCTGAAGCAGGGCCTCGCCGAGTACCAGGCGAAGCAGATCGCCGAGGCTGCGGCGCAGGCTCAGGCCGCCCAGATCGCGGCCCGGAGCAACCACCCGGCGCCGCCGCCCGAGATCGCCATGGACATCACTGACGCGTTCAGTCCCCTCGGGCCCGCCGCGGTGCAGTGGGCGATCAACGTCGCCTACTGCGAGTCGCGGTACCACCCGAACTCGGTCAACTCCGACAGCGGCGCGTCGGGGCTGTTCCAGTTTCTGCCGAGCACCTGGTCGGGGACGCCCTACGCCAGCCAATCGCCGTTCGACCCGCGAGCGAACGCGTTTGCCGCGGCTTGGCTGTACTCGCATTACGGGCCCGGGCGTTGGGTGTGTCAGGGATAGCGATTTCACGCCCCTCTCCCTGACCCTCTCCCCTTGGGGGGAGAGGGGATCTTTCTTAGTCCGCGATGAGTGAGATTGCTAGCTCGTAGATCGGCTGGGGTCCCTTTGCGCCTTTGAGCTGCATCGGTTCGTAGGTTGCGACGTGGAAGCCGTGGGGCACACGTTCGCGCGTCGTCTCCGACATCAGGACCCGGGCCGGCCTCACCTTGGACAGGTACGCGCTGTTGTTGACCGGCACGCCGATCAGGGTGAACTCCATGCGCTCGCCCGACCCGACGTGGCCGGCGACGACCTCCCCGGTGTCGAGGCCCATGCCGACCGCGATCGCCGGCCGGCCAGATTCGATCAGCTCGCGGTTGAAGCGGTCGACCTCGCGCACCATCGCCAGCGCCGCGTTCAAGGCTCGCTCGGCGTGGTCGTGCATCGGGTTGGGGGCGCCGAAAACGACCAGCATCCCGTCGCCCTGGAACTTGTCGATGTTGCCGCCGTGGTCGAGGACGACCCGGATCATGCGCTGGAAGTAGTCGTTGAGGAACAGGACCAGCTCCTCGGCCTCCATGCTCTGGGACAGGGCCGAGAACCCGGCGATGTCGGAGTTCAGCATCGTCACCTCGCGCCGCTCGCCCGGGAGGAACCTCAGCGTCCGGCCTGAGCGGGTGAGCACGTAGTCCGTGACCTGCTTGTTGACGTGCGCCTCGAAGAGCTGGCGCAGGAACTCGGAGCGCTCGTACTGGCGGGCGTTGTCGATCGCAATGGCCGCCAGGTCGGCGATCGCCTGCAGGAACTCCTTGTCCTTCTCCTCGAAGATCGAGGCGCGGAAGGGGTTGTCGACGTAGACGGCGCCGATGACCTTACCCTTGGTCACAAGCGGCACCGCGATGATCGAGCGCAGGTTCTGAAGGATCACCGATTGCTGGCCCTTGAAGCGGTCGTCGAGGCTGGCGTCGGTCGACACGACCGCCTGGCCCGTCGTCACCACGTGCTCGATGACCGTCCGTGAGCCAAGGAACTGGCGCGTCTTTTCGGGATCGGCCTCGCCGCTCGACATCTGGACCGAGAGGCTGCTGTCGATCGGGTCGATCAGCACGATGAAGCCACGCGAGGCCTGCATCAGGGTGATCACGCGGTCCATCACCTTTTCGAGCACGACGTCCAGATCCAGGGTGGAGCTGAGATCGCGCGCGAGCTCATAGAGCAGGTGGTCACGCGTACCGAGATCGACTTGCTGCGTCAAGGGCACGACGAGCATAACGGCCGATCTCGGTTTTTCTGTCTGTCTAAGGACATGGGGAGGAGGGGCCGCGGATTGCTGGCATCGGGCCCTGGGTAAACTCGAATCCCCGTGGTAGCCGAGTCGCCCCAACCCGAAGTCGAAGCCTTGCTCGCGCGCCTGAACCCGCCCCAGCAGGAGGCGGTCACGCACGGCGACGGGCCGCTGCTGATCTTCGCCGGCGCCGGCAGCGGCAAGACCCGGGTGCTGACCGCCCGGATCGCATACCTGATCGCCTCGCGACGGGTCTGGCCGGACCGCCTGTTGGCCGTCACCTTCACCAACAAGGCGGCGCGCGAGATGCGCAGCCGGGTGGAATCTCTGGTCGGCGAGCGGGCGGAGAAGATGTGGGTCGGCACTTTTCATTCGACCGCCGTCAAGATCCTGCGCCGGGAGGCGCAGCGGATCGGCATTGTGCCCAGCTTTGTCATCTTCGACGACGACGACACGCGGGCGGCGCTGAGGCGAGTCCTGGACGAGCTCCGGCTCGACCCCAAGCGCTACCCCATCGGCGCCTTGAGTCATGGGATCTCGCAGGCGAAGAGCGAGCTCAGGCGGCCGGAGGACATCCCGAACCGCAGCTACCAGGACGAGATCCTGCGCCGCGTCTACGAGTCCTACCAGGAGGTGCTGCGGCGATCCGGCGGGCTCGACTTCGACGACCTGATCATGAAACTCGTCGAGCTCTACAGCACCGATGCGGAGGCGCTCGCGAAGTGGCGTGACCGCTTCCGGCACGTGCTGGTGGACGAGTACCAGGACACCAACCGGGCCCAGTACGTGCTCGTGAACCTGCTCGCGTCAGAGCACCGCAACGTGGCGGTGGTGGGGGACGACGACCAGTCGATCTACCGCTTCCGCGGCGCCGACATCCGCAACATCCTCGACTTCCGCAAGGACTATCCGGACGCGCATGTCGTGCACCTGGAGCAGAACTACCGCTCGAGCCAGGCCATCCTCGACGCCGCGTACAGCGTCATCCGCAGCAACCCGGAGCGAGCCGAGAAGCGCCTGTGGACCGATCGCGCGGGCGGCGAGAAGGTCATGGCGACGCAGGCCTACAACGAGGTCGAAGAGGCCGAGTTCGTCGCTGACGAGATCGAGCGGCTGAGGAAGACCGAGACCCGCGGCTACTCCGACTTCGCCGCGCTGTACCGAACCAACGCCCAGTCACGAGCCTTTGAGGACGTGCTCGCGCGGCGCCGAATCCCGTATCGCCTTGTGGGCGGGATCCGCTTCTGGGAGCGGCGCGAGGTCAAAGACCTGGTCGCGTACATGCGCTTCTGCTTCAACCCGCGCGACGCGCTCAGCTTCTCGCGCATCGTCTCCGTGCCGTCACGCAAGATCGGCAACGTCACGGTCGACGCGGTCAACTCATTCGCGCGGGACAGCGAAGCGGACATCATGGCGATCCTTGTCGATCCCGGCCGCGTGCCCGGCGTGCCCAAGACCGCGGTCGCCCCCCTGCAGGGATTCCGGGCCCAGATCGAGTCGGTCCGCGCGACCATGGGAGTGCTCAGGCCGAGCGAGCTGATCGACCAGGTGATCGAGGTCATGGACTTGCGCCGGCACTACCTTGACGGCACGCCACAGGGCGAGGCGCGCATGGAGAACCTGAACGAGCTTCGCGGGCTCGCCGAAAGCTTCGACGACCGCGATCCTGCTCAAGGCCTGGAGGATTTCCTGGCCGAGGTTGCGCTGGTCTCGGATGTCGACGCCTACGACGAGAACGGCGAGGGCGTCACGTTGATCACGCTGCACATGGTCAAGGGCCTCGAGTTTCCCGTCGTTTTCATGGTCGGCATGGAGGAGGGGCTGCTGCCGCACCAGCGGGCCCTCGATGAGCGCGAGGAGAATCCGTCGCTGGTCGGCGCGTCGACCGAGATGGCGGAAGAGCGGCGGCTCGCATACGTAGGAATGACGCGCGCGAAGGACCGCCTCTACCTGAGCTGCGCGTTTCGTCGCCACCTTTACGGCCGCTCGCAGCCGGCCTTCCCGAGCCGGTTCCTGACCGACATCCCCCAGTCGATGCTTGCAGCGCCGCGGGGAAGCGCGCCGGTCGCACCGCCGCGCCAGGGTTACAAGGAGCGCTACCTGGAGCGGCAGGTGGAGGCGGCGCCCGCGCCGCCGCCGGTGCAGCGGTTTGCGAGCGGCGACCGCGTCAGCCATCCTGCATTCGGCGCGGGCACGGTCGTCAAGAGCACGCTGACGCGCACCGACGAGGAGCTGGTGATCAAGTTCGACAAGGTCGGCCTGAAGATCCTGAGCGGGATGTTGGCACCGTTGACTAAATGACGAAGCGCAAGAAGGCCGCGGTCGACCCGGCGGTCCGCGTGGAGGAGTTGCGCGAGCTCATCCGGCGGCACGAGCACGCCTACTACGTACTCGACGCGCCTGAGGTCTCGGACGGCGAGTACGACGCGCTGTTCCTGGAGCTGCGCCGCATCGAGGACGAGCGGCCGGACCTGCTGACGCCGGACTCGCCGACCCAGCGCGTGAGCGGCGAGGCCTCCGACCAGTTCGCCAAGGTCCGCCACCGGTCGCCGATGCTCAGCTTGCAGAACGCTTTCGACGAGGCCGAGATCCGAGGCTTCGACAAGCGCGTCCGCGCCGCGGTCGGCGACAAGATCGTGTACTGCGCCGAGCTCAAGATCGATGGCCTGGCCATCAGCCTCTCCTACGCGAAGGGGCGCCTCCAGCGCGCGGCCACGCGTGGCGACGGCACCATCGGCGAAGACGTCACCGCCAACGTGCGCACGATCCGAAGCGTGCCGCTGGCGGTGACCCCGGCCAAAGGCCTGCCCGACCTGTTCGAGGTGCGGGGCGAGGTCTACTTCCCGATCGCCGGCTTCGAGAAATTGAATCGCGAGATGGAGGGGGCCGGCAAGGCTCGCTTCGTCAATCCGCGCAACACCGCGGCGGGCAGCGTGCGCCAGATCGATCCCAACGTCACCGCCAGCCGCGACCTGCAGACCTTCATGTACACGCTCGACCCGGCGGGCCCGGCCAAGTCGCAGTGGGACGTGCTCAACGCCCTCGAATCGATGGGCTTTCGCGTGAACAAGAACCGGCGCCGGCTCAACTCCATCGACGAGGTCATCGAGTACCACGCCGAGTGGCAGCGGCGCCGGCACGACCTCCCGTACGAGATCGACGGGATGGTGGTCAAGGTCGACGGCTTCCCGCAGCAGCTCGAGCTGGGGTTTGTGGCCCGCTCGCCGCGCTGGGCGATCGCGTTCAAATACGCGCCGGAGCAGGCCGAGACGGAGGTGGAGGAGATCGCCTGCTACGTCGGCCGCACCGGCGTGCTCACGCCCGTCGCCCACGTGAACCCGGTGGTGGTCGGCGGCGTGACCATCCGCAACGTCACCATGCACAACGAGGCGCAGGTCAACGAGAAAGGCGTGTACGTCGGCGCGCGCGTCACCATCCATCGCGCCGGCGATGTGATCCCCGAGATCGTCAGCGTCAAGAAGCCCAAGCCAGGCTGGAAGATGCCGGCGAACTGCCCGGTGTGCGGGGGCGACGTCGTGCGTGAGGAGCCCTACATCGCGCACCGCTGCATCAATCCGTTCTGCGCCGCGCAGCGCCTCGAGCGGCTGCGGCATTTTGCCAGCCGCGGCGCGATGAACATCGAGGGGCTCGGCTACGCCACGCTGGGGCAGGTCATCGAGCGCGGCATCGTCGAGGATCCCAGCGACCTCTTTCGGATGAGCAAGGAGCAGGCCGTCGAGCTCGAGGGCTTCGCCGACAAGTCGGCTCAGAACCTTGTCGACCGCATCGCAGAGAGCAGGCGGCCGTCCCTGGGCCGCTTCCTCTACTCGCTCGGCATTCCGCAGGTTGGCGAAGCCACCGCCGAGCTGCTCGCCGCTGATTTCGGAAGCATCGAGAACCTGCGCGGTGCGGGCGAAGAGGACCTGCGGCGCGTGCAGGGTGTCGGTCCCAACATGGCGCGCGAGGTTCACATGTATTTCCAGGGACCCGGAGGTGAGCTGGTCGAGAAGCTCCTGGCCGCGGGTGTCGAGCCGCAGGCTGTCGAGGTGGTCGGTGACGGTCCATTCACCGGCAAGACCTTTGTGTTCACCGGCACGCTGGAGACGATGAGCCGGCCCGACGCCGAGGCGCTCGTCCGCAAGCTCGGCGGCAAGGCGGCCGGAAGCGTCAGCTCGAAGACGGACTATGTCGTCGCGGGCCCGGGCGCGGGCTCGAAGCTCGAAAGGGCGCAGAAGCTGAAGCTGAACATCCTCGACGAAGAGCAATTCAAAGCCCTGCTCCCCACGTGAGAAGCCCGAGGTGGGTGTGGTGGACGCTGCTCGTGGGCGCCGTCGTCCTTTTCGTCTGGGGCTGGTACGTGCTCGGTTTTCTCACCGAGCCTTCGGCGGTGGGCGGGGTGTGGGCCGCGCTGCTGTTGATCGGCGCCGGTTCCATCGCGGCTGGGCTCCTCGGGGTGATCGCGGCGGGCGCCCTCGTCGCGCGCACGCAGTGGGCGTGGAGGATCGCGATCGTTGCGTCGGTTTTCATGAGCCTCACCATCGTGGGCGCGATCGCCGGCGTGCCCGCCCTGGTCGGAGTCATCGCAAGCCGCCGACTAAGCTAGCTTTCAAAGCCTCATGCCGCTCTCGAAAGACGAAGTCCGCCATGTCGCCATGCTCGCGCGCCTCGGCCTCGAGCCAGGCGACGAGGACTTCTACGCCGATCAGCTGAGCGGCATCCTCGAGCACATCGACCGTCTGCAGCAGGTGGACACCGACGACATTCCACCGACCGCGCAGGTGGTGGAGATTGCGAGCAGGCTGCGTGACGACGAGCCGCGCCCCAGCCTGACGCAGGAGGAAGCGCTCGCGAACGCGCCGGCGTCGGTCGACGGATTCTTCCGCGTGCCCGCGATCCAGGAAGAGACATGAGTGACGACCTCACCGCACTGACGATCAAGGACGCGTCCCGCCTGCTCCGGCTGGGCACGATCTCCGCCGCCGACCTGGTGGCCGCTCACGTCGAGCGGATCGAACGCGTCGACCCGCATGTCAAGGCATACCTGCGCTTCACGCCCGAGCTCTGGGAGAAGCAGGCGGACGAGGCGGATCGCAAGATCCGCCAGGGAGACGCGCCGCCTCTCGCGGGCATTCCGCTCGCCGTCAAGGACGTCCTCTGCGTGCGCGGGGTGGAGACAACCGCGGGTTCGCAGATCCTCAAGGGCTTCCGGCCGCCGTACACCGGGACCGCGGTGGGTCGCCTGTTCGAGGCAGGCGCGGTGATGCTCGGGGTGACGAACTGCGACGAGTTCGCCATGGGCAGCTCGACTGAGAACTCGGGTTACTTCCCGACCCGCAACCCGTGGGACCTGGAGCGCGTGCCCGGCGGCAGCTCCGGAGGCAGCGCGGCCGCGGTCGCCGCGGGCGAGGCGATCGTCGCGCTCGGCACAGACACCGGCGGATCGATCCGCCAGCCGGCCGCGCTGTGCGGGGTGGTCGGCATGAAGCCGACGTACGGCCGCGTCAGCCGTTACGGGCTGATCGCGTTCGCCTCCAGCCTCGACCAGGTCGGCCCGTTCGCACGCAGCGTCGATGACGCGGCGATCACGCTGGCCCTGATGAGCGGCTACGACCCCCTGGACGCGACGTCGTCGGACCGTCCGGGCATGGAGGTGCTGAACAACTCAGAAGGCGGCGTCAAGGGCATGCGGCTTGGCGTCCCGCGCGAGTACTACGACGTCAAGGGGATCGAGCCCGGCGTCAAGGCGGCGATCGATGCGGCGCTGTTCATCCTGCGCAGGGAGGGGGCCGAGATCGTCGACATCTCACTACCGCATACGGACTACGGGCTCGCCGCTTACTACATCATCGCGCCGGCGGAATGCTCATCGAACCTCGCCCGGTTCGATGGTGTGCGGTACGGGCTCTCAGAGGTCGACGCGCCCAACATCACCGACGAGTACCTGCAGACTCGCCGCAAGGGATTCGGAACCGAGGTCCGGCGTCGCGTGATGCTCGGCACATACGCGCTGTCGAGCGGTTACTACGACGCCTACTACCTCAAGGCGCAGAAGGTGCGCACATTGATCAAGCGCGACTTCGACGACGCGTTCAAGAAGTGCGACGCGATCGTGAGCGCCACCTCGCCGACGGTCGCGTTTCCGATCGGCGCCAAGACGCAGGATCCGCTCTCCATGTACCTGTGCGACGTGCTCACGCTCGGCGGCAACCTGGCGGGTTTGCCGGGGATCAGTGTTCCGTGCGGCACGTCGGAGGGGCTGCCGGTTGGTTTCCAGGTGCTCGGGCCGCAGTGGGGCGAGAGCGTCGTGCTGCGGGTGGCTCGCGCATACGAAGCGGCAAGCGAGATGAGAGCTGAGGTGGCGTCGGTTGTCTAGTGGGCAAGACAACGCCCCCACCCCCTCCGTGCCCCGCGGGGGCGCGGCCCCCGGCGAGTGGGGAGGTGAATGGGAAGTCGTGATCGGCGTGGAGGTGCACGTCCAGCCGAAGACGCTGACCAAGATGTTTTGCGGCTGCGGGGTGGCTCCGCTGAACGCACCGCCGAACACACACGTGTGCGAGGTGTGCCTGGGCCTGCCCGGTGTTCTGCCGGTGCCGAACCGCGCCGCCGTCGAGGCATGCCTCAAGACCGCCCTGGCTCTCAACTGCGAGATCCCGCGGCACACCAAGTTCGACCGCAAGAACTACATGTATCCGGACCTGCCCAAGGGCTACCAGATCAGCCAGTACGACCTGCCCATGAGCATCAATGGCTTCCTGGAGGTCGGGACGCGCAAGGTGCGCATTCGCCGCGTGCACCTGGAAGAGGACACGGGCAAGCTCATCCATGCGGGCGACAAGCTGCACAGGGCGTGGGAGTCGTTCGTCGACCTCAATCGCGCTGGAGTGCCCTTGATGGAGATCGTGAGCGAACCAGACCTCCGTTCGGCCGACGAGGCGCGCGACTACGCGATGGAGCTTCGCACGCTGCTGCGCACGATCGGCGCGTCGGAGGCCGATATGGAGAAAGGCCAGCTGCGCGCAGAGCCGAACATCTCGATCCGCCGCGCCGGAGCCGATGAGCTTGGCGTCAAGACCGAGCTGAAGAACATCAACTCGTTCCGGGCCCTGCATCGCGCGATCCTTTATGAGGTCGACCGCCAAAGACAGGTCGTGGAGTCGGGCGGCGCCGTCGTTCAGGAGACCCGGGGCTGGTCAGAGGCGGAACAACGAACGTTCTCGCAGCGCAGCAAAGAGTTCGCCGAGGACTACCGGTACTTCCCCGAGCCAGACCTGCCTCCCCTGGAGCTGGACCGAGCGTGGGTCGAAGAGCTTCGGGCCGCGCTGCCAGAGCCTCCGAGCGTTCGCCGCGCGCGGCTTCTGGAACAGCTCCCCGCGACGCACGTGGCCATCATCGGTGCAGACAGAGAGCTGGCTGACCTCTACGAGACGGCCGTCGCGCGTGGGGCGCCGCCGGCATCGACCGCGAATTGGATAGTCAACGAGGTGGCGCCAAGCGGCAAGCTGCTGTCGCCAGAATCCCTCGCCGAGTTGATGAAGCTGATGCACGACGGCAACGTGACGCGAGATCAGGCGCGGGAGGCTTACCTCGAAGCGGTCGAGACGGGCCGGACACCGGCGGAGATCGTCGCCGAGCACGGCTACGCGCAGGTGAGCGACGAGTCCGAGCTGCGCGTGATCGCCGAGGCGGTCATCGACGCGAATCCCCAGGCGGCCACGGACTACCGGGCCGGGAAGAAACAGGCGATGCAAGCCCTCATGGCGGACCTGCGCAAGAGGGCTCCGCAGGCCAACCCCAGGGTCGCCAGCGAGCTGCTCCTGAGACTGCTGGCCTAGACGCTGCTGGGTGGCGGCCGGCGGGACAGCCAGGTGCTGAAGAGGAAGAGAGCCACGCAGACTACATAGGCGGCCAGCGCGACCAGGACCAGAATCGCGCCGGCGTCCTGCGGAACGACCGGCGAGAACGCGATTGCCAGGATCGAAGCCCCAAGCCCAACCGCGGCCAAACCCTGGAGATGGGCGACCCTGGGCGTGACCTGGACCAGGGGCCACAGAAGTCGCCTCTCCCACCACGCGGGGAACCTGCCGCGAATGATCAGGTACAGCCCGGCGCCGATCAAGAAGATGCCGGAAACATAGGCCACACCCTCGGCCACATACCCCACGGCTTCGGATTCTAGTCAAGTCTCCTCCCCGCCCCGCGGGGGAGGTGGCTCGGAGAGCC
>Ga0209376_1003941_pt1 | contig 13133 bp, 10 predicted proteins | sample GraSoiAngelo_134_FD_185891 | JGI IMG/M metagenome (GOLD analysis project Ga0209376, IMG submission 185891) | Grasslands soil microbial communities from the Angelo Coastal Reserve, California, USA - 14_0929_05_30cm (SPAdes) (version 2) | ecosystem: Environmental > Terrestrial > Soil > Grasslands ... | reverse complement strand
TCGTCTCGCACCTCTCAGTTGTTGACGATGTTGACGTTGTCGTCCGGTGTGGAGGTCCTAACTCCGGTCATACGGTAGACTACGAAGGATTCAGAATTGGGTTGCGAATGGTCCCTGCTGGCTTCGTAAATAAAAGGACCAAGCTTATGCTTGCTCCTGGAGCGCTAATCGATGTCAAAATTCTGTTTTCCGAGATGGAAAAGTGTAATGTCGATCCGTCAAGACTGACGATTGATCGAAATGCTTGCATTGTAAAGGAGGAGTACGCAAGGCTCGAGTTGGAACAGGGTCTTCGAAACAGAATCGGCTCCACGGCCTCAGGGACGGGTATCGGTGTTGCCAAGAGAGCGCTTCGAGACCCAGAAGTTCAATTGGCGAGGAACGTTGAGGCCCTTCGTCCTTTCTTGGGAGACGTCTCGAAGGAATTGAATGATGCCGTAGACCGAGACGAGAAAGTCATAGTTGAAGGGACCCAAGGCTTTGGGTTGTCCCTCTATCACACAGAATCCTATCCATATTCAACCAGCCGAGATACAACAGCGAGTGGCTTCTTGTCCGAGACAGGTCTTGCCCCCACGCTGGTCAATGATGTGATCATGGCCGTTCGAACGTTCCCCATTCGAGTAGAGGGCCAATCTGGACCTCTTGACGAAACTACTTGGCAAGCAATTCAAGAGCGGAGTGGCTATCCACATAAGATAGCTGAGAATACGACAGCCACTGGAAGAACTCGTAGGGTGGGAAGATTTGACATGACAGTCGTAAGCAAGGCGGCACGGATGAATAGACCCACGCAAATAGCCCTGCACGGTGCTGATTATCTTGACTATCAAGTCAAGAGCGCCACGGATTATGCAAACCTAACGAGTGGCCCTCTCGACTTCGTAAACAATCTTGAGGAATCTCTCAATGTCCCCGTCATGTTCATCGGTACTGGCCCTAGGAATGAGGAATTGATCGATCGCAGAATGGATGAATCAGGATGGCATCTGACACAGAATCAAACGACGTTGCGGGCATAGACAAGCCGAGGGACCCGCGCTCGGGGGTCCCGGGCGTTTTGCTGGGTGATATGATTCAGAAATATATCGATGAACTAAGTCCCCGCTTGATAGAGAACGCCGAAAAATCGAGTCTCAGGCCCGCGAGCTACAATCTCAGGCTCGGAGACAGATACTACCAAGATGGATGCTACAAGAAGCTAACTCCGGATAGACCGGCCCTTACAATAAAGCCTCATGGAATGGTGGTCATAAGTACCCACGAGAAACTCAACCTCCCAAAATACCTCATCGCGAGATGGAACCTACGTGTCAGTCTTGTGTACAAAGGACTACTTTGGGCTGGAGGGCCTCAAGTCGATCCGGGGTTCCAAGGAAACTTGTTTTGTCCCCTCTATAATCTGTCCACAAGAGAAGTGAGCATCAATAGGCTCGATCCAATATTCACCATCGATTTCGAAACGACAACAGAATACAATAAAGAGGCTGCTTCGAAAAATCCGAACCTCGATTTTCCCCCGAGCAAGAGGAACCGTAATCTCGAGGACTTTCTTCCAAGCTACGTGCTAAAGAGCTCTGTTGCAGAATTACGGGATCGAGTAGAAAAGAGCGAAAAAGCAACAGCATCGAAGGTTAATGACTTGCAATCAACTGTCCTGATCGGATTATCCATAGTGTTTGCCGGCCTTACGATAGTCGCAACTTTGCCAAGCATTGCAGGTTCCCGGTTGACTTTTCCACCTGTCGATTGGGTCACTGGTTTCTATCTTGCTCTTTCCACTGGATCGCTAATCCTTTCGTTATTCGCGATTAATAGAACCAGACGAATCGAAAACCCACACGATAAAGAAAATCAAGACTGGACATGACATGGTCGAACCTTAAGCCGATGCCCGCTCTGTGGACAACCCTCCTTTAGCTAAAACTACCATAGAGAAAGTTCAGACATGCAATATCAATGCTGAAGATGGATCGACCGATGTCGCCGAAAACCTTGTTTTGTCATGGTCAGACTTCAATCGCAAAAGGGATTAAGTTCTGACGATCGCGGCTCTGGAAGACAAGTTGCCGACCCCAAAGACTTGGAGGTTTGTCTATAGGAAGTGGTTTCAAATCTCTTCCGGCATTTTCGCTATTGATCTATCAGCAATGGCACTCATCAACGCTTGGTATCCTGAAACTAACCCATTCTTGTATTTGTTTGGGGTTCTCTTTGTAATCGGTTTACTGGCGATTGTAGGTGCTGCGATTGGTTTGATCGCGAATGGTTCTTCGGCGAATAACTAAATCAAGCGATCGCTAAGTAATCCTGAGAAGAGTTAGTCTTCTCTCAGAATTCAGAATTCAGCGAGTTTTCTATTCGCAGATCGGATGGTCCGTGGCCTGGGTATGACAATCGGTCTTGGAGAAGATTTCTTGAATTCATCGTTGCCACATTGCTTGTAGGCTTGTCAGCAGTCTTGGCAGCACGTTTCTGGACCCAGGGGTTCGAGTTTTCTTTGTCCGCAGTTCTCGCAGACTAGGACTCTGCCGATGAAGTCGGGGTCTGATCGGTATCGGATCTGGTGTTGAGTGGGTTTCTGGCATGGCTGACAGTAGGCGGGGCGTTCTATGTTCTGCATGATCTTTCGATGATTATGTCCATGTACAAACGTGGGAGAGGGAGGGGAATCGTCGCAGGAACTATTGCCGGGGGGTGCGTTCCGATGTTCCCTGAGTCCGGTCCACCGTTCCCCCATTCCGGTCCCTTGTTAGGTTGGATAAGGGGCGTAAGTGAGCGCGCCCCGCCGGATGCCGGCTAAGGTGCTTGGCGAACACGGCTTGTGGGCTCGCCTAACCGGACATCTGGAACGCTGGACCCGCCGGGGAGGGCGACGTTGAACACCAGGCGGCGCAGGAAAACGTCCTCGCCCATCACCTCGAACCTCGAACTGGGCGTAGAGTCTGGAATGAGGTCCGCTGGGCGGCATGGGCGGTGGGAGCCGCTGGGCTTGAAATAGCCGAGTCTCCACGTTGCCCTTGATGAGCGAAGCCGCCTTCGTCTCAGGTGGTCCGCTCAGCCCTTGACGGACAGGTCGTCGTGCTTGGGCTTCCCGGCGCGCTCGTACGTCAAGAGAATCGCGCCTTTGGGGAACGTCCGAGAGCTGGTAAGGCGCAGACCCGCGGCCGCGGTCCCTTCACCGAAGAGTCTCTTGCCGGTGCCGAGAAGTAGCGGGTAGACCCATAGGTCGAACCGGTCGACCAGGTCGTGCCGCAGTAGGGTCTGGACGAGGTTGCCGCTTCCGATCACGTGGACTTCGCCGTGCTTCTGCTTGATGCGGGCCACCTCCTTGGAAAGGTCCCCCTGGATGAGAGTGGAATTGTTCCATTCGAGTCTGCGGCGGCTGCGGGAGGCCACGAACTTGGGTGCGCTGTTGAGTTTGTCCGCGATCTCCTTGTCGCTCGTGGCTCTGGGCCAGTACGCGGCGAAGATGTCGTAGGTCTTGCGACCCAGCAGCAGGGCGTCCATCCGCCCAATGTCCCTGGTGATGAGGCTCAACGACTCCTCGTCGAGTAAAGGCATCTGCCAGCCGCCGTGCTTGAAGCCGCCCTCGGTGTCTTCTTCCGGTCCGCCGGGCGCCTGCATGACACCGTCCAGGGTCACGAATTCACTGACGATGAGTTGGCCCATGAATGTCACCGCGCACTTAGAGGCCATCCCATGAAAGGGTTTTTGGAGGCCAAGGTTGAGTGGTCGGAAAGATCAGCAAAACGGCATTTTAGATCATCGTCACACTGATGTTTGCGACTTTCTGTATGGTCTGGAAGTCTTTGTCCGAAGTGACTATTTCGTCGGCACCGTTTGCAACAGCGATCCCGGATATTAGAACGTCTAGTGCATTGATCGGTTTTCCAATTCTCAGCAGGGATCCCATTATCTTTGAGGCTTCTTCGGTTGCGGCGGCGTCTAGTGCTAGGAATAGACTCTCTCTTGAAAGAGCCCTAACTGCCTTCTCCCTTTTGAAGAGTCTCCTATGAAAGATCGGGCTGAGCAGCTCGAAGACTGATATACTTGTTATTCCAACTGCGTGTCCTTGTTTTTTCCCTCTTTCAATGATTCGTCTCGTGGTCTCTCCCTTGCGGAGAAAGTCAATTATCGCGGAAGTGTCTAGGACTATCGTGTTCGTATCACGCTTTTCTTCCTCGTCTCTTTGACACTGGCTTCGATAAAGGCGACCTCTCCATCGTCTCCCCATGCTCCCCACAAGGATAACAAGTCTCCGCGTTTCTCAAGTAGCTTTTGGATTACGTCACTAAAGCTCTCGCCCTCCGTCTTCGCCTCTGACAATTTCCTGTAAACCTCCTCTCTGATAGCAAGATTCTTGGTTGCCATACGCAGGTATGTATGTTGACCTGTGTACTAAACATTATGTTCACACCGCTCGAACACGGGGTGATTCTTCAAAAGAAAAACCCTGATGTGACGGGTTATGATTCTCTTGCAACCGTCTTTGGAATCAACCACAGGTCGGTCGAGACTTTGATTCTAGGAGGATTGGGTATGCTTCATTCGAAAGTGTTATCTGTTACTACCATGGTGGGAGGTTTCTCTGACAAGAGAGTGGAACGAATGCGCCGTGCAACTCTTTTCGCAACTCTTGTGGCGACCCTTTCGGTCGCCGGTGTCCTTGTCATGCCCATGGTCGAAGCTGCCCCTCTCAAACTACAATTCCAGCAGACTTGGGGAGGACCCAACAGCGAGATCGCGAACGGAGTCGCAATCGGAACCGACGGGAGCATCTACCTATCAGGGCAGACCAATAGCTTCGGAGCAGGAGGCTTCGATGCCTTTCTGCTAAAGTTCACGCCCAGTGACACTCTATTATGGCAGCATACTTGGGGAACAGCCAGTGACGAGCAGGGAGTAGCAGTCGCAACGTCTGTTGACGGCAGCGTCTACCTCGCAGCCCAGACTTTCGCAATCGGAGTAACCGGTGCCGACCTGATCAAGTTCACACCCGATGGGAATCTCGTCTGGCAGACACAGCTAGACGGATCAGCCCAAGCCTTCGTCAGTTCAGTCGCCGTCACCCCTGACGGGGCCAGCGTCTACGTCGCCGGAACCACACTCAACTCCACACAAAGGGACCACGCGATCCTGCTAAAGTTCAGCTCAAGCGGAACACTCACTTGGCAAAAGACTTGGGGAGGAAGATTCGACGAAGGCGCGTCCGGCGTGGCTGTCGCAGCGGATGGTAGCGTGTACATGACCGGAGGCACAAGCAGTTTCACCCGGAACGAGGCATTCCTCACCAAGTTCAACCCTGATGGGACACTGGTCTGGCAACGCGGCTATGGTCTAGCTCCATCAACCCTAGTCAGCGCCAACGCCCTTGCGATCGCTCAGGACGGATCAATATACATCACCGGAGATTCGCAAGTACAAGGAACAGCCCAGGAAATCTTCCTGGCCAAGTTCGCACCGGACGGAACCCTAGTTTCCCAAGAAAACTGGGCAGAAACGAGGCTAGGTTCGGCAGGGCTGGGAGTAGCTGTTTCACCTGATGGCTCGGTCTGGGTGACAGGAAACACGGGGATCGGCGCGGGAGGAGGAGACGCCATCCTGCTACACTTCAGCATAACGGGTAGGATTCTCAACGCCAATACATGGGGCGGAACGAACAATGATAGCGGAAACCAGATCGTAGTGGGAGCAGATGGACGCGCTTACACCGCAGGCCAGACAATGAGCACGCCACCGTACTCATTCCTCAGAGCACCCACAAAGACGGTTAATCCAGGAGGAACGGTAGCGATACTTACCGGCGTGGTCGGCGATTTTACAGGCACAGTATCAAACCCGAACGGCGTCGTGGGAAACCCGAATGGTAGCCTCACATTCGCTGGCGATACAGACGCAGTGCTACTCAAGGTCTAGCCAGCATAAGGCCCAAAAATCGCGCTCGCCCCACAAGACTCAAGATCCTTGCATTAGGACAAACTCGGATAGGAAACATAGTCGCCGGACAGGATAAAATTACCGGAGACGGATTAGCCAAAGACTGTCGGATGGTTTTGACTGTTCAACCGATCAAACTTCAGTAGGGACCTAGGCATCCGACAGGGAATAAAGGTAGCGGACTCGGGCGAATAATCTCGGGTTAATCGAGCTGTTCTTGGTCCTTGGAACATAGATGCGCGCGCCTGCTTGTATGCTATTCACGGATTAAATCTGGAACGCTGGACCCGCCGGGGCTGGCGACATTGAACACCAGGCGGCGCAGGAAAACGTCGTCGCCCACCACCTCGAACCTCGAACCTCGAACTGGGCGTAAAGTCTGGAATGAGGTCCGCCGGGCGCCTGCATGACCCCGTACAGGGTCACGAATTCACTGACGATGAGTTGGCCCATGATGTCTCCGCGCGCTTAGAGGCAATACCAATGAAAAAGGGTTTGCAGGCCAAGGTTAAGTGACTTAGTCGCGCGATATCACCCCCGCCCGTGGGGTTCCGGAGAGAAACAGGCGCCTTCGGCAGGCCATGGTCGCGCTCGTCGCCATTGAGATTATTCATGAATGCCTAAGGTCTCCTAAGAGTGTCTTGAAGGTCTTCACGGAATTCTATTGTTCCCTTTACGGGGCGGTACAGTTCTTCGAATTCGTAGGGATTACTGATTGTTCTAACGGCCGCGAATCCCCGTATGAGTGCTTCAGGATAGGCTTCGGCTAGTCTGTTTGCAGCACCCCACATCGTGGCCCCTCTTGTGACAATGTCGTCAACCAACAGAATTTCATCCGGTGGCTGAGATATGCTTTCTTGGATTGCTAGAGTTTCAAAATGACGTAGAGGTTTCGGCCTATCAGGAGCATCACTGGTTGCCGATTTTGGCACTGCGGTCGCTCGCGAAAGACAAGCGGCAACTTCTCTCCCTATTCCGTTTGCCACCAACGACTTGGCTATTCTGTCGGGAACCCAAAGGGTGTCTTCCTTCATCAAGGAACTGCTTGGAACTGGAACGAGGATTGGCTGCGACGTTAGGAAGCTCGCGTAGGGTAGACTCGGCAGGAATTGCTTGACTGTTCTTGCAATCCACTCAGACGGCAGCATTGGTGGTTGATCGAGAATGTGGTCCGTCTTGATCGCCAGCGTGACGTCCCGCGCGGATCTGATCTTGTCGGAGGACCCTCGAGGAGTATAAGAGAGGAGGGACCCGAATTCGAGTGTGTGGATGTGCACGTTTGAGAATTACCGGGCTATTTTTATGAGAATCTTTTCCGAGGAAGGTAGAACCTGCAGAATCTCCTCAGGGTCCTTCAGCTCAAGTGCACCGTGACGAATCATCTCACCTGGCCATTTCAACGATCGATTGTTGACTATCGAGGTCCAGATGAACAAGGGCCGGCCCAATCGCAAGACCTCCCATCCTTGGTGAAGCGATCCGCTTGTCTCCCCGGCTTCAACTATGACCGATGCATTCGCGGTTAGTGCCATGGTCCGATTTCGCATGACAAAGTTTCCGGGCTCGATAGGATATCCGATCGGAAACTGCGATATTGCGAGATGGTTTCTCATGATCTCTTGCTGAAGCTCCATGTTCTTCTGAGGATAGACCCGATCCAAAGGGGTACCCAGTACTGCAATTGTCCTTCCGCCACTTTCAATTGCGGCCCTATGAGCTGCCGTGTCGATCCCTTCAGCCAACCCGCTGACTATCACAACTAGTTTCTTGACGAGAGTCTTCGCAATCTCACCGGCGACGTCAAGACCCTTTCCAGACGCCTTTCGCGACCCTATGATGGCCAACCTCGGCCTTGGAACCGGGATTTCCATGGGACCAGAAGCAAACAGCTTCAATGGAGCATGCTTCCTCTCGACATCGTTCAGTGGACCCAGAAGCTCTTCGGGCGAGAGTACAGAAATCCTGGGCTTTGCTGAGATCCCCATCATCCTCTCAACTCAGGGCACAATGAATGATGCATTGCTTCGATAAAGAATCTCTTATATCCATTGGACCTTCCAGCCGTGGAAGCCCCTTCAACGTCCCTAATTCAAACTGCCCAAAACGGGATTTTACCCTATTTAAGAGGACAGGAAGCCGGAATCCAAAACTAATCGGATCGGACAATTCCTTCCTGAACGAAGCCAATTCAATGTCTGGATCCAATTTAAAGGGGAAGAGTCCATTGCCTTTGAGTGAACAATTGGACAAAGCCGGGCTTCAAGAGTTCAGCGCAGTCAGAAAAGTCTAGAACATGGACCTGCAAAGTCAGAATCCCGACCCTCTCATGGGGCTCCGGGTCCAGGTAGGAATCGACGAAGATGGAGATCCAACACCTCGTCCAGGATTGCTCCCTCCCGGAACTATAACTAGAAAACTGCCTGGTGGGGGTCCATGCTACGCTGTCCATCTGGACAAACCTTTCAGATATGTTAGGCCGTTGAAAGGAAAAGACGAGATCCTTACTGACTTATCGATCCAGTCGAGGTATGAAGGGCGCCCGTTGGAACTATTGCTCAGTCAGACAGTCCCTGTGTCCCCTCGTGACAGCCTGGTTGTGAACATAACCAACCTGTCGACCGGGGAGTATTTTGCAATTGGCGGAGTAAGAAGGGTCGAATAAGCCAAAGAAGGCTCGGTCCATAGATTCTGTTACCATTCTTGCCGAAGCTGGTACCATTCTAGGCTTCCAACTTCAGTCCTGGTACCGTTTACGGTTACCAAACCCGTTACCAGTCGAGAAGTGTCAATTGCAGTTGAGTCTCGTGACACAAACCTCGTGTCTGGAGAGTTCTCAAGGAGGAGAGGGTTCGGGTTTCAATCTATGTCCCTTGATCGCAGATGATACTGTCAAGGACCTGATTCTGCCCAGGAAACGCCTTGAAAACGGCTTGGGGTCCATTACGATGTTAATGTCAGTTGAGACCTGTGATCTGTAATAGGGGAATGTTGATGAGTCCGTGTCATAATCTGGTCAGCTCGGGACCCCAGCCCTTCTGAAATCCTAATCCGAGCGGTTACGAGGACAAAAACCGCACATCCCGGGGTCCAAGAAATCCTTGTAGAGACCTACATGCAAGATTCACGATAATTCCTGGTGCCAACAATTTGGCGCGCTGCTCTGAAAGTGTGAAGGGTTTCTGGAGAATTGGCCACCCCTTTGGGGGTCGAGAAGTAGTTAACAGAAAAGGAAAAGATGGCGGGTCTCTACACGATCTCTACGAGGTCTAGAGACGGGTATCCCTTGTCGAAGTTGAACGCGGCTCCGTGAACATGTGTGAACGGTTTCACCCCGTAGGCCAGAAGATGACCGTTCCAGTCCTGGATCTTGATGTGATAGTCGGCCTGTCTGAGAAACTCGTCACGTAGCTTGGTGGGACGTGACGAAATGCCGACGCTGAAGATTTCGTCATCCCTCAAACCCTCTTCTATCTCGGCGAAACCTGGAAGGGTCACGTCTTCACCATAGATCTGAACGAGCCTGTCAAAGTCGAAAGTCACCATCATGCCCGCAGACGTTTCTTTCAAAGCGTCCCAAGCCTTGTAAGACTCCGCGAGATCCCTCATCTGCTGACCTCTCGGTTTCAGTATCCAAGGCTTCGAAGGTAGCTGTGAGTTGAATTCGACAATCCGAACTCTCTCTTCCAGGGCCTTGTCGCCTATGTAGGGTCTCAGTGACTCAGCCAGGGATTCAGAGCTGTAACTTCCAGTTGAAACGCTGAAGCATGCACCGCCCTGATTGACAAAATTCGACCTGATCATATCGACCAACAATCTCAGCGATTGGGGAGAAACGCTATTCTCCGAATCTATCAAGAAGAATGAACCCTTCCGAACGCCACCTTGCAGCAGCTGGTCTAGTTTCCTACTCCCTGTAGAATAGTGGGTTGTGGTGTGCATGACTATCTCAGGACTCTTCGTTACGGTCGGTGCTTCTTCTTCGTACTCTCCGTTCATGAACGTGAACCTGCCTTTTTCCAGAGAGAATGGGAAGTATTGGTTCTCGACTCTGAACCCTCTTAGCTTGTCTACTTCGAGCGCCCTCATTCTCCTGCCATCCAGCTTGCTCAGCTCGAGCGTCACAATTCCGTCGACTAGGTAGCCTAGACTGCCCTTTTTTTCGGCTTCGCTCACGAGAATCACACTTACTTTCGTCTGATCCAGTTCAGACAGGATCGCCGTCTCCAGCATCTTACATCCTTCCGGAGTCGCATTTCTCAATGCTCCCTCCCAGCTGTCTACGACCAGTACTGATCTCTGTTTGGCTTGTTTCAGGCGTATGATCTTTGCGAGGACACTGTCGGTATCGGAGCCTCGGAGGTCGTAGAACTCGTCACTCTTTGCCTTCGAAGATCTTCCGGACATAGAGTCGATGACTTCGTCAATCCAGGGGAACTGTACGCGTAGTTTGATCGGTGAGACTCTGGTGGAGGCGTAAACCCTGTGAGAGTCCCCCATAGCACTCAGAATCTCAAGCGCTAGACTTGTCTTTCCGGTCCCTGGTGCTCCTTGGATGAGCAGGACGTTTCCCGGAATCTCGAGAAACTCCAGGAGCAGGTTCATCGTAGCGGATGATTCCGCGCGGACTACAGTGGATTCGAGGCCTTGGCCATCGGGATTCGTCTCTGAGGCTATCAATCCAGACGATCAGAGACAAAGGTACGTCGAAGATTTCAGGAGTATGTCCCCTTCGAGGGGAACGGAGCGGAAGCGATCTGATTAAGAATGTCGAGTGGAATGTCACGTCTGTGCTGCGAGGATCTCGTAGGCTTCTGCGGAGGTGTGTTTTTCGAGGAGGCTCTTGACGCTCTTCAGGTCTGCAGTAGGTTTCTGTGGGAGGCTGCTCACGGTTTCACTTCGCCGTATTTCCGGCTTGACTCCTATATGTCGACGAAAATATATGAACAGAGTTGTGAAAAAAACCCACTAAAGTGCACCAGCAATGGCTCTGTAGTGGGACCGGAATGGGATCAACCAGGACTCTTCAAGTATCCTAGTTGTTGAGCCGCACTCCCAAAAGGAGTTTCGCGACTCAAATCTGGTCACTTGATGCGCACGCGCAACGTTGTGTTACCATTTACGGTTACCATACCCGTTACCAGCCGGGAAATGTCAATTGCAGTTGAGTCTCGTGACGTAAACCTCGTGTTTGGGGAAGATCTCATAGGGGCAGCTGCGACGTTTCGATCCACTGTCCTTGATTGCAGATGATTCTCGTCGTCGACCTGATATTGCCTAGGAAACGCCTTGGAAACGGCTGAGGGTCCATGACAATGTTAAGGTCAGCGGGAGGTTTCGGGTCGGTGATACGGACGGGTTGATGGGTCTGCGTCAAGATCCGGTCAGCTAACGACGCTCTAGAAAAATTGGGTATGCTCGCGAGCCTCGTGACGCAGAACTGCCTTTTCCCATGTCCGGTTCTAGGCTAACAAGTGCGAGGGAGGTCTCTACAGGAGTTCGAGAAAAGTATGCGCTAGAATCTTCGTAACGCTGACAAGGTCGCTTATCCGGACATGCTCGTCTACTCCGTGAATGTTACTGTCCCGACGCGTTGTTCCAAGAACCGCCACCGGAACGCCTAACGCAGTCACAGCGGCCACATCGGTGGACCCTTGACTCCCACACGGAGGTACGTCTCTGCCGAGGACCTTTCTCGCCACTCTCCGGACGGTTCGTATCAGCGGATGGTTGGGCGGTGTGAGCATGGGGTCGTATCCGAGGACGGGCTTCATCGACACCTTGACTTCTCGGTGTCTTGCGGCAAAGTCTCTCACGACCTGCTCGACCTCTCTCTGAACTTGGGGCGCTTTCTCCTCAGGTATGAAGCGTCGGTCGACGAGGATCTCGAATGTGTCTGGGATGATGTTGCCCTTGAGCCCGCCCTTCGCCGTGTTCACATATAGCCCGGGTCTCATCTTCTTCGTGCCCCAGATCGGCTCGGCGTTGATTCTGGACCTTCTCTTACTGATCTTGACTCCCAGTTTCTTCAGCTCCTCGATGAGGGATGCGCCGTATTCGATGGCGTTGACTCCGGTCCAGCCTCGGCCTGAGTGGGCTGCTCTGCCCTTGACGGTGATGAGATACTCAGCGTCCCCCAGACTGGCTATGTGTAAGGCTTCGATCCCGCTGTCGGTTGAGAGACAATAGTCCACGTCCTTCGTGATCACGTGCTTGTCGATGAGAAAGTTGACTCCGCTATACCCGCCCACCTCCTCGTCGGTTGTAAAGGTCGGGGTGATGCTGCCCCGGAACTTTGCGCCCGTCTCGACCAAGGCTTTGAGGGAGTAGATCTGGCAGGCGTCTGAGCCCTTCATGTCCGCGGAGCCGCGGCCGTAGATCCTGCCGTTCTTGACCACGGGTTTGAACGGGTCGTTTGACCAGCCTGAAGGGTCCGCCGGGACGACATCGACGTGCCCGTTGAGCAGAATCTTAGGACCCTCGCCTTCACCCTTGAGGGTGGCGTAGGTGTTGGGTCTGGGGCCTTTCAGGCCGACTTCAGGGCTGACTCTTCGTCGAATGGTTGCTTCGGGAATGTAGGTGACTGAGGGGTTGATGCCTAGGTCTTTGAGTTCGCTTGCTAGGAGCTGCGATATCTTGGGATAGTTGCGGCCGGGAGGAACAGTAGTGTCTATGTTGACCAGTTGGCAGGTAGGTCAACTAGGTCTTTCTTGTGAGCATCAATCCAATGGTCAATCTGTCGAACGGTATTCTGATCCGTCAAGATGCGACATTGTCCGCTACCCTAGCATGTTAATTGTACTTTCCGTTAACGATGGTTACAACATTGACCTCTTCAAGCAGCGCCCGAACTAGGCGAAAGCCTGGACCTGTCACCGAAGGCGTCGATTTCACTTGGGGCGCTCAGATTCCCCTCCGTGACGGAGCCAAGCTCGGAGCTACAATTTACCGACCCAAGGGAACCGACAGTCGGACTCCAGTCATCTTCACCCTAACCCCGTACGTAGCTGACACATACCATGAACGTGCCACATACTTCGCTAGGAACGGCTACGCCTTCGCCTTGGTCGACTGTCGAGGCAGAGGCAACTCAACAGGGAAGTTCGAACCGTTCGCGAACGAGGCCCGCGATGGCCATGACGTCGTAGAATGGTTGGCCAAACAGCCCTGGTCGAACGGAAAGGTCGGCATGTGGG
>Ga0209376_1003940_pt1 | contig 13134 bp, 13 predicted proteins | sample GraSoiAngelo_134_FD_185891 | JGI IMG/M metagenome (GOLD analysis project Ga0209376, IMG submission 185891) | Grasslands soil microbial communities from the Angelo Coastal Reserve, California, USA - 14_0929_05_30cm (SPAdes) (version 2) | ecosystem: Environmental > Terrestrial > Soil > Grasslands ... | reverse complement strand
CTCTCGCGCTCGCTACGAACTCATGCGCCTGCTGCTCGAGCCAAAACTCGGTCCCGCGCCGGACTCAGATACGAAGCATGGCGTTCTTAGCTGGAAAACCTATAACTGGGGCATGGAGTCGGTCTGGTTGGAAAATGTTTTCTTGCATCAGCCCAAACGCTGGCTTCCCGAGAAATTCTCCAACTATGACGATCTGCTCACAACCGCTGTCGAGAATGCGGTCAGGGGGGAGGATGTTCCGAAAGACATCAGCAAGTGGCACTGGGGAAGTTATCATCCGCTCGAAATTCAGCATCCCATCCTCAGTCGAATTCCAATATTGGGGCGCTGGACCGGGCCGGGTTTGCAACCGCAATCCGGCAGCGGTTTTACCGTGAAAGCCGTAACCAGGCACGCTGGACCTTCCGAGCGCATGACAGTTGATTTGGCCGATTTCGACCACTCCACGCTGAACATCGTGACCGGGGAGTCAGGAAACTTTCTCAGTTCCAATTACATGGACCAGTGGAAGGCGTGGTACGAAGGCTACACGTTCCCATTCCCGTTCTCAAAGCAAGCTGTCGAAAAAGCGCGCGTGCATGATCTGACGTTAAAGCCATGAGGTATTTATGGCTGAGGTCCGCAGGCTGAGGTCCGCAGGCTGAGGTCCGCAGGCTGAGGTCCGCAGGCTGAGGTCCGCAGGCTGAGGTCCGCAGGCTGAGGTCCGCAGGCTGAGGTCCGCAGGCTGAGGTCCGCAGTCTGACGTCCGAAGTCCGCTTCTAATCCACCAACTTCACGTCCACAGCCTGTCCGATGATATCGATTTGGTTGGCTTGAAGCTTATCGGTGGTGGTGTCGTAAATGCGCAGCTCGCCATTTTCGCAGACATAAACGACGTTGCGCGTGGTGATCGGCTGAATGCCTGTCACATCGCCGGTGTCTGAAGAAAAATTGACCTTGGATTGGTTGCTATCAAAGATCGAGAGGCACCCGGCGCTGCACGTGCGAGCGCCGATGAAAAGCTGCCCATTCGCACCCATCTCCATGCGATTGTGATAACCATCGGTAATGAAAATTGGACTCTGGTTGCTCACAGTCATGGAAGTCGTATCAATGACGCTCAACGTGCCGCAGGTTTGTCCCGCAGTACCAGAGGGGCACGCCGTACTAGGAGGCGTTCCAGCGACATACAGAGTAGTACCTGACAACATCCCGATCGTGGCAGCATCAACCGCAAGCGGCAATCCCGGCATGTTCGTATTCATATTCAGTGCAGTGACGCCGGCGGTCGTTCCTGTGCATTCCGCTCCACAATTCAATATGTACGCCGTGTTGTCGTCGCTGGAGAAAACGCCCCCCACCGGATGATCGAACTCGGTCGGATCCGCAGGAACCTCGAGCACCGGATTCTGGCTGGTCCCGATGAGGCTGGGTGTGATTACTGCGAGTCCCGAGAACGTACCAATCGGGTTGCCGAACACCAGCACCCGATTACCATTGTGGCTCACCGCTACAAAACGCGCGCCCGGCACAGGAAGGGTGGCGGTGATGGTATTGGTATTCAGATTCAGCACCTCTACCACTCCCTGACTTCGTCCGTTAACCGAAGCACTCGGCACGGCCACATATCCGGTGACATTATCTGGTGAAACCACCATGCTTTCGCTTGGCCCAGGCAGAGAAAGAGCCGACCCCACGACTGCCTCCTGGGCATTGTTGATGATAGCGATGGAGTTGTTACTTCCGCTACCTCCACCATAGACCAGAGTGAAGCGCTTATTTGGGAACACCGCCATCGTTCCCGGCTGAGCAGTGGACAGGCTGATCGGCCCGGAGAGTTTATCGTTGAGCGCATCGATCACTTCGATGACGGGTGTAGACCCAAAACCCGTGGGCCGCAAAGGATTGGTCACGAAGGCGCGCAGCTTCAGTCCCGTGGTGTTCCTATTGTTGGAGCTGGGGTTGGAGTAGTTTGCGCACGAAACCAGGAACAATGTTCCAAGCAGGACGAAAATAGGCGCGGCCTTCTCTTTCAAACCGGGGACTCCGAAACGCATGAGGGATGGAGAGTTAGATGCAAAGAGGTGGATTATAACAGAGCAGAAGTTGTGGTATTCGGTGTGGGGCCGCCAAATCGCTATCGTACTGGTTACCTGGACCACCAAGGACACGAAGTTACACAAAGGTTGCCCGCTAAGGGCTTTCTTCGTGTTCCTTCGTGCCCTTCGTGGTTAAATCCGGATACAGTCAGGCATAGAAGGTCCAGTGGATGCAAAACCGGCGGTCATCCTGTATTCTCGAATGAAAATGAGTGCTGATTTCCTAACTCGGCTGCAGAAATCTGCCGTCCTGTGCGACGGCGCTATGGGAACCCTGCTATACAGCAAAGGAATTTTCATCAATCGCTGCTATGACGAGCTGAACTTGTCACAGCCGGACTTGATCCGCGGTGTCCATCGCGAATATTTGCAGGCTGGTGCGGAGATTATTGAAACCAATACTTTTGGTGGAAATTCATTTCGTCTGGCCCGGCACAGCATGGCCGACCGGGTTCACGAAGTAAATCTTGCCGGAGCCCGGCTCGCCCGTGAGGCAGCCAAGAGCTTCGATGGGTGGGTCGGTGGGTCTGTAGGTCCGCTTGGCATCCGTATCGAGCCGCTCGGCAAGACGTCGTTCGAAGAGGCCCGCGCCGCATTCCGCGAACAGATCGCTGCTCTGGTCGAAGGCGGCGTCGATCTCATCATTTTGGAGACGTTCGGCTACATCGAGGAACTCCATCAGGCGCTGTTGGCCGCGCGTGACGTGAACCCGAATGTTCCGGTTGTTGCGCAGGTGACCATCGATGAAGACGGTAACTGCCTCGACGGCTCCACGCCTGAGATATTTGGCCCCCGCCTTACCGAGTGGGGTGCCGACGTCATTGGGTGCAATTGCAGCGTAGGTCCAGTTGCGATGCTGGATGCCATTGAGCGCGTGCGTGCTGTCACGTCGCTGCCTCTGGCCGCGCAACCCAACGCCGGAATCCCGCGATCAGTCGAAGGCCGAAACATTTATTTGTGCTCGCCCGAATATATGGCGAGCTACGCTCGAAAATTTGTGACCGCCGGTGTGCGGCTGGTCGGCGGATGCTGCGGAACCACTCCCGATCATATTCGCGTAATGAAGTCTGCCCTCAGGGCGGGTGAAGCCCGATCCAAAACCGCCGTTGCGCAGGTCAAAAGCGGCACCGGACCCGTCCCGATTCCTGCGGTGCCTATGGAACAGCGTTCCCGCCTGGGGCAGAAGTTGGCCAACGGCGACTTCGTTACCATGGTGGAAATTGTTCCTCCTAAAGGCACGGACATTCACAAGGAACTCGACGGTGCCCGCTTTTTAAAATCGGTCGGAGTGGATGGCATAAACATTCCTGATAGTCCGCGAGCTTCAGCTCGTATGAGCAATCAGGCTTTGTCGTTGCTGGTCCAGCGGGAAGCCGGGATCGAGGCTGTCCTGCACTACACCTGCCGTGATCGCAACGTGTTGTGTATTCAATCCGATCTGCTGGGAGCAGCAGCGACCGGCATACGCAATCTGATCTGCATCACCGGCGATCCGCCAAAAATGGGCAATTACCCCGACGCCACAGCGGTCTTCGACGTCGACGCAATCGGGCTGGTGAACATCGTACACAACCTGAACCGTGGCCTCGATATTGGCGGAAACCCGATTGGCGCAGGCACGGATTTTGTGATCGGCGTAGGGGCGAACCCTGGCGTGCCCAATCTCGATGAGGAAGTCCGGCGTTTCGAATACAAAGTCGAAGCCGGCGGTGAGTACGCCGTTACCCAACCTGTCTTTGATCTTTCGCTGCTGGAGAATTTTCTTCGCCGGATCGAGCATTGCCGGATTCCCGTAGTCGCAGGGATCTGGCCGCTGGTCAGCGTGCGCAACGCCGAGTTCATGAAAAACGAACTCCGTGTGTCAGTGCCTGACTCAATTCTAGAGCGCATGGCCAAAGCTAAGAATCCGGAGGCGGCGCGCGAGGAGGGAATAGCAATCGCCCGCGAAATGTTGACCGCCGTACGAGATCTGGTGCAGGGAGCACAGATCAGCGCACCTCTAGGACGCTACGCCTCTGCAGTAGATGTCCTCGAAGCGCTCGGGACCGCTCGCCCAGCCGCATCAGTGTAGTTCTTTGGGAATTCGTGTCGTGCCCTCCGCAGTTAAACCGCTCTCAGCCGCAGAGCGGCCGCCGGATTTCCACAGGCTTCCCGAGATGCCGACGGCGGATCACAAGACGACCATTGCCTCCTCAGCCATACAGTTTTTACCCGATATTCGGAGGGCAAAAACGGGATACAATAGCTTAGGAGTTTCTCCACTTGGCCAAATTTGAAGATTGTCTCCAACGCCTGGAAAAGATTGTCCAGGAATTGGAAAAGGGTGAAGTGCCCCTGGAAAAATCTTTGACGCTCTTCGAGGAGGGTATGAAGCTTTCCTCTTCATGCCGCAAGGAACTCGAGGAAGCTGAAGGCAAGGTGGAAATTCTGCTGAAGCAGAATGGGAAGCTCCAGGCCGAGCCATTCGAGTCCCTGACTGAAAAGACGCCGGCACGCGGGTAGCTGACGCCTTACGTCGTCACTCGTAATTTTGAACGTCTGCACCGTTATCACGCCGTGAAGCGATGCAGCCTGTACACCGCAGACGACGGTGAAATTTCAGAGGGAAATATGCCATTCTCAAGTGTTGTCCTCCTCCAGAGTGATCCAGTACTGACGCAATCCTTGATGTCTTCTTTGTGCAATTCGTTCCGTTCGGTTCACATCGCGCCGTCACTGGACGACTTGCGCTCTAGCGTTGCCAAACACCGGGCCGATGTTGCGATCGTCGACATAGAACGTGCATCGATCTCCGATGTACACAGGCTCTCCAGCGAATTTCCGGGAGTGGGTATTGTGTGCACGCATCGGCTCGCGGACGAAGAGATGTGGACTGAAGCTCTGAGCGCTGGCGCAGCCGACATTTGTCCGTCCAACGACACGCGTAGCATCATCACTGCGGCCAAGCGCAGCGCCGGCATGATGCATTCAGCCGCCGCCTGAAAATCATTGCTGATCGGTTGAAAGGACGCCCTTGCGGCGTCCTTTTAGTCTTTCACCAAAAGCTCTCGACTACCGCCTCCGGCCGGCATACGGTGGTGGTGCGGTTTGATTGTCATCCTGAACAAGCGTTCTTGGCGCAGCGAAGGACCTGGGCGAGCCGCGCGAAGCGTCGCGTTTCTTGCGACGCAATTATCGCGCGTTTGGCTCGCTAGCTTATCAAACTGCACCACTACCTGCCCGCTCCGCTCCTCGCATGTGACACTTCCTCGCTTGTTATACTCAACCCTCATGCTCAAAGAGATCTTGGAACAGGGGCAAAGCCTGACTGACGCAGCTTTGGACCGCCTGCTGCCGCCTGAGACGCAGCATCCTGTTTCCATTCACAAAGCCATGCGGCACAGCGTATTCGCCGGCGGCAAGCGGCTGCGCCCGATTCTGTGCATCGAGGCAGGCCGCATGGTTGCCGGTGCGATTCCTGCCGGAATTGATGATCTCGGCGCCGCGCTTGAAATGCTGCATACCTATTCTTTGATCCACGACGATCTTCCCGCTTTGGACAACGACGATTTGCGCCGCGGTCGCCCCACCTGCCACAAAGTTTTTGGCGAAGCAATCGCAATTCTTGCGGGAGACGCGCTGCAAACTCAGGCATATCAAGTTCTGGCACGGCTGCATTGTGCGGCTGAGTCGCGGGTCCGGATCATCGAAGAAATTTCTCGGGGGACGGGCACTGTAAACGGCATGATTGGCGGCCAGGTCGTAGACCTCGAGGCCGAGCACACGCAACCCGATCTCAAAATGCTGGAGTACATCCATCGCTCTAAAACTGCCGCACTGATCACCGCCAGCGTGGTGAGTGGAGGATTATACGCAGGGGCTGATGAACCTGCGGTCGCTAAGTTGAGATCATTCGGTCAATCAATCGGACTGGCATTTCAGATCATTGATGACGTGCTCGATGTAACTCAGACCTCTGAGCAGCTAGGCAAGACCGCTGGCAAAGACACCGCCGCCGAAAAAGCAACCTATCCGGCACTGTTCGGAGTGGATCAATCACTCAGAAAAGCAGACGCACTGATGCAAACCGCTCTTGCCTCGCTGGACACCTTCGGATCACGCGGAGAAAAGCTGAAGGCGCTAGCACGATTTCTGGTCGAGCGAAAGCAATAAAGCCCTTATAGTTGGCGATCGGCCGGGCAGAATCTCCTGCGGGCACGGGCCACTTGGCTTGCTGATACCTCAGATGCAATAGAGCAATCGAAGCGAGCGCGACGCCGAAGGTGAACCAGCTTGCCTCCGGGCCTAGCAGTCCCCCGGTCAGCCAATTCGGGCCGGAAAATTCCGCGTTTAGCAGGCGCCCGACACCGAACTCCCCACCATTCATCCCGGAGAATACGTAAAGAAACGCAAAATCGAAAGCCGCGTGCATGCCAATGGGAAAGGCGAGGCTGCCGGTGCGGCGCAGCGCCAGTGTGATGAAGACCGTCAGCAGCGTGACGGCTATCCAGTCTTCCCAGCGCTCATGCGGCTTCGTGTAGTAGTGCAGCGCGCCGAAACCAATCGATTCCAGTGCTGCCGCCGCCCAGAAGCCGATGCCATCGGCAAGCGTGTATGAAGTAGCCGCGGAACAGGATCTCTTCGCTCAGACCAATGAGCAGGTTCGCCAAAATCCAGAGGCTGGCGAATTTCAGCAGCTCGGCACCCGTCAAGTGCAGCCCGTGTACGCGATAGCCGCCGCGAGAAAAAATCAGCAGGATGATCGTGGACGGCATCACCAGACCCCAAACTGTGCCTCGCCAAAACATTCGGCCGAAGAGATCGCGTATTCGAGGCAGACCGTAAATTGAGAAGCTGCGGTGCTCGAAACGCGCCATAAGAGCCGTTGCAGCCAGCGCGATCAATAGCAGGACCGCGTCGTCGACAATAATCCCGACGGGATGAAGGCCAGGATAGTCAGGCAGGGGCAGCCGCTTCACCACAAAATGCATGGCGTAACCGAACACGAATACCAGCAGGCAAAACACGAGCAGGCGCCATCCGGCACGCAGCTCTCTGCCGTTATGAAAGACCTTGTGCAAGCGCATGGTTCTCCTCTCCTCAATACGCGGGCCGAGGGATAGCGGGTTCCCTGGTTGAAGAAATCGCTCGTATTCTCTCAGGCAACGCGAGAACTAACGCCCCCCGCCCTTGACTCGGAGTAGTCTCAGAACGCATCATCATAGTGTGTAGTAAACGGTGAAGGAGTTCACCGCCAACCGCTGTCCTATCTTTGAGCCGGGAACAGCTGATGACTCCTGACAGGCGGGCTTGTCGCGGAGTCATAGACCGGCAAGAACCGCCAAAAAGTTCAGAAGTCGAGGTGCCGTTCCATGCAAAACGTTTGGGTTCTTGCTTCGTTATGGGTCGGCTTGGCCCTAATCGCGACCCTTCTCGCCATCTGGTTCAAGATCTCCACCGCTCTAACAGAGATCGTTGTCGGCACGGTTGCTCAACTGATAGTCAGTGCCTATGTTTCGCAAGGCGGCCTCGCCGCAAAAACGGAATGGATCACTTTTCTGGCAGGAACCGGTGCCATCGTCCTTACATTCTTGGCGGGCGCTGAACTGGATCCAGCCGTTTTTCGAGCCAAATGGAAAGAATCAACCATTGTTGGCTTGGTCGGTTTCTTCGGTCCTTTTCTAGGGTGTACGGCCATCGCGCATTACGTTCTGCATTGGACGACCCGGTCGAGTTGGCTGGCGGGTGTGGCGCTTTCCACAACCTCCGTTGCTGTCGTGTACGCCGTCATGCTGGAGCTGGGGTTCAATGTCACAGATTTCGGAAAGGCCATCCTCGCAGCTTGCTTTGTCAACGACCTCGGAACCGTAATCGCGCTTGGCCTGATCTTTTCGCCATTCACCGCTAAGACGGTGATATTCATCGTTGTGAGTGTGGGGATATTTGTTGTTCTGCCCTTTCTGACTCCCCATTTCTTTAGGAAATACGGAGGAAGAGTATCTGAGATCGAAGCAAAATATCTGCTATTCATACTCTTCGCCATGGGCGGTCTGGCCGTTTGGTCCGGAAGCGAAGCTGTCTTGCCCGCATATGTGATCGGTATGGTGCTCGCAGGAACTGTGGGAAAAGACCACGTTCTTATTCGGCGACTCCGGACCTTGACCTTTGGTCTGCTAACGCCTTTCTACTTTATTCGCGCGGGATCATTCGTCTCGGTTCCATCGCTGGCAGCCGCACCAATGGTGTTCGTCGCTTTGTTCTTCGGAAAGATGAGCTCTAAAGTGATCGGTTTATTCCCAACGGTGAAGGCTTTCAAATACCAACGCGAAGAAGGCCTTTACTTCACGCTGATGATGTCCACCGGCCTTACGTTTGGTACGATCTCAGCTCTCTTCGGAATTAACCACGGCATTATTGACCAGGCCCAATATTCGCATCTGGTGGCTACCGTGATTGGCAGCGCGGTGATCCCGACAATGATTGCCAATGCATGGTTTATGCCGCGACACTTGCTGCGTAAATCAGTCGAAGAGAAACCCGTAGCTCAGCCAGTTACATTGAGCGCGGAGCGAGGAAATTCATGAGCGGAAGAAGGCAGCACACATATTTTAGACGGATCCTGGTTGCTTATGACGGATCGCCGCAATCCGAGAAAGCGGTGGAATTAGCGTTTTCGCTGGCGGAGTGTATCGACTCGTCAGTGTTAATTTTTGCGGTTGCGCGCCCTCCCGAGCCGGCTACATCCGTTGAGCTCGGGGCGGTCCTCGATGATGCGAGAGAGCACTATGAAGAGGGATTTAAGAAAATTCTCGAAAAGGCGCGCCCACACAACTTGGACGTGAAAACTGACATAGCAGTGGGTCATCCTGGAGAGCAGATCATTCATCGCGCCGAAGTGGACGGAATCGATCTCATAATTTTGGGACGGCGGGGACGATCAATGCTCTCAAGGATGGTCTTGGGCTCAGTTTCAGAGCGGGTTTTGCGCTACGCGCATTGCCCGGTAATGGTCGTGCACTGAATCGGCTATGGAGCGGGGAACGCTAGGACAGGAAGCGGATAGGCTGCTGCGCATCGCCAGTCTAGCTGAGCAGTTCAATAACCAGCAGATTGCAACTGACGCGCGTTCCGCCGCCGAGCGCATCGCAGAGGGGCGCTTCTATGTTGCGTGCGTCGGCCAGTTCAAGCGCGGTAAGTCAACTCTGTTGAATGCTCTAATTGGCCACCCCATTCTACCGAGCGGAATCGTTCCGGTTACCGCAGTTCCCACGATAATGCGATTCGGCCAACGTTACGGAGCACGCCTTCGCTTGCAACGTGGAGAGTGGGCTGAAATCGCGGTGCATGAAATCGAGCAATATGTTACTGAGGAAAAAAACCCGCAAAACAGAAAGGGCGTTGCCGGGGTTGAGGTATTTGTTCCCAGTCCATTGCTCTTGAAGGGCATGTGCTTCGTGGACACGCCCGGCCTGGGTTCTGTATTCGAAAGCAATAGTGCCGCCACGCACGCGTTTTTGCCGCATATCGATGCCGCTGTCGCTGTGATCGGAGCCGATCCGCCCATCGCGGGAGACGAATTGGAGCTCGTCGAGACCATTTCCAAACAAGTCCAGGACATACTGTTTGTATTGAGCAAGGCAGATCGTGTCACCGAGGAGCAACGGGCGGCCGCAATCTTTTTTGCTCGGCAAGTCCTCGAAAATCGGCTTCAGCATCCGGTCCCGTTTATTTTTGAGATCAGCGCGCTTGAGCAAATTCAAAAGGGCGGGTCTCAGAGGGACTGGGATCGGTTGGTAGCTTCTCTGGAACAGCTCGTCGAGCGATCGGGCCAGCAACTCGTTTGGAAGGCCAGTGCTCGTTCCCTACATCGCCTGTCCGGACAACTCCTGGCCGTTATAAAAGAGGAACGTGATGCTCTCAGTCGGCCCTTTGAAGATTCTGAGGAGCGAATCGGCCAAACGCGAGAGACTGTGTCGCAAGCGGTGCAATCTTTAAACGACCTCGGCTTTCTGTTCTTTGGCGAGCAACAGCGTCTTTCGAAAAACTTTAGTGATCGCCGAAACGTCTTTCTAAACTCTACACGGGCGGCAGCGCACAGTGAGCTTGACATAGCTCTTAAATCTCTCCCACGAAGCGTCGGCCCGCGTTATCGGCGCACCGCAATGCAGGCGGCTCAAAACGTGGCTCGGCATCACGTCATGCCCTGGTTAGAGGGCGAGAAGAAGAATGCGGAAGAGGCGTACCGTCAGATCGGAAGAAGGTTCACGGGTTTAGCAAACGAGTTCCTGGTGAAGGTCCGCAGCTTTGGAAACGCCGAACTTGCGTATCTTCCGAAGGAATTGAGTGCCGAAGAGGATTCGCACCGGTTCTGAGTTCCAGTTTTACGATTTTGTTCACATAGCTATTCCGGCATCTCCCGTGCGCTATGTGGTTGACCTGCTGCTCGGCGCTGTTCGGGCTCACTCTCTTATTAATGCGGACGCCCACGAGTTTCTCGACCGGCTGTTGGAGACCAACAGCGCGCGCGTGCGAAACGATCTTGAGAATCGGGTTTCGGAGAGCCGGCGCCAATTGGAAGCTGAGATACGAAGCATGCTCCGGGAATTGAGTGCGATAGCGGAGCGGGCGCTCTCACGGGCGCGCAGCGCACATGCAGCGGGAGTCGCAGCAGTTGACTCATCACTGAGAAGATTGGCGAACGCGGAGGCCGAACTCACTCTTCTAGCGGAAGGCCAAATCTCTGATCTAACGCATCCATGAACTCATCCAGCATCTACGGGCGAGATGCCGATCTTGAGCAACTGCGTAAACTTATATCTCGCCATCATTCGTTCCTGCTGTATGGCCCACCTGGGGTCGGTAAAACGCTGCTGTTGAAAGCTCTGATTCCCGAAGTCCCTGGCGTGCTGTATTGCGCAGAATCTTCCAGCAGCCACCTCGTCTTTAGAAAACTCGCAATTGAGCTTTTTGCGAAGAAAAGCGCTTACATCGTTAGAGCCTGCGGGAGGGACGGCTCAAACGCCATTAAGGACAAATCCGCCGTGTCAGTTCGCGGGATCGTCACGGAGGCGCTGCGGGAAGGCTGGTATTGGATTGTGCTTGATCACTTGAAATCTCCATCCCAGTCGTTTGCGAGTGCGCTGAAAGACGTGTGCAGTTGGACGGAAACTCCTCTTATCGCTGTTGCTCGTTCCGCTCACATGGAGGATGTCGGGTTCCTGTTACCTATGTTCTTCGAGCACTCTGAGAAGTATCAACTCCGGAATTTCGATCCGAAGACGCCGAGACAGTTCGCCTTAGAGACCGCTCAGCAGATGCAGTTGCAAGCAGCAAACCGCGAAGACGTGATTGAGAAGATTGTGCGTTATAGCAAGGGAAACCCGGAGGCGATTCGCACCATGATTCAAATGGCAGCCAGCCCAAAGTATGCGGCCCAAAAGCACGTAAAGCTCTCGCCACTTTACATCGATTTCCGCCTCAGATGGGGTGCTACTCATGGATGAAGGTTTGAGCGAGAACCATCGGAGAGTCATGGGAAGCGGCATGCTGATCGTGGATGCAGCAGCGGTTCGCATGCTCAACCTCTTGGAAAACCGAAGTTCACCGGCGGCAATGAACGTCATCGAGGGCGAGGTCTCAGAGCGCGAAAGGGAGCATATTCGGACGTGGTTAAGGGAACTTCAGGCCCTCATTGCTCGCCTCGTGGACAAATACCATCTTCAGCCTGCAAAGAAAAACCTCCGCCGCATCTTGGCATCAGACGTGTCCCAGATATGGGTGACATTGGAGGACTGCCGGCCTGCTCGAATCCGGGGATACGGAGCAATGTCGGCGTCCAGCGCGGAATCGATGGAAGCAGATTTGCAGGAGATGTTACGCATTGCCAATAGACTTCGGGCACTCTTGAGTCCTTGAAGCAATGCGCTGCCCTTCGCCATTCTGAGTGGAACGCAGGTCATCCCAATAAGCCAGCGTTACAGGTATATTAATCGCTGGCCTAGCATGCCCTCTCCTCCACTAGACATCCTCGCCATTGCCGCCCACCGCGACGACGTCGAACAAACCTGTGGCGGCACGCTGCTCAAGATGGCGCAGCACGGACATCGCACTGGCATTCTAGATTTAACCCAGGGTGAGATGGGAACGCGTGGCACTGCTGAAGATCGTGCCCGGGAAGCTGCTGAAGCCGCCAAAATCCTGTGCGTCTCCTGGAGGAACGCGCTCAATATCCCCGATGGGCGCGTGGAGAACACTTGGCAGAATCGTCTAGAGGTTGCGCGCGTCATCCGCGAGCAGCGGCCGCGAGTGGTGATTCTGCCCTACTGGAAGGGACGGCATCCGGATCACTACACTGCGTCGGTTCTCGGTTATGAAGCGTGTTTTCTGGCAGGGCTGTCCAAGTTGGACGTCAGCCACACTCTCAGCGTCCAGCAGTCTTCATTCAGCCAAACAATCGCTGGCGAAAGCGCGCCTCATCGTCCATTCAAGATCATCTACGCTACACTTTATTACGACATCCGCCCAACCTTCGTCGTGGATATCACCGATCAATTCGAAGCCCGTTTGCAATCTTTGGTGGCGTACAAGTCGCAGTTCGCAGATCAGGAGGCCGGGAGTGACATATTTCCGGCAGCGGCAGAGATTCGTTCGCGCATCGAATCCATGGCACGCTTCTACGGCATGCTAGGCGGCGTGACATACGCCGAGCCCTTTCTGCAAAAAGAAGTTGGGCTAGTCGATGATTTGCTTGCGATTCCAGTGAAATCGATCTAAACGATTTCGGCATTCCGAACGCATGAAGCCGTGTAATCTGCTGTGTGCCTCGCTTCTGACCAAAAGCTGATCAGGCCCGCAAGATTCACTCAACTCCGGCAATAGCCTTGTTCAACGCATTAATGTCCGCGCCCAGATCCTTGCCATCGGTACCGAGATTCTTGAAGGGGCTGGAAGTCAGGAGCTGATAGTTGCCTCCGCTTCCATCGCTGAAGGTCGCGAATTCAACCGCACCGGCATCGATCGGAAAATAATTTCCCGCCGGCCACTTTGAAGGAGGAAAAGCAGATGGGCTGGCGACAAT
>Ga0209376_1003938_pt1 | contig 13137 bp, 7 predicted proteins | sample GraSoiAngelo_134_FD_185891 | JGI IMG/M metagenome (GOLD analysis project Ga0209376, IMG submission 185891) | Grasslands soil microbial communities from the Angelo Coastal Reserve, California, USA - 14_0929_05_30cm (SPAdes) (version 2) | ecosystem: Environmental > Terrestrial > Soil > Grasslands ... | reverse complement strand
CGTATTTGTGCTGCTGTTGGACACGCCCACATTCATTGTCAGAAGCTGGTCGAAACTGCGCCCGTTCAGCGGAAGATCCTTTATCGCTTGTTCGCTGATCAATCCAGACGTGGAACTCGTCGTTGCGCTCACGAGCGGAGCTTCCTCGTTCACAGTTACAGTCTCGGCGTTGGCGCCGACTTCCAGCGTCAGATCCACCTGCGCTTCTTGACCCACCACAAGATTGATGCCGCTTCGGACCTGCTGCTTGAAGCCCGGTATCATTGCGGTGACCTCATACGGACCCACCGGAAGCGCCGGCGCAATGTAGTTGCCTGTTTCGCTGCTCACGACGGTACGCGTCAAGCCGCTATCGACGTGTTTGATAGTAATCGTCACTCCGGGGATCAATGCCCCCGAGGTGTCCCGCACGACTCCCGAGATGGTCGCCGTGCCGCCTTGGCCAAAAATCAGGGGAGTTGCCAATGCGACGAAACTAACAATCGCGGCTGTTACTCTTCCCAACACACTCAGACTCATAAACCATCCTCCTTACCATTATCTGGTCCTTTCGAATTCGATCTGTATCTCTCTATCCGAAACCAAATATGGCAGGCGTTGAGCCCTTGGTTCTGTCTCTTCAGCGCCACTCTACTGCTTTATAAAAGCGTCGTACCTGCAGCAGCTTCAGGAAATAAACATCCGCTTCAAGTGTCTATGATCTTTCTGCGCCCTATTAGCTATCGGTTGGTTGGATTCTGTCAAGAAATCCGTGGAGCAGATTTGTAAAAATTTATAAGAGCGCGAAAAAGGCCGGCAAGTTTATCGCTTGAACCCCGGAGCGCGGCCTGGAACGATTCGGAACCGGCGCCGTCCTTGAAAACGATAGGTTTCGAAATCGTCATGATCGATGGTCAGAATCAAGCTGAGCGACTCACGCTCGGCAATTCGGACAAGGGTGGCATCGGCGAAATCCATCGGACGATCTCGATATTGATGCATCAGCGCATCCAGTAGAGGCAGGTCATCATCGCCCATCGGCGCAATCGTGAGGGCGCCGGAGCGAACAAACTTCCATGCCGCGCGCACTTCGCGGGTGCTATCGCCAACCAGGTGGAACAATTGGCCAATACGGCTTCGGATGTCCACAATGGAAGCCGGAGTTGGCGGACCGCATCCGTGCAGCGTCGATGCCACCGGTCGGTGCGATCCAATAAAGCTAAGATCGCGCCGGTATCGATAATCGCATCACTGCCCATTTCGACGCTTCAGCCGGCGCCGAATGCTCTGGCGCACGCGTTCGGAGCGTTTTGCATTGTGCCCGGAAATGGCGCCAATGGTTCCTTCGACCCTGGCGTGTAGGCGTTCTTGCTCGGCATTGTCCGTCTGCCCTCGCCGGGACTCCATCCATTCTTTGGTGATTCGATCCAGGAGAGCCGCCACCGTCGTTTTTTCCCGCCGGGCTTCGTTCTCGATTGCGAGTTTTGTCGCTGGACTGATTCTCCAACTGTAGACTTCCGTCTTGCTCATGCACTACAGTGTAGTGCGTTAGGGGGTCTGCCATGCAATCACCATCGATCAGGCCCGCCTCTTACACTGATCGCTGGAAAGCCCCAACGCGCTGCCCAACCCGACTGGGATAGTCATTTCGAATGGCTAAAGAAACAGCCGGTCAGCGAAACTAACCCGGTCGCTGAGTTGCGGAAAGCCGAGCAACGGTGAACTATCTGGACGCGAATTTTGTCACGGCTCTGCACTTCAATATTCGGGGCAGACGGAAGCTGCGGAAAAGTTCGTCAGAAAGAATTCATTGTCGTACATATTCAGTGAACTTGCCGAATTGGAGTGCTGGCGAGCGTTTACTTTACGGACAGGCAAACCGAACTCCGAAAACTGGAGGCGTTTGGAATCATTGCTTGGTACCGGCGTTTGGCAGCGAGAGCCATTCGATTGGAAGGCCGTCCCGGAAAGATCCAAGCAGTTGATCGATCGTTTCGGAACGAAGCTAAAAGCGGGAACGCTGGATACTTTACATGTTGCTCATGCATTACATTCGGGTTGCACACGCTTTCTGTCCTTCGATTCCGACTCGAACGCACGTGTTCTTGCAGTGAGTTGCCGACTCAGGGTGTATCCAGAGTTGACCGCGCAAGAAAAAGCGCGGCTTCGTGAAATGACGACAAAGAGTTGTGAGTTTTGAGTTCTGAGTTTTGCGTCGAATCGGTTACTCACGACTTAAAACTCAGAACTCAAAACTCCGTATTAGAACATCAGCTTCAGCGCGAACTGGATCTGGCGCGATGTTGTGGCCGTATTGGTAATCTGGCCGGCCGACTCGCTATAGCTGTTGCTGTTGCTGTTGCCCTGGAACACAACGAAATTCGGGTAAGCGAAATTAGCGCGATTCAAAAGATTGAACACTTCCGCGCGGAACTGCAGAGTCACGCTCTCGCGGATGGGAATCCGCTTAAACAACGAACTGTCGACGTTGAACAGGCTCGGGCCGCGGAGCGAACTGCGCCCCACGTTGCCGAAGGTGCCGGCAGTCGGCATCGAGAAAGCACGGGCGTCAAACCAGTGCTCTGGGGTCCCCAGGATCGCCGGTCCCTTGAAGTTTGGATTCCTGTCGACTATGTCGGTTGGTTGCGTTCCGTCGCCGGTGCCGGAATTATTGAAGCCAACCAGAGGCGTGAAAGGAAATCCGCTCTGAGCGGTGGCGATCCCATTCCATTGCCAGCCGCCTATCAAACGGTTAACCCAACCGCTAGCGCCCCCGCCAAAGCGCTGCCCGTTGCCGAACGGCAACTGATAACTGAAGTTCGTGTTGAACTGGTGTGCAGGGTTGTAGGCGGCGACGCCTTTGTTCAGACTGCGATTGTAGACACTGCTGACAAGGTTCGTGGGCTCATTTTCCCCTGAAGGCGCCAGGATCGCGGAGTTCAGGTCCAGCGCCTTCGAGAAGCTGTAATTCGCTTTAAACGTCAGCCCGCGCGCCGCGCGCTTGAGCACCGACACATTCATCGCATGATAACTGGCGGTACCCAAACCAAACCACGACTGCGTGTACGCCACGTACGGGTTCGGCCGCGTCCCCGGCGCCATATAAAGAGTTCCCTGCGGCACCGTGTACCTGGTTGCCAGGAGCGTTGGATCGGTTGGCAGAGCCAGAACGCCGCCGCTTCTGCATCCCTGCGGGTTCTGACACACGACGGGCGGAGCCTGATTGCTATTCAGCGTGGTGTTGGTGTGATAGGACTGGCTGCCGACGTAGCCGACGGAAAGCACCAGGTCTTTAGCAAGCTGACGTTCCACCGTAAGATCCCATATCTGGACAGTGGGGGTGGGCATGTTCGGATCGAAAGCCGTAGGTTGATAAGTCGAGCAGGGTTGAGGGATGCCCGGGCCGCAAGTGGGCGGTAGCGTGACATTCTTCTTGAGCGGAAGCAAAGGGAGGAACCCGGTCGCCGGACTCACCGGCAGCGACTCACGAGCAGCGTACGGAGGCATACCCGCCTGGGCGCGGATGCCGAGGTTATCGATCAGGTCGTTATGGATTCCGAAGGCTGCGCGCACGGCCCATGTTCCCGTGCCTGTGGGATCCCAAGCCACGCCCACGCGCGGCTGCAACAAGAGCTTGGCGCGGTTGTCACCGATGCAGGATTTCCCGACGGTTGGTTCCCTCTGGATGACAAAGCCTGGGTCGAACCTGTAGTTTGAACACCGGCCAAAGACCTCGTTCCACCCGTTGGTCATCTCGTGCCGCAAACCGAGACGCAAGGTGAAATTCGACCGCAGCTTCATATCGTCCTGGACATACCAGGCGCCTTCTGTGGAGCGGAAGCCTAGCGTAGGCGCGTTCCGCGTCAAGATACCGTTGTTAGGCTGATCCCGGAGAAATGCCGGTATGGTCGGATAGGCGACGTTTGCCGCCGATGACAATGCCACGCCAGACAGCTGTTGTTGTACCTTCACAAGCCAGCCTCCCATGCTCCAGGAGTGCTTGCCTTTGATGAAGCGCAGGTCATCGGAGTACTGAAAGTAATTCCTCACGCCCCAATAGGGGTTATTGCCGGGCACGCCCGCGATCGAGGACTGAGCGGCCGCGCTGATCCCGCCGCCAATGACAATGGTGCCAGGATTACCGCCCTCGAGAAACACGACATCTTTGGACATTGGTACGGCGGGAGCGTTGACACTGTCTGCGTATGTTCCGGAGTAGCCCAAGGTCGCGATATTCACCGTACTGGAGGAAAAAACATGCGTTTCTTTCAGGCTGAGTGTTTTGGCAATGTAGTCGGCGACGGTTTGGAAATTCGGGTCGCCTCCGCCTCCTCCTCCCCACGGATTGATCCGGAGGCCATTGTCAACGGTGAGGTTGGCGTATAACGAATCCTTGGTCGAGATGACATAGTCATAGCGTGCGAGACCGAAACTTTCCCCGATCTTCTGCGGCGGATTCGAGTAGGAGATAGCGGACCCGTCGGGACGGTCGGGAGTACTGGGCGACGGCCAGAAGGCGTTGGCATACTTGAGCATCGCCGGTTGCAGACCGGGAACCGGCGAACCAACCGGAACCGGCGAACCATTTGGCCCCAGGGAATTACCGGGCCACGCAAGACCTTGGCGGGCGAAGGCGCCGGGCACGACCGAAGCGCTCGAACGCGATAACCGCTCCTGGTAGCCTTCATAGGTCCCGAACGCGAACATCTTGTCCTTCTTGATTGGGCCTCCCAGAGATCCTCCAAATTGATTGCGTTTGAATGGAGGAGCGCCGATGGTTTGATCGAAGAAGTTGCGGGCATCCAGCACGCTGTTGCGCAGATATTCGAACGCGGTTCCGTGCAATTGGTTGGTTCCGGACGTTGTCACAACGTTGATCTGTCCTCCGGCCCTTTTCCCATACTCGGCGCTGTAGGTGGCCGTGAGAACGTTGAATTCCCGGATGGCCTCCACGCCCAGCAATTGCCGACTGGCTCCTTCCGGCGTGATGTACTGGCCGTTGGCGTTCCCGCCAACCCAGTCGATTCCATTAATGATGAACCGGTTGGTTTCCGGCCGCTTCCCTGCAACGGAGAACATGTTCCAGTTGCCGCTGTCGAGCGTATTGGAAGTGGCATTGGAAACGCCCACATTGAGCGTGATCAGTTGATCGAAGCTGCGCCCGTTCAGCGGGAGCTCTTTTACTTGTTGCTCGGTGATCACTCCCGAAGTGGAACTCGTCGTGGTGTTCACCAGCGGCGCTTCCTCGCTTACCGTTACTGTCTCTGCGGCGGCTCCGACTTCCAGCGTCAGATCCACCACTGCTTCCTGCCCCACCACAAGATTGATGCCGCTGCGAACCACCTGCTTGAAACCCGGCATGGTCGTGGTGAGCTCGTATGCGCCCACCGGAAGCAACGGCACACTGTAGGCGCCGCGCTCGCTGCTGATCGCGGTTCGCGTCAGGCCACTCTCGGTATGCTTGACCGCGATACTCACTCCCGGGATCAGCGCTCCCGAGGCGTCTTTCACCACGCCCAAGATCGTTGCCGTGGAAGTCTGACCAAAAGACTGGGAAGTTGTTGCTAGTGCGATCAAAACAACAATCGCTGTTATTACGAATCGTTCAAACGGACGGAGACTGACACCCATCCTCCTTACCATACTCTGCTCCTTTCGAACTTCGACTTATTTATCGGACACGAAAAACGAAATATGGCAGGCGTCTAAGCCTGCGTTCCGGCTCTTGATCGCCAGTCTATTGCTAAAAAAAACGCTTCGTGCCAGCACCCTCAGGAAAATGAACATCCGCACCAAATGTCTACGAAAATTTTGCTGACATTAGTTACGACAGCTTTAGAAGTTTGTCAAGAAATCGGTGGGTGGGGTCAGTCAGGAAATCATCTTTTTACAAACGGGTTTCTGCATCCCAGATTAGGGTATAACCGATGTTCTAGTGCACGTATGAAGACAGCGGTTCCCATTCCAGATGACGTCTTTAGATCAGCCGAAAGGGTCTCCGAGCGCTTAGGAATTCCGCGAAGCCAGTTGTATGGGGAGGCTATCGCGCGGTACGTGAGGGAACGGGCCGATGAGGCAATCACAGAAGCGCTCAACAAGGTCTATGGAGACGATCCTGCGCTTTCTGCTCTGCCCAAGCCAGTGGCGGCTATGCAGTTCTACTCCCTGAAGAAGAACCAATGACGATCACCCGAGGTAAGATTTGGTGGGCGAACTTGCCGCACCCAACCGGTTCCGGCCCGGGCTTTCGGCATCCTATCGTGATCGCGCAGGCGGATACATTCAATCGGAGCGCGATCCGCACGGTTATCGCCGCTGTCGTTACGTCCAACACAAAACTGGCTGCGGCACCCGGCAATGCGTATCTTTCCAAACGGCGCGCGAACCTGAGAAGCAACTCTGTGATCAACGTATCGCAGCTGTGCACCGTCGACAAATCGTTGCTCAAAAATCGCATCGGCCACTTGTCGGCCAGTCAGATGCAGCAGTTCGATGCCGGCCTGCGAATGGGTCTTTCGCTTTGAGGTCTTGAGGACTGCTAAGGCGCGGATTCCCCTCCTCGCAGGGGAGGGGTGGCGCGAAGTGCCAGGGTGGTCAGTTCGGCGAAGCGTTGCACCGGTCAACCCCGGCCTGCGCCGATCGGTGGCTTCGCGGCATTCTTTTGATGGCGCAGCCACCCCTCCTTTGCGAGGAGGGGAATCCGAGCACCGGCTACCGCGGTTCTTCGATGACGGGCGCGTCGCTAAACTTCCGTCCGGCAAAGGTGCCGTGATATTCAACAGGAATTCCGCGCTCCTCCATCAGGCGCGCGATAAGTTTGACCGTCTCGTCGTGACGGATAGCCGACGACATTCCGATCGGCACTCCTTCCGCCCAATTCAGCGGGGTCATCCGGAAAGAAGTCACGCCAAATCCGTAGTCTTTTCCTTTGTCTCGCGCCGTGAGGTCGGCGCCGCGGGATACAAGCATTTCGACAACTTTGTTGGCTCCCTTGTATGCAGCGCCGTGGAGCGCCGTAAGGCCGTCTTCATTTGCGGAATTGATGCCGGCTCCCAAGTCGAGGAGTAACGTGACAAGCTGCAGAGTCTCCTCCTCCGAATATTGGAAGGTGAAGCCTTCTGCCCAGCCGACGCCGGAAGCAACCATCAGCGGTGTCGTTTGATCCAATGTCGGGATAGATGGATCGGCACCGTGGGCCAGCAGGAGCTGGACAACCGTGAGATCTCCGCATAGAGCCGCTCGCAATAACGGTGTTGCACCGTCTTCTTTCAGCCATAGCGAGTTGTTTGCTTGATGGACTTCCGTATGCACCTGAATCCGGCGATTGGGATCCGCCCCGCGATCGAGCAGAAGCTTAATGAAATCGAGCACGCCGTCCGAAGTTGGCGGCGGTACGGCCGTCGTCAAGGCATCGCGATTAGATACGGCCAAATAGAGCGGTGTCCAACCCTTCGTGTTCGCCTGATTGGGATCGGCTCCGCGATCGAGCAAAAACCGGGCGATTTCGTAGTGACCATTCTGAACAGCCGCCAACAACGGGCTGCTGCCGTCCACTGAAGTTTTATTCACCTGCGCACCGGCGGCAATCAGTACTCGAACCGTTTCGATAGAGCCTTCGCGGGCGGCGAACAAGAGAGGAGTGAGACCGCCCATTGGCTCGCCGTTCGGTTTTCCGTCGGGGCTGGGGCGCGCAAAACCCAGACCGTTCCGGCGGACGGGGCGAATGATCTTCGATTGCGCGTCGATATCAGCGCCATTCTCGAGCAAAAATCTGACGACCGCGGAGTGACCTTGCTCGGCGGCCCACATCAGAGCATCGGTGCCGCGGAGGTTCTCCTTCTCCCGAACGCCGGCACCATGACTGAGCAGGACTCTAACCGCATCCAGCTTTCCTGTGCGCGAGGTCATCATTAAGGCGGTCTCCCCGTGCGAGAGGACCGGGGCGTTGGGATCCGCTCCCGCCTTCAGCAGCCTTTCGATCATCGTGGCGCTTCCGTTCACGGCAGCCAGAAACATAGGTGTGGCGCCTGTCCGATTTGCCGCCTGCGGATTGGCGCCGGCTTGAATCAAAACAGCGGCCATCTCCAGATCGTCCCACCGTGCGGCCCAATGCAGCGCGGTTGTGCCATCCGCCTGCGGCGCGTTGACATTGGCTTTCTGCTGAATCAATGCGCGAACGGCTGCCGCGTTTTTGTTCATTGCGGCGTCCGCCACGTCGGTGGTGCCGGCGAAGGAATACAGAGGCAAAAGAAGACAAAGACAGCCCGCAAGGAAGGACGTACGCGATTGTAGGGGTGGTCTATGACCGCCCATATTTCGTTGATTCCAGTCAGAACGGGCGCTCATTTCTTGAGGCTGCGCGCTGTCGCGCTTGCGCCTTCGCGGAGCGCCCCTACAGTTGCGGAACGCCAATTCGGTCACAGTTTCACTCTCTCTTTTACAGCGTCAGCGGATCCGTGCTGTCGCCAATGCTTTCCTGCTCGATGCCGTACATGTGGAGCACCTTCAGCAGCAGATTAGCGGTCGTTCCGGTACGCTGGATGTGCTGTCCACCGCGATGCCGCCCCATGGCACCGCCGATCAGCATGTTCGGCACGCCCTTGTGACTATGCAGGTTGCCGTTCGACATGTTGCTTGCCCAGAAAATCAGTGTGTTATCGAGCAAGCTCGCATCGCCATCGGGAGTCGACTTCAGCTTCGAGAGAAACGGCGTCAGGCACTGCACATGGTATCGGTTAATCTTGGCCCAATTCTCGACAATAGCTGGCCGTTCACCATGATGTGAAGTGGGATGGTTGCCGCTTAAAACGCCCGATTCCGGATAGACCCGCATGCTGACGTCGTGCGCGTACATTAATGTTGTCACGCGCGTGATGTCCCCCCGGAACGCCAATACCTGCAGATCCCACAAAAGATTAATGTGGTCCGTAAACGATTCCGGGATGCCGAACGGCACCTCCGATGCCGGCAGTTCCGACGAGTTCGCAACATTCTTTAATCGCCGCTCGATCTCGCGGATGTCCTCCAGATATTCATTGAGTCGTGTACGATCTGTCGCCGGAAGAGTGCGATTCAAGCGAGCCACCTCGACGGTGACGGCGTCCAGAAGACTGGCCTTTGCCTGTTTGCGAGACGCTCGTTCTTGCGGGTTGCTGCCGTCACCGAATAGCTGTTCGAAGACAACTTGCGGATTGGCCTCGAACGGAAGCGGCCTCGTCGGTCCCGACCATGAAACGGAATTCACATAAGCGCAGCTATAGCCCCAAGGGCAGGTGGCGAGCGAACTCTGGTCCTCGCATTTGACCTGAAGGGAAGGCAGCACACTCGACTGCCCGTACTTCTGCGCGATGATCTGATCAATCGTTATGCCGAGATGAATGTCCGCGCTGACGGTCTTCTTCGGTTGAACACCGCTAAACGTTGCTGCGCTGCGTGAATGATCGCCGCCGGTCTCACCGGGCCCGGGCATAGATGACGTGGCATCCAGTCCGCTGATGACCGTGATCGAATTTTTCCACGGTTCCAGAGGCTTCAGTGTGAATGGAAGTTCCGAGAGTTCCCCCGGTTTCATCGCCCAATGCGCGGGTTCCCAACCATGTGGATTGAAGATACCGACGAACCGCGGAGTCTTCCCCGTGGCCTCGGCCTTCGCAGACGGCACGAAAGCAGGAAACATCGATTCCAGCAGCGGCAGCGCTATGGTTGCGCCTGCGCCCTGCAAGAACGTCCGGCGAGGAATATGCTTTTTCGTGATGAACATGTCATTACTCCTAAAGAGGCTTCCGGTTCATCTGAAACGGAGCGCTCTTCGCGATTTCCAGAACAATCGCCGAGAGGCTGTAATCGTTCTTCGCTGCCTCGCGCACTACGGATCTTACCACCGGCATGTCGTCGTACTCTACTCCGCGGCCCAGCGCATAGGTAAGAAGCTTTTCCGTGACGGTGCGCACGAACTGCGGGGAATAACGCAGCAGGCCTTGCCGCAGGCTGACCACGCCGTCGATCTTGCTGCCGTCGACAAGCTGGCCTGACGCATCGAGTTTCTGTCCGGCTTCTTTCGTACGCCACTTTCCAATCCCGTCAAAATTTTCTAGTGCGAACCCAATCGGATCCATCATCCGATGACAGCTCGAGCACGCCGGATTCGAGCGGTGCTCTTCCATGCGCTGCCGCATGGTTTGCGGGCCCGTCGCGGGATTCGGCTTCAGCGGCGGCACGTTCGGGGGCGGATCCGGCGGATGGGTCCCCAGAAGATTTTCCAGAACCCACTTGCCGCGTAGCACGGGAGATGTTCTGTCGGAGTTCGACGTCGCCAGCTGGAAGCTTCCCTTTCCGAGCAAGCCGCGGCGGACATCGAACTCCGCGTCGAGCTTCACGCGCCGGAACTGGCTTCCATAAACGTTCGGAATCCCGTAATGCACGGCCAGACGCTCATTCACGAAGGTATAGTCCGCAGTTAACAGTTCGAGGACGCTCCGGCCTTCGCGCAAAATGCTGTCGAAGAACATCTCGGTTTCCGTGCGCATGGCCTGCCGCAGGTTATCGTCGAAGTCCGGATAGATGGTTCCTTCCGGCGTTTCATTCTGCAACGTTCTCAAACCAAGCCACTGTCCGGCGAAATTTTTCACCAATTCGTGCGACCGCTGGTCTCGAAGCATTCTCGCCACCTGCTGCTGCAGCACGTAGGGATCTTTTAATCTTCCCTGAGCGGCGAGGTTGATCAATTCCTCATCTGGAAGATTGCTCCACAAGAAGAAAGACAGGCGAGACGCCAGCTCGAGATCGCTAATCCGATAGGCTTCGCCCGGTTTAGCGCCCGCCGGCGCGGTCTCGGTGCGGAAAATAAATTCCGGATGCGCGAGAATGAACTGCAGCGCCTTCTCGATGCCGTACTCAAAGTCGCCGGTCTCGCGGCCGACGTGATAGAAATTCATCAGCGTATTGACGTCGGCTTCGGTGAGCGGCCGGCGGTAAGCCTTGCGCGCCACGCTGCTGAGAATCGTGCGCGCGCATCTCAGTTCTTCGGCTTCCGCGTGCGGCGGGTTAGACGGCGTGCAGGACAGGATCTTTCGGCGGCTCGGCGTATCCTTTGGAAGCATGCCGTTGACCGGCCCCTGGACGGTGATCTGACTCACTTGCGGGGACTGCATGATGCCTTCGATCGGATTGTCATCGAGGATGCTACGCCGGTAAGAGCGGTTCAAGAACAGATGCGGGATATACGTGTTCGCGATGAAGGCTAACCCAATCGAGTGCTCGCCGGCCTTTAGCGGAACGCGTACTTCATTCTTATCCGCCTGGACGTTGCTCGCCAGCGGTATGTCCTTCCCGACTCGATATAGCTTGAGGCGCGTACCGTCGACACTCAACTCGATCTGTTCGTTCTCCGAATCGCCGCCGTATAGCGCCCCGACCGTGTTTCTCACCGGAACCCACGAGATGATGTACTCACCATCCGACGGAAAATAATGACGAACGAGCAAACCGCCTCGAGTGCCGAAGGGCAAGCCCTCGACCTGGTCTTCCTGCGAGTAATCTTCCCGTGTGTAATAAATCTTCCGGCCCGGCGCGGTTTCGTGGCCAAGGGCAAGACGGCTCAGCTTGGCGGCTGCCGAAACGTAGCCTTCCACCAATGCCGGCGAAACTTGCAAACCACTCTCGACATTGTCGAAGCCATAGCTGGAATCATCGGCGGGGAGGTATACGGCTGGATCGATGTCGAGTCCGATAAGCTCGCGAATGGCGTTGGCATATTCCGTTCGGTTCAGCCGGTGCACACCAGGCGTGGATAGTTTCGGTCTTTGACCAGCCGCCCGGTCCAGTTCATTTTCCAAGGCGACCGTCAGCGCTTCGTACCTAGCGTCGTTCGGCCTCGGCATGCCTTGAGGCGGCATCATGCCGGCGCGAAGCTTGCGCACCACTTTTTCCCAGGCTTCCCGGTCCTGCGCAACATGCGTGGGATCCATTTTGTCGAGCATCAAACCGGCGGTCTTCGCTCGTTGGTTATGACAAGTGACGCAGTACTGATCGATCAGCGCGCGTGGCGCCGTGTTGGAAGCCGGATTCTGCGCGAGAGTCAAGCTGGCGCAAATGACGATTCCACCAAGAAACACGAGGCTTTTCATCGCGTACTTCACAAGAAGAAACAATTAATACACGGACATACGCGGTGGTCAAGTCATGTGTTCGCCTCAAGGGTGAATGGGTAATTTGGTCATTGGACAATTAAATTTGACATTGCTCATTGGACCTCCCAACATTGGACATTTAGGAAACCCGTAAGTGCCACACAAAGGCAGAGATTTATGTCGAATTACATCGCTTTGGTCCTCATAGTTGCTTTCCTTGCTCCGGCGCTCATCTTCGCCGGCGGTTCACAGATCGCGAGCAACGACTCGGACGTTTGGAATAGCCACAGCGCCGCCGCTTATCTCGATCAGCGGTTGAGTTGGTGGACCACCTGGAAAAACGCCGAGCGCGATCACGGAACGTTCTGCATTTCTTGCCACACAGCGCTGCCGTATGCGCTCGGCCGGCCTGCGCTGCGAGCGGCCCTGAATGAGCAAGGTCCATCGGCTAGCGAGCGCAGGCTTCTGGAGAACGTGACGAAACGCGTCCGGCTGTGGCCCGAGGTTCTGCCGTTCTACAGCGACGAGAAAAACGGCGCACCCAAGACGGCGGAAGCGCGCGGGACTGAATCGGTGTTGAACGCCCTGATTCTGACCAGCTATGAGGCGGGCGGGAAGCTCAGCGACGATGCCAGGCTAGCTCTCGATAACATGTGGGCGCTTCAGTTGAAGTCTGGTCAGGAGAAGGGCGCGTGGATGTGGCTGAATTTCCACAACGAACCGTGGGAAGCGGATGATTCGCAGTTTTGGGGAGCAACGCTCGCCGCTCTTGCTTGCGGAAACACCCCGAAGGATTATCGCTCGGGGAACGCGCGCGAGAATCTGAAACTACTCACCGAGTATCTTCAACGAGGAGAGCGAACGCAGTCACTTTTGAACCGCCTCTTCCTACTTTGGGCTTCTACAAAGGTTCCGGACCTGTTAACCGCCAAGCAGAAAAGGTCGATTGTCGATGCGGTTCTTGCCAAGCAACAAGAGGATGGCGGCTGGAGCACGTCGTCCCTCGTGGCCGCAACCTGGAAGCGAAGGG
>Ga0209376_1003937_pt1 | contig 13140 bp, 8 predicted proteins | sample GraSoiAngelo_134_FD_185891 | JGI IMG/M metagenome (GOLD analysis project Ga0209376, IMG submission 185891) | Grasslands soil microbial communities from the Angelo Coastal Reserve, California, USA - 14_0929_05_30cm (SPAdes) (version 2) | ecosystem: Environmental > Terrestrial > Soil > Grasslands ... | reverse complement strand
CTTCATAGGCGGAATGTGCCTCGCAATGGCCTGCGGCCGCGGCCCCAGACTCACCAGCGAGCTTGAAGCAGCACGCCCCCTCCTAGACCCGGAATACGTCGTCCACATCGGCTCGCGCAGTCTCGACCCCGGCGAAGACAAGGCCCTCGAGAGCAACGTCAAACTCATCACCGCCAAACAAGTCAAGAAGGATGGCATAGGAAAAGTCGCCCGTCAAACCGCCAAGCACGTGAACGATTCTTGCGATTGGATTATCGCCCATCTGGACGTGGACGTGTTCGACCCATCTGTCATGTCTAGCGTCGACTTTCCAGAGCCAGGCGGTCTAAGAGACTATGACATTCTAACGATCTTCCGGGAACTGCACAAAACCGGAAAGATCAATGCCATTGACCTCACGGCTTACAATCCGAACCTGGATAAGGACGGCAGGGGGCGAAGCTTCCTCCTAGACATAGCACCTAAACTAGTTGCAACAGAATGAGCTCTTCCAGAGCAAAGCTATTTCGAAGAATACGGGAAAGAGAGAGGAGAGTGTGAGTGCTTAACAGGGAGCTCCTTCTAGGTGGCCGCTACTTCCGCTGTTTGGGTTCTACCGGTTAGTGTTAGTCCAAGCTGTTTCAGTAGCCCGACCAGGTCATAGAAAAGTTTCTCCTCGACAATCTCTCCGTTCTTCCATTGAGCGACGGTGCAGAACTCTAACTCGAATTTTTTGTTCGTGGCCGGAATCGTGCGTCCATCGAGGCCCGTGAAGGATCCTATGTTGGTTCCTGTCCATCTGGCCACTGAGCAAGTGTATTCGCTGGAGCCGAACAGGATCTTGTACGGGTTGTTGTCGATGTGGTTGTCGAAGGCTTTGAAGAAGGTGATGGCTTCCTCATGATGAGCATGTCGTCCTCTTGTTGGTTCGGGTTGGCCCGGCCAGTAGACTGCGACGTTCTCAGCATGACGCTTCTTGAAAGTATCCCAATCCTTAGCATTCCACGCGTCATCCAGCGTTTTCATCAATCGAAGATTTTCATCCACTCCCATGACCTTGGAACATCTCCAAATTCTTCTACAGGAGCCATTGCGTATTTAAGAAGACATGGAACGGCATATTCCAAGAAAGACCGCGTCGAGTTCAATGAGAGAGAACCTTTCGGCCAAAGATTTCCTCGTAGAGCCCGATATTCGCAGGGCTGAGTCGCTTCCTGCTTCCGCCTTCACTGATGGGGAGTTTCTCGAACTGGAACTCCGGACTATCTTTGCTAAAACCTGGCTTCTCGTCCCTGAGCAAGACATCTCCGGGAAAGATCCAACCTCATTCACCGGGTTTCTAAAGTCATCCGGATCGCGTTCCCCGTTCACCCTGTTGGGCAAGCCGTTCTTCCTTCAACGCGGCCAGAGGGCCCAGCTTTACTGTTTTCCCAACGTCTGCACCCACGCCTGGCACCCACTCGTAAATTCACCCACTACAGGTGGAGCGATAGTTTGTCCCCAGCACGGACGCCAGTTCGACGTTGAGGGAAGGTTCCTTTCGCAGACGGGCTTTGGGAGCTTGGAAAACTTTCCGCGAGAATCAGACCACCTCAGAGCTCTTCAGGTCGCCGAGTGGGGGCCTTTCATCTTCACAGCCCTTGACCATCCACTGGCACCTTTTCACGAGTTCGTGCAGAGCGTTCAGCAGTCAATTCCTGGGATCAACCTATCCAATCTCAGGAGACATCGTCTCGACGCCGAGGTTCGCATTGTTGAAGGAAACTGGAAGCAGCACGTGTGGAATTATATGGACAACTATCACATCAGATTCGTCCACAAGGGACCCGGGGGACTGGCAGATGCCATCGACCAGTCCACTTACAAGACAGAACTCTACAAGTACAGTAGCCTTCAGTGGGTCTACGCCCACAACCCAGAATACGGCTTCGACCCCCGACTCCTCGCTCCTCGGTTCCAAGACCCGAAAAACCTTGACCGACGAGTCTTCGCACTATGGTGGTTTGTCTTTCCAAACCTCACACTCAACTTCTACCCCTGGGGCCTATCTGTCAACATCTACAGCCCAATCCCCGGACAACCCGACAACACCCAGTTCCACTGGTACCAGTACGCGATTAATGAGGAAATGTTCCACCAGCGAAACAAGACATGGCTTAGCGAACAAGTAGACGATGAAGATATTGAAGCGATAAGCCTCGTGAGCAAGGGAGCAAGATCAGGCTACGCGCCACGCGGACGTTTCGCCCCGGAAGAGGAAGCTGGACCGCACTGGTTCCATCGACTTGCATACGAAACGATTTTCGAAGACCAGACCACCCCAAGATGAACCGAGCTAGGGCCAACGTCCCATTTCTCTGATTACGATCAATTAGACGACGAGCGCATTGATGAAGGCACTTTCCGGAATCAGAGGTGGGGTCGAAGGCCAATCCTCAAGCCTGGACCTATTCTGCTCAACAGCCACGCGCCCCGTCGGACGATAAAGGGAGCGATCCAGAAGTAGAACCGTGAGGCTGGCCTCCAGAAGAGAGGGATGGCTGAGATGAAGAATGCTGTCGCAGCAATGAGTTCTAGATTCCTCTCCCGCCTGTACCGTGCAAGCGTCAAGGGAGCGACGACTTTCCTCTCTTCTTTCGCGAGCAGGTTCGTAAACAGGGCGAGAATGCCGTAGACGGATCCAATGTCAAGGGCCCAGAGAATGGTTGACACGTCGAAGAACGAGCTGAGGGTTGGAGGACTCGCGCCGTTTGTCGACTTGCCGAAACTGCCGTAGGCGAAGAGCTAGTTGAACAAGTACGGTTCGAGAGCAACAAGGAACAGCAGGGCAAATGTTCAGGTCCCTTGACCGTCTCGTCTCAACCGGCAAGACTGTCATAATGTCGGTGTAGCGCAGCCAGACGCCAATCAGGATGGGGTCCTACAATTCTAGACCTAGGCCTCTTCTCAGCAGAGCCTTCTCTTCCCATCGACAATCCCTCAAACATCAGGGAAAGACAGAGTTGGGTACGGGTGACTGCTCGGGAACCTGAATCGGCAACTACCGTCGGAAAAATCCAATCTCCGCAGTCCGTAAAATGGACTTCCGCCGGTCGAAAGAAATCCCGGGCTCGACGATTCGAAATCTTTCTGAATATTTCTGGATATTTCCAGGCCACTCCTCACCTGAGGCCAATCTCCCAGTCAAACTCCACAATGGTTAAATCAACGCCTAGGGGGAACCGCCCCTGTGATTCTCAAAGAGATTCGTCATTCTCCTAGGCCAAGAATCTCAAAGGCTGCCTTGGGCCTAGCCACGATATTTTGTTTGATCCTCCTACCTGTATTTGCCCAGCCCTCACATGCAATCCTGCCCCCAGTATCATGCACTTCCGTTGCTGACTTCGCAATCTCCCCCGACAAACCGTTTCTGGAAGTTCTTGTTGACGGGACGAATTCGTCGGGACTCGAGTTGACGAGCATCAACGGTTTTTCGGGAACCATCTTGCTTAGCGCGGCAGCCGCGTCACCCGGAGTCACGGCAACACTGAGTTCGACCAGTGTGCCATTGACCGCGGGGGGGTCTGCTAGTTCTAGCCTGTCGGTTTCAGTGCTTGGGCCCTCGCCTCCAATCTTTTCCATTATCACCGTAAACGCGACAAGTGGGTCACTTTTCCACACAGCTCTGCTGTACGTTCATGTGGTGAAGCCTGGTTTCTCTATCTCCGCAGACCCTAGTTTTCTCGAGTTTCCACCCGGTGGCTCAGGAACTTCACTGATCAATGTCACTAGCGGCTTCGGCTTTGCTGGCCACGTAGCGCTGTCTGCGGAGGTCTCGGGTCTCGGTTCGCTTCCTGCCGCATCCTTGAGCCATGCAAGTGTTGACCTGCCTGGCGCTCCAACGGTGACCCTTACGGTTGATGCGACTTCACCATTAGTACTTCCCGGCTACTATTCAGTGCTAGTTATCGGTGCAAGCGGGCCCGTCAATGACACCGCTTCTGTCTACATCTTAGTTACTGAGCCAGGTTTCGCGCTCGAGGCCAATCCTATGGATTTGACAATTCTAGCTGGGTTCTCAGGCTCCTCAAGCATCACAGTATCGAGCCTCAAGGGGTTCAGCGGGACGGTTGAACTGACAGCAGATTCTTTTGATTTGGTTGCCTCTATTTCGCCTACGTCGGTGACCGTGGGCCCAGGCACACCGGGAACCTCAACGTTAGACGTATCCGTTCCAGCCGGAACCTCCCCAGGGTCCTACTTTGTGGGTGTGAGTGGTAGCAGCGGGTCTGTGTTCAACGGAACATCAGTGTTTGTTACTGTGCCCGGTCCCGACTTTAACATGACCGCGAATCCCGAGACCCTTACCATAGCTGCGGGCTCAGCCGGCAGCTCGACCATTAGTCTGACCAGTGTATACGCCTTCTCAGGGGATGTGTCGCTGTCGCTTCTATGTGCCTCTGGTGTTTCTGCAACAATCGCGTCCCCCACGGTCCATCTCGCTGCAGGAGGAACTGGTTCATCCAAGCTCGACGTGTCAGTGTCAAGCTACACTCCTGAGGGGCTGTACTACGTATTTGTGAATGGCACGAGCGGCTCTCGTACCCATTTCGCCTTTGTGCCTGTTAGTGTGACTTCGGTGTCAACGTCCGACTTCAGCCTAGTTGGAAGTGTCTCCTCCCTAGACGTGGTTCAAGGCTCGTCCGGAACCGCGACATTCACACTGACTAGTCTGAACGGGTTCTCTGGTCTTGTGACTTTGACTGCTAATGCGGGCTCTGTCGCAGGTCTTGACGCATCCTTTAGCCCTAACACGGTGCTGTTGAGTTCTGGAGGAACAGGCACTTCAACGCTCACGATTTCGACAACCGGGGCGACTCCTATCGGTACGCATCATGCTGCAGTGACAGGTAACAGCGGTTCATTGTCCCACACCACCTTCCTTGACGTTAGCGTAAGACCAGGCCCAACACCCGATTTCACCATCTCCGCCAGCCCGACCATCAAGGGTCCCCTCGACCCCGGGGCACATGGCACTGGAACCATCAGTATAACATCCCTCAATAGTTTCATCGGCACGATCGACCTGAACGCGGCACCGTCCCCAGGTCTGTCAGCAATCCTAAGTCCCACGAGCGTTATAGGAGGCTCGGGCACATCGACCTTAGATGTGACCGCTCCTATTGCAGGGACTTACACCGTAACAGTCACTGGGACGAGCGGGGCTCTAGCTCACACAACAGCCGTGATCACGGTGAACGTCGTGGACTTCACGATAACTGCCTCCTCGCCTAACCCCGTTGCCGCAGGGCAGCCGGCTATCTCAACAATCTCACTTACAGCCCTGAACAGTTTCGCAGGGACGGTTGATTTCTCCAACTCCTCTCCAGTCGGCCTAACGTGCGATCCTTTCGTCCCACTCAGTGTCACTGGCTCTGGAACAACAGTTCTGTCTTGCTCTTCCACTACAGCAGGCGACTACCCAGTAACAGTAACCGGTACCAGCGGCTCGTTGGCCCACAGCGCCACAGCCACCTTCAGCTTCACAAATGTCCCAGACTTCAGCATAACCGCCTCCTCACCCTCTCTCGTTAACATAGGCGACTCGGCGTCTTCAACAATCACTCTCATCGATCTGAACGGTTTCGCTGGCGATGTTGCCCTGTCCGACACTCCGCTCCCAACGGGTTTGACCTGCGGCTCAATTGCGCCGAGCATTGTCACCATTCCACCTCAGGCTACAGCAACGCTATCCTGCAGTGCGACCACAGCAGGGAGTTACACGGTAACCTTCAACTTCGGAGACTTCACTTTAGACGCAAGCCCGGTCTCAGTCGGACCAATCATCACAGGATCCTCGGGCACATCGATCATCACAGTCACGTCTCAGGACGGTTTCATTGGCGACGTGAGTCTCACTGCGAACCCCTCGGCCGGCCTAACCGCTACACTGAACCCGCCAAGTGTAATAGGCTCAGGCACATCCACCCTGACACTCAGCGCAACAGCAGCAGGGACTTACACCGTAACAGTCAGTGGTACGAGCGGCGCGTTGTCTCATACAACGAGCGTAGTGACCGTGACGGTCACTCTGCCTCCGCCACCCGATTTCAGTATCTCCGCAAGTAGACCTTCAATGTCGATTCAAGCAGGCGACAACGCTGCTTCGACGATTACCTTCACCAGCCTCAACGGCTTCACCGGAATAGTGTCGACTTCAGTTGTCGTGTCTCCATCAGGTCCGCAGGCCTCTCTGAATCCAACATCGCTCACCCTAGGCGCATCAGGAGCCAGCACGCTGACGATCGCCGTGCCGGTCAGCACTGGCACTGGGCCGTACACAGTTACCGTGACTGGGACCAACGGGTCCACATCCCACACAACTACCATAGCAGTGACGGTGACCAGCCCGTCAACAACTCCTCCACAGCAGGCGGCGTCGAACATTCTCGGGCTGGACCCGACCCTCTTCTACATCCTGATAGGAGTACTCGCTGTTGCCGTCCTCAGCGGAGCTGCTACTGTCATGGTAAGGAGAAAGCCTCCGTCCCTCCAGGCGAGGGCTTAGGAATAGACTTCTCGGATACGACGAACAGTTTCGCCTAGTTTCGGCCCCACCTCTAGATTATCTCTTCCCGAGACCAATACCGGTGGACTTGCAATCTCAAGACCAGATTTCTTGGTGTGACACCTGCGACAGAGCGACTGCCCGCGAGGTGAGATACCGGTCTGACCGAACGTTCGTTGGAAAACTGCTCGTTTGCACGGAGTGCGGCGAGACGGTCAAGCAGGCTCTGGGAGGTCCACGTTGAAGGACCTCTCATGGATGTGGCTATTGGATGTCAGACCTGATGAAAAGGTAGAGTCAGGGGGCTTCTCTAGGGGGAGACGTAAGAAGCATCGCCGGCGGAAAGTTTCCTTATAGAGAATCAGGTCTCCAAAGTACACACTGAAACGCTCGGTGACATCGTGACGGTCCACTAGCCCCAGAGCCTTGCTGCGATAAGGGAAGCCGCGATGGCGAGAAGCCCAGCCGCGGGCAGCGTCACCACCCAAGGCAGCGCCATTCCTCTCACTGCTGATCGCAGAACATGCCCCTGTTTTCTGTCGGTCCCCCCTGTAGCTGCCGATACCTGGGTCGTCGAGAAGGGGTCTCCAAAGTAGGCCCCCGCGGAAACTAGAACAGCAGTAGCAGCGTCAGCCTTCAACCTCTGACCATGGTGTAGGGGAGCGGTTCGGCCGATTATGGTCTTGGCAACCCTGTCGCCCCAGACCAGGGACCCGGCGACGACTGCAACGCTGACAACTATGTAGGGTAGCCAGATTGATTGTTCCGGGGTGGCGATGAGAATGAAGGCTCCTAGAGCCGCCATTTTGGGAGCATCGTTGACCCCTCTCCCGAAAGCAACGGCACCTGCTGAGCTCCAATGTGCGATACCGACTCTGCTCGAACCTTCCAACTCAATTCCCTGTCGTCTCCGAGATAGGCGGCTAAGCAAATAGACACCTATGAGCGCTGCGATTGGGCCAGCGGCAAGCGGAAACAGTATCCGCCACAATAGGAAGTTCCATTCTAGGCTTGACGACCCGAACAGGTAGACGGACTCCAGCACAACTGCGCCCACGATGGCATGGGTTGTAGAGACGGGGACTCTTAGAAGAGTCCCGAGCAGTATCCATGCAGCCGCGCCCGCGAGAGCTGCGAGGATGAACGGTGAGCCCGGCGATGTGCGGAGTATGCTTTGCGGGGTAAACACGGAGAACAGCCTGCCCGAGATCAGAATTGCGGAGGCGCTGCCCAGACCGCTGAAGAAGCCTCCCCAGACGAGGGGTTTGTAGCTGGGTTGGAAGGCCGCAGTCTCAGGGTCTCGCATGAGAGCGGTAATGCTCTTACCTACATCATTGGCTCCATTTCCGAAGGCAAGAACGAACAAAACCCCTAGACCGATAGCCTCTTCCACCAACAATTCCCATACGACCCTTTGGCGAGAACCCGGCTTTTCTTGGAGATGCGTTGACTAGAACGCTTCAGCAATATCTACAGAGTGGTACCGAAGCTTGTTCGGTACATCTACAACTCAAAACTTCTCGGAAACGATTGAGTTTCCTATACGTTATCTTTGACATTGCCAGAACTTGGCGCCAACTGGGTCAGGATCTTTCCCATCTCCTGAAACGGGCGCCGTTGGAAGTCGATCGGATGATGATGCTCACTCCACTATTCTGACCCAGCAGGTGTGGGCCGCCGGGTTGTAAATCCTCAAGTCATCGCACATTTTCTGAACCAATTGGCGAGCGTCGTCGCCGCTGGACGCTTCAACGTTCATGCGTAATATCTTGCCGGCGCGGACACTTGTAACCTGAGAATAACCTCCTTTCAGGACAAGGTTGCGGTGTATTGTCTCGCCTTCAGGGTCCCGGGCAAGAGGCTTGTTTTCAATAATTACTTCGACAACGAAATTGCCAATGTTCATGCCAGAGCCAGACCCTATCGCTCCTTAAGCCATTTCCTGACATAGACGTTCACTCTCATGACATTATCCACGAGGCTTAAGTTGACTTGGCCCCATGCCTAGCATCGGTTGCTTGTCCACGACATCATCCTCTCGATCCCCCGAGGTGTGGTAGTGAACTCCTCCGAGCGGAGACTTGAAAAGTTCTAGCTCGTTTTATCAACCCTTCGCATCCGCGGGAATGATTGCAGAATGGCTACAGACCACTCGAGCATTCCAGGCCTCAGTAAGGCTAGATTGGAAGCATTGACCGATGGTATCTTCGCGACAGTCATGACTATTTTGGTTCTCACCCTCAGCGTCCCCGTCATAACGGGCCCGCTTACAAGCGCTCAACTTGCCTCAGAGGTTCTCGTAGACATTGAGGCCTTGGCACCGAATATTCTCGGCTATGTCATGAGTTTCCTACTCCTCATTACTGTTTGGATAAGCCATCACAACGTTTTCCATTACATCTCCAGCGTAGACCGTCCGCTGCTTTGGCTCAACGCCGCTTTCCTACTCACAGTAGGCTTCATCCCGTTCTCAACGGCGTTGCTGGGAAGATATCCTCTCGTCCAACTGCCCGTCGTAATCTACGGGGCCAACATATTTGGCATATCTCTCTCCATGCAGGCGATCCTAGCCTACACCGCACGGAACAAGGCGTTTGTGGCAGACGGCTGGAACGCGAGAATCATGGGAAGAATAAGCCTGCTCTGGAGGATAGGGATGATAATCTACGCTACAGCGATCCTCCTTTCCTTCATCAGCCCAGCCATTAGTTTTGGAGTCTACGTCGCCGCACTGTTCTTCTTCCCCCTATCGAGTATCTTCGGCTTCAGATCAAAACAAGAGCGGCGTCACCTAGACGGTGTCAAGTGAGCCCCTTCACCTTAGTGCGTGGAACCAAGAGGGTCAGGAGAAATGCGCTCGACAGTTGCTTAATGCGTTCAGGAACTACTTGGCCAGCGTCTCGACCTTTACACTCTTTCCGTCTCCCTAGCTATTGACCTTCTCTCGTTTCCTCGCCTAATTCGAGCCTGACCCTCGTCCTAGAAATGCATGCTTTGAGTTATCCTGTACCCACAGCTTTCTGAAGCTACTGAGAGCATCCTCGGGCTCACTAACTCTTATATGAGTTGTAGTCCAATCAAAGTTGAGATTCTTTGTCTCGAAGGGTCCTTTCACCTTTCCTCATAGTGGCCATTGCACTCATGAGTGTGGTTCCAGAAGCTCCTTTCCTTGCTCAAGCCCAGACGAGCGCTACGCTATCTGTCAACCCAACTTTCAACGCTGGAGGCATAGGATCATCCTTTACAGATGAGGTGGACATATCCGGCGTCCCCAACCTCCTTGCATACGATGTCTCGCTGTGCTACAACCCTGGAGCGCTAAACGCGGTTTCTGTAGATTTCGATTCCACTACAATCGTAGCGGGCACAAGCCACTTCAATATCGCGACGGGCATCGATAACGCGGCCGGCTGCGTACGGTACGCAGTTACCCTTCTCGGGGGCAGTACGATTGACGGCTCCGGTACCGTTGTCGCACTATACGTAACCTTCCGAGTCATCGCGGACCAAGACTCGCCGCTGAACATCGTAAGCCCCCAGGTGATTCAGCTCTTGAATGGCGTCCCCGTAGCTGTCGACAATATTGTCGTGAACAACGGCGTATTCAATTTGCCGCCGACCATTCTCGTCGTCCCACCTTATTCCGATGTTGTTCAGAGGGTGCGGCACCTTAGCAAGGGCCAAGACCATACCGACCTGAAAGGCTACATACAACTCGCCCCTAACGCGACGAGGCCTGGCTTTGGAGGAGTCATCTTCGACATAGTTGGCCCAGGCGGTGAGGTTCAACTCCCCTCCAACGTTGTTTTCCTCTTCCCGGGCAATTCTACGACTGTGACCGCGACGTTCTTCTTCCCGCTAGCCAGTTCGTCAGTCGGAACCTATTCTTACAGTGTATTGGCGATGCGGTGCGTTACCCCGGATGCTTGCGTAATCGGGACCACAGCCTTCCTGAGCCTCAACGGAGCCTTCTTCAAAGTAAAGTAACGGCAGCACACTTGAACTAGTCCAGAGTGAGGGTGCCGAAATCTTCCCACGGGTTTCCCCTTATTTCGAACCAAGCTCCGTCTATCGCTTCCGTCTCTACAAAACCCACAATGGTTAAATCAGCGCGGGGGCAAACCGTCTTCGTGACTGTCACAAGGACGCTTCAGTCTAACATGCCTAGAAGTCCTTGTGCAATTCTAGCAACCGCAACTCTCCTCTGCCTGCTACTTTTCCCTACCTTAGTACTACCTTCTCACGCAGTTTCCCCATCGGCATCTTGCACACCTCTTCCTGATTTCACCATCTCAGCAAGCGAACCGTCCGTGACCATACCAATTGGCGGGTCGGATATGCTGAAAGTCACGTTGACCAGCTTCAACGGCCTCAGCGGCCCGGTGTCTCTCTCATATGCAGTCTCCTCACAAGGACTCACCGTGACCGTGACTTCAGCCAGTGTAACTCTGAGTGCTGGAGGCTCTGCAAGCTCTGACGTGACAATTTCGGCATCGCCCTCCACCACTCTCAGAGACTACAATGTCACCGTTAGAGGCACCACTGGCTCACTTACCCATTCGGATTCCATAATCGTGACCGTTGTAGAACCCAGCTTTAGCATCTTCGCCAATCCGACGGTTCTCGCATTCGAACCTGGCTCCTCCAGCTCTTCAAAGGTGAATGTTACCAGCCGCTACGGCTTCACAGGGACTGTGACGCTCTCAGACACCGTCTATGGTTCGAATCTTGCCACTTCTTTGAGTAGGACGAGTGTCACCTTAGGCAGGTCGGCTTCCTCGACGTTAAAGGTCAACTCAACAACCAGCACGCCCCCGGGACGCTACATCGCAGCGATATATGGCACGAGCGGGAGCTTATCGGAGCAAACTTCGATCACGGTCATGGTCATTGGGCCCGGTTTCGAAATATCCGCGAGCCCTATGGACCTAGTAATACCAGCAGGTACCTCAGCCCATTCCAACATTACTGTGTCCAGTCTGAACGGCCTCTCAGATACGGTAACTATGACCGCTCGTCCTTCGACATCCGGATGGACCGCAACCGTGACCCCTCCGATTCATGTTCTTGACCCAGGTGTGCCTAAAACGTCTAGGCTGGACGTGTCGGTTCCGCCGGGATTCCCCAGTGGCCCCTACGTTGTGTATGTGGAAGGGGCTGCAACGTATGCGAGCAATCTCACAATCGTTTATGTGAACGTGCCTGGACCACTTTTTAACCTCACCACCAGTCCCGACTCCCTTACACTCCCCGCAGGGTCGTCCGACACCTCCACCATCTACGTGACTAGCCTCTACGAGTTCTCCGGAACTGTTGGTCTATCGCTGCACTGTGCCCCTGGCGTATCAGCAACCGTAACCCCTGATACTGCAAACCTAACCCCTGGCGGATCCTCTACTTCCACACTAGTCGTATCCGTGTCGGTTTACCAGCCTCCAGGGTTCTACTTTGTAGAGGTGGAGGGTGATAGTGGCTCGCTTTCTTCGACCGCCATCCTATTTCTGAACGTATCCGCGCCCGGACCTAGCTTTGCAATCTCAACCAGTGGCCCTGTGAGTTTCGTCTCGGGCTCGACGAACTCTTTCACGGTGACCCTTACCAGCCTCTACGGTTTTACTGGAACTGTAGCTCTGGCGACAATTGTATCGCCCTCCACCGGCCTAGATGTTTCATGCACTATGCCAGCTGCTCTGACCGCTGGCAGCACTTCCACTTCCACCTGTACTCTCAACTCCTCGACAGCGGGAGGCTACACGGTGACAATTACCGGAACAGCCTTCTCGAAAACCAACTCAGCAACCATTCAAGTCACCGTCACCGTGCCCTCCATGACACCTGACTTTTCAATTTCTGCATCTCCAGACTCGGTGAGCATCGAGCAAGGCTCCTCAGGAACCACAAGTGTCACCCTAACCGCTCTGAATGGCTTTGCAGGGACAGTTTCCCTGTCAGCGGCCGTTCATCCATCGGGTCCCCGAGCCTCTCTGACCCCAGCGTCTGTCACACTAGGCTCCTACGGAGGCCAAGCTCAGACCATCACCCTAAATCTAAGCGCGGACCCAGGGACACCCCTGAGCACCAGCGCTGGAACCTACACGATGACCGTGACCGGAATCAGCGGTTCCAAGTCCCACACGGCGAACGTAACGCTGACTGTTATCATCCCGTCGAACCCCACTCCGCAGGGAGCGTCGAGGATTCTCGGCTTTGACCCAACCATCTTCTATGGCTTGATAGGCATCATAGTAGCTGCCGGGGCTAGTGGAATCGGCGTGGTCGTTTGGAAGAGGAGAACTTCACCCAGTAGGACCTAACAGCTTAGGTCCGCGAAGGCAAGTCCCCATTCATCTCTGCTTCGGTATTTTCTATTGTGATCTGTTCTTGGCGGGTTTGATTCCGCTTATGAATGCACTGAAGACTCCTGAAGTGGATTCTCCGGGCTTGCGCAACTGTTTCACATAGACCTCTTCGAAGCCCACGTTCTCTAGCATTCCAGCATAAACGCCCTCGGTCACGGCCCCTGTTATGCAGCTGCACCATTTACTCGGGTCGGCTTTCTCCTCTTCGGAAAAGACTCGCAAAGCAACTTCGTCAGCTATTGCCAGTCTTCCACC
>Ga0209376_1003936_pt1 | contig 13140 bp, 6 predicted proteins | sample GraSoiAngelo_134_FD_185891 | JGI IMG/M metagenome (GOLD analysis project Ga0209376, IMG submission 185891) | Grasslands soil microbial communities from the Angelo Coastal Reserve, California, USA - 14_0929_05_30cm (SPAdes) (version 2) | ecosystem: Environmental > Terrestrial > Soil > Grasslands ... | reverse complement strand
GGGTTTAATGCGCGAAATTTTTCGGGGAAATCTCTCCCTAACGACGCACAGTCACCTGGCCGCCCTCATCCACGGAGATCTCCTTCGCTCCTGCCGGGATGAGGCCAGTGGTGGATTTACCGCCGGGCCAGCGTATCCAAATCCGGGTCGGTGATTCCGGTGTGCCCAGCACCTGCACGGCGCTGTCCTGCGACCAATACCCGCTCCCGGCGTGAATTTCCCGCACAGTACCGGAGCGCCGGCCAAACACCAATCTTATCTGCGCTCCGATGCCTTGTGGGTTGCCGGGTGGCCCTTTGAGTTTCACCCTCAGACCAGGCCTGGCGCTGACATTATGAAAAAGTTTCGTCTCCGCCCCGTTCTGCGTCACTACCAGGTCCACCCGCCCGTCGCCGTCGTAGTCACCCAGCGCCGCCCCGCGCTGTTCCCCATATACTTTGACGCCACTCTCCTGCCCGGGCACCGGCGTCAGATTCCCTCTGCCGTCGCCTTTCAGCCACAGGCCGCGCCCGGCGTCGAGCCGAGGCGTTTCCGGTTGCGTGGCGAAAAAGTTTTGGCCGAGAAAAACGTCTTCGTTTCCGTCACCATCCATGTCGGCCACACCTACGGCGAATACCGGTGCAAACTGCGCTTCGCGCGGCATTGTCACAGCTTCAAAATGGTCTCCGCGGTTGAAGAAAATCATCGTCGCCAGCGTGTTGGCCTGGAGTTCGCTTGTTCGCGGCATTTTGTCGCCCAGCACGCTGGCGACATTGGCTTCAGCGAATGCCCTGTAAGTGGAGAATTTTGCCAGTACGAACGGCAACGCTGCTGAGACCGCGCCAAAGTCGCGCCGAGGAACTGCGCCGAGTTGCGGGTCGTCTTCCGCTTCCAGCAGGTCGATATTCCCAGTGTCATTCCAGTTGCCGAAATAAAGGCGCGCGGGGTGTTCGCGGCTGGCGTGATAGGAATGGTTGAGCCCCCAGTTGCACCCAATAATGTCCAGCCGCCCATCGCCATCGAGGTCACCGGTGGTCACGCCGGTCCACCAGCCGGTGAATCCGGCAAGGCCAAGTGCTTCGGTGACTTCACGCAGTTTGCCGGATTGTTTTTTAAACACCCGCACCGGTCCCCATTCACAGGCCAGAATCAGCTCCGGAAAACCGTCGCCGTCCAGGTCACTCCAAACTGCGCCGCTGACCAAACCGACTCTTTGCAGGAGCCCGCTGTTCTCCGCGTCCAACTGCCATTGCTTGCCGTCGTAGCGATAAAGGTATGAAGCAGCCGCTTCGGGATAGCGTCCGGGGACGACTCGACCGCCCACAAACAAATCCAGAGTGCCATCGCCATCCAGGTCCGCCAGAGCGAGCGGACCGGCGCTGGCCGCTTGCGCCGGCAGGCCTGCCGCCCTGTTCAAGATGCCGTTTTGAAAATCATAACGCAGCACGGACTCGCCGTTGGTCGCGCCATCTTCGTAATTCGCCGACCCAACCAGCAGAGAAGCGACCCCCGGCGCGGGCGACCAGCCGAGCACGGTTGTCTGATCACGCTTCACCGGATCGTTCAAAGCCGGCGATTCAAGCAATTGAAAACCTTTCTGCGAATCGTTGTGATACACGGCCAGTTTGCCTCCCTGGCCGCTGGCAATGATCAAGTCATCTCGTCCGTCGCCGTCCAAATCGAACCACGCGACGCCCGGGCCGAGCTGACTCAGACGATTGGGCAGGAGTGGCTGACGCGCGAAGTCGTCGAACAATTCTTCATGATGTTTGTGTCGCAGCCGTTCGCTGACATCTTCAAACACCGGCTTCGTTTCGGAGTTGGAAGTTGGCAGTTGGAAGTTGGGAGTTTCTTTGGAGCTTGGAGCTTGGAGCTTGGAGTTTGCAGGTTCCGCCCCCGCCTCAGCGATTTCGTAAAAGTGATTCGGTTGGCAATTGTGTACGACGCTCCGCGCGCCGCTGCGCCAGGTCACTTCGACGGTGAGGCTGGTCGAGCTGCCGGCGGCAAAGACCCGCATCGGATCATCGCCGGACAGGTAACGACTGCCACAGATGACTTCCTGGCTTTGTGTCACCGGCCCGCCATAAACTTTGATTTTTGCTCCGATGCCTTGTGAATTGGGCGATGTGCCGCGCAAGCGCACGGCGAGTCGCGGCGCCGCGGTTTCATTGCGGTAAATTAATGCCGGACCGTTCAAACAATTGACCACGACATCCGAGTCGCCGTCATTGTCCAGGTCAGCCAGAGCCATCCCGTTGGAGACTTCGGTTGAATCGAATCCCCATTCCCTGCCCGCCTCGCGGAACGTCAGGTCGTGTTGGTTGCGAAAAGCGATGTTGGGTGTGTTCAGACGAGGGTAGAGCGGAAGCGCCTTTCTTGATTCATCGACCGTCATGCCTTTGACGCGCTGCCGGATGTCGGCATCGTCCACGTCGTGAGGGAAGCCGTTACAGATCAAGATGTCTTCCCAACCGTCAAGGTCCACATCGAGAAAGATCGCGCTCCAGGTCCATTCCGACCCGGCCACACCGCCATAGTTGGCTATTTCGGCATAGGTGCTGTCGCCGCGATTCAGGAACAGCGTGTTGCGGCGGATTTGAATTTGGGTCTCAAAATTTCCGGGCAGGCGGGGTTGCGGGTGCATGCTGCTTTTCTGCGTGAGCGCCAACCGATGTTGTCGGCTCAACATATCAACGACCAGAAAATCGTCGTTGCCGTCCCGATCAATGTCAGCGAAATCGATCCCCATCGAAAAATAGCTGGTAGAACGCCAGGCCAGGGGGCTGAGCGCGCGAAAATGGCCGTGGCCATCGTTGATCCAGCAGCGATCCGGAGTGAAGGCGTCGTTGCAAACATAGAGGTCGGGATAGCCGTCGCTGTTGAGGTCACGAAATGACACCGACAATCCCTGGTCCCACGGGGCCTGGGTGAGTGGCTTGCCGTTTTCGCCGAGGAACGTTCCGTCCGTCCAGGAAACCGGGGTGAACGTGCCTTTGCCGTCGTTCAAATACAAAACGTCCGGCTCGCCCAGTTCATACATCATTCCATCAATGATCTTGATTCGCTGTGCGTTGCGTCCACGGACTACGGGTTGGCCATTGACGTAGGAAAAGGCTAACGTCCCGCCGGTGCGCAGAATCGAAGTGACGCCGTAGTTGGCAACATAGAGGTCCAACGTGCCGTTGCCGTCAACGTCGGCCAGCGCCATCGAGGTGCTGCCCAGCTTCGACACCAGCCCGGCAGCGATCGTGACATTGGTAAAATGACCGTGCCCGTCATTCAAAAAACAGGCATTCGGCCCGCCCATGGACGTGACCAGCAAATCCAGATAACCGTCCCCATTGACATCCGCAAACACTGCGCCGGTGGAAGTCTGGCCCGGACAAACCACCCGGGCTTCTTCGGTCACGTCCCTGAATTTCCAGTTCCCGAGATTTTTATAAAGAGCATTCGTCCCATTCAAATTGCACAGATAAATGTCGCAAAGGCCATCGCCATCGTAATCGCCCAGCGCAACGCCCGATCCATTCATTAAATTCACGTTCGTCATCGTGCGGCTCTCGGGCAATGTGTTGGTGAAATGGATGCCGGTCATTTCGGGAGGGAGAAGGCTGAAGCCGGTTTTGCCGGAGGAGGGGACCGGCAGCTTTGCCACCCGGAAGCCATCGGCCTTCTGCCAGTTCAAAGGAGCGGCATCGGTGGGCAAAACGCCGACTCCAGTTGAAACAGAGAGGAGGACGGCACAAATGCTTTTTCCGGCAAATCTCATTTTGGCGGGAAGACGCTGTGCGTTTGGTCGCAACGGTGTTCAGCTCGAAATCGCTTCTCTTGTTGCGAGGAGCGGTCTGTTGTTCGGCGGCCAACCTAGCCCTCGCCCGTTTCATGGCAAGCCGATTCGTTCGGCCATTTTCGCTAGTGGCACGGGTGTCCCGCCCGTGAGTTTCTGGTTTGGAGCAACCGGGCGGGACGCCCGTGCCACCAGCCGCCCATGCGCCCTGCAAGAAACTGATGCGCCCCACATCAACCGCTCAGTTCGTTAAACGATTGAAACGAACGAAGAAGGCGATACAATGACGAAAATTCCATGGCGCACCGTAGGCAGCATCGTCCGGGCGGCAAGAATGGCACGAGAGGAATGGGACGGAAAATATCGCCCTCGTCGTTGTTTCTTGCGATCGCCTTGGCCGGACTGGTTCTCTTAACCGCCTTGTCTGGCTGGCTCCGACACCGGCCGACAAATCAGCTTCCGGCCAAATCGAACATCCAAAGTTCGCTTTCAGGAGCCAACGCTTCCACGGGATCGGTGGAAGCGACTGTCAGCGGCGGGGGACAGTCGGTCGATGTTGAAAAGGCAGCCGACCTCCAAAACCGGGGAACTGAGTTGTTGACGCAAGGGAAAGTTGACGAGGCGGTCGTGCAATTCAAAGCAGCAATGAAGCTGAATCCCGAAGACGAAGATGCTCACTACAATCTGGCTCTTGCTCTTGCCAGACAAGGAGACCGGGCGTCCGCCAAACAGGAATATCTTGAGGCCTTGCGGATTTATCCTGACTACACCGAGGCCCACAACAATCTTGGCAACCTGCTGGTGGCCGATGGAAAATTCGAGGAGGCCATCGAACACTTCCGGGCCGCGTCAAAAATTTCCCCCGATAACGCCTCCGCCCAGAACAATCTTGGCAACGCTTTGGCCCGCCAGGGAAAAGTCGGCGAGGCCATCCCCTGCTTTCGTGAAGCGGTGCGTTTGAAATCTGATTATCTCGAAGCGCGCCACAACCTGGCCAGCGCCTATCTCGCGCAGGGACGGATTGACGAGGCCATCACGGAATTCACGGCCATCCTGAGACTCAATCCGGACTTCACTCCAGCCCGGCACGGCCTGCTCAAAGCCCGCCAGCTTCAAACAAAATAATACGCTGGATCAAAGGTTGGTTCCAACAAGGTGATGGTGCAAAGAGGGCGCCGGAGCGTTATTGAAAACTGAAAAACACAATGACAGTTGATACGAACCGTATGAATAAAAACTGCCTGCTCAAATCGCGCAGGTGCATCGCTCTGCTTTTGATCCTGAATTCGACGCCCTTCGTCGTCGCCGCCGATGCCGGCGCCGCGAAGCCAATTATCGATCCACTCAAGCTGAATGTGAACACACTTCGCTTCCTGGAGGAAAACAAACAGAGGCAGATTGAAGCCGCGACGACTTGGAAAGCTTTTCACGACTTTCAGTTCACCGACCGTTATGAGGAAAGCGGCATCCGCTTTGAAAATCATGTGGTGGATGACGCGGGGAAAAACTACAAGGCCGTACATTACGATCATGGCAACGGAATGGCGGTGGCGGACGTGGACGGCGACGGCCTGCTCGACATCTATTTTGTCAATCAGGTCAGAGGCAATCAACTGTGGCGAAATCTCGGCCGCGGCCGGTTTGAAAACATCACCGCCGCAGCCGGCGTCGGCCTGGAAGACAGGATTTGTGTGACGGCTTCTTTTGCCGACGTTGATAACGACGGATGGCCCGACCTTTTTGTCAGCACGGTCAGAATGGGCAATGTCTTGTTCAAGAATCTCGGCAACGGCAAATTCAAGGACATCACCCAGGAAGCCGGCGTCGGCTACGTCGGCCACTCTTCCGGCGCGGTGTTCTTTGATTTCAACAACGACGGACTGCTGGACTTGTTTGTGTGCAACGTGGGCGTTTATACCTCGAACAAGAAAGGACGCGGTGGATTTTACGTGAGTTATGCGGACGCTTTTTCCGGATGGCAGAAGCCGGAGCGCAGCGAGCAAAGCATTTTGTATCAAAATCTGGGCGGTGGAAAATTCAAGGACGTGTCAAAAGAAACGGGTTTGCAACATCGCGGGTGGAGTGGCGACGCCACGTTTTGTGATTTGAATCAGGACGGTTTCCCCGACCTCTACGTGCTGAGCATGTCGGGCGACGACAAGTATTACGAAAACGATCATGGCCAGCGCTTCGTAGAGAAGACCGCCACATATTTCCCCAGGACACCGTGGGGCGCGATGGGGGTGAAATTTTTCGACTATAATCTGGACGGCCTGATGGACCTGTTCGTGACCGACATGCACTCGGACATGACCGACGCGCAATCCAAAGTCGGCAAACGGGATTACAGCCAGAGATTTGCGAAGCAGAAGAGCGAGCAATGGTGCTCGATTGAATGGTCTGCTGACGCCCTGCGAAGCGCCTCCAACAGCATTTTCGGGAACGCCTTTTACCAGAACCAGGGCAACGGCAAGTTCGTCGAGGTGTCAGACCGGATCGGCGCCGAGACCTACTGGCCGTGGGGCATCACCGTCGCTGACCTCAACGCGGACGGTTACGAAGACGTTTTTGTGACCGCCGGCATGGGTTATCCGTTCCGCTACGCGAACAATTCCGTGTTGTTGAACGAGTATGGGCAGCGCTTCATGGACAGCGAATTTGTGCTCGGCGTCGAGCCGCCAAAAGACAACCGCATTGAAAAAGAATACTTCACCCTCGATTGTGACGGCGAAGATAAAGACAACCCGCTCTCTCGCCACAAAAAAGGGATCGTGGGAATAATCGGTTCCACCAGTTCACGTTCATCCGTTGCTTTTGATCTGGACGACGATGGAGATCTCGACCTTGTGACCAACGACTTCAATGACCATCCGAGGGTGCTGATCAGCAATCTATCCGAGAAAAAGCAGGTCCATTTTCTGAAAATCAAACTGGTCGGCACGGCCTCCAATCGCGATGGTCTCGGTGCGACAGTCAAAGTGCACAGCGGTTCGAAGACCTGCACTCGCTACTGCGACGGCAAGTCCGGCTACCTGTCGCAAAGTTCCATGCCACTCTACTTCGGGCTCGGCGACGCCACGAAAGTTGACAGCATCGAAGTGCTGTGGCCGTCCGGCAAAAAGCAAATACTCACTGAAGGTACTCCCACGAATACTCTGCTGATAGTCACCGAGAACCGTTGATTAGCGATCCTGCGCGGCGGCGGCAGTCTTGATAAAAACGGGGCGATAGCCGACGCCTTTATACTCCGTCGCTTCGGGCACAAAGTCTTTGTTGAACCTCGGATGCGGCGCGTTCAGAGTATTCTCCTTTGCAGAGACGGAATGGCGGGGGTCGAGAATGATGCCACTGATAAAACATCCGCTGACTTTCGCCGCCGCCTGCAAATCCAGCTCGTATCGCTCTGTTCCCTTCAACCCATCCGCCAGATTGTTGTTCACGAAGATTGAGTTGAGATAAACGCTCTCGCCCCCCAGATCATCAACCGCATTGCGATTCCCGGTGAACGTGCAATTCCGCACGTCGGCATGGGACTTTGGGAAGATCGTGAGCACACCGCAATTTGTGAACGGCTTCTCGCCCGAACGCTTCGACACCACATCTACTCCCGTGTTCGACACGTTGCCGACGAACAAACAATTAACGATGCGGGCGGCGCTCCCTCCCAGCAGGTCAATCGCCGCGCCGGTGACCTGGGTTCGATTTCTGAGAAACACGCAGTTCTCAATCAAAACCGGATTTTGGTTGAACCCCATTTGCTGGACGGAAATGCCCGCGCCGCATGGACTGGCATAATTGTCGATCACTTCGATGTTTTGGAGAGTGGGGTAAGAATGGCCAAAGATTTTTATGGCCCCGCCATCGGTGTAAAAAAACAGGTTCTTGGGAATAGTCGTGTCCGGCTCCAGTTGTTTCGTTAGTTTCTCAGTCACATAATGATTCGCTCCGGTGATGCGAAACCCTTTGAGCACGGTATTCGAGGTGATCCCGGTTCCAAAATAAATGACGTGATTCACGACGGCCGGGAACCCCGGAGTATCGGGAGAAGTTATTTCCGGATTCGCCGCCGTGAGCGTCACTGGGCCAACCGCTTCGAGCCGTACGCCCTCGTGCATTTTATTGAATCCAATCAGTGCCTGGCGCTTGGCGCCGGGTCGGTACTCGCCGGCGTGGACTTTGACAATTTTGTTGGTTGGATTTCGTGCCGCTGCCTGCAAGGCATCCTGGATAGAGTCGCCGGGAAAAACATGGTAGCCGTCCCGTTCAAGACCCATCCCGATACATTTCATCGAAAGGGAACACGAAAGAAGAAGAAAACCACCAACCCAAAGCGATACGCTTCGATTCAGACCTTGTTTAAGTGTCATTAACTTCATTCGTTTACGTAATTAAACCAGCTGTCCTATTCTTTCCCGCGTGAATCCCGTTTTCCCGCTCCGAGGAACTTCCAGGTCAGCCCATCGGAATCCTCCTGCTTCATGCCACCGTCGTTCGCCGCCGAGCAATTGGGAAATCCCGACACCTAAAATCAAAAGCCCGCAAAAGCTCACTGAGCTGTTCTTCATTTTGTTGAGCCTCCACTCGGACCTTTGACCTTTGAACCGGGGTCTTCCACCGCTCCCGCCTCGATGATTTCATAAATCCGGTTGGCGTTCACTCCGTTTACGGCGCTCCGTTTTCCGTTGCGCCACCTCACTTCGATGCGCATCTCATTGGTCAGACTCCCCGCCGCAAACACCCGCATCGGATCATCACCGCTCAAGTATCTGCCCCCGCAGATCATCTCCTGGCTTTGCATCGGCACCGCCCCGCCGTAAAGCCAAATCCTGGCACCGATACCCTGCGTGTTGGGCGCCTGACCCTTCAACCGCACCGCCACCCGCGGCGCATTGCTCTCGTTGCGGTAAAGGCCCGCCGCCCCGTTCATATTGTTCACCACCACATCCAGGTCCCCGTCGTTGTCCAAATCACACAAACACATCCCCTGCGACACCCCTTTGAAATCAAAGCCCCACTCATGACTCACTTCCCGAAAGGTGAGATCATGCTCGTTGCGAAATGCCTTGTTCGGCAGCGGTAGCGGCGGATACATCAACAGTTTGAAGGGCACCCTTTCCCGCGGCCAGGGGCCCAGGGCATTGATTCGCTGGTCGGCATCGAGGTCCTGCGTGTCGAAGCTGTAGCCGGTCGTAATCAACAGGTCCTCGTAGCCGTCCAGGTCCACATCCAGAAAAACCGGACACCAGGACCATTCAGTGGCTTCGAGGCGGCTAAAAAATGCGATCTCCGAAAAAGTGCCGTCGCCGCGATTCAGAAACAGGGTGTTGCGCGCGACTTGAGGACGCTCAGGGTCGGTCCCGACTCCGTTCGGGAGCGAGGCGGTTGCTGTCTCGGAAAATTGGCTCATGCGCCGAACATGGTCTGCGCTTAACATGTCGAGAACGATGAAGTCATCCAGGCCGTCGCGGTTAACGTCCGCAAAATCGATGCCCATCGAGAAACTGCTGGTTTTCGTCAGAGCCCTTCCTGAGAGCGCGCGGAATTTTCCCCTGCCATCATTGATCCACACGCGGTCGGGACTCCAAAAATCGTTGCAAACATAGATGTCCGGCGCGCCGTTGCCATCCAGGTCCCGGAACATGACCGACTGCCCCCAATCCCGTGGAGGCGACGCGAGGGGCTTGCCTTCCTCATCCAGAAAAGAACCCCCTGTCCATGACACGGGTCTTACCTTCCCCTTGCCTTCATTCAGGTACAAAATATCCGGCTCGCCGCGTTCGCGCACCAGTCCCTCGGGAGTGAGTACATAGTCATCGCGATCCTGAGGGCGCAGCATTCGACGGCCATTGACATTCAGCATGTCCAATCCAGTGCTGCGGATGGTCGTCGTGCGATAATTGGCGACGTAAAGGTCCAGCGTGCCGTTACCGTCCACGTCCGCCAGCGCCATCGACATGCTGCCCTGTCTTCGAATCAACCCGCTGTCCGTTGACTCGGTGAAATGGCCCTGGCCGTCGTTCAGGAACAATCGCGTCCCGCCCCCCAGCGCGTTGACCAGCAAATCCACATCCCCGTCCCCGTCGATGTCGGCGAAAACCGCCCCGGTGGAATATTGCCCGGGGCACGCCACGCCGGCGCGGGCGGTGATGTCCTCGAATTTCCATTGGCCGAGGTTGCGGTAAAGCACGTTGGAGTTGTCCAGCCCGCAAAAATACAGGTCCACCCGTCCGTCGCCATCCAGGTCGCCCGCCGCAACGCCGGAGCCATTGAGGCGGATTTGGTTCAGCGCGGCGTTCGTGTCCGACAACTGGTTTGTAAATCCGATCCCAGTCACCGACGGTGGCAGCAGCATGAAGCCCGTTGAACCCGACTTCGCGACGGGCAGTTGGGCGCTTCGCCAGCCGTTGCCCGTCTGCCACTCGAGAGCGCTGCCGCTTTGGAGAGAGGAGACCAAAGCCACGGCAAAGCCGACTCGCGCTGCGCAAGACCTGGACCTGAGCGACCGGAGATTGTTTCGCACCCGATGCCGAATGCAGATCATTTGACTTTCGCGGCCAGCATATTGAAGCGGCAGGAAGAATCAAATTGTGTTCTCAACCCGGCGCGACTAAAGTAGCACCGTTCAAACAGATTCACTGTAAGGTCTTCCTTTTGAATGAGCGCTGCTCTCGCTCTGCAACGACAGCGGGTTCTTTCCTTCGCCCGCTGGTTCGTCCTCCTGTGGGCAATGGTTTTTTGCGGTTCCCGTCTTCGTTCCGCTCCTTACCAGGCGCCGGGCACAAAACAAATGGCCGAGCGGCTTCAGAAAATCTCCGCGCAGAGCAACCTGCGGAACAACCTCTACCTGAATCGCGAACGGGCGGATTTGTTTGGCAAGGAGTTGAACCAGTTGCTCACGACGCCGGACTCGCCCGACAAAGGGACCAAAGTCCTCGACCTGGATTCCAGGTATGCCACGGAGTTGCTGCTGGCAGGGAAAAGCTGGGAGGCGATCGAGGAGTTCACGCGGCTTGATGCTTTTACCAGGACCAGCGGGGTCAATTTCGGCAGCCAAACACGGAGCTCGCTTCGGCATTACCTGGTGATTGCCTATCTGAGGCTCGGCGAACAGGAGAACTGCCTGACCAACCACACGATTGATTCGTGTCTGATGCCGATACAGGCGGCGGGTATCCACAAAATTCAGCGCGGTTCCCGAAAAGCTGTGGAATTCCTGATCGAACAGTTGAACGAATTTCCAGACGACCTGAAGGCGCGATGGCTGCTCAACCTCGCCTACATGACACTGGGCGAATACCCGGACCACGTGCCGTCCAAGTGGCTGATTCCACCCAGAGCCTTTGAATCCGATTATCCATTGTCCCGGTTTTACGATGTCGCAGGCAACCTGGGGCTGGATTTAAACTCATTATCGGGCGGCGTGATTGCCGAGGACTTCGACGGTGATGGCAACCTGGACATCATGATTTCGTCGCTCGGCGTGCACGATCAATTGCGTTATATCCACAACAACGGCGATGGGACTTTCACGGAGCGCACCGAAGACGCCGGATTATTGGGAGAAACGGGCGGACTCAACATCATGCAGACCGACTACAACAACGACGGCTGGCCCGACGTGCTGGTGCTCCGGGGAGCGTGGTTCGGTGTCGAGGGCCATTATCCCTTGTCGTTGCTGCGCAACAATGGCAACGGCACGTTCGACGACGTCACTGAGGAAGCCGGCCTGCTTCGCTTCCATCCGACGCAGGCGGCGACGTGGTTCGATTACAATAATGATGGTTGGTTGGACTTGTTCGTCGGCAACGAAACGACGCCGGGCGACACGAACCGTTGCGAACTCTTTCACAACAACGGGGACGGCACGTTTACCGAGTGCGCGGCGCAGGTCGGCCTGGACGCGATCGCGTTCATCAAGGCCGTCGCCAGCGGCGATTACAACAACGACGGCTGGCCGGACCTTTATGTCTCAAGTCGCGGTCAACCCAAGATGCTATTTCGCAATGAAGGCCCGCAGAGCGCGGACCGGTCCCCGAAGGGGGCGTGGAAATTCACCGATGTGGCGGCGCAAGCGGGCGTCACGGAGCCACGCTACAGTTTTCCGACCTGGTTCTTTGATTACGACAACGATGGGTGGCTGGACATTTTTGTTGCCGGTTTCGGCATAAAAGATGTCGGTGACATCGCCGCCGACTATCTCGGCCTCCCGACCAAAGCCGAACGGGCGCGGCTGTACCACAACAACCACGACGGCACTTTCACCGACGTTACCAAAGCAGCGCATCTCTACAAGGTCCTGCTCGGTATGGCCTGCAATTTCGGCGACCTGGACAACGACGGTTACCTCGACTTTTACCTCGGCACTGGCGACCCCGATTTAAGCACGCTGATTCCCAATCGGATGTTTCGTAATGCGGAGGGAAAGTTCTTTCAGGACGTGACAGCGGCAGGCGGGTTTGGTCATTTGCAAAAGGGTCACGGAATCGCCTTCGCTGACATTGACAATGACGGCGACCAGGACATCTTCGCGAACATGGGCGGGGCGTACTCCGGCGACATTTACCGGAAGGCCCTGTTCGAGAATCCCGGCAACAGCAATCATTGGCTTAAACTCAAGCTCGTCGGCGTTAAATCCAACCGCGCGGGGATAGGCGCGCGGATCAAAGTGACTGTGGAAAACGGGGCAGGGCAACGGGCGATTTACAAAACCGTCAATTCCGGCGGCAGCTTTGGCGCAAATCCGTTGCGGCAGGAAATCGGTTTGGGCCAGGCGAAATCGATCTCATCAGTGGAGGTTTTCTGGCCGGCATCCCATACAACGCAAACTCTAAAGCAGATAAATCCGGACAGTTGTTACACGATAAGAGAGGGCGATCCACAACCGGTTTTAGTGAAGTTGAAGAGTTTCAAACTGGCAGCCGGGAGCCATTCGCACCACACGCACGAGCACTAATCCCGAGTTTTCTCTTTTGCGATTGATTGAACTTGTCTCTTACCTCGCCCGGTAGAACTTCGCTGTCGGCCCCGCAGGCTCATTGAACGTTCCGCCGGTTCCCAAATCTGTCCACGTGATCGTTGGCGTCAAACTCGGCGTCGATTGCAGCGTTCCGCCTCCGATCCATTTGATGGTGACCGTCCCGCCGGCCACGCCCACACTGGTGATCCATTTCGATGGAGTTGCCGCAGACGGAGCAAACAGCAAGTAGTCGAAATCGCCGCTGTCCGCGTTGAAACGGACCGTTTGCACCCCACTCAACGAAACAGCCAAGGCGTTGCCGCCGTTGTCCTTCATCTGCACCAAGTTATCGGTGCCCCATGCACCGGAAGTCGGGGCATTGAACTTGCCCAAAGTCACGGCGGTTTGATTTGGAGTA
>Ga0209376_1003931_pt1 | contig 13152 bp, 12 predicted proteins | sample GraSoiAngelo_134_FD_185891 | JGI IMG/M metagenome (GOLD analysis project Ga0209376, IMG submission 185891) | Grasslands soil microbial communities from the Angelo Coastal Reserve, California, USA - 14_0929_05_30cm (SPAdes) (version 2) | ecosystem: Environmental > Terrestrial > Soil > Grasslands ... | reverse complement strand
CACGTGAAGCGTTGCTACCGCTTTGTCGCGCAGGCCGAGCTCGTCGACAACCTCACGCGGCTCATGCCCGAGTTCGCCGAGTACATGAAGACGCTCGCGGTGAAGCCGCAGCGCTGGACGCGAGATCGGCTCGGCGCGACGATCGACGTGACCGCGCTCATGGACCGGAAGTGGGACGCGATGCAAGCGCACCGCACGCAGTCGCCGGACCTGAAGATGTGGCAGCGCGTGCGCGAGGGCGAGCCGTCCACGCTCACCGAGGAGGCGTACATCCGTGCGTTCCCCGAGCCGGGTGGGCCGCCGCTCGAGACGGACCTCTTCGCCGTGGTCCGTGCCCGCGCCGCCGCGGCGCTGCGCTCGAACTAGACGCCGGTGAGGGTGATGTTGCGCGCGAGCGCCGCCGCGAGCGCGAGGGTGCGCACGCGATCGGTCGACGTCACGCGGCGGGACAGGATGTGCCGCACCAGCGGGTCGAGCCCGGCGATGACCGGCACCGACGAGCTGCGCACGTCGTCGGGTTTCCCGCGCGTGAGCACCACGATCGGCTCGATCTGGACATTCATGAAGCCGCCGGTCCCGAGGTCGTTGCGGACGCGCGAGGCGTTCTCATGAGCGCGCACGGACGGCGGATCGCTGAGCGTCTCCGTCAGGCGGCCCGACACGCTGCGATACCAGTGGTCCTGGTAGCAGAGCAGGTCGCCCTCCTCGTCGCGCGGCTCGACGATGACGACGCGATCGCGGCCGATCACGACGACCGGCACGCGCGCACCGTCGCGCGCCGAGTGCAGCGCAAGAACGACGTGGTCCTCGGGGAGCTGCTGGCGCAGGTACGTCGCGACGCGCTCGGCGAGGCGAGCGCGCGAATCGCCGCGGCTGATCGCGGACCGTGCCCATTGAAGCGGATGGGTCACTCTTCTATTGATCTCCCCTGAGGCGACCGATGGTCGACCCGCTCGGGAGGCTCGGCAAGATGCGATTCGTCATGGCCCGCTCGTACTAGTCGCATCATCGAGCCGATGACCCTGCGCAGCGAGATCGCCGAGCAGCCGAAGGTCCTCCAGCGCCTGCTCGACGAGGGCTGGCCCGAGGCGAAGGCAGCCCAGAAGGCCCTCGCGAAGGCACAACACCTGACGCTCGTGGCGCGCGGCTCCTCCGACAACGCCGCGACCTACGGGAAATACCTCTTCGAGAGCGTCGCGGGCATCGTCACCGCGTCGGCTGCGCCGTCGCTTGTCACGCGATACGACGCTGCACCGCGCTTCGCGGGCGGCGCGGTCATCGGGATCTCGCAGTCGGGCAGCTCGCCCGACGTCGCCGCGGTCGTGAAGGCGGCACGCAGCGACGGCGCGTTCACGCTCGCGCTCACGAACGCGCCGCGCTCAGCGCTCGCGCGGGCGGCGGACGCGACGTTCCTCCTGCGATGCGGGCGCGAACGCGCGGTAGCGGCGACGAAGACGTACACCGCGTCGTGCCTCGCGCTCGCGATCCTCGCCTCGGCGACAGCGCAGGCGCGCGGCGGAAGCGGGCTCTCGCTCGCGGGGATCGTCGACGCGGTGCGCGAGGCGGCGAGCCGCGAGGACGACGCCCGGCGCCTCGCGCGGCGCATCGGGAAGGGTGAGCGTCTTGTCGTGCTCGGCCGGGGGTACGACTACGCCGCGGCGCTCGAGGGGGCGCTCAAGATCAAGGAGCTCGCGCGCGTCTGGGCCGAGCCGTACTCAAGCGCGGACTTCGCGCACGGTCCGCGCACGCTCCTCGAGCGCGGCACGCCGGTGCTGCTCTTCGCGTCGATCGGCGCGACGCTCGGCGAGGCCCGCCGCACGGTGCGCGAAGCGCACGCGCGCGGCGCGCGCGTGTACGCGATCACGAACGACGAGGGCATCGCGGAGAAGTCGGACGACGCGGTGCTGCTAGAGAGCGCGGTGAGCGAGGCGCTCTCGCCGATCAGCCTCGCCGTCGTCGCGCAACACGTCGCGGCGAGCGTCGCCCGACAGCGCGGGCGCGACCCGGAGCGGCCCGCCGGCCTTTCGAAGGTGACGCGGACGCTCTAGCCGGAGGTCGGGACGGGGTCCGCTCCCCTGCCGGCTTCGCGGCGGGCCGCGAAGGCTCGGTCTTTTCCTTTGGCTTGTCGTCGTGCGACTGGAAGGAGACCTTGAGCTCCGCGCCGTACGCGTTCGCCACGCGCGAGAGCGACCGCAGCGAGGGCAAATAGCGCGGATCTTCCATGCGTCGCAGCTGGGTCTGCGACGTGGCGAGCTTCTTGGCGGCAGCGCGCTCGGAGAGTCCGGCGTCGCGACGCAGCTTCGCGATCGCCGCGGCGACCGATGCGGCGAGGGGGTCCGGTCGAGCCTCTTCGACCTTGCCCGGGGTCGTTACTGCCTTGGGTGGGGCAGGTGCGACCGGTGTTGGTGTCGGCTGCTCGGGCACGGGGGGTGATATTAGGTCCGTCAGAAAGCCGCCGCGAAAACGTCGAGCAGATCGCGTTGCGCGGGGTCGTACGAGAAGAGGATCGCGCCGTCGCATCCAGCGTCACGCGCCGCGCCGACCTGCCCGTTGAGTCGTTCGCGCTCACCGGCGTACGCCATGAGACCGCCCCACATCTCCGTTTTCGGCGCCGCATTGCGCGCCGCGGTGAGCAGACGACTTACCTCCTTGGTCTCTTGGCGGTACGCCATCGGACACAGGAGGTCCACGAGCCCTTCCGCGGCCCACTCGGGCCAGCGCTGCAGCACGACATCGCGGGCGACGCGGGGATCGGGGAAGACGGCCGCGGATATCTGAACGCTCGGGCGCGCCGTGCGAATGCGTGACGCGCTGTCACGCACGAGCGCGGTCACGTGACGGTGATCGTCGGGACTCGCCGCATAGGTGACCTGCGGGTAGCGGACGTAGTCGTAGTGGAGGCTCTCGACCCGATAGCGACGCACGATGTCCTCGAACACGTCGATCGTGAACCGGCGCGCATCCGCGTTCGCGGGATCGGTGTAGATGCCTTCCCAGTCCCTGCCGCCCGCGGGGTCGAGTGCGTGCACGCCGTCGGGGCGGAGGAGCCACTCGGGATGGCGGTGGACGATGTGCGATGGGTCGACCGGCAGACGCTTCTCCGGATGTGACCAGACGAAGTAGACGTTCGCCCAGGCGTGGACGCGGATACCGGCCGTGCCGCCGTAGCGGATGAGGCGATCAAGCGGATCGAGGCCGTCCTCGGTGAGCGCTTCGGCGCGCGGCTCGAGCGAGGAGCGGTAGTACGCGTCGCCGCGACCGCGCACCTGGACGACGAGGTCGAAGATCCCGCGCGTCGCGGCATCTTCGATGAGGTCGTCGATGGCCTTCGCGGTCGTGATCTTGTCACGTACGACCCACAGCGCCTTCCTCATGAGTCCACGCCTAGCATGCGGGCATCACGGCCGACGTGCGACGCCTCCTTGACCTCCTGCCACAACCGGCCGATGAGGTAGTTCAGCTCGGAGGCCCATATCGGCCGTGGCTCGTGCGGTACGGCGGTCGTGCGGCCATCATCCGCGCGAGCGACCTCGAACGCTTGCGACGGCTTGGCTTTTCGGCTGATCTAGCGATGTCGTCGATCGAATGGCTGCACGACTTCCTGCGGGATCTATCCGGGACCGGTTTTGCCGCACCCGCGCCTGTCGACGACCTGCGCGGCACGAGCGTCGTGAGCGCTGATGGCGCGATCTGGGAGTTGCTGACGTTCGTGCCGGGCCGATCGGTTGACTGGGTGGAGTGTGCGATGCGCCGCGCCGGCGACCTTCTCGCGCGATTCCACGACGCCTCGCTCCGCACCCGGCCGCGGCCCCAGCGCCCAGGCGCCCTGCCGATGAGCGACTGCCGGCCCCTTGATCCACGCGCTGCGACCGCGCGGACGCAGCTCGAAGCTGAGCTCGCCGACATTCGGGCTGGGCTGAGCGGTGTCGTACATGGCGATGCAACGCAGGCCAACGTCGTGCTCGATGGCGATGACTATCGTCTCGTCGACTTCGCACTCGGATACGAGGAATCGCTCGTGTTCGATATCGCCGCGGCATTGTGGCGGAACGGCCGCGCCGACCCGAACTCAGTTACCTATGACCCGCGTCGCGTCGAGACGTTTGTCCGCGGTTACCACGACGTCCGCCGGCTCGACGCGAATGACGATCGTCGGATCGTCGCGTGCATGATGGCGCGAGGCCTTCAGCTCCAGCAGCGTCTCGAGCTGCGAGGCGGGGTGGATGACACGGTCATGCAGCGTTTGATGTCCATCGAACGACAGCAGTCCGATCTGCGCGAAGCCATCGCTTCCGCGATCTCCTAGAGAGCGCTGTAGTTCGCGAGCTCGATGCCGAGACGGTCGACCGCCGCGCGCACGCGCGGGTGGGTGAGCGTGTCGAGCTCGATGCCGCGGTCCTCCGCGTACGTCGATCCCTTGAGCAGCGCGGCGTCAGGGTCCGCGGGATGGCACATGAGCTCGATGACGCCGCCCTCCTCCGCGAGCCGCTCGAGGAGATCGAGCAGCGCATCGAGGTGGATCGCGCCGGTGTGCTGGAACTCGCGCACAAAGCGGTCCGGCGTGCGCACACCGGCGTCGCGAAATCGCGCGCGCTGGCGTCCGTCGTGCGTTCGCGCGGCGGCCCCGGTCTCCTTCGCGAGCGCGAGCAAGGCCTCTTCGAGCGCGGGCATGTCGTGCACCCAGTGATGCGTGTCGAGGTGGGTCGGCTCGCGTCCGATGAGCTCGCGCACCCTGCGGTACTGGGCGCGGTATTCGAGGAGCGCCTCGTCGGCCTTTGGTCGCCCAGTGCGTAGGAGATCGGAGACTCGCGGGAACCTGCCGTCCTCGCCAACGAGGGAGCGGACCTTGTCTGTGGGCGACAACGGCTTGCCGTAGGTCGCGACGAGGTGCGCGCCCACGTCGAGCGACCGAGTCGCGCGCGCCGCGCGTCCGGCGCCCTCGGTGTCGGGCGCGTTCGCCATCATCGTTGTCGCGGAGACGATCCCTTTCTGATGCGCGCGCACGATGCCGCTCGTGACCCCCGGCGTGTAACCGAAGTCGTCAGCGTTGACGATGAGTTTCAAGGGCCGCCCTCACGCTCCAGCCGTTGGCTTCGAGGCTGCGGCGCGCATCTCGCTCGTCAAGGCCAGTCACGTCGCGCACGATGCGGATCGCGCGATCGCGCAGCTTCGCGTTCGTCGCGCGCAGGTCGATCATGAGATCACCGCGCGTGCGGCCTGAGCGGATCATCGCCGCGGTCGTGAGCATGTTGAGCACGAGCTTCGTCGCGGTGCCGGCCTTCAGGCGGCTCGACCCCGCGAGCACCTCCGGCCCGACGTCAAGGGCGATGGCGATCTTCGACTCGCGCGCGAGCGGCGACGCGGCGTCGCAGGTGAGCGCGACGGTCGTCGCACCGACCTCGCGCGCCGTCTTGATCGCTTCGATGACGTACGTCGCGTACCCGCTCGCGGAGATCCCGACGGCGACGTCACCTGCGCGAACGTGGTCCCGCGCCGCGCGCTCGCCGGCGCGCGGGTCGTCCTCAGCGCCCTCGATCGCGTGCCGCAGCGCCTCGTCGCCGCCCGCGATGGTCGCCCGGACGAGCTCCTCGTCCACGCCAAAGGTCGGTGGCGCCTCGCTCGCGTCGAGCACGCCGAGCCGGCCGCTCGTGCCCGCGCCGAAGTAGCGCAGCCGCCCGCTTCTCGCGAACGCGGCGACGATCGCTTCGACCGCTTCCTCGATCTGCGGCAACGCGCGACGCACCGCGTCCGGCACGCCGCGGTCCTCGTCGTTCATGAGCTCGAGGATGTCGCGCGTCCCGAGCGACGCGAGCGCCGACGCGCGGGGGTTGCGCGCTTCTGTCGGCCTCACCGCGCGGTCCAGGCGAGCTCCATCGCGATGCGCGCCGCGCCCATCGCGGGCTCCTCGCGCACCGGTTCGACGCTCGCGCGCGGCAATGAGCCGAGCAGCTCCAGCCGCACCATCTGCTGCAGGAGCGGCAGGCTCTCGAACGCGCCGCCGGACAAATAGACCGGGCCGCCCGGCAACGACAGCGTGAGCGCGACGACCGATGCCGCGCGCGCGAGCGCGACCGCGCCGCGTTGGAGGATGTTCATCGCGATCGCGTCGCTCTCGCTCGATGCGACCGCGAGCGCGCGCGCTGCCGCGATGACCGCCGGCGCGGGATGCGGCTTGCCGTACAGGTGTGGCAGCACGTCGCCGAACTCGCCGACGCCGAGCTCCTGGAAAAGGAGTGGGGTGAGCCGCGTCGGAGCGCCGCGCCCGTCGACCGCGTGCGCGACGGCGCGGAGTGCCTCGAGGCCGCACCACACCGCTGAGCCCTCGTCGCCCACGAGGTAGCCCCAGCCGCCGGCGCGGTCCTCCTCTCCTTCCTCATTGCGCCCGTACGCGATCGATCCGGTCCCGGCGATGAGCACGACGCCGCATCCCGCGGGATTGCCCGCGTAGAGCGCGGCGATCGCGTCGTGCGTCACGAGCAGGAGCGCGCCCGCCGGCGCGACGCGCGCGAGCAGCTCGCGACCGCGCTCGCGATCGGCCTTGCGGTCGCCGCCCGCTGCGGAGAGCACGACGGCTTCAGCGGGACGTCCGCCGAGGGCCTCGTTGAGCGCTGCGCCGATCGATCCCTGCGGATCGCTCGACGACAGAAGATTCGCGCCGCCACCGGCACCTCGACCGACGACCTCTCCGTTGCGATCCACCGCAAAGGCGCGCGTTTTTGTCGCTCCCGCATCAATGCCAACGACGTAACTGTTGGTCACGGGAGCAGCATCCCGCTGGGCTTGCATTCCATCAAGGCAGGTGCAGGGCACCGCCCGACACCGGGCGTGCAGCTCCCGTGGCCGACGGCAGCGTGTTCGGCTCGCCACGCAGGCGGTACGCGCCGAGGATCGCGAAGGCGATCGCCTCGCGGTACGCCGCGGGCACGCCGTGCGCGTCGGTCGGCTCGAGACGAACCGGCGCGATCGTGTCGGCGAGCATGCGCATGAGCGTCGGGTTGCGCGCGCCGCCGCCGGCGATAAGGAGTCGCGACACCGTCACGCGTGCCTCCCGCCGCATCGCCTCGCCGATGGAGCGCGCGGTGAGCATCGTCGCGGTGGCGAGGGCGTCGTCGTGCGTGTGGCCGTGCTTCGCGACGAGATCGTGCAGGCGCTTGGCGAACGCCGCGCCGAACCGTTCGCGGCCGGTGCTCTTGGGAGCGCGGCGCGCAAAGTACGGATCGCGCATGAGCTCGTCGAGGGCGACCCGATCGACCATCCCACGGGCGGCACCGTGTCCATCCATGTCGTGCGTCGCGCCGGCCATCGCCGAGACCGCGTCGATGACCATGTTCCCCGGACCGGTGTCGAAGGCGACGACGTCCCCGCCGCCTGACGGGATGAGCGTGAGGTTCGCGATCCCGCCGATGTTGAGCACGGCGACCGGCGCGAGGCGCGCAAAGAGGACGACGTCGCCGAACGGGACGAGCGGCGCGCCCTGGCCGCCGGCGGCAACGTCAGCGCTGCGCAGGTCGTCGACGGTCGGGACACCGGTGCGCATCGCGACGCGCGCCGCGTCGCCGATCTGGAACGTGACCTTCTCCTCCGGCAGGTGCGCGATCGTCTGTCCGTGTAGCGCGATGACGTCGGGCTTTCGTCCGAGCTTCGTCGCGATGCCCTGCGCGAGCGCGGCGTACTCGTCGCCGAGCAGGCCATGGAGGCGCGCGATCTCCCGTGCGTCGGCCGTGCCGCCCTCACCCAGCGCGAGCACAGCGTCGCGCACGCGCTTTGGGAACGGCGCGCTCGCGGTCGCGAGCACGCGCACCTCCTTCGCTGGGACATCGAGCTCGATAGCCGCCGCGTCCGCGCCGTCCCCCGAAGTCCCCGACATGATCCCGATTGCGATCACTTGCTCAACCTCTCGTTGTCACTCGAGAGCCGGACTCGCTCCTCGCGGTCACGCTCGCTGCGCTCGCTGAACAGGGGCCCCTGCCCCTGCGCTCGTCGCTCGGCTTTTCAGTCTCACTCAGACAGCCTCCGCGAACGGCTTGCTCACGGCTTCGTGCACGGCGATGCGGAATTTGTACATCTCGTCGTCGTTCTTTCTGCCGAAGTACACGCGGTTCGTGAGGATGATCACCGTGAGGTCGATCGCGGGATCGATCCAGAGCGAGGTACCCGTGAATCCGGTGTGCCCGTACGTGTCGAGGCTCATGTAGCGGCCGACCATCGCCTCGCGTGGCGCGCGCAGCGCGAGGCCGAGACCGCGGCGAACGTTGTCGTCGCGAACGAGCTCGCTGCGCGCGTCACGCGCGAGCTCGTTGCCGATGACCGCGCCGTCGCGGTACACGCGCGCGATCGCGGCGGCGTCCGCCGCCGTGCCGAAGAGACCCGCATGCCCGGCGACGCCGCCCATCGCGAAGGCATTCTCGTCGTGGACCTCACCGCGCAGCCGCTTCTTTCGCCACTCGTCGTCGCGCTCCGTCGCGACGCACCACTCCTTGCGTAGCGGTCCGTACGCGCAGTGCTGCGCCTCGACCGGACCGAGCACGCGTTCCCGCACGAGTTTCCCGTACGGCGCCGCGCCGACCTCAGCGAGTGCCTGCGTAAGCATGATGTAGCCGAGGTCGCTATAGCGGAACGTGCCGATGTCCTGCGCGAGCGGCTCCTGCGCGGCGCGCCACGCGGCCTCCTCGATCGTCTTCACCTCGCGCCACAGCGGCAGCCACCAGGTGAGCCCGGCGGTGTGCGTGAGGACATGTCGCAAAGTGACGTCGTCCTTGCGACCACCGCGGAAGTCGCGGACGAGCTCGCGCAGCGGCATCGCGAGATCGAGGATCGCCTCGCGCACGAACGAGAGCACGAGCGCCGTCGTCGCGAGCTTCGTGAGTGATGCGAGATCGAAGATCGAGTCGACAGTGCAAGGCGCGTCGGGTCCGGCGTCCGGATCGGGACACAACGAACCGACGGCGAAGGCGTCGGTCTCGCCCCTGCGCTCGACGCGCACGACGCAGGCCGTGCAGAGCGACCCGATCGCGGCCTCGGCGACTGCGCGCGCTGGCGACGCGAGGCTCAGCTGAAGTCCTTCATCCCCGCGCCGAGCGGGAAGCGCCCGGGGATTTCCACCGGAAGGCGGCCGGTCGGCTTGCGCGCACCCGTGAGGATCTCGATCGTCGCGCGCAAGGTCGGAACGCGACCGCTGTACGCGCACACGAACGCGGACACGCCGGAAACGTACAGCGAGTCATACGGCGCACGCTGCGAGACGACGACCGTCGGCTTCACCTGGGCCACGGCATCGATGAGCTTGCGCTGATCCTCGTTGACGCCGACGTCGGCCGCACCGACGACGACCGCGTCGTATCCGCGCGCCTCGTTCACCGAGGCGCTGATGAAATCGTCCGTCGCGCGCGCGAAGCGGTGGCCCGTCGTGTTCGGCCGGAGCGCGACCATCTCTGCCGCGATGTCGCTGTCGCCCGCGACCTGCGAGATGTCGATGAGTCCCGTGGCGAGCACGAGCACCTTGCCACGCAGCGGGAGGACGCCGTTGCTCTTCAGGAGCGTGATGCTCTGGCGTGCGAGGTCCGTCGCGGTGCGCGCATTGGCGTCGCGGTCCACGCTGTCGGACGGCGCTGGATCGTAGAGACCCTGCGCGACCTTCGCGCCGACCAGACGCGCCACGGACGCATCGAGGCGAGCCGCCGAGATCTTGCCGCTCTTCACCGCGTCGACCATGAGACGGTGACCCTCGATCTGCGCCGACTCGTCGAAGCGGAAGAGCAGATGGTCGACGCCCGCCTCGAGGGCCCCCAGTCCTGCCCGCGCCTCGCCGATGGACGCGAGCGCGCCCATCTCGAGGTCGTCAGAGACGACGATGCCAGTGAAGCCGAGCTCGCCCCGAAGCAGATCGGTCATCACCTTCTTCGACAGCGTCACGGGAAGGCTCGGTGTCGCGTCGAGCGCGGGTACGACGATGTGCGCGCTCATGATCGCCGGCGCGCCCGCGGCGATCGCCGCCTTGAATGGGACGAGTTCGACCGCATCGAGCCGTTTGCGATCCGAGTCGATCTCGGGGAGGCCGGTGTGCGAGTCGGTCGTCGTCGCGCCGTGACCCGGGAAGTGCTTCGCGCACGCGAGGAGCCGACCGGCCCGATAGCTCGCGATCGCCTGCGCGACGAGCATCGACACCTGCTTCGGATCGGATCCGAAGGAACGGTTGCCGATGATCGGATTGCGTGGCTCGTCATTGACGTCCGCGACCGGCGCGAGGTTCCAGTTGATGCCCGCGGCGCGCAGCTCGCTCGCTGCGATGAGCGCTGACGTCGTGACCGCGTTCACTGGATCGGGCGTCGCCGCGAGCGCCATCTGGCCCGGCATGATGGTCATGCCCTTGCCGACACGGATGACCGGGCCACCCTCTTGATCGATCGACAGGAACAGCGGCGGCACCTTCGCGTCGCGCGCGATCGCCTGCAGGTCGCTCGCGAGCTTCGCGAGCGCCGTCGCGTCCTCAGCGTTCTCGGCGCGCAGCACGAGGCCGCCGACCGCGCGCTGGCGGATCATCGCCTCGACCGCCGGCGTGATGCGGCTGCCGTGGAAGGCGATGCTCATGAGCTGTCCGACCTTCTGCTCCACGGAGAGCGCGGCGACGATCGCGCGCACGCGATCGGGTACCGGCGTGGCGGAGAGCCGCGGTGGCGCCTCGCCGGGCATCGGCAGCGCGCAGCTCGCGGCAGCCGCGCCGGCCATCGCCAGGAGCGCGCGCCGCTTCAAGGGAGCCGGACGGGCAGCTGTCCGGTCGGCCCGCGCTCGCCGGCGATCACCGCCGCGAGCGCGTTGAGCGAGGCGGGCACGTCGCCGTACGTGAGGAGCGCGGCGTGACCGGGCGCGAGTGTCGCGTCGTACGGGCTGCGCAGCGCACAGAGCACACCGCCATCAACGAGCAGACGCTGCGCAGCGCGAGCCTGCTCGGCGTCAAAGAGCGCACTGAACGTGCAGACGACCAGCGGTCCGGCGCCGTCTGGCGTCTGCCCATCGCGAGCGAACCGCAGCCGCCCACCGAGGTGATTGCGCAGCGCGCGCTCCAGTGTCCCGAGCGGATCCGAGAGCTCTTCCGCGGGTGAGACACGTCCAGGAATGAAGACGGTGACCCGAACGGTGCCGTCGAGGCGTGGAAGCGGCGCACCGACATGGGTGATCGACCGCGCTGCGATCTCCGCGGCGAGGGCGCGGGCCGGCTCGTCGTCGATGTCGTCGTTCGGCACCCCCGTCGCGAACCGCTCGCGGAAGGATGAGACACGGTCGAGCGCCTCGCGCACTCGATCAGGCGATGCGGCGCGTTCGATCCAGCCTGCCGCCGCAAGCTGGCGATCGATGTGGCTCGTGACCATCACCGCATCGATGCCGGCATCGATCGATCGACCGATGACGTGCTCCGGCGTGTCGACCTCGATGCCCGACATGTCCAGCGAGTCCGTGATGCACAGCCCGCGAAAGCGCAGTTCCCGCCGAAGGAGATCGGTGAGGATCGGACGCGAGATCGTCGCCGGCGCCAGCGGGTCGAGGGCGGGGTAGCGCACGTGCGCCGTCATCACCATCGTCGCTCCCGCGTCGAACGCCGCCACGAACGGGACGAGATCGCGCCGTTCGATGGTCGCGCGGTCGGCGGCCACGTCCACGCGCTTGAAGTGGCTGTCGACGGCGGACGCGCCGTGACCGGGGAAGTGCTTCGGTGTCGTCGCGACGCCGGCGCCCTCCGACCCGCGCACCCACGCCGCCGCGAACGCGGCGACCTTCGCCGGGTCGTCGCCAAACGAGCGCGTGCCGATCACCGGATTACGCGCCTCCGTGTTGACGTCGCAGACCGGAGCGTGATTCACGGTGATGCCGTCGGCGCGCAGGCCCTCCGCGACGGCGCGTGCGGCCTTCTCCGCGTAGGACGGATCGCCGGTCGCGCCGATGGCCATCGCGCTCGGGAAGACCGCGCGGTACGCGACGCGCACGACCTGCCCACCCTCTTGATCGACCGCGACCGGCACCGGCGGAAGGCCGCCATCGCGCGCGGCAGCCTGGATCTCGCGCAGCATCGCGCGCACCTGCTCCTTGCTCTTGGTGTTGCCGCGGAACGCGAAGAGGAGCGCGCCGCCGATGCGGCCGGTGCGCACGCCGTCGAGATACTCGCCCGGCGCTTCTGGTCCGTCGAAACCGGCCCACACGAGCGCGCCCGTGCCGAGACGCGTTCGCTGCGGCGCGGACCTCATGTGCGAAGCATCTATGCGCGGCGTCGGTAGCGCGAGATCGTCAGCTGCGCGAACGGCCGGCCGCGCAGTGAGCGCGTGTCCTTCTCGAGGATGATCCGGCGGACCTGACCGGACAAGACGATCGGCGCGATGCGCCTGCGGCTGCGACGGCCTGCGATGCGACCCTCGAGCGCGTCGACGACGTCCTTCACGCGCTCGTCGGTGTCGTGCACGTCGAGGTCGCGCTGACCGAGGAACAGCGAAAGCCGGAGCTCGAGTTGATCGCTCTCGCGATACCCAACGCCGCGGAATGTCTGCGCCTCGAGGACTGCGGCGTGCATGCGCCGGCGCCACTCATTCCTCGGCGGAGCGTACGCCGGGAGGGTCGCGCTGATGGTGAAGCGTCTCTTCGCCACTAGGACGCACAGCCTAGCGAGCCGCACGCCACACCGAGTTGCTCGAATGCTCGGCTCTACGCTGCCGCGCGATGCACGACCCGAGGCTGCGACGCATCGGCGCCGCCTTCGCCGCATTCAACGTCGCGGAGTGGGCGACGTGGATCGCCATGCTCGTGTACGCGTACGACCACGCGGGCGTCCTCGGCAGCGGCGTGGTCGCGGTCGTGCAGCTCGTGCCCGCGGCATTCTTCGCGCCGTTCGCCTCGACCCTCGCCGATCGCTACACGCGCGAGCGTGTCCTCGTCGCGTCGTACGTCGCGCAGGCGCTCGCGATGGGCGCGACGGCCGCGGCCATCGCCGCGGATGCGCCGCTGCTCCCGGTGTATGCGCTCGCCGCGGTCGCCGCGACGACGGTGACGCTCACGCGGCCCGCGCAGAACGGCATCGTTCCCTCGCTCGCGACGACGCCTCCGCAGCTGACGGCCGCGAACGGCGCGCTCGGGGCGATCGAGAACGCCGGCATCCTCGTCGCGCCGCTG
>Ga0209376_1003921_pt1 | contig 13172 bp, 9 predicted proteins | sample GraSoiAngelo_134_FD_185891 | JGI IMG/M metagenome (GOLD analysis project Ga0209376, IMG submission 185891) | Grasslands soil microbial communities from the Angelo Coastal Reserve, California, USA - 14_0929_05_30cm (SPAdes) (version 2) | ecosystem: Environmental > Terrestrial > Soil > Grasslands ... | reverse complement strand
CGAAAGTTCTTTCGTGCAGTCGATACGCTGGAGCCGACGGCGCGTTCGCCGTTGCGGCACCTCGTAATGCCGGAAATTTTCCGGCTCCTGTATGGATGCGGATTCCGTGTCAATGAAGTACTAAAATTGCGTGTTCGAGATGTCGACCTCGATCAGGGCGTCATCACGGTTCGCCAAGGAAAGTTCCGCAAAGATCGGTTGGTTCCTCCCGCTTTGTCCTTGGTGAACCGATTGCGCACATATGCCGGTTATTTTGAAAACCGGCCGCCTGATGCGATTTTCTTTCCGGCGCCTGCTGGTGGTTCGTTCCGCATCTGGACCGTTTACCGTTGGTTTCGAGAACTGCTCGTGCGGTGTGGAATTCCTCACGCAGGACGCGGCAAAGGGCCGAGGATTCACGATTTTCGCCATGTATTTGCTCTGCACACCCTACGACGTTGGTATCGAGACGGCGCGGATCTTGACGCCAAACTACCTCTTCTGGCCACATATCTCGGGCATCAACATCTTTCCGGAACTCAGCGTTATCTTCATCTCACCGCCGAAATCTTTCCGGAAATCACAGCCCGATCCCAAGCGGCCTTTGGCGACGTCATTCCCCGGAGAATCCAACGATGAAGCCCACCGATTTTTCCATTCACGTGACAAGCTTCTTGACCCATTACTTGGCTTCGCAGCGGAATCTCAGCGCAAATACGATCAAGGCCTACCGCGACGTGTTTACTCTTCTTCTACGATTCTGCCGTGACGGGCATGGCATCGCCCCGGAAAAGCTACGGCTCGAACAGATCGATGTTTCCTTGGTGGAAGCATTCCTGGATTACTTGGAGAGAGAAAGAAAGTCTTCGCCGAGTACGCGGAACCATCGACTGGCGACTCTGCACGCATTTTTCAGATATGTTCAGGCGGAGGAGCCAAGCCACATGCTTCAATGCCAGAAAATCCTGGCCATTCCTCTGCGGCGGCACGCTCGTCGAACGGTCGGATACGTTTCGAAAGAAGAACTGGCCGAGATTCTGGCGCAGCCGGACCTGAAGGCCTCCCAGGGTCGAAGAGATGCCGTTTTGCTGAGTGTCCTCTATGACACCGGAGCGCGTGTTCAGGAGTTGATCGATCTTTCCGTTGGCGATGTCCGATTGGTTTCACCTGCGCAGCTGCGCCTTCTGGGTAAAGGACGCAAGATGCGCGCTGTCCCCTTGATGGACAACACCGTCCAGTTACTGCGCGATCACTTACAGGAAAATCACCTCAATCGTCCCGAACAGTTCGACAAGCCTCTTTTCCAGAACGCACGCCACCAACGCCTGTCACGTTCAGGAGTTCGTTACATTCTTCAAAAGTATCTCGTCAGAGCACGACGCAAACTTCCTACCCTCAACCGCGCCGTAAGTCCGCATACGCTTAGGCATGCAAAGGGAATGCACCTCTTACAGAGTGGAATCTCGATCGACATGATTCGAGACTTCCTGGGTCACGTCGATGCAAAAACGACTCAAATTTACGCGACGGCAAATCTGGAAATGAAACGAAACGCGCTTGAAAAAATCACCGATCCTTCGCCAGTTCGAACCATTCCGTCCTGGCAGCAGAATAAGGATCTTCTGGACTGGCTGCGTTCTTTATAACTCTTCGGGAGGACACCCCGCATGACTTCCCCGAACCGGGATCCGCCAACCTAACGCGGGATATTATGTTGGGTCAAACCAGCCGATGTCGCCCTGCAATCAGTGGGTTAGATCTTCGACTGCACATATCCGCTGTCTGCGCATAATACACCATGGTCGTAGTGACATGTTTGTGACCGAGCAACTCTTGGACTGTGCGGATATCGTAGCCGCTTTCGAGAAGCTGAGTGGCAAAGCTGTGGCGCAAGGTGTGGGCGGTTCCATGTTTCGTGATTCCCGCCGCCCGGACGGCTTCCTTTATGGCCTTCTGGATCACCGACTCATCGACGTGGTGGCGGCGCTTGATGCCGGCGTCCCGGTCAAAATACTTGCTCCTCGCCGGAAACACGAATTGCCAGCCCCACTGAGAGTCCGCGTCGGGATACTTGCGGGCGATCGCGTCTGGCAGTTTCGCGCGCCCGGCGCCCTCGGGCAAATCTCTTTCGGGAAGGCGTTTGGTAATTTTCAGATGTTCGATCAGGTCCTGCTTGGTGCTTGCGGGCAGCATCGTCAGCCTGTCTTTTCCTCCCTTGCCGCGGCGGACCCGAATCTCCATCCTTTCGAAATCCAGATCCTTTACCGAAGCGTCAGGCACTCCAGCAATCGCAGGCCTGATCCATACAACAGGAGGCGCGACGAGGCGGGGGACGCCGGTCATGCATTTCAAAACCGATTGGACTTCCGCTTTTGTCAGGACGATTGGCAGGCAAAATTCTCTTGGAGGAGCCCATGCGAGTAAACGTTTCGGAAAATTCAGCGCCGGCGAAAGTCGTGACGTTCCGAATATTGGAAAAGGGCAAGCTAAGACGGTGCCAGTGCCTTAGGCGTTCGCAATTCAAGCGCTTTGCCACTCACAGACCTACCAAATCAAGTAGATCGCGTCCGTATTGGCTCCGCGCCTCGTCGTAAATGGGCGTCACGGCGCGGACGAACGCCTGGTGCTCTTGCGCTGTCAGTTCGAGGATCTCGCCCCCTTGGTTGCGGATGGCCGCCATTGAGTCGTCGTCTTCCTTCAAGTGCAGTTCACGTTGGAAGATGATCGCGTCCTTAACCGCAGCCCGCATTTCCTGCTGTAACTGCCGCGGCCACGCGTCGAAGGAAGGCCGGTTCACGAACACCTGACGGGATTGGTAGTGCTGGTTCGTCACCGTGTGGAAGCGATGGAACCTGTGGACACTATACGTCACGGTGTTCGGAAAGGGATTCTCCTGCGCATCGACAGCGCCGGCTTTGAGGGCTTCGATGAATTCCGATAGGTCCATGGCCTTTGGCTCCGCGCCCAAGAGCTCGAACGTGCGCGCCTGTATCTTGCTCGGCCGCACGCGAATTCTCATCCCCCTCATGTCAGCCGGCATGTGAACTGGTCGCAAGGCGTTCGAGAACTGACTGAAACCGGCCTCGAAGTACCCGAGGACGCGGCAGTTCATACCCGCTTCGAGCCTTGCGGCCAGCGTTTGCCCAAGACGACCATCCATCGCCGCACGGGCCGCCTGAACGTTGGGAAACAGATACGGGAGATCGGCCAAGCCAAGGTCCGGCACTTGATTGGTGAAATAGCCGCTCGATTGGTATGCCAACGTCAGCACGCCGTCCTCGACCATCCAGTTGAGGTCGTCCTCGCGGTAGCCAAGATCGAGAACGTTGTAGACGTATTTGATATCAACCTCATCGCCGAATCGCGCTTTTAAATGATCGCCGATCCGCTTGAGTGCGAGACTGAAGCCAGTTGAGGGTGGACCGTATCCCCCCATCAGAATCCGAATGGGCCTCTTCGCTGCGCCTGTCGGTGCCCTCTGCTGGGCAAAGGCCGGCTTCCGTGCTCCGAGCCCGCCAGCCATCACACTGGCGCCCACCAGCGCTGCATTCTTGAGGAAGCGTCGCCTCGACATCAGTGCCTCCGCCTGCCAGAAAACCCCGCAATACTAACACGGTGGGAAGAGCGGTGGCGCGCGGGGCTGCCATCGCTCATTTACGGTCGAAAGGCAGAAACTAGCGATGAATCGCCGTTCCCGACCGCCCAGCGGACCTGAGCGGATATTTTGAGGGGAGCAGAAAGTGGTTGCAACATCATTTGTACGGACTCCACGTTCGCAGCGATGACATCACCCGCCGAATTAATGAGTTCAGAAAGTGGCTGGAGCGGCGGGATCTGCTTGAGGAAGGCCAAGAGAAAAAGGCGGCCTGAACAAAGGCAGGCCGCCTGCTCCGCCTTACGCGAACGTCACTGTAGCGGTTCGCTGGATGTATCGTCGGCATCAGCCAACGGCTCTTCCAGCTTCTTTGCCAGGGTTGCCGTCAGCTTTTCCAGTTCCTCCATGCCTTCGCCAACTCCGGAAATTCCCAATCCGGATTTTTCCGCCAGCAGCAGTGTAAGGAACTGGCTCAGAACGTTGGATGAGCTGAGATCGACTTTCGCACCATCGGTACCGCCCATTACCAGGAGACGTTCCGGCACGATCGGTTGAGCGCTTCTGGCGAAGTGATCCGCCGCCAGGTTCAGTGCAAAGAGCCGCGGATCCCCATAAGCACGGATCTTCTGCAACGAAACCGCAGCCTCCGCGAGACCGACCTGAGCGATCTTCGCTGCCTCGCCTTTACCCAGCAACTCTCGCGAGCGCGATTCGCCGAATGCTCGCGCGATATCGCGTTTTGAAAGCCGTTGGGCTTCGGCAAGCTGCGCCTCGCCGCGGTTGCCGGCGACCTCGATATCGATCTTCGTTTGCGTTAACTCCGCTTGCTTGGCCGCCGCGGCCTGGGCGTCATTGAGCTCCTTCAGGTGCATTGCGGCATCCTTCTGCCGGGCGAATGTCGAGATCTGCTCCTCGGCAAGACGCCGGCTGCGCAGCTGATCGAAGAGATTTTCGATCGGGTCCTGTTGATCGGGTCCCACTTGCGATTCGGGACGTCCGATGAGGACCGCAATGCAGTTGATATCGAATTCCCGGAATCGTTTTCCGAGCTCTTCAGTGGCGCGACGTTGAATGTCTTCGCGATGCGTCAGCAGATCCAGCATGTTCGAAGACTGCGCCACATCCCGGAAGTACGACGTCAGGATGGGATCCAGCGTCTGCGTGATCAGACGACGGACATCAGCGAAGCGCTGGACCACACTCGGCGCCTTTTCGTAGTCGATGTGCAGGACGAGCGAAAGCGGAAGTACGGGCTCATATCCGTCCGCTGTGATCAGCTCGATGCTGACCAGATCCTTGTCGTACTGATGAGCTTCGGCCTGGCCGGTAATCCAGCGCAGCACGAAGTTCACCGTCGGAACAGGCTCGACCTTGACGGCGTACGGATTCAGCGGATATTTCCCGGGAGGCAGCGCCTGCTTCCAGACACCGCGCTGTCCGGGCTCCACCTGTTCTCCGTAGCGGAATCCTTCGCCCGTGAGGTCTACTCCCTTACTGCCGTAATAGGAGACAACCACTCCGACGTAGCCGATGGGAATGAGCGTTTTCGGACGCACTTCCACGGTCGCAAACCAGCGGTTAATGAAAAACGTTCCGTCGGTCAGAACCTGCAGCTGCTTTCCGCGACGGCCTCCGAGGGTCAGAAAGACCTCCGGATCCTGAAAGTAATTGTGATCCCGCTGCTCTCCGCGCACTTCGGGCGCGATGATTTCTCCGGACTCGATCGGCGCGCCGTCGTGAACCGTGACCACACCGATGGTATCCGTCGGCATCGTCGTCAAATCGGCCCCGCCGACCGCAGGTTCTTTAGGCGTAGCGACGGGTTTGCCTCCGTGTCCAACGATAACGGGATCAAATCCTCCAAGCGCCTTCAACTGGTCCTGCCAGTCGCCGTACTTGCCGTCGGCCTTTTCCTGGATGAGTCCAGTCAAGACCTTGTCTTCCGTAATTACGACGAACTGCGCGAGGTTGATGGCAAACACGCCTTCGCGAAGAATGGCGCGCTGCCGGCCTCGCTGGCCCTCGCGACGCAGAAAGGCGTTCGCGTCCTGAAAGTGATTGCAGTCCACAATTCGCGCCAGAGTTTGCGTCGGCGGCAGCGGGCCGCCGTCACGGGCATAGACATAACCGAGCTTGCTTTCCGAAATCATCACGAGCGGTTGCTTGTGGATGCGGTATTGCCACGGAAAGAAACCCGCATGCAGACCGCCGCGCAACAACTCTGCCTGAAATCCGGCCTCGCCTTCGAGCGCGATGATGCGCCCGCCGGTCAGCGATCCTTTGGGTGACCAGAGTTTTTCGACGATACCGACTTTGTCATGCGGAATGTAACGAACCCCGGCGAGCCAGGGCACAACGACCAAAGCCAGCGCAATACCCGCAATCCAGAGAATCAAGGTGAACAACATGGTTGCAGCCCTCCCGCTGCGTTGACATGACTGGACATCAACAGGCGAGCGGAGAGACACAAATTGAATTTCTTGGGAAAGCCGTGGAAAGTTCGATTCATATCGCTTCCGCTCAGGCCGGCGAGGTTAGCTGACGGGCTCGGGCTGGGAAGCTTGCTTGCCCTACTCCGGATGATGCTTTCACTCCGGAGATTCGCCCCGCAGCGCGTTCATCACACGCTGTTTTGGGTCCCCCGCATCCTTTCCTAATTGGATTGGATTTAGGCCATTCCTGCTATGCCGATTGCCTTCGGCCCTATTGCCTCGGCAACCAACAACACACCTATTATACCGCCGCTACAGTTTATACCGCCGTTACAGTCAGATTCCTTCCAATACGTGCGGTAACATGTAAATCACTGCCAGCGCGTCGGGGCTGGCCGGCCAGTGCTGCTTGGCTAAATCCGGGTCGAAGATTTCGGTCCACAACCCGCCGTGAGCGAAGGCTTCGTCGAGGAGCGGCTTACCCACCGTCTGCCAATACCGTGAGCCGTCGTACTGACGCCGGCCGAGCGGCTGCTTCCAGTTTGCACCGGTGGCCACGCGCGCTTCGAGAGGGCGATTTGGGCTGGCACCTGTGGATTCGGTCTGCTGTTGTTCCCGATCTTCGTAATAGGGAACGCCGGCCCATTCCGGCGCATTGATCTGGATGATGTGCCGAGGAAAAACATTGGTGTCGCTCCGGTCCAGGTAGCCAAAGGCAGCGCGAATATAGTCGGGGTTGAGGAAGGGCGCGATCAACAGCCGCGACTGATACGCATGAACTGCCGAGCCTTTGCGTCGCGTGAACTCATAAAGACCAAAGAAATCGACGCGCGCAAGTCCCGCCAGGTCATAGCGATCAGCCTGGCGCACCGCCTGACGGATCGTTGCGCCAAGCCGTTCCTGCATCCGAGGTCGCGTGAAAGGTGGCATATCTTTAATGAGTGCGCCGACGATGCAATCCTCGTGCTGCTGATTCGAAAATTGGGCGTCACCGATCTTTTCCGGCTGATACTCATCGCTGAACATCCGCTCGCGCCGGCCAATTTCGCCATGTTGTCCCGTGACACTCACCGGCCGCGGTTCGAGGCACGGTTGATGCGCAAGAAACGTCTTGTGTCGATAGCCGTTCAAATGCCCGGACTGCCAGAGCAACGCCAGTTCGATGGAGCGTCGGCAACTGTTGGCGGCTTCCGGCGGGAGTCCGCCCGCCTGGACTTTCAGGCGCATGCCGGCGATGCGCGCCAACTCGGTAGCAATGACCACATCGTGACTGCCCGGCAAGCCACGGACGCGTGCCGAGAAATCCACGCTTACCTTGCGCAGCGATGCGACTACAGCCCGGCTGTCCCAACCGCCGGAAAGTCCGGCCGACGGCTTCATCCACAACGACTCGCAGCCCTCGATCAAGTTGAGCAATGAACAGCGGGCCAGTTCGAGGCAATCAGTCGGCGTCATCTTTTGCGGATGAACCCAGTCAGACAAAACGTCGTGTGACGTGCGACTGAGGCCCTCAGCCGTGAGCCGCAATCGGGTCGCTGGTGCCAAGAAACGGATGTTCTTATAGCCGGACATTTCCAGCGGAAACCAGCCCACGGTCGCCCAGACGGCCCATTGTTCCGGCTCCGGGACCAACGAGACTCCCAGTGCCTTGAACGCAGTGATCTTGTTGCTCAACGCCCAGAGGTGTTCGTCCTGGAATTCAAAAAGCTGCGATTGGCCGAGGCCATCGTTTTGAACATACGTCTCGCCGGTTTGCTTTGAGGTCCAGACGAGCGAAAACGGCGGCGCCAGGTCTTTGAGAAGCGTGCGCGGCTCAGTTTGCAATCTGTGGCACAGGGCCGGCAAAAAATTATCTTCGCTGAAGCTCACTCCATTCGCTGCCAGCACGGTTCGGCCATTGATCGGGTAATCCACCGCCAAGGCGCACGTGTGCTCGTCTTCCTGGACGAACGGCGGTTTCCACCGCTGGACCGGCAGTTCCAGAAGGACCAGCGCCATGCCAGGATTCTGGTGAACTGTCTGCATGAGTGGCGTACCAAACAACGGCGCAAAAACCTTCTGCAGTTTCGCCGTGACGTCTTCCGCCGCCAAAGCCGCTCCCTTATCGCCAATGGAGCGCCATAAAAGAAAGATTCTCATTCAGTGTCCGTTAACAATAAAAATGCATTTCGCCTTCTTCATTCGGTGGTGTTCGGGTGGTAACGCCTCCAATCAAGAAGACCGTTTAACACGATTGCTTCTGAGTCGCCAGGCTTAACTTCGTGGCTGCGGGATACAAGAAATTTGAGTATGCTTGTTGCCGCTATGAAAACTTGCTACCTATCACGCGTGTTTTTACTTGGTATTTTGGCCGCAACGAACCTGCTGGCGCAGACGCGGGCCGAACGGAACCAGCTCTTCCCTCCGCACAAGGTGATCGGCAATCTGTACTTCGTGGGGACGGCGAATCTGGGCTCTTTTCTGATCACCACGCCGCAGGGCAACATCCTGATCAACAGCGATTACGAGGAGACTGTGCCGATCCTTCGGGCTTCGATCGAAAAGCTGGGTCTCCGGTATCAGGACACCAAGATCCTGCTCGGCAGTCACGCCCACGGCGACCACATGGAAGGCGATGCCCTGGTGAAGGAGCTGACGGGCGCGCGTGTGATGGCCATGCAGCAGGACGTACCCGCGCTTATGGCGATGAAGCCCGGCGGCAAACCGCATCCCGTGGATCAGGTTCTGCGCGACGGCGAGGAAGTGAAGTTCGGCGGCGTCACCCTGACGGCGCATCTCACACCCGGCCATACGAAGGGATGTACCACCTGGACGACGAAAATCCAGGAAGGCGGAAAAACCTACGACGTCCTGATCCTGTGCAGCGTCGGCGTGAACGCCGGAGTCCAGTTGGTGAACAACAGGGATTACCCCCAGATCGCCGACGATTACATGCGCAGCTTTAAAATCCTGAAGTCGCTTCCGTGCGATGTGTTCCTGGGTGCGCACAGCAACTTCTATGGGCTGGACGCGAAATATCCCAAGTTGGGCAAGAGTGCAACAAACCCTTTCATCGATCCGGCGGGCTATCACGCCTACCTGGACATGATGGAGAAGACATTTCAAGCCAAGCTCGAAGAGCAAAAGAGAGCCGCAAGATAATCGATGAAAGCTGCAATTCAATGCACGGCACTTCGAGTCGAGGCGACGTCTTCGCCCTGGAAAATCTACTTTCGCGTATGCCGCCGGGCGCTGACATCCACTGCAACCCTGGGCGGAAGAGCTTTTTAAGAAGCGCGTTGCCCGCACCCGTCCGGGGATAGTCATCGGCGGTACCCCCTGTTCGCAATAGCCTCGCGTGGTCGGGTTTTCCGCTCAAAACGACCTGAGAAATTCCTCCAGCAGGTTTTGCGCGACTCGCTCGCGATAGTGGCGGGTGGAGCGAGCATCGTCGATTGGGGTGATTTCGGAGAGAAGTGTGCGGCGGCATTCTTCGATCAACGCGGTCCGGATCTGTTCGCCCGCGAGCAGCCGTTCCACCTGACTGCAGCGAATCGGAACCGGGGCGACACTTCCGAGCGCGATTCGTGCTTCAAGAATGCGTCCGTTTTCCATTGAGCACGCCCCCGCAAAACACACCTTCGAGATTGCTTGTGCCTTGCGCGTTCCCACTTTCCGATAATACTGACGCCACGTTTGTCCGTTACGAGGCAAGCGGATGCGAGCAACGATCTCGTCGCTGCGAAGGATCATCGTTTTGTATCCGGTATGAAAGTCTCTATAGCGAACCCAGCGCGAGCCGCCCGATGAAAGAAGTTCCAACTCGGCGTTGTAAACCAGCAGCGCAGGAGGGGAATCGGCGGCAGGCGACGCGTTCACGATGTTTCCTCCGAGCGTGCCGCGATTTTGCGTCGCAACGCTGCCGGTCTCCCGCGCGGCTCTGGCCAGCAGAGGGAATTCCGTACATAACAAGCTGGAGCGCAAGACGTCCGTGTATGTGGTCAATGCACCGATCGTGACGTGATCGGACGATAGCTCCACGATCCCGCGCAACTCGGCGAAATGCCGCAAACTGACATATCGCTTGCTGTCGAGTTTGCCGGCGTCGAGCAGGACCATCAGATCGGTACCGCCAGCGAATGGTTTCCAGATCCCTGGCTCATCCTTCAGCAGGCGCAATGCGGCGGCGAGCGTTGACGGTGCGATCATTTGACAGTCTGGAATGAAAGCTCTCATGATCGCTCGGGCTTCAAAGCGGCACGTCTTACCGCCTCTACAATGCACGCGTACCCTGTGCACCGGCACAGATTCCCGGCCAGACCTTCGCGAATCTGTTCTTCCGTGGGTGAGGAAATCCTTTCGAGCAGGTTGATGGCGGCGAGGATCATGCCGGGCGTACAGATTCCGCACTGCGCTGCGCCGTATTCGAGGAAAGCGGCCTGAACGCGATCGAGCCGTCCATCCGTGCCCAGTCCCTCAATTGTCGTGATCGACGTTCCTCGCGCTTGCAGGACGGGAATGAGACAACTGTTCACGAGTTCGCCGTCGATGATGACCGAACACGCGCCGCATTCGCCCTCGCCGCATCCTTCCTTGATTCCGGTGAGGTGGAGATCTCCGCGCAACACGTCCAGGAGCCGCGCCATAGGATATGTCTCGACCTCACGCTCTTCGCCGTTAACGCTAAACCGGATGCGAATTTTTTCAGGCATCGATGATTTTAACCAGATCTTCGGGAACGAGAGGGATGTGATCAACGCGGCGGCCGATCGCATCCTCGACTGCATTGAGAATAGCGGGGGCCGGACCGTCGAGAGGGATCTCGCCGATACCTTTAGCTCCAGCAGGACCGTAGCTGTAGGGATTCTCTTCGAAGTACACACGAATAGAAGGTACATCCATCGAAGTGGGTATAACGTAATTCGTCATCTGGTTGTTCACCATGCGGCCGTCGCTGTTCCACACAACGCGCTCGCACGTTGCGTAGCCTATCCCTTGGGCGACGCCACCTTCCACCTGCCCTTTTGCGAGAACCGGGTGAATCACGCGGCCGACGTCCTGGAGAGCGACAAAGTCGTCAACGCGGATCTCATATGTCGTCATATCGACGGAGACTTCCGCCACGTAAGCTGCCCACGAGAATGCGCCGTAAGCGTCACCTTGATAGCGCTCATCATCCCACTGGACTCCCGGCGGCGGTTCATACTCGCTAAAGGATCTCAGCGCGCCAAACTTTGCCGTGTACGCAGCGCATGCCCCGGCGAATTCCGTGGGCGTATAGCCGGCGAAGAGAAGGCCGGAGTGAACTAACGATTGCTTGAGCGCAGTACACGCGGATTCGACGAGCTTGCCCACGATCATGCAAGTTCTCGATGCAACAGTTGGTCCACTATTCGGAACATTCGCCGTGTCGGGCTGCGCGATTTCAATGTCGTTATAATCGAGACCGAGTGTGTCGGCTGCGATCTGAGACAGGATGGTCTGCGTCCCTTGTCCGATTTCAGTGCTCGCGACTAGAACACGTACACGTATACGTCCTTCGTTGGTGGCTTCGACGGCAGCTGTCGATTTCAGGTATTGTTCTCCCGAGCCCGTAAATCCTGCTCCGTGCATGAACGTCGCGAAGCCGATCCCCTTTCGGATTTCGGGATTCGTTCTGTTGTGCTCGGCGAATTTTTGCTTCTTGTCATGATAGGAAGAGAGTCCGAGAGCACGGTCGAGCAACGCGGCAAGGTCTACGTTATCGCGAATCACTTGACTCGTTGCCGTCGTGTCTCCGCCTTGCAAAAAATTCCGGCGGCGGAATTCTTCCGGGCTCAGACCGACAGCGGCCGCAACGCGATTCATGTGACGCTCTAGCGCGAAAATACTTTGGGGCGCACCGAATCCGCGGAACGCGCCCTTGGGCGGCGTATTCGTTGCCATCGCGCGGCTCCGAATGCGCACGTTTGGGCAAGAATACGGTCCGGCCGCGTGAATCGTTCCGCGAGACAGAACGACGGAACTCAACGTTGCGTAAGCGCCACCATCGATCACGAAATCGATGTCCATAGCAAGCAGCTTGCCGTCTTTGCTGACCGCCGTGCGGTGATGCGTTTTGGACGGATGGCGTTTGGTGGTTGCCGCCATGTCCTCCGCGCGGTCATAGATCAGCTTGACGGGTTTGCCCGATTTGCATGCCAGCAGGGCCGCGTGTGCGGCGATCATCGAGGGGTATTCTTCTTTGCCTCCAAATCCGCCGCCGGTTTCCGTTTGGATGATCCTGACTTTCTCCGGCGGCAGATCGAAGATCGTCATAAGCGCTTTCTGGACGTAGTATGGACACTGCATCGAGCCCCATACGGTGAGCCCCTCCCGAGCATTGCCGATCGCTATGACTCCGTTGTTCTCGATGTAGAGCTGCTCTTGCGCTCCGGTCTCGTATTCGCCTTCGATGATGTAGTCGGCCGTGGACCACGCCCGGTCGACGTCTCCCTTCTTCAGAAGATACGATTTGAAAGTATTGTCTTTTCCCCAAACGATCTCTGTTCCAGCTATGGATTCATCGAGCGCGATAACCGCGGGCAGAGGCTCAACGATAAGGCGCACAGCTTGTCTGGCTCGTTCGAGCAGATATTTATCGGGATGCGCTAACAGAACGACTGGCTCTTCGGCGTGATTTATGTCTTGTTCAGCCAGGCACGGCTGATCGTCGATGATCAACGAGACCGCATTCTTCCCTGGAATATCCGCTGCCGTGACGATGATGAATTCGTTCCAAGGAAAGTCCCGAGCGAATTCCGCGCGGACGATCTTGCCGCGTGGAATTTCACTCCTCACCGTGACACCGTGGATCAGCCCGGGAAACGTGAGGTCGTCAACATACTGGGCACGGCCGGTTACCTTGTCTCTGCCTTCTTTTCTGAGAACCGGCTGTCCGATGACCTTGTACATAGGGGATACGATATTTCAGGGTGTCCAACCGTAGCGGCCGTCTATGAAGAGGTCCATGAGCCGCCGAGCTCAAAGCGAACGATGAAAATGGGCGCCGAAACCGGATCTAGAGGACTTACGACGGCATTTCGTTACAGATATGAAAAAATGCCGGAATTTTTCGGACCGGCGTATTCCCCTCCTTGCATCACCGCAAGGAGGGGAATAGGCGGGTTCGAACCGTTCGGCCAATTTTTTCACACGCCGCTACAGTG
>Ga0209376_1003920_pt1 | contig 13174 bp, 7 predicted proteins | sample GraSoiAngelo_134_FD_185891 | JGI IMG/M metagenome (GOLD analysis project Ga0209376, IMG submission 185891) | Grasslands soil microbial communities from the Angelo Coastal Reserve, California, USA - 14_0929_05_30cm (SPAdes) (version 2) | ecosystem: Environmental > Terrestrial > Soil > Grasslands ... | reverse complement strand
TCCGTAGGTCAGCAACGTCGCCAGCGACGCGGCCCCGCACGAAAAGTCATAACCCTGCTTCACCACGCCTTCGTCGCGCTGCGCTCGCAGGGACATGACATGCTTCTCCTCACGAGCCGCACCCACACTGACAACGACTTGAGAGTCAGCGCACCAACCCTCACCAGTCCAGGTACCAACGGTTGATGCTTGGATTAGCGGGGAGGAGCATCTGTACAGTACTCACGCGCAAGCCTCATTGCTGCAGATCAAATTGGAGATGTTTATTTTCATGATTTCATCGCGGCATGTAGCAGTAGCTCATCGAGATGAAGTACTTGCTGGCGTTCGCAGTGAAATCCTCTTCCATGGTACGGAATTGGTAGTTTTCAGGGCGTGCAAGACGGCGCTAGCGACTAAGCTAGGACAGGTTCAGAGCGGAGAAGGTGTGTTTGGACTACACCGGGCTCTGCGGATCCTGCCGTCGCTGTGCGCTTCTGAAGTTCGGGATGGGTGTGATCCCCAACCTCGCCAAAAGGGTGCCCAGGCAAGATCTCGCGGTGATACACTCCTTCTTAAATTTTAGTATCTCGTATGGCAGCTTGGGAGCGTAAGAGATACTCCTGAGGAGGTCGTCTCGTTCGCGAAAACAACCACATAAGGACCTCCATCTGGCGAATTGATACGGGGACCGATTTTAGCCGTATCGCGCCGCGAAGTGCGGTGAGTCTCACTTTCGTAATATGCCCGGTGGTTGTGAAATTTCGGTGACACGCACGCCACGTCGCGAGTGGACCGCGAAGGCCCCAGCAGCACCGCGCCCCTAATGCATCAAGCGGCTGTTACGCACCCAGTGCTTCTAGAACGCTCACGCGTGGTTCTCATTCCAACCGCGCATAACCCCGGCGATGACATCGCGCCAGTTGTCCATGGGCTAAAACAAGTCTTCGGCGTTCAAGACGTGTCGGTACTTGACGCAAAAGACCGCGTGAAAGCGGACACCGAGTTCGTCGCGCCGTTAAAGCAGGCTACGTTTGTATCCATTGATGGAGGACGGCAATGGCGATTGGCCGATGCGTACTTAGGCACCCGTGTGGAACGCGAACTGCGAAACGTGTTGAAACGCGGTGGGGTGATCGCCGGCAATTCCGCGGGAGCCAGCATTTTAGCTTCCTACCTGGTAAGGGGTGATCGCTCCTTCCTCAGAAGGATCGCCGTGGGTCTCCACGCAGGTTGAGGCGGCGCAGTCGGTCGGAGACCTTATTGCAGTGGCGGGAACGCTCTGCCAATAGAAAGTCTGAAGATTGGGTCTTCCCCAGCAGGAATTCTGAGCGCTGCCGCGCCGAAGAGAAGGTTGCGACAGAAGCGCGGAAAACACAGGGCAGTCAGGTGTAGGGCACACGGTCTGGAGACCGCGTGCCCCAAGACGAGAATGGTCACTGAATCAAGGGCGAGCAAATGATACCGGACTGGGCGGAAGCTACGACGATGTCAGTGCTTGGTCCCTTGACGTGCAGCGCATTGACGGTGATCGATCCGCTAGTTCCGCTCGGCGAGCTGGTCTGCTCGTTGACGATGAGGCTGATGCCGCCTGGCAACGAGATGGCGAGGTTGGGGTTGGATACCAGGATGGATTGGCCCGCGGCGACCAAGCCGACGAGCTCAGCATTCCCGGTGACGGCGGCCTGTCCATTGCTGCAAGTAGCGCTGGTGTTCGATTTCACGACATCGCCAGTAACCAGACCACCCAACAGACTTAGGCTCGCGACCGACGATTGCGACTGACTGCTGGTGCCACTGCCAGACGTGGTACTTTTCAGCGCGTCAGCCGAGGCCAAGCCCAAGACATTGACGCTTGCTAGAGACGTACTCAGATTCCCGCCGCTAGCCGCCAGCGGTCCCGTATCTGAGAGGTCGAGCGAGATTCCCAGCGCTTTCGCCCGCAAAGCCACAGCTTCACCGCTGAATGTGATGGTAGCCTGCGCAAAGCTGGCGACAGGGCTGAAAGCTAAAATCGCTGTCAGGCAGATCGCCATCGTCGACTTTTTCTTGGTCTTCATTTGCACGTTCTCCTCTCCGCCAATTTAGCTCGAAGCGGACGACCCGCGTGCCGCCCTGCGAAGCGGCAATCGGTCGGGCAGTTGACGGTCAAGAACCTGAGGCTTGGACGGCGAGACGTTAGGCTGGGGGTAAGTTGCGTGCAATAGGGTCTTTCCTTGCGTTGCGGTGGCAGGAATTCCCGATGGCGCATGGAGGTAAACACCCCCATCCGGGATCTGCGTTTGCTCTTTAGGAGGCTCTCGAGGATGCGTTGTTTATATTCAGCGCCGCTTTCGTTTGGATAAACTGTAGCCCCGGCAGCCCGAATACGCTGCGAACGAAAAAGTACACGATCTTCGCAGGCGTTGCGGGAACCTGTCTTCGAAAGGTCGCGGGGATGGACAGCCTCGCGAATCGCCGTGTGTATGAATCTTTCTGGGTTCTTTTTTTCGCTTTCTATTGGAGCATGATTGTTTTTTGATGACGCTGCGAGCTGCGGCGCAAAGAAAGATATGCCGAGTATCTACGATCTAAAGCCTAGATTTCAGAATCTCCTGCGGCCGCTGGTGAATGGCCTCGCGCGAATCGGCGTGACCGCGAATCAGGTGACGATTGCAGCGCTGCTGCTTTCGGTCACTGTCGGACACATGATCGCTCGGACGCATGGCGGCCGGATGCTGCTGGTATTGCCGGCGGTGCTGTTCGTGAGGATGGCACTGAACGCCATGGATGGGATTCTCGCGCGCGAACACAACCAGAAGAGCGCGCTAGGCGCTATCCTCAATGAGCTCGGTGATGTGATCGCGGACGTCGGGCTTTACTTGCCGTTGGCTGCGGTGCCGCAATTCGACCCTTGGCTGGTAATTGGGGTTGTAATTCTCTCGGTTCTGACGGAGATGACTGGTGTGCTTGGCGTGCAGATCGGCGCTTCGCGGCGCTATGACGGGCCGCTCGGAAAAAGTGACCGTGCATTTCTCTTCGGACTAATGGGATTGCTGCTCGGGTTTCGAGTGCACATCGATCGCGCGATTCCTGTCGTCCTCTTGGCGATGATTCTTCTGCTGGTCATGACGATTGTTAATAGGGCGCGTGGCGCTTTGCAGGAACTTTCAGTGAAGGTTTCAAAGAAATGAGCGCTGGCATCCATCCCCTGGCGAGCGTGATCGCGGCGGTAGCGCGCGGGATCAGTGGCGTGCAAGTGCGCTGGGCAGGGTGCCGGCGGGAACAAAAACAGCGGATTTACTTTGCGAATCACACCAGCCACCTGGATTTCGTGGTGCTGTGGTCGGCGCTGCCTGGCCAGGTTCGCGCGCGAACGAGGCCAGTAGCAGCGCAGGACTACTGGGAGAAGGGCGTGAGAGCGTACCTCGCGCAAAAAGTCTTTCGCGCTGTCTTGGTTCATCGCCGGGGAACAGCGCAAGCAGGAAACAGGGAGGAGGCTCGGGCAGCAGCTCGCACGCTGATCGACCGGCTCGCAGAGGCGATGGGGGAGACGGAATCGTTGATTCTGTTCCCGGAGGGTACGCGAGGGACTGGAGATACGATTGCACCGTTTCGCAGCGGGCTCTATTACCTCGCGAAGAGAAAGCCCGAAGTAGAACTTGTGCCGGCTTACCTTGAAAACTTGAATCGGATTCTGCCGAAGGGTGAAGTGTTGCCGGTGCCGCTGATCAGTTTGCTGACGTTTGGAGTGCCCATGCACGTTGGAGAAACCGAGGATAAACATGAATTCCTGGAACGGGCTTCCGCGGCGATGTGTGCGCTTCGCCGCAAAGGAGAATCGTGATTACGCGCTCGTCGGGCTATTTAGCACGGCAAATTGCAACAACCCATTGGTTTCTTCACCTGGAAGATCCGCTACAGGCATGGCTCTTTGGCGGCGTGCTGGGCATTCTTGTTCTGGCCAGCACGATCGGAGCCGTGCTCCAGCAAACAGCAAAGAGCGATACGGCGCGTGCAACAATCGACAATCTGAATGCGAGGATGCGCGCGTGGTGGAAGATGTGCGCGATCTTCGCGCTAACGCTGCTGATCGGTCGAATCGGTTCTCTGGTTTTGTTCGCACTTCTGTCTCTCCTGGCACTGCGTGAATACGTCACGCTAATACCGACGCGCCGCCAGCGATCATCGAACGCTGGTCTGGAGCTTCTTCGTCATTACGCCGTTGCAGTACTACCTGGTCGGAATCCGTTGGTATGGGTTCTTCGCGATCATGGTTCCGGCAGTGGCGTTCCTTTTCATTCCCACGCGGATGGCGATGACCGGCGACACCGAGCATTTCCTGGAGCGCGCCGCGAAAATCCAGTTCGGAATCATGATTTGTTCGTACTGCTTGAGTCACGCTCCAGCATTGCTCATCCTGAGGATTCCCGGATTCGAGGGCCATGATGCAAGATTGCTATTGTATCTAGTGCTCGTGGATCAAATGAGCGACGTGCTGCAATACGTATCGGGAAAGCTCACGGGGAGACACAAGATCGCGCCACAGGTCAGCCCGAACAAGACCTGGGAAGGTTTCGTCGGGGGCGTACTTGCGTCGACAGCGCTCGGTGCAGCGCTCTGGTGGGCAACGCCATTCACGCCGTGGCAGGCCGCGGGAATGTCGCTCGTGATTGCCCTTCTCGGTTTCGCCGGCGGCCTGGTGATGAGCGCGATCAAGCGCGACGTTGGCGTGAAGGATTTCGGCGCGATCATCGAGGGCCACGGCGGCATTCTCGACCGTATTGATTCGCTGTGTTTCGCTGCGCCTATTTTTTTTCACCTTGTGCGGTATTTCTTTGTTCGATGAGAGGCAAGGAAAACGTAGCTTAGCGGCGCATCTTGGGATTGTGTGGATCACAGGCACTCGGAAAGAACACACCGACTGCGGCTCAGAGGATGCGACGCTCGGCCGTGGGTCTTAGGCGAGCCTGTCTGGCTGCGAAACTCATTTGTGGCTCAGCGGTTAGAGCGCTCGGTTGTTAACCAAACTCGTCCGCAACTAATTGAGCAAGAACGGGCTTAGCTACGACAAAGGCATTATATACTTGCACTTATACGGCACAATTGACTTGTAATCACACAGCAGCATATACTTGTTTTTACGCATCACAATACACTTGTAATGACCTGTACAGCATGGGAGGCTTCATGCCCTCGCCAAACGAAAAACTGGCTGAATCCCTCGACGTACTCGAGGCACTCCAGCAGGGCAACCGACGTGTGTTCCGTTCCGACGACCTGAGCCGGGTTCACCGCGAACGCCTGGTGGAGAACGGCTTCCTGCAAGAAGTCATGAAGGGTTGGCTGATCTCTTCAAGCCCCGACTCACAGGCCGGCGAGAGCACCCCGTGGCATGCCTCGTTCTGGGAATTCTGCGCACGCTACTGTGACGAGCGCTTTGGCGAACAATGGCACCTGTCGCCGGAGCAGTCCGTTTTTTTGCACGGCGAGAGAACGGTGATCCCGGATCAACTGGTTGTGCACAGTCCGAAAGCGACGAATAACGATATCAAACTTCTGTTCGGCACAACGCTTTACGATCTGAAAGTTGCGGAGATGCCGGCGGCTGGGGCTCTCATGGTGAGGGACGGATTGCGTCTGTTTTCGCCGGCGGCGGCCTTGGTACGCGTGCCGGAATCATTTTTTCAGCTGTGTCCCGTCGAGACGCAAGTGGTGATGGCCAGCCTTGCTGACGCCTCGGACCTGCTTCGGCTTCTGCTGAACGGCGGCCATTCCGCGAAAGCCGGTTATCTTGCCAAAGCCTTCCGCCAAACCGGGCGCGGCGACCTCGCGGACGAGATTCTTCGCGCCATGAAGGGTGCCGGATACGATGTGCGAGAGAGCAGTCCATTTGAAGCTGGACACGTATTCCGCAGGCTGCGCCGTCCCGCCGCTCCGATCGTGGGTCGCCTGGAGATGCTTTGGGAATCGATGCGTGGCAAGGTTCTCGCGGTGTTTCCCAAAGCGCCGGGACTTCCGACAGACAATCAAGCGTATCTTCGCTACGTCAGCGAAATCTATCGGACCGATGCCTACCACTCGTTGTCCATTGAAGGCTACTCAGTCACGCCTGCCCTGGTGGAGAGAGTGCGGCAGGGCGGCTGGGACCCCCAGCATGACGCTGGTGATCGCACAAATCACGACGCCCTCGCTGCGCGGGGATACTGGCAAGCGTTCCAGCTGGTGAAAAATGAAGTAGAGAAAGTGATCGCCGGTGAGAACCCCGCTGCGCTCGCGCGCGCTGTGCACAACGACTGGTATCGCGAATTGTTTCAGCCCAGCGTCACAGCCGGCCTGGTGGAAGCCGGGGCATTGGCCGGATACAGGAACATACCCGTGTATCTGCGCGGGTCGCGCTACGTTCCGCCGAGGTGGGAGGCGGTGCGCGACGCCATGCCGGCATTCTTCGACCTTCTGGAAAAAGAACCCGAGCCTTCGGTGCGCGCGGTGTTGGGACACTGGCTTTTCGGTTATGTCCACCCCTACCCGGATGGGAACGGCCGCATGGCGCGCTTTCTGATGAATGTTATGCTGGCTTCGGGCGGCTATCCTTGGACGGTGATTCGCATCAGGGATCGCAAGCCTTATCTGAGCGCGCTGGACCACGCCAGCATCGAAATGGACATCCATCCGTTCACAACCTTTATCGTCCGCCGCGTGCAATGGCACCTTGAGCTGCACGACCTGACATTTCTTGCGCCCAAAGAGAGCTTTGTTTTCGAGCGCGACATTGTCCTTTTCTATGGGCAAGATGGCGACTCGTGGGTGCGGTGCGTCATCAGCAGGGAAGCCCTGGACGATCACTTCCAGGGAGACGGTAAGGATAAACTCGAGGTGTTCAGAGCGAACCGCCAGCTCATCGAGCAGGAGGTCCGGCGAAAATACATTGCTGGCGACACCGAAGTGGATGGGTCTATTCTGATTCACTCGGACGATCTGCATTACTGACGACCCCTCGGCCTGAGACGGGACTAGTCCCCCCATAACTCCTTTCTTGTTGCGCCGTGCATGGCCTAACTACTGCCCTTGGGCGAGTCGGATAGATCGACGTTCACTGGTGAGAGCTTACGACGGCAGGCTAGCCAACATGAGGACGATCAGTTCCCGTTTGATCACTTTCAAAACGTGGTCATGCGGCGTGATGGGGATACAATTGTGCCGTTTTGAAGTCGATGGAGACATCCAGGTCGTTGTCTGACATGCATTCCTGATCCAACATCCGCTGAGGCCTGACGGAGGAAGGGGATTCGTGTGATATTTGCTTTTGCAGTTCCGTCCTTCCGATAAGCCCATGATCTCCCTTGAGGGACTTCAAAGCTTCTATGACCAGAATCGGTTCTTAGAGGCGTTCCGCCAAAGCATGGAGTCCTGGAAGCCTTCCCAACGATTAGAGCAACTCTCTGCAGATGAATTAATTTTTGGAGGGAGGCTGGCGGTGCGCCTGGGAGGGCGGCGACTGTCTCGCCGTTTATTTCGAACGGCATTGGCCCGAGATCCGTCGAATGCACGGGTGCGGTACTTCACGTGGGGGCTACGCCGACGCGGGTGGAAGTTGTTCGATGACCTGCGAAGCTGGGAAGTGCAGCCGGAACTGCCAGGCGCAGACGTCAATACGCAAGCGAGTTGGCTAGCCTCACAAGCCGTAACTTGGGCGTCATTCCGGGACTTTCGACGAGCACACGCATGCATTGAGCGCGCCAAGTCGCTGGAAACCAAGGAGAGTTGGGTATTCAGCTGCGAATCGGATGTATTTGGACTGGAAGACCGGTGGGACGAGGCGCTGAAGTCCGCAGAGATTTCCTGGGAGATGAACCCGGGCACACCGTACGGGGCGCATAGCCTTGGCAATAGCTTATTGAATCTGCGGCGAATTCGAGAGGTAGCCGAGCGATTGTCCTGTGCTGCGCAAGGATGCGAGTCGTTCGAGGTGGCGCAGCTGACGTGCTGGCACGTGTGCACGCTGGCGGAGATCGTGGAGGGCGAGGAGCGCGGCCGAACATTGCAAAGAGCTGAGGAACTTGCCGAGCAAGCATCGAAGTTAGCACCACTGGCGGACCGCGAGACGCGAGCTTGGTTCGCGCTAGGCCGGTTGGATATCGCGGAGCTCAGAGACGATCGTGCGGCCATGGAGCGTTGGGCTAACGAGGTGCGCTCTCCGTTTCATCGCAAAGTGCTAGAGAATCTGCACAAGAACCCGCATGGGCTGCGCATTCGAATGCCGTTTCACCGCGCCATCCAAAAACATGATGAGTGTTTGCCGACCAGTGTCGCATCAGCCCTTGCGGCGATGGGCACGCCGGTGGATGCCGAGGCCATGGCGGCGGAAATCACATTTGGAGGAACAGCGGAATGGGCCGCGGCAGAATGGCTCGAAAAGAAAGGACTAACTGTCAGGTCTTTTCCCGTAGGACCGGAAATTGCCAGCCGCCTGATCAAGAACGGCATCGCGTTTGTGGTAACGCTGGAATCGGATGCCAGTGCACACGCTGTGGCAGTGGTCGGATTGGACGAAGCAGCGGGCACGCTGATCATTCACGATCCCACCGCGCTGCGTACAACTCAGTATTTGCTGGAAAGCATTGGAAAGAATGAGACGCCGCTAGGCCCGCGAGGCATGGCCACGGTGCCGAGCAACAAGGTGGCGCTGCTGGAAGAGTTGTTGCCAAGGGAGGATGCAGAAGCGGTAGCGGCTCGAACTGCTCACCATCGAGCAATCGTGTTAGGCGGACCCGCGGCTGGACGGAAAGTGGTTGAGAAGCTGGCAGAACGACAGCCGGCACACCCCAGCACCAGACTGTTGAAGGCCATGCAAGCGGTTGAAGATGGAAGAGTGGGCACGGCACTGGTTGAATTTCAGGACTTGATGAATCAGTTTCCGGGATCGGCATTCGTCCGTGCCAGGCTCTTAGGTTGTTGCCGCTTACTGGGAGACGCGGCACTGATGCGCCGGACGCTTGCCAGCGTTGTGGAAAGGGGAATACTGCCGGGGATTCAGTCGCAGCAGACCTGGTTATACCCGCCGGGTGCGTACGTAAGCGAGTACGCCGATATGTTGCGTGCTTCCGCCGAAACGCGAGAGCAGGCGCGCACGCTGCTGCATGGCGTGATTGCAAGAGAAAGCTCGTGTGCGCAGGCGTGGCATGTGCTTGGCGATCTGTTGTGGGAGGAGCGTGATCTGCAGGGAGCCGTTCTGGGATATCGAATCGCAGCAGGTCTCGCTGGAAGCAGTGAGCATTATGCGCGGGCGTATTGCGATGCACTTGGAAATGTAGGACGGCAGGAAGAAGGGCTGGAGTGGCTGGAGAAACGTGTCGCGACTTTCGGCGGATCCTCGCTCGCGTTTGCAACCTGGATCACGTGGATTAACGCACTGGAGGATTGGGGGCACCCGGAGCGAGCTCTCGCCGCGTGTCATGAATCACTGAAGAGTTATGAGGGCTCCCCGGATTTGCTTGGCTTCGTGGTTCCATTTTTGGCGCGGATGGGCAACTGGGAAGAAGCGGATGCGCTGCTGAGCCGATTGAAAGGCACGGGCAACTCCGCGCTCTATCACCAAGCGGCGGTTGATTTCCATGGTCGAAAAGGCGAGCTGAGTAGAGCCCTGAACCATGCGGAGACGTGGGTGCAGGAATCGCCTCTTTCCATGGAAGCGAGGCGGGAACTGCTGCGCTTGGTGGTCAAGAGAGATGGAACGGAAGCTGCCCTGGAGCTGGCAGGGCGATGGTTTGCAGAACACCCCGGCCACGATGATCTGGAGCAACTGTACAGCCAGTATCTGGAGCAGGCGTCGGCGCCACTATGGAAGAGGTATGCCGTGTTGCTGCGGCGCGTGCAGAGAAATCCGGAAGATGGATGGGCTTGGCGGCAGATTGTCTTCAATTGCATCGCTGACTACGAGTCGAAAGATGAGCAGGGCCGGGAAAAATTGAAACGGCGGCTTCCTGGTCTGATCGGGGAGTGCGAACGAACGGCGCCGGAGGACGCGGCAACCAAGCGCGTGCGGGCCCAATGGTGCGAGGTGCGAGGGAAGTGGGACGAGGCGATCGATCACTGGATGAGCTCCATAAAACTTGAACCGCACAGCATGTATAGCTATCGGCACGTCTGGGAGTGCTTAGCAAGATCCAGCGCGGAACAGAGAAGAGACCTCTGGCAAGAGCTCGCGACCATGCTAATGAGCTACGCGGGACGGTTGGATGCCGTGCGCGAAACAATCATGCTGGTGGCGCGCCGATTCGGGGTTGTGGAAGCAGAGGGGGCCGTTTCCGCATGGAAAGAGTTAAGACCAGACGACCCTGAAGTAACTGAGGCGTACGCGGATCTTTTGCTCGAACAAGGGCATGGACGAACGGACGCGCAGCGCGCTCTGGAGTTGTTGCAGCCGGCGGTGGAGAAGTTTCCTTATCACCTCGGTCTGAGGTTTTCGCTGGCCGGTGCCCAGAGGAAGTTGGGGAAATTCAAGGAAGCGGAAGAAGTTTTGGCGGAGATCATCCGGCGGCACCCGGAGAATTCTCCAGCGCAAATCCAATTGGCGCGCGTGCACGAGCGTCACGGCAGGATTGATGAGGCGCTAAAGACCCTGGCAAGTGCGGCAAGCGGCGATCCACAAAACGTGGACATCCCCGATGTGCAAGCGCGAATTTTGATCGCGGCTGGCCGGCACAAAGAGGCCCGAGCGATGGTGGACGAAGCCACGGTGAAATTCCCGAGAAGCGTTCCCTGGCGTGAGCGGGCCATCCGACTCTATGCGGATTGCGCCGATAACGCTGCCGCAGTAGGAGTTGCACGGGAAGGCATCGTCGTGTATCCGCGCGGTGCTTACCTGTGGTTCCTGTTAGGAAGAACACTGAGTGAGATGGGGCACTTCGCGGGGCAAGGGGAGGTGGAGTCCTGTCTGCGGCGAAGCTTGGAGCTGAATGAAGGACTATTTGTGGCGGCTGACTGGTTGGCCATGCTCCTCGTGGAGCAGCGTCGATATGACGAAGCCGAGGAGGTGATGCGGAGAATATGGGAACGACTTAGCGATCCTTCTCCAGCGATGGGCCGTCTGGCATGGATCCACCGGGCGAAGGGAGAAAAAAAAGAGGCGCGCGGAGAGATGGTGGCGCTGCTGGGTGAAATGCCTTGGTATAGCTGGGGATGGGGCGTGCTGATCGAGTGGTTCACGGAAGACGAGTCTTGGGAACGGGCGCGAAGCGTGCTGGGTGCGGTTCGCCCAGAACTAAGAACCAACACGCAGTTTCGGCGCCAACGTCTCGTGGTGCTGGAGAAGGCCGGTCTTCCGGCGGCAGAACTGGATTTGGAATGGAGCAGTCTGTTGCAGGACTTCCCGGAGGAGGTGGCGCTGCATCTGCATCGTTACGACTCGTTGCGAAACGCCAAACGTCTGGCGGAGGCGGCCTGCGTATTAGAGCTTATCCGACCCATTGACCCGGAGAGCCCCTATGTTCTGGCGCGATTTGCGGAGGTGTTGGCAAACGACGCAACTAGAAAAGAGCAGGCCGTGGAGGCCGTCCTGCAAGTTATGTTTCAAGAAGGTGAAGTGTCAAGGTGGCCCGCTGACTACGCCTGGAAAGCAGTTGAGAGCGCAAAGTTAGAAGAGGCGGCGTACCAGAAGGCATGTGAGCGCCTGGGACAGGGGACACGGCCCACATTGGGCGCGCTTTCAATTCTGGCATCGTATGCCGTGGCGCGGGGGAAAGCGGAAAAGCGCGTGCTGCAACCCTACTGGCGCACCTGGCTTCCGGATCGCGGAGCACGGGAGCTGGTCAAACTGCAAAAAATGGTGGACGCAGCAGCTTGGCCCAAGGAACGATACCGTGCATCTCTGATGAAAGAATTAAGCGATGCGGGGTACGCACGGCTGGTTGCGAGGTATTGGAAGAACAACAAAGCGCAGGTGGAGGCTGACGTGGACGCGTGGGCGGAAACGGCACGCGCGCTGGTCGTGCTGAAGCGCAAAGGGGAGGCACGAACCCTGCTGGCGCGTTGGCGAGAGCGAAGTGGAGTAGCGATGTGGGCAGTTGCGAACTATGTGAACTGTTTGACGGGGCTGCGGGCAAAACAATTGGGAGAAGTGCATTCCGCCTGCCACGACGCACTGACGGGACTTCCTCACGATCACTGCGCAAAATATCTGGTGCATCGGCAAGCGGAGGCGTGCGCGCTGCTGGGAGACGAGAAGGGACTTTTGGAAACGTGGAACGAATATCGAAACTATTTTAATGGCCAGCTGGAAAAGGCGGAGTGGTTCGAGCCCCGGCGGAGGTATCTGCTGGCAGACCTGGTGATTCTGGCGCGGTCGATGGAAGAGAACAACCGCAAGATGTACAAGAAGATGCTGAGGAGCTTGTGGTGGAAACGGGCTGCCGAGAAGTTACGCTTCACCAATACCACGAAGACCAGCGGAAAGAAGATGAGCATGCGCTGGTGGTGGATTATCTGGGTGTTGTTTCTGCTGTGGAGGTTGATCTTTCAGCATCCTTAACTGCTCAAGCAGGGGTATCGCTCACCCGCCATTTCTTAAAATCTGCTTCTCCTCGGGAGAAAACTGACGGTAGCGACCGGTCTCGATTTCGCGCTCGCGCGCAAACGGCGGCATCTCGCGCAATCTTTGCATCGCTTTCTGCATTTCCGGCCGAAGCGGCGCATGCGATTGGGGGTTGGCTCGCTCGGTGGTAGCCCTCTCCGTCATGGAATGTCCGACGCCATAACGGCTCGACGTCACGGTTATCCCGTCAACGGAGCGAACCGGCGAACGCGGTGCAATGGCCGCGACGTTGCTGTTTGCGTAGGTCGTGTTGGCCGCGCCTCCCGGTACCGGGGGTCTCCCGGGTCTTGCAGGTCCGTTCTGGTTGGCCTGGGGCCGTCGGCTGGGATCTGCCGGGGGAGGATCGTTGTTCTCATTGTCAGGATCCCGATAGTCCGCCGGATAGTCTGAAGGACCATAGTATGGGTAAGAATCATAAAGGTAAGGAGCGTAATACCAGGGGCTGTAGCCGTAGCCATACGGATATCCCCATCCCCAACCCCAATACGGCCACCCGAAGGCAAATCCCCAGCCGTAGCCGTGCCCCCCATGTCTACCGCCCCAACCGTAGCCCCGCTGGCCCCAGCCGTGGCCCCGGCCACCCCACGCAAACCCTCCGTGACCGCCGTAGTAGCCGCCGCCATG
>Ga0209376_1003914_pt1 | contig 13195 bp, 14 predicted proteins | sample GraSoiAngelo_134_FD_185891 | JGI IMG/M metagenome (GOLD analysis project Ga0209376, IMG submission 185891) | Grasslands soil microbial communities from the Angelo Coastal Reserve, California, USA - 14_0929_05_30cm (SPAdes) (version 2) | ecosystem: Environmental > Terrestrial > Soil > Grasslands ... | reverse complement strand
CACTTCTCAATCTCGCTCAGGAATGCATCGTCAACTTCCGCAGTTCCGCGCTTCGCCTTCGTCGATTCGGCGAACTTGTCGAACGAACCTTTAAGGATCGCTTCGCGCGCAAAAATTTTCGCGATGTCATCCCAGCGCGAAACGTACTCGCGAAAATTCAGATAGAGCACACGCGCGACAGAGGCTTTGTCCTCCAAACGGGGTTCGACGCGGCAGTCATAAACCGCGAACTCTTCGAAATCGGTCAGGATGCTGAGCGGGAGCTTGGCCGACCAAGCGTAACGACGTAGTTGGTAAGCTGGGTGCGCGTCGGTCTTGATATCGACGGAAGGTTTCTTTGCTTCGAGGAAAAATTTCCGCGTCCCGCCGATACGGAAGCAATAGTCCGGCGCTTTGGTTGCGCCGCCGATCTTAAGCGCTTTAAACATCGGATCGACAAACTCTTTGCGAAGCTGCGCCTCGTTGTACTGGCCTGATTTATAGGCGTCGCCTTGTTGTTCAAAGCGCTCGACAAGGTCAGCAATCACAGGGGGAGCTGGCATGGGCTGACCGAGAATTAGATGCTAGCTCTGTGAAGATCAAGCTGGCTGGGAAAAAGAAATGAGGGAGGACGGATTACCTCGGCGGTCAAAGTTCGCGCGGGCTCGTCGCTCAATAACCCAGGGCCTTTTTTCGCTCCGCGGCGCTGGGCAAAGGATCCTTGCGGACTGTGATTGCCGGCGCGCCCGAGTCCTTCAGCTGCCTGGATTGAACCCCGTTGAACTCGACATCTTTCGCGAATTCGGGCGGAAGGTCCTGCTCCTCGTAAATGGCGTGCACAGGGCATACGTCCACGCAGGCCATGCAATCAATGCAATCCTCCGGGTGAATGACTACCTGGTTCTCCATTTCGTAGAAGCAGGCGACGGGACACACCTCCACACAGTCGGTGAACTTGCATCCGGTGCATTTATCGGTCACGACGTGAGGCATAGAATTGCGTAGTTGAAGGTTGATTACAGACTGCCGTTAACAACTCAAGTATTTCAGTGATACCCGCGCGGTCAATACCCGTTTCAATATCGTGCTAGGCCACACTTGGGCGATCTTCACGGCCAGTCCGGAACAAAATCGCCACAAAAAACGTGACGATTGTTCCGAAACAAATCCACCACGGAAATGCCATCACCGGAAGCCAGGTCGGCTGCGGAAAAGCGGTTGTTCCGAAAATCCCCGCGATGTTGTTAGGCAATCCGCTCAGGATGGCGACGACGGTAAAGCCCACGATCATGGCAATGATGTTGCCGCGATCGTTCCCGCGCGTCCGGGTTAGCATTCCCGCGAAAAACACACCGAGAAGTGAGCCGTAGGTGTAGCCGAAAATCCCGAGCACGATCGGGATGATTCGGACATTGGGATGCACGATGACAAGATAGGCCGTCGTCGATGCAACGATGATCATCAGGACAGAAAACCACACAGTGGCCCAACGCACGGCGCTCAAGCTTTGTGCGTCCGTGGCTTCGGGGTTGAGGTAAGGCCCGTACCAATCGCGCGTGAAACTCGTCGCGAGCGCGTTCAACGCGGTGCTGAGCGATCCCATGGCGGTGGCGAAGATCCCGGCGAGGAGCAATCCGCGAAGTCCAACTGGCATTTGATAGAGAATGAAGTGGCAGAATGTTTCGTTCGGAGTCTTGGACAGCGTCGGATCGGGGTGGGCTTGATAGTAAACCCAGAGCAGTAGTCCGATGCTGAGAAACGTAAGCGCGATCGGGATGTCGGCGAGCGCGGAGCAAATAAGAGAGCGACGGCTCCGGCGTATGTCGGGCGCAGTCAACATTCGCTGCACCATGTCCTGATCCGTGCCGTGTGTTCCCATCGTGATGAACGCTGCCCCAATCAACCCGGCAAAGATTGTGTACTCCGTCTCGAACATGCTCTTCACCTGGTCCCAGCCATGTTTGGCCGGATCGAGACCGGTTGTGATGAGATCCGAGACTTGAAATGCGCCGTGGCGTTGCACGATCTCGTGCCAGCCGCCTGGAATTGCGAAGTAAAGCAAAGCAAGCGCAATTAACGCGCTCCCAATCATGATCGAGGCTTGAATCAAATCGGTCCAGATGACGGCCTTGATACCACCGAACGTGGTGTAAATCGCCGTGAGAATGACGATGGCAATCGTGGCACCGAGATAAATCCACAGAGTTTGAGTTTGGTTAGGTCGAGTGCCGCTGATCATTTCGTAGGCAAGAGCGAGTGCGATGGCTGCCACATATAACCGCGCTCCGGAAGCGAGCAGACGGGTGATCATGAAAACAGCGGAAGCCGCATTCTTACTCGCAATCCCAAAGCGCGCGGTCAGGTACTCGTAGATCGAGAAAACTTTGTAGTCGTAATACGGTTTGATGAAAATATAGCTCACGAGAACGCGTCCGATGATCGTGCCGAAGGCGAGTTGCAGGTAGGTGTAATCGCGGTGACTGAAGCCTTCCCCGGGCGTTCCGAAAAATGTGCCGGCACTTGTTTCAGCCGCCACCAATGAAGCGAGCACCGCCCACCATGGAATGCGACGCCCGCCGAGCGCGAAGTCCTTGAGATTTTCCTCCTTGCGGCCCATGTAGAGGCCGATGGAGATGATAAGGACGAAATAGAGAAGCAAAACCGTGCTATCGACCGCAAGTCGGCTGTCCATGTCGATGCTATTTATCGATGACGAATGCCGAATGTCGAATGCGGGAAAATGACGAAATCCGAATGGCGAATGACGAAACAAATCCGAATAACAAAACCCGAAACTGCCTTGGAGACCGAGGCAAACCATTCCTTCATTCGTGCTTCGTCATTCTTTCGTCATTAGACATTTGTCATTCGTCATTACATTCACGAGCGTGATCGAAATTCCCGCCCCGAGCTTCGATCTGGCGATGAGCCTCGACTCCGGCCAGGTCTTTCATTGGCAAAAGACCGGCAAAGGATTTGCAGGGACGATCGGCGATTTCGCCGTTTACATCGAGCAGAATGGAAATGTTCTAAAAGTTCGTGATGGTGGGGCGCCAGCCAGGTCGCCGCGGCGACCGCTTCCCGAAATCGTCGCGCGATACTTCGCGCTTGATCATCCACTTGCAGAAATCTGTGCGTCGTTCCCGGGGGATGCGGTCATGAACACATCGCGAAAATTTTGTCGTGGCTTGCGAATCATTCGTCAGCCGAAATGGGAATGTCTGGCCACGTTCATCTGTTCGTCGATGAAACAGGTGGCGCACATTCGTCAGATTTCGCTAGCGCTTCGGCGCCGCTTTGGCGATCAACGACGGGTCGGTGACCAGGTGGTTTACACGTTTCCGCGGGCGCAGCGAATTGCCCGAGCTTCAGAGGATGATTTGCGCAAATGCGCACTAGGCTATCGCGCCAGGAACCTCCTAATGACTGCGCGACTCGTCAGCTCAGGCAAGGCGAACCTGGAAGCATGGTCGGCTCTCCCCGATGCCGATCTCAGAGAAAAACTGTGCGCGTTGCCCGGCGTGGGCGCGAAGATTGCTAACTGTGTAATGCTCTTTGCTTACGAACGCCTGCGCGCTTTTCCAATCGACGTCTGGATCGAGAGGACTTTGAAACAACAATATTTTCCGCGGAAGAAAAAGGTCACGACTCTGCAGCTCCGCGAATTTTCCGAAACCTATTTTGGCGAACACGGCGGCTACGCGCAGCAATACTTGTTTCATCATGCGCGGACAGCTTTACGGAAGTCGGCAGCAGCGAGAGATTCCTCGCCTGCGCATCGCTCCGCTCGGAATGACAAGGGAAGAGATACCCGAGTGGCTTCACGGAAGTCCAGGAACAGTAAGAGATTCCTCGACTCCGAAAGCGCCTGCTCGCCCGGTCACTGCGGGCCTTTCGAAGTTCGGGGCCCCCGGAATGAGAAGAGGAGAGATGCGCGAATGGCCTCATGGAGTCAGGAGCAGCCAGAGACTCTTGAACGAAAAAGCTTTCCGGGTTCGGAATGACAACGGAAGGCCCTGGCTTCGGGGAAGCGGGAATTGAGAGCCTGCCCCTTAGCGCAGTCGAATGGGTCAATCGCGCCTGTCCATTGCGCAATCAGAAGACGAGGGGTCATTCATCGAACCCACCGAAGGCCCGGCGCAATTTGTCAGCGCTTGTCGGGTGAGATAATGTCCAGGTTCTAAGCTGAGGAAACTCTGAGCCCGAATCTCTGCTACATTTGTTAATAGACCGCTTTCATGACGACGGCTAATATCATGTTCGCTCAACCGGGCGGCGGAATGCTCGATCACGAACACGATGCGCGAAAGGTATTGTGGGCGCTGCTTGCGGCAATTTTCATTCACTTAGTGGTCGCTTACCTGCTTGCTGTGTGGGGCGGAGTTTTCTCCCCGGCAGCTCCAATCGAGGAGCAGCCGGTTCAACTGACCTTTGTTGATCTTCCGCAGGCGCCGTTGGTTCCCAAGAACTCCGCCTTTATGGAGACAGACGAATCGAAAGCAGCTGCGCAGCCACCGAAGGAGAAAACATTTGAATCGAACGCCAATTCCATCGCGGCGAGCGAGCTTCCCGCCACTGGCGAAGCGCCATTGCCGTCGCAAACGGGCAAGGATCGGCCGTTTGTGGATCTAGAAACACATCCGCACTCGCTTCAAATGGACGGGGCGCAACCGCAGCCAAGTGTGATGCCGCAAGAAAATCCGACGCCGTCGGCAGCCCCGCAACCGGCTCCGCTCACCGCAGCTGAGCAATTTGCATTGTTAACTGCAAGGCCCACTCCGGCGGAGGAGCCTTCCACTGCACCGGCATCGATGCGATCCGCATATCGCGCTTTGAAAGATCGAACGCGCGTCTCGGGAAGGATCACAAATCGCGGGATTAGTTCGGTCAACGCGCTAGGGACACCTTTGGGACGCTACCAAAAGATAGTGACGGATTCAGTCGGATCGCGCTGGTATACTTATGTGGATCAGAAGCGTGACTTGATTAACATTGGCACCTTGCGGCTTCGATTTTACGTCGACCGGAACGGAGCGGTGAAGAATCTTAAGGTCACCGAGAACAGCTCGAACGAGGCTTTCGCCAACGTTTGCTTGCAATCGGTCCTGGAAGCCCAACTTCCGCCGATTCCTGAGGAAATCGCGAACACTCTGCCGCCAGAGGGCCTGGAGTTCGAGGCATTCAGTTTCACTATTTATCCAAATTTATGATTGCCGCCTGGATAATTGCCGAAACGCCGGGAGTCGTAGATAAGGTCGTCGGGTTTTTCACGAGGGGCGGGCTGTTCATGTGGCCGCTGCTCGCATGCTCGATTGTGTCCGTGACGACGATGATTTTGCGCGGCGTCGCCTTGCGAGAGAAAAACGTGATGCCACGGATGATCGAGAACGAGATCGAACGCCTCGTTCCCGGAGGGAGCGTGGAGCGGCTGGCGCGGATTGTGCATGTTGATCCGTCGTCGCTGGCGCGGATCACGCGTGTCGCGCTGCAATATTTGCGCGGGCCGCGTTCGGAAAACGTGGAAGTGGTTCAAACGCGTGCGCGTCACGAGATGGTGCGCCTTGAAAAAGGTCTCATCGTTCTCGAAGTCATCGTAGGCATTGCACCGCTGCTCGGTTTGATCGGCGCGGTTTCGGGACTGGTGCATGTTTTTTCCCATCTAGGATTGAGCTCGGGCGCATCGGATACCCGTCAGATCGCGCTCGGCATCGCCGAAGCGCTGAATGCAACCGTTTTCGGGCTTTCGATCGCCGTGCCGACGCTGATCGGGTTCAGCTATTTTTCGAGAAAAGTAGAAGTGATGTCGGTGGAGATGGAAACGTTAGTCGTCGAGTTAATCAACAAATGCTATTACGGGCGATCCTCGCGCGAATTCGAGCCAGCAAAAGCGCCGTCCGCCGCGCACATACCGATTCCGACGCCGGTCGCGTAAAACGCGCAGCGGATTTCAGACCATGAACTTCGCGGTGCGAAAACGGCGAGCGCCCCTCATTATCATCGTTTCGCTCGTCGATATTCTGATCATCCTGCTGATCTTTTTTGTCGTCTCAACGACGTTTAAGAAAGATCAGCCAGAGGTGCAAATTAATCTGCCGGAATCCAAGACTGCGAAGAAGCTGCCCGCTGAATTGGAACACGCGATCGTAAGTATCGATCAAGATGATGAAATCAAACTGGATGGACGAGCCATGGGCGCGGACCAACTGGAGGGCGCGGTCCGCGACTTGCCCGAGGCCCGCAAGTCCACGCTCGCACTGCAGGCGGATAAAAAAGCCTCCTTCGGCACGATCATCAAAGTCATGGATGCGTTGAAGCTGGCGGGCGTGAGAAATTTGCCGGCGTTTACTCGCGAAGAGAAATGATATTGCCGATCCTCCAGTACGGCGACCCGATCCTACGGGCGAAAGGCAAACGGATCGAGAAGATCAACGATCACATTCGGGATCTGATCGCCAACATGATCGAGACCATGCATGCTGCCTATGGCGTCGGCCTGGCGGCACAGCAAATCGGTGAAGCTTTGCAGCTCACCGTGCTCGACGTTTCGCAAGTCGAAGATCGGCCAAGCACGCTGAAGCTGAACGGGAAAGATGCCGATCCGGCGACGTCGATGCCGCTCGTCTTGATTAATCCGGAGATCGAAATGGGCGGCGCAACCGAAGCTGGAACGGAAGGTTGTTTGAGCTTCCCGGAAATTACCGGCGAAATCGAGCGAGCAAAATCAATACTCGCGCGCGCACAAACTTTGGAAGCCGGCAGAATCGAAATCGAAGCGAGCGGCTTGCTCGCGCGCGCGATTCAACACGAAGTCGATCATCTTAACGGAATTCTCTTTATTGATCGCATGAATTCGGCTGCGAAGGCAGCTTTATTGAGCCGGTTAAAACGAATGCAGAAGCAAACGAGACGCGGCCAGCGCGTTCGTGCGGAAGACCGACGGTCGCTCGCCATCGAGACGACGTTGTAGCCGTCGACCTGCCCTGCCACGCCATAGCCTTTGCGAAGGCGGGTGGGCGACGCCGTGGGGTGGAATGGTTTCTCAGCGCTGCGCCTACCGGCGCAAACGCGCGGTAGTCGTAGTCAGGGGCACTGTGTCGCCCTGCTGGTGAGAGCACTTCGACACCGCGAGGCGGCTACGGTGAAATGCGCGGGGTGATGCTCATAGCCATGGCGTGGCGGCTAGAGCGCTTTGTAATCAACCGAAATCGTGCGGTAAAGGAGCGCGTCGTGTTGGGCCGAGAAGTAAAAAAGCTCAAGCATCGTCGCGCCGACCATCCATTGATAGCCAACTAGCGTCTGGATGACGTCCGTATCGGTATCGCGAGAACGCGAGACTAGTTTTCCTGTTCCGTACTTCTCGTCGAAGTATTTACGAATCTCTCCCATCCGCTGGTTGTAACGTTCGATCGACCAGTCGGGATATTCATATTGTAGCTCCACTGCAACCAGCACCCTCTGCTTAAAACTAAAGAGGGTGCGCCTCAATCCGGGGTGAACGAGCCCTTCCACTGTCCAGATCTCCCGGTTGTCTTTTTTTTCACGCGACACAATTTTGGCTTTCGCGCCGTGCAACACCGCTTCCACGCGCGCCATAGAGTCGTTCCAACGAAAGCCGAACGGCGGCAAGAGCTCGTCGACCGCATATGCATACGACACAGTGAGAAAGAAGGCGATCAAGCTGGTCGGAAGAATTTGCCGGATTGCCCGGCACCGGTTGAAATTGACGATGCCGTTCGCTGTCCAGTTCGTCATTTTCGTTTGCGTTGCCTGCATTTGCGATTCGCAGAGCATGCCTACAGCACTCTGGCGGCGGCAAAATTGCGCCCACGAGCCAATTCGGTCAACTCGAGAATGGGCGCTCAGGAATGCGAGCAAATAGATCGGCAAGCTGAGCGGTGAATGAGCCGGCAAAAATAGCGGGAGCCGACTGCACGTAAAGAGGACAAATCTTGCTGTCCCTAGGGACAGGCGCGTTTCTCTTTTTCAGTCAAGAAATTTTTTTGGTTCAACGAAAAATAAATTTCAGTTTTTTCTTGTCGATTTTAGCCGCGATTTCTAATCTCAAGCCCGCTGGCAGGGCAGAAAGGGAGCCGATGTGAATAAGTTGTGAACATTTCCGAGAAACTTTTAGCAGCGAGAATGAACGACACCCCGCCCCCCAAAAACAAACGAGCTCATGCGCGTGGCTATCTCGCCGCAACTCGTTCGCCATTAAACTGTGCGAAGTTCAATTTCCCCTCGTATTTACGCATTTTGGGCTTTTTCCCCCAGCATTCCCTTGGGAAATTGTGCCGGGGATCAGTCCAATATCTCCTCGGGTTCGCAGGGCGTTTTTTCCCGTTATCAGCCTCTGTGGCGATTGTGTAACACTGTTAACAAGTTGCTATGGACAAGAAATGTGCGCAGCTGTGGCAGCGATTATCCGCTGCGCTCAAGCCACAGGTCAGCCCGGATAGTTTCAAACGTTGGTTTTCTGCCACCGAGTTAGTCGAAGCCAGTGATAAATCGCTCACTCTTCGTGTCCCAAATAACATCTATCAGTTCTGGATCGAGAGTAACTATATGACGGCATTGCAGGCCGCCATCGTCACCGCATTTGGCGCCCCACGCGCCGTGAGGTTTTCCTCTCCCTCTGGAACCTCGGGGCAAGTACCTCTGGAGGATGCCGTCATCTTAAAAGAGATTTTGCCAGAGTCACAAGGCGACACGAAAACAGGCGCAAGCGTGCTCGGGCTCAACCCACGAAACACTTTCGAATCTTTTGTGGTTGGCCCGAACAACGAAATCGCGCATGCCGCCAGTCTCGCGGTCGCGCAGTCGCCGGCGCGCACTTACAACCCGCTCTTTGTTTACGGGGGCGTCGGTCTCGGGAAGACGCATCTGATGCAGGCCATCGGCCAGTACGTCTGGGCGAAGAAAAAAAACATGAAGGTGATGTATCTCTCCAGCGAACTTTTCATCAACGAGTTCATCGACGCGATCCAGCACAGCAATCTGGTCAAGTTTCGGAAGCGATATCGTCAGGCCGACCTTCTTTTGATCGATGACATCCAATTTCTCGGAGGCAAGGAGCGCTCGCAGGAAGAATTTTTCCATACGTTCAATACACTTTTTGATGGACATAAACAGATCGTGCTCTCCAGCGACCGGCCTGCTTCCGAGATCGCCAACCTGGAGCACCGCCTGGTTTCCCGCTTTGAGTGGGGACTTACCGCCGAGCTTCAGCCACCGGACATCGAGACGCGCCTGGCGATCTTGCGGAAAAAAGCGCGCACGATGCAGATCAAATTACACGATGATATTTTTCAATTTCTCGCCAGTCGCATTCGCACAAATGTGCGTCGTCTGGAGGGTGCGCTCATGCGCGTGGCATCGTTTGCTTCACTTAGCGGAAAGGAGCTCACGCAGGAAGTCGTCGAGCATCTGCTGAAGGATATTTTGCAGGAAGAAGGGCGGCATTCCATTACGATCGAGCAAATTCAGCGGCGCGTGGCCGAACACTTTGATGTGCGCGTGGCGGATATGACCAGCAAACGGCGTCCCGCGAGCATTGCCTTTCCACGACAGGTTGCGATGTATCTGGCGCGGGAGCTTACCAAGGCGTCTCTTAACGAAATTGGAGACGCATTTGGCGGACGCGATCACGGCACCGTCCTGCATGCTTGCAAACTGGTAAAGAAGCGCATGACCGAGCAGGACAACCTTCGTCAGACAATCTCCTTTATCGACAGTTCGCTACAGCGTTGATGCTCGCGCGGAACATAGACTTCTCCGCCGCAGGACAGATTCGATGCGGCCAACAGTCTGTGCCGCAACAGCCCCGAAAGCTTTCGAGGCTGTTGCGGCACGAGATTGCGGTTGCCGAATAAAATCGAAAGCCTTACATCTTAAGCGCTCCTTTGCATCATGAAATTCAGTGTTACGAAAGAAAACCTGCTTGAGGGCCTGCAACAGGTCCAAAACGTAGTCAGCACACGAACGACTCTGCCTATTCTTTCCAACGTCCTGTTGCAGGCCAACGGCAGCGAAGTTCACCTAACCACAACCGATCTTGATGTCGGAGTGCGCGGCAGTTGCGAAGCGCAAGTGGAAAAGGCGGGCGCGACCACGCTCCCGGCACGTCGTCTTTTCAATATCGTTCGAGAACTGCCCTCCAGCGAAATTCAGATCGATGTCGATGGAAAGAACGCCGCGTCGATCCGGAGCGGACAAAGCTTTTTCAAAATTCTGGGATTGCCTGAGGAAGAGTTTCCGCCGCTGCCGAAATTTGAGGATGCGAAAGTCGTCACGATTCGACAAAAAGATTTGCGAGACGGGTTACGCAAAACTTCGTATGCCATATCGACGGACGAGACCCGTTACGTACTTAACGGAGTCCTTTTCAGTTTCAAGGATAACAAGCTCACGCTGGTGGCAACGGATGGCCGGCGACTTGCCATGGCCGAAATCGAACTGGAATTCCCGCGCAGCCATGAAACCGACATTATTATTCCCACGAAAGCTGTCACTGAATTGCAACGCCTGCTTACCGATGACGGCGAGGTGAAAGTGAGCATGGGCAGCGGCCAGATCGCATTCGATCTGAACAAGACGCTGCTTGTCTCGAAATTGATCGAAGGCAATTATCCAAACTATCGCCAGGTCATTCCGGCTGAAGCAAAGGAGCGAATAAAACTCGAGCGCGAAACATTCTTAAATTCATTGCGCCGCGTTTCGCTGCTGGCGAGCGACAAATCAAATTCGATCAAGCTGAAATTCAGCAAGAACAACATCGACATCACAGCCAACACGCCGGAAGTCGGCGAAGCAAAGGAATCGCTGCCCGTCCAGTACAAAGGACGCGATTTTTCCATCGCGTTTAATCCGGAATTTCTCATGGCTCCGCTGCGCGCCCTGGCCGAGGACGAAGTCTTTCTCGATCTCATCGACGAGATGAGCCCGGGCGTTTTGAAGATTCAGACGCCGTTTCTCTATGTCCTGATGCCGATGCGCATCAGCTCTTAACGGTTAAGCGGCCGCTGTCGTCGCCTCGCTCTGTCGAGGCGTTTTATTGCATCGATTCACGGCGGCAGAGAGCGCCGTGGCTACAGCCGCCTCGACCTCGACGATTCCCAGGTCGGTAAGCCTCCCGCTCGCTGCACGGAGGACTTTTACATTTTTATTCATCGGCGCCCAGACAGCCGGATCGGTCGGACCGAAGAGCAAGACGCATTTTGCGCCCGCAGCCGCGGCAAGGTGCGAGATTCCGCTATCGTGTCCGACGAACATCGCATGTCCGAACAGCGCCGCCAACTGCGGTAACGGCAGATTTCTCGCAACCTGGACGTGATCGTTTCTCCAAACGGTTTGCAGTTGCCTCACCCGATCTTCGTCGGCTTCGCCAGATGCCAAGATGAACGATCCGTGAAAATCATCCGAGCCAAGCAAATGATTCCCGAGATCGATCCAATTCTCCAACGGCCAATTTTTCCTTTCACTTCCGCTGGCGGGATGAAAGACAACGATCGGCTTGGGGGACTGACCCAGAAATTTCTCGACCGCAATTACGTCGGCTTGTGACGGAAAGATTCTCGCAGCGAGATTATCAACTCGAAGCCCCAATTCCTCGAGAGGTCGCGCAAGCTGGCGCGCGGCATGGTCATGATGGCCGACCTTCGCCGGTCCGTGGATTAGATTTTCTACGCCGCATCGGCGCAGGTTGTTCTCAAAGATTCCATCCGGGTCGTAAAGATAGCTAATGATCAAGTCAAAACTCGCGAAATAATCTGCGAGTTCTGCAGACAATTTTGAGTCTTTCGCAAAGAAGCTCGAAAGCGGTCCGTATTCGATCGACCGGACTGCTTGAGCGTAAAACCGATTTTCTGCCAGCACTGCAATATGTTTGTAACCGAGGATCTCAAGGTGAGCGTGGGGATATGCCTCACGCAATGCCTTCAGTGCTGGCAAAGTCAGAATAAAATCACCAATCGCACCGCCGCGGATCACCAGAATCCGGTTCATATCTTTCTGTAAAGGCCGCTGTCCTCAGCGGCAAACTTTGACCCGAGCCGCCGACACGGCGGCGACTACAGTTTAATATCGCGTCAACGCGAATGTGAGAATCACGCCGCCATAAATGAACGCGATTGCATGCAGGAAACGCCAGCGGAAAACGCTGCGCGTGCTCCAGTTGATTTGATCGCGAAGCACGTACGGGACGGCAACCCAAAACAGACCGGCAATGATCAATAGATAAGCGAACACGGTTACGAACAACCGGCTCGTTTCGTAACGCAAAAAGGCCGCATCGAGCAGCGGTTCGGCGGCCAGCAAGCAAAGAATTCCAAGCGCGCGAACTGCGAGAAATTCTTCGACGAAACGCAGGGCGAGCCCGTAACCGATCGGCAGGGCAATGAGGAGCGGCCGCCGGAAAGCTGAGAATTCGCCCATCTGGATCGTGGCGACCAGCCAAAATGTCCAGATAAAACAGATAGTCAGCAGAACGACTCCGGCGACATTAGAACGCGGAAAACGCTGCGCGACAACGATGAGATCCGGTTTTGCCAGCCCGGGCAAACTGATCAAAATTAGGAACGCACCGGCGATGATTCCCGCAGTTTGCAAAGACAGATGGTAAATCATGCGCGATCGTATTGGTGGCCGCGCGTCAGGTTGGCAGGACTGGTGTGCCATACAAGCTGAATCCATTGGCTTGTTGCACCCGTACATCGACAAGTTCCCCGCCAAGTTCCTCGTGCCCTTCGAAGACGACGATCTTGTTCGTGCGCGTGCGGCCCATTAAGCGCGCTGGGTTCGTTTTGCTTGGCCCTTCACAAAGGACTTCCACGTTATGGCCGACCAGCCGCTCTCCTGCGCGGCGCGCTGATTTGTTCACGATCCGGAGCAAATCCTGATTCCGCTGTTCCTTAATGCGCTCGTCGATTTGGTCGGGCATTGCCGCAGCGGGAGTGCCGCGCCGCGACGAGTAGCGAAAGACGAACGCATTGTCGAACTGGATTTCCTCCACGAGGTCCCGCGTTTGTTTGTAGTCGCTCGCCGTCTCACCCGGAAATCCGACGATAATATCAGTTGTGATCGCGATGCCATCCCGCGCCTGCCGGATGCACCGGACAAGATCGACATATCTCTCAGCGGTGTAAGCGCGGTGCATCGCTCTCAGGATCTTGTTCGAACCGGATTGCAACGGCAGATGAACGTGCTCGGCCAGTTTCGACAG
>Ga0209376_1003910_pt1 | contig 13198 bp, 13 predicted proteins | sample GraSoiAngelo_134_FD_185891 | JGI IMG/M metagenome (GOLD analysis project Ga0209376, IMG submission 185891) | Grasslands soil microbial communities from the Angelo Coastal Reserve, California, USA - 14_0929_05_30cm (SPAdes) (version 2) | ecosystem: Environmental > Terrestrial > Soil > Grasslands ... | reverse complement strand
AGCCCGGGATCGGCGCGCCCGGGCTCGCATTGGGCCAGATGAAGTCGCCCTCGGGCGGCACCACGCCGAGCGGCGCGATCTTCGACCGTCTTCACGACGCGACCACGCGCCCGGTGCCCCAGGTGGGCCCGCCCGTGGTCCGGCCGCCCGAGTCGACGTGGGTTCCGGATCGCTTCGTCCAGGTTCCGGGCACCGACAGTCCGGTCTACGTGCCCGGGCACTGGGAGCGGCGGCTCGGCGACCACGAGGTCTACACGCCGCCGCTGACCGGTCGCACGCGCGAGGGTGGCACCGTTGACTTCCCCGCCGGCACGCGCCCGCCGGTCAACGAACGGCAGCTGCCATGAGACAGCGCGTCTACGTCCTCACCGACCTCGTCGATAGCTTCGAGGCGTACTTCGCCGAGCACCGCGGCTGCGCCGCGCTCGCCGCCGCCATCGTCGAGGCGGAGCAGCGCGACGCGGCGTGGGCGGTGGCGTGGATGGTGTGCGGCGGCTGCGGCGTGCGCTGGGAGCGGCATCTGAAACTTCACGCTTGACGCGGGCGTCGCCGACGCTGTATCCGGGTTCGATGGAGGCACGGTTCTCGTGACCGCGGGCGCGCGGCGCCATCTCGGGCGTGACCCCGTGATGCGTCGCCTGATCCGCCGTCACGGCGTCTATCGTCTCGAAGCGCTCTCCTGGACACCGTACGAGGCGCTCACTCGCGCCATCGCCCACCAGCAGCTGAACGGCCGCGCCGCCGAGACGATCCTGACCCGCTTCGTGGGCCTCTTCGGTAACGGACGCTTTCCGTCGCCGGCCGCCGTCGCCGCCGCGAGTCCGGCCCGGCTGCGGCTGGCCGGGTTCTCGCGGGGCAAGGTGAAGGCGATCAAGGACATCGCGCGGCACGCGCTCAAGGGCACGGTACCCACGCGGCGCGCCGCGCTGCGCCTGAGTGACGAGGAGATCATCGCGCGGTTGACGCCGATCTACGGCGTCGGCCGCTGGACCGTCGAGATGCTGCTGATCTTCACCCTCGGGCGGCCCGACGTGCTGCCCGTCGACGATTTCGGCGTGCGTGAAGGCTATCGGGTCGCCTACGGGCGACGCCTCCGTCCGTCGCCGAAGATCCTGCGCGCCTACGGCGAGCGCTGGAAGCCCCACCGCTCGACGGCCGCCTGGTATTTGTGGCGCGCGGCGAACGACGCCCGAAAAAAATGAGGAGACCCGCTGTGCGCAAGCTCGCGAGGGTGATCGCGCTCGCCTCTCTCGCGGTCGCGGCGATGCTGAGGGGAACGGCCGGCGCGCAAGGCCAGCCGGAAGGGCAGCTGACGATCGCCTTCGATGCGTCCATCGCCCCCACGTTCCTGGATCCCGCCGAGACGCCCGGGATCGGCACGCCCTTCGCCTTCCTCTACGGATCCAGCGGCTGATGTACGACCGCGTCATGTACGGCGGCATTTTCGAGCCGGCGACGCTGCACGGGATCGGACCGCGCGTCGAGGAGCCGGGCGTCGGGCTGAGCTCGCAGCTCTACTTCACGTCGCCGTACGAGGACATGCGGCTGAAGAAGCCGTAGCGGACGAGGAGAGCGCCGTGCCCAGGTTCAACGAGTACTACCTCAATCTCCGGCAGAGCTATCTGTTCGCGGAGATTCGGCGACGGACGAAGGTGTTCGCGGACGCGCACCGGGACGTGCGGCTGATCGACCTCGGGGTCGGCGACGTCACCCAGCCGCTGCCGCCGGCGGTGATCCGCGCGCTGCACGAGGCCACCGACGACATGGCCCGCCGCGAGACGTTCAAGGGCTACGGCCCCTACGTCGGCTACGAGTTCCTGCGCTCCGAGATCGCCGCGCACGACTTCGGCGTGCGCGGCGTCAAGCTCGGCGTCGACGAGATCTTCGTCAGCGACGGGGGCAAGAGCGACAGCGCGAACCTCCAGGAGATATTCGCGCAGGACTGCGTGGTCGCGTTGATGGATCCGGTCTATCCGGTGTACGCCGACAGCAACGTGGTGGCCGGGCGCACCGGGGCGGCCGACGAGAGCGGCCGCTACGCCGGCGTCGTGTACCTGCCCTGCACCGCGGAGAACGAGTTCCAGCCCTCGCTGCCCGATCGCCACGTTGACCTGATCTACCTCTGCTTCCCGAACAACCCGACCGGCGCGGTGGTGACCCGCGAGGCGCTCAAGCGCTGGGTCGACTACGCCCGCGCCGAGGACGCCGTCATCCTGTACGACGCGGCGTACGAGGCCTATATCGTCGACGCCGCGGTCCCGCACTCGATCTACGAGATCGAGGGGGCGCGCGAGGTGGCGATCGAGTGCCGGAGCTTCTCCAAGAACGCGGGCTTCACCGGGATGCGGCTGGCCTACACCGTCGTCCCCAAGGAGATGCGTGGGCGCGGCGCCGACGGCAAGACGACGAGCCTCAACGCCCTGTGGACGCGCCGCGTGGCGATGAAGTCCAACGGGCCGCCCTACATCATCCAGAAGGCGGCCGCCGCCGTCTACACGCCCGACGGCCAGAAGCAGGTGCGCGCGCTGATCGACATCTACATGGAGAACGCCCGGATCATCGGCGCCGGGCTCGCCGCGGCCGGGCTCACCGTCTACGGCGGGCGCAACGCGCCCTACATCTGGGTGCGCACGCCGCGCGGGGTCTCGTCCTGGGATTTCTTCGACCGGATCCTCGCCGAGGCCCACGTGGTCGGGGCGCCCGGCTCCGGCTTCGGGCCGAGCGGCGAGGGCTACTTCCGCCTGACGGCGTTCGGCTCGAAGGAGCAGACCGCCGAGGCGATCGAGCGGATCAAGAAACGGCTCTAGGCCTCCGCGAGCGCGCCCAGCCGCTCCGCCGCGCGCTCCAGCTCGATTCGCGCCAGCCCCGGCCGATCGATGGGCCCGCCGCCGACCAGCATCGTGGGCAGCACCGACGTGCCGGTGAGGGTGCGCAGGACGATGCGATGCTCGCCGAGGCGCAGCGTCACCGAGGTCACCGGCCCGATCTCGGCTCCATCCAGCGCGGCGTAGAGGTCGCGCGCGAGCTCGGCCAGCGGCACGGCCTCCACGGAGGGCGGCAGGAAGAGGCAGGCGCTCAGCGATCCCTCGCCGTCCCGCAGCACGGTCGGCGCCACCGGGCCGAAGGCCGTCAGCGAGTCCGCCAGCTCGCGCACGGGCGAGGGCACGCGCGCGACGTGCAGCCCCGGCTTCCCGGCCGTGCGACCGTTGCGTCCCGAATGGGTCTCGCTGCGCTCGGTCGTCCGCGCATCGCCGACCGCGCTTCGCGAGAGGCGCTCGAGCCACGCCAGCGACGAACGGGAGGCGACCGCCGCCACCAGCAAGGCGCCGTCGGCGTCCGATGACCCGAACGGCGTCAGCACGATCGTCGCTTCCCTCCCCACGAGCGTCGCCTGAGCCGCCGGCGCGGAGAGCCGCGGGTCGGCGAGAAACGGCCGGACGCGCAGCGCCGCGCCGACGATCGACTCCTCACGGAGCGGCGGCGCCACCACGGTGACGAGTGTCGTGCCGGCGTCGCGCCGCTCGCCGACCTCGAGCCCGCTCATGAGCGGCGCGAGCATGGCGGCGACGCGGCGCGCCTCGCCGGTGAGCGCGTGGGGCGCCGGCGCCGCCAGCGACGGCTCGGGCGCCGGCCGCGGCGGGGCCTCCGGCGCGTCGACCGCAGGCGCCGCCGCTTGGTGCGGGGCCGGCGGCGCGAGGACCGGCGGCGGCAGGAGGTCCTCGATGTCGTCGAGATCGGCGGGCGGCGACACACGCTCGAGGATCTCGGCCGGGACCTGCGGCACGACCTCGTCGAGCGGGAGCAGCAGCGAGCCGTGCGGAAGCCGCCGCGCGATCTCCGCGTGCGGCAGCGCGAGCTCCTCGTGCGGGAACTGGTCGGCGATCTCCTCCCAGCGCACCCGCACGCGTCCCTCGCTGAGCTGCGGCACGACCAGACGCAGCGGGATGAGCAGGGAGACGCCGGGGCGCAGCGTGTTGCTCAGTCCCTCACGCGCCCGCACGAACATCTCGACCGGGAGCTGGTCGGCCACCCGGCCGAACGGAACGCGAATCATCCTTTCCGAAGCGTTGAACGGCGAGAGCACGAACGCGGGCGTCGCGGGTTCGACCGCCGCGTCCGACGGCGACGGCTGAGGAGCCGGCGGCGCGGGGAGCGAAGCCGACGCAATCACGCGCGCCGCCGCTTTCGCCGACTCCGCCCATGCCGCCTCGAGGCGCTCGGAGGCCAATGGCCGCCGAAGCGTCATCTCCGCCGGATGGCGCAGCAGCGGCGCCACGCGCGTCTCGACGCGCGGGGCGCGCCGGCGGACCTGGAGCAAGGGATGGAGGCGTGCCGACACCAGGAGCACGGCCATGAGCTGGAGCAGCGTCACCGCCGGCGAGCCCCAGAGCGCCACCGCGAGCGCCGTGTCGTACTCCGTGAAGTCCGGGCCCGCGTAGAGCGCGGCCGTCGCCAGGATGAGCAGGGCGTGGAGCATGCACATCGCCCCGACCCCGACGATGCGACGAGACAGCGACAGCGGGCGCAGGCCCAGGAGCCCCACCACCACGTACACGATCGGCGGAACCACGAGCGGCGGGATCACCAGCGACGGCCACGACGGCAGCAGCGGCGTCGCCGCGAAGCTGCGGAGCGCCAGCATGGCGCAGGCGTAGAGCTCGAGGCTCAGCAAGAGCCCGAGCCACGTGGCCGACGTGACCTTCGCGACGCGCCGTGGGGGCATCAGAGGGTCCGCGCGAGCTCCGGGACGGCCTTCCTGACGTAGTAGCGAACCTTGCCGAGCGCGCCGGGATCGCTCAGCAGGACGGCCAGCAGCGCCGAGGGCGAGACGGCGTGGAGCAGGAGCGTACCGCTCTCGTACTCGAGGATCGTGCCGAGCAGCTGGCCCTGGCCGAGCTCGCGACCGATACCGTTGGAGGCCTCCGCGAGACAGGACGCGAGCGCCCCGGCGACCTCGTCGGCGCCGGGCGTCAGCTCACCGGCTGTCTCGATGATGAATCCCTCGCGATCGGCGAGCACGGCGAAGCGGACGCCGGGCGTGCCGGTCAGCTCCTCGAGTCGCCGCTTCAGGCCTTCGCCGAGCGTCGCCCGATCGCTCGCGTCGGACGTGGTCGGTGGCGGCGGCGCCACCATCGGCGGCGCTGGCGCGGCGGCGGTCAGGAGGCCCTCGATCTTCCGCACGAGCTCGTCGACACCGAACGGCTTGAACATCACCTCGTCGGATTTCACCTCGGCGGCCCGCGCCTGCACCGTGCCGTTGTCGAGGCCGGAGATGAGCAGCACCGGCGTCGCGCTGATCGACGGGTGCTTCCGTACGAACTGGCAGATCTGATAGCCGTCCTTGTCGGGCAAGATCACGTCGCAGATCACCACGTCGGGCCGCTCGCGCTCGATCCGCTCGAGCGCTTCGGCGCCGGACGCGGCCGACAGCACTTGCATGCCGCGACCCTCGAGCGCCTTCTCGACGACCTTCCTGACGCTCAGGCTGTCGTCCACCACGAGCACCTTGGCCATCAGACCCTCCTACGGGACGGAGCCACGGCCGCGCCCGTGCGGCCCTCGTCGATCCCGATGGCAGCGCTCATCAGAAGCTGCTTGAGATCGCGGTCAATCGTTCGCATCGCGTTCGCCGGCAGCGCCGTGAGCGCTTCGAAGGCGAAGGTCCCCTGAGCCTCTCCGTGCGCCGCGACCAGGAGCGCCGCGAAGGCCGTCTCGCCGATGAGCCCGAAGAACTCGGCGTGCACGACCTTGCCGCGCTCGAAGACGATGACCCCGCGCCCGGAGCGCAGCGTGAGGACCAGGTGGCCCGTCTTCTGGCCCACCACGATCTCCTGCATGGCCTCGGCCAGCTTCATCAGGTCGAAGACGCCGGGCGGCGCGGGCTCTTCCGCCGGCGCCGCCGGCGCGACCTCCGCCGCGGGGCTCTGCGCGAGCTCGACCGGGGCCTCATCGGCGTCGGTCGCGTCGTCGCGCTGCAACAACACGGCGACCGCGGACACGATCGTGGCCAGCGGCAGGTCGCCGGCTAGCACCTGGTCCGGCTTGTCCTCGTACCGGGGTTCCGGGGCGTGATCGCCCGGTCCCTCCAGCAAGAGGAACAGCACGCCCGTCATCGACGGATCGTTGCGGACGATCGCGCACAGCTCGTAGCCGTCGATGTCCGGCACGCCGGCGCGGCTCACGATCACGTCGGGGCGGTTGCGCTCCAGCGTGGTCAGCGCGAACGCCCCGCTGGTCACGGTCGCGACGTCGTCGAAGCCGGCGCGGCGCAGCGCCGCGTGCAGGGCGTCGAGACCGTCGCGGTCGGGATCGATCAACAGCAGGCGTGGCATCGCGGCCTCACGCCACCCGCGCGGGCGCCGTCCCCGCCAGCGAGCCGATGAGCTGGACGAAGGACGCCTCGTCGACGGGCTTGGCCACGTAGTGCTCGACGCCCAGCTCCCGCGCGAGGCTCACGTGCTTGGCGCCCGCCCGCGTGGTCAGCACCACGATCGGCAGGTCGCGCGTGGCTGGCTCGCGGCTGAGGTCGCGAATCAGCTCGTAGCCGTTGACGCGCGGCATCTCCAGATCGGTGACCACGACGCTCACGGGCAGCGCCGCGAGCTGTTCCAACGCGTCGGCGCCGTCCCGGGCGGCGGCCACGCGGAATCCCGCGCGCTCGAGCATCCCCCCCACGAACTTCCGGACGCTGACGGAGTCGTCGACGAGCAGTACGCACGGCCGGTCGTCGGACGTCGCCCCCGCGAGGGCGTGGCGGCCGCCCGACTCGATCGCGGGCTCGGGCCCCAGGGCGGCGACGGCGCTCATCTCCAGAAGCGACAGCGGATCGAGCAGCAGCATGACCCCGCCGTCGCCGACGACGCTGGCGCCCGAGAACGGCCCGAACCCCTGCAGGAAGGGGCCGAGCCCCTTCACGACGATCTCTTCCTTGGCGAGTAGCTCGTCCACCGCCGCCGCCAGCAGCTTCCGTCCGGTGCGCAACACCACGATCGACACGAGGGCGCCCGGCAGACGGCTGCCGAGGCCCAGCAGGCGGTCCAGCCGGACGAGATCCACGTCCTGGCCCTCGACCTCGACCGTCTCGACGCCGCCCACCGAGCGGATCTCGTCGGGGCTCACCTGGACCATCGACCGCACCGCGGACACCGGCACCGCCAGCACCTCGGAGCCCACGCGCACCTTGAGCACGTCGGAGATGGCGATCGTGAGTGGCAGCTTGATACGGAAGCGGGTGCCCCGGCCCATCGCGGTCTGCACCTCGATCTCGCCCCCCAATCGGCTCACGTTCGTGCGCACGACGTCCATGCCGACGCCGCGGCCCGCCTCCGCCGTCACCGCCGGGGCCGTGGTGAGGCCGGGGAGGAAGATCAGATCGAGGACCTCGCGCTCGCCGAGCCGCGCGAGCGACTCCGGCGTCATGAAGCCCGCGCGCAGCGCGGCCTCGGCGACCGCCTCGATGTCGATCCCGCGACCGTCGTCCACGACCTCGAGGTAGATCGATCCGCCGGTGTGGGCGGCCCCGAGGTGGATGGTGGCGTGGCTCGACTTCCCGAGCCGGCGCCGCTCCTCTTCGGTCTCGATGCCGTGGTTGATCGCGTTGCGCACCAGGTGTAGGAGCGGGCCGACCATCTGCTGCACGATCGCGGTGTCCATCTCGACCGTCTCGCCGCGGACCTCGAGCACGACAGTCTTGCCGGCCGCCCGCGCGCCCTCGCGCACCTGGCGCGCGAAGCGCGCGAAGAGGCGGCCGATGGGCACCAGGCGGGCGCGCGTGACGTGGCCGCGCAGCTCGCCGCTGAGCCGCTGCACGCTCCCCGCGTCGTCACGCACCACGCGCACGAGCCCGTTCAGCTGGAGCTGGATCTCGGTCAGGTCGCTGGAGATCTCACCGACCCGGCGGGCCAATAGATTGAAGTCGTCGTACCGGTCGAACTCCAGCTCGGTGAACACGTCGCCCAGCGGCACCGCCGCGCCGTCCCCCGGCCGGGCCGCCTCTTCCGCGGCGGGAGCCTGGCGGCTCGCGTACTTGGACTCGAACTCGGCGACGGTCTGGGTCATCCGCGACTGCGTGAACGACAAGAGATCGCCGGCCTGCTCGAGCTGCACCAGGTGGCGCTCCAGCCGGCTCCGCGCGATCACCAGCTCGCCCACCAGGCTCATCAGCGAGTCGAGCCGGTCGAGGTTCACCCGGATGCTCGGACGGATCGGGCGCGCCGCTTCCGCGCGATGCGCGACGACCGTCGATTCGCCGAGCCCGGTGACGCGCGTCGCGAGCTCGCGCGCCACCTCGGGCGCCGGCTCGCCGGTGGCTTCGGTCTCGAGCGCCGGCGGCGCGACGAGGAGCGCGAGCGCGCGATCGTACGCGGCCCCGCGCCCTTCTACCGGGTCTTCCGCGCTGCGCACCAGCAGCCGCAGGGCGTCCATGCCCGCGAACACCGTCTCGATGGCCGTCCGGGTGAAGGTCCGGTGGCCGTCGCGCACGTCGCCGAGCATGTCCTCGATGCGATGGGCGAGATCGCCGATCATCCCGCAACCGACGGTGTAGGCCGCCCCCTTGAGCGTGTGGACGGCGCGGAACAGCGTCGCGATCTCCGAGTCGGTCGAGCCGTCGCGCTCGAGGCCCAGCAGCGACTGCGCCATCGACTCCAGGTGCTCGATGGCCTCCGGCACGAAGTACTCGAGCACGTCCATCCGCTCGCTGAAGAAGGTGTCGAGCTCGGCGAGCTTGCGCCCCGTCTCGGTGGAGGCCATCTGCGCGGACGAGGGCGCGTGGCGCGCGAGCGCCGTGGCGATCGCCTCCCCATCCTCGGCGCCGGTGGTGCCGATGGTGTCGAGCGCGGCCTTGAGCACGACCGCCATCGCGCAGAGCGCCTCGACGTCGCGGCCACCGGCGCCCGGCCGCGCGGCGGCCAGGTGCTCGACGGTCTCCTCCATGGTCGCGGCGAGGGCCGCCAGGTGTGGCAGCCCGTTGAGCGCCGCCGAGCCGCGCACCCGGTGCGTCACCAGGCGCATCTCCGCGACGCTGGCCGTCGCTTCCGGGGAGCGCATGAGCGCAGCGAGGCCGTCCTCGATCGAGGCGAGGGTGTCCCACGCCTCCATCAGGAAGACGCTCTGTAAGAATTGCTGATCGGTGCGGTCGCTCACGCTACGCTCCCGTCCGGCCTCAGGTGGCCAGCTTGAATCGCGAGAGGCTCGCCATCAGCGCCTCGGCCACGCGGACGAGCTGGTCCATGGTCTTGCGCGTCTCGAGCACGGCCTTCTCGGTCTGAACGGCGACGCCCGCGATGGACTGGACGGCGACCGCGCCGCCCTCGACGCCGCGCACCTGCTCCTGCGTCGCCTGCGAGATGTCCCACGCCAGCGCCGAGGACTTCTGCGAGATCTCGCCGATCTGGTGGAGGCTGTCGCCGGCCTCGACGGTGACCTTGTAGCCCGCTTCCACTTCCTTCGTGCCCTCCTCCATGGCCACGACCGCCTGCTGGGTCTCGGACTGGACCGCCTTGATGAGCACCACGATGTCCTTGGCGGCCTTGCCGGAGCGCTCGGCGAGCTTGCGCACTTCCTCGGCCACGACCGCGAAGCGCAGGCCCGACTCCCCGGCGCCGGCCGCCTCGATGGCGGCGTTCAGCGCCAGCAAGTGGGTCTGCGACGCGATGTCCTCGATGGTGTTCACGATCTCCGAGATCTCGAGCGAGCGGTCGGCGAGGCTCTTGACCTTCCGCGAGATCCGCTGCACCTCGCCCCGGATGCGCTGCATGCCGGTGAGGCTCGCCCGCACCGCCTGCTCGCCCTTCGTCGCGGCGTCGAACGCGCGGCGGGCCGACGCCGACGACGCCTCGGCATCCGCGGCCACCCGCCGCATCGAGCGCGTCAGCGTCTCCATGGCGTTGGAGACGGAGACCGCCTCACGCGACTGGGTCTGGGCGCCGCCGGCCGTCTGCTCCATGGCGTCGATCATCTCGTTGGCGTTGGTCAGGACCTGCTGCGCGGCGTCGCGCACGTCGTCGATGATCGTCGCCAGCTCGCCGACCATCACGTTGATGGCGTCGACGACACTGCCGAGGACGTCCGTGGTGACCTCGCCCCGCCGGGTCAGGTCGCCTTGCGAGATCTCGGTGGCGATGTCGAGGAACCGGGTGATGTTGCGCTGGAGGTCCTCGTGCTTGCGCCGCTCCTCGTCCCGCTCGGCCTCGGTCTGCACGAGCGAGCGCAGGCGCACGATCGACTCGTTGAACGTCATCGCGAGCTGCCCGATCTCGTCGCGTGAGTGGACGGGGACCAGCTTCGACAGATCGCCCTGGCCGACGCGCTCGGCCACCTGGACGAGCTGGCCCACTGGCCGGATGATCCGATGCGCGAAGAGCGCGCCGGCGCCGATCGCCAGCAGCGCGGCGCCGCCGAAGGCCAATAACAAGTATTCGCCGGAGCGGGAGGCCGCCGCCGCGATGATCGCGCGGTCCATCCCCACGCGCACCGTTCCGAGCTGGCCCGCCAGCACCGGGACGCCGATGTCGATGATGCTCTGGCCGGCGCCGGTGACCGGATCGGGATACGAGATCTCCCGGACCTGCTGCGCGACCTCTCCGGGCACGGCGTTGCGCTCCACGATGCCCGGCGGGACCAGCGGCGAGAACGTGTGGGCGACCAGGTTCGCCTGCGGATCGTACACCATCACGTACTTGACGCCGTTGATCGCGGCGAACTGGTCGACGATCGCCTGTACCGTCGACGCGTCGCGCGTCAGCAGGAGATCCACGCCGGAGCTGGCCAGGCTCTTCGCGATCGCGGTGCCCTTGGACGTGAACTCGTCGGTCAGGTTCGCCGTCATGCGCTGGACGGAGATCCACCACGTGATCGCGGCCAGCGGCACGAGCACCGCGGTCATGAAGAGGACGATCTTCGCGAGCAGACCGATGCGGAACGCGCGTGATCCGTTCATGCCTTCATCGCGGCGGCCCAGTCGGTGACGGGGACCCACCGTCCGTTGACGACACTGGTGAAATACACGCTGTCCAATCCCTGGTGACGCTCCGGCCCGAAGGTGAGCGGCGCGCCGATCCCGAGGTCGAAGCCGCGCAGCGACTCGAGCGCGTGCCGGAAGCTGGCGCGCGTCGGGTTGGGGCCGGCGCGCCGCAGGCCCTCCACGATCACCTTGGCGTTCACGAAGCCCTCGAGGCTGCGAAAGCTGAGGTGCTCGGGCGCGTACTTGGCATCGCGCAGCGACTCCGGCATCACGGGCTTGTACCGATCCATCAGCGCGCGGTACTCGACGACGCCGGGCAGGCTCAGGTCGTCGTAGCTCGGCACCACCTGCGAGTTGACGAGCGCCTGCGTGTAGTCGCGGCCGGCGGTCTTGCCGTGCTTGAGCAGGAGACCCAGCATCGCCTCGGAGCCCACGAACGAGACGTTGGAGATGGGGACGGTCCAGCCGAGGTCGCGCGCGGTCCGGACGAACGCGCCGCAGCCCTGATAGGCGCCCGTGCACAGCACCGCGTCGACCCCGGCGTGGCGGAGCGCCTGCACCGCCGGGCTGACGTCGTCCTCGAACTTGGCCGTGCTGCGCACGTACGTAGCCTCGGCGACGATGCGCGCGCCGCGCTGGGCCAGCCCGCGCGCGACGCCGTCGGTGCCGCTGCGGCCGTAAGCGTCGATCTGGTAGTAGACGCCGAACCTTCGGGCACCCGTCTGCCAGAAGCGGTCGACCAGCGCCATCATCTCCTGGCGGTATGAGGCGCGGATGTTGAACACCTGCTCGACGTACGGATCCTCGCGCTGGGGCTGGGCGCCGGTGAAGTTGCCGACCAGGATCACCTGCCGGTCGGCGTAGCGCTTGATCACCGGCAGCGCGCGCGTGAGCGTCGGCGTGCCGACGTAGTTCGAGAGGAAGAAGACCTGCTCGCGCTCCACGAGCGTGATCGTGTTCTTGATGCAGGGCGTCGGCTCGTAGCCGTCGTCCAGCGCCGCCACCGAGATCGTCCGGCCGTGGACGCCGCCGCGCTGATTCACCTCGGCGTAGTACGCGCTGGCGCCGCGATAGAGCTCGGTGCCGAGCCCGGCGGACGGGCCCTTGAAGGCCGCGCTCATGCCGACCTTGATGTCCTTCGGTGTGACGCCCGGCGCGCTCGCCATCCGCGGCTCGACGACGCTTCGTGGGGGCAGCTGCGCCCACGCGCGCGCGGGCTCGCGGCCCAGGACGCCGCCGGCCACCGCCCCGGACAGGATCTTGAGCACGCTCCGCCGCTTCATCGTCATCGCTCCTCTCTCAACGCCCGCAGGAGCTTCGCCGAACCGAGCAGTGGCACCCGCCCCTCCCCGCCGGTGAGGACGCCCTGCGTCCAGGGGGCGTGCGGCGCGCTCGGGTCGTCGAGCGGCACGACGCCAGTGAAGGCCTCGAGCCTGGCGACGCCGTCGATGACGAGGGCAGCTTCCAGTCCCTCGGCCGCGACGACGAGCGTCCACTGCCGGCGCCCGGCGCGCGGCGACGGCAGCCCGAACAGCGGCCGGGCGTCCACGATCGCTACGACGTCCCCGCGCAGGTTGGCCACGCCGAGGACGTTGGGCGGGGCCAAGGGCATCACCGTCCACTCGTCGAAGATCGCCACTTCCCTGACCTGGGTGACGTCGATCGCGTATGGCATCCCGGCGAGCGTGAACACGCACGCGCGGATCGCCGCCGGGGTGTCGAGCAGGTTCGTCGTCACCGCGCGAACCTCCGCACGGCCGTCAGCAGCTGGTCGGGGGTGAACGGCTTGGGCAGATACTCGTCGGCGCCCTGCCGTAGGCCCCACACGCGATCGCTCTCTTGGTTCTTCGAGCTGACCACGATCACGCGCGTTTGCCGGGTGCGCTCGTCCTTGCGCAGGGCGCGCAGCACCTCGAAGCCGTTGCGCTTGGGCATGACGATGTCCAGCAGCACGACGTCCGGGCGTTCCTTGACGATCTTCTCCTCGAGCTGGTCGCCGTCGAGGTACGTCACGACGTCGTGACCGGCCGAGCGCAGGATCGTCTCCATCACCTGGAGCTCGGAATAGGCGTCGTCGACCACCATCACCTTGGACATCGACAGACAATCTCCTCCCGCGCGCGACACGGGGCCTTTTTGTCGCCACCGTGTTGAAGTGCAACCCATCTGCCAGGGAAAGGACGCCTGGAGAGCCGACGCTTTGGCGGCGGCGAGGCTCGACAAACGCCATGCGGA
>Ga0209376_1003909_pt1 | contig 13198 bp, 10 predicted proteins | sample GraSoiAngelo_134_FD_185891 | JGI IMG/M metagenome (GOLD analysis project Ga0209376, IMG submission 185891) | Grasslands soil microbial communities from the Angelo Coastal Reserve, California, USA - 14_0929_05_30cm (SPAdes) (version 2) | ecosystem: Environmental > Terrestrial > Soil > Grasslands ... | reverse complement strand
CGCGTCTATTCCAAACTTAATCCGGCGAAGTGTGCGCAACGATGCTATACCTGCGCCTGGCGTTCCGAGCTTGGCCTCCGCTGTCAGCTCCGCTGATGGCTCGGCCAACGGGCGCTCAATCAGCACAAGCCGTTGGAACAGCCATTATCTAGTCCCGCGGGGCAATCCGAGTGATACGAGTATAAACTCTTCGCCTGTGCCGAGCTTCACTTCGCCCGATTGGGTGCTTGTGACCGGGCAAGGCCCGAATACGGCTCCTGCGCCCGGCGCGGTTATCGGGAGATACGCATTCGCGGTTTACGACGAGGGCGGGTTGCTCGATATGACTGTGGCAGGGTCACCGATTTGGCATGCGAATGACACGAGTCACGGCTGGGCTAACCTGATCAACTGTCCCACACCAAGTCCTCCTGCAGCAAGTCCCACGCCGTGGCTGGTGAACGTTGGCCGCAAGGGGATCGTGGCTTTCGCTGATCTCACCGCGTTGCCAGATCCGCTCAACCTCTGGTCGCAAACGCAAGTGGATAGCATCGTCGGCTGGCGAAATTATGCGACAACGCAGCGGACCTTTATCCAGTTTCCCAGCCCTAGTCCCGGTCCCGGTTATGGGTCAGCAGACTGCACTAGCCAGACTAAACAGGATAATTATGGCAGTTACTTGCTCTATTTTGGCGATCCGCCATTCACCATCGAAAGCCTGTCCGACAAGCTGCTTGACTCGCTTTATCCGTTCACTGCTGTGGCAACCTATATCTACAAAGCGGGGCGCACAGATCAATCACTCATGACCCGGCAGGAGTTACTGAAGCTTCGAAGCTCGATCGGCTTTAGCCAAAACGTGCTTCAGTACATGGGAACTTTTTCCCGGGAACGGAATCGGCCGGCGCCGGACTGGCCACATCTGAGCGAGACGGGCGCTCTCAGCGAAGGCCGTTTTAACATGAACAATCTGGCCCTGGTGGTACCGAACCCAGACGACTGTAATACCCAGCATGGCAGGAAGAAAGGCTGGCAAACCGGCAAGAATCGGAATCATATTTGTGGGACCACACCGGAGATCATCGAGTTATTTGGCCTGGCTTGGGTAAAAGCCGACACGATAGACACGAACTATAAGACGCCCGGTCACTGGAAATATATCGACCATACCGGACCAAATCCCCCGGGTCAGCCCGATCCGGATCCGCATAGTATTATTTGCTTCAGAGGAGCGAACCAACAGTCGGATTTCTTTCAGGTCCTGCATTATGCATTGAATGCTTCGCAGAATCAAACAAGTCGCTGCGGCGGTCTCGGTCAGCAAGCAAGGACGTTTGGAATCGGAGCATCACTGATCGATCAATACGACTCCGGAACGGATTGTCTTACCTTACTCCCCAGTTCCTGGGCGGGCACAGGCTGTGACCTTGATTCGCACGTCGTAACCCATAACGGCAACAACCTAAAGTACGCGACTCATACCACCGCCATTCAGTTCGGACAGGGGCCCGGGCAAAGTCAATTCGCCTTTGGTATGGAACCAAACTACTCGACGACGGTGGGATCGGATGGCTATATTAATGGCGACTGCCCTGCCGGCCAGACGGGCGGAGGCTGCTCGGGCGCGCCGCATCGACCCTGTGTAGGGGATAACCAGTTTCCCTGCGCTCCAAACGAATCGCCTGCGCCTACCCCAACTTCAAGTACACAGGTTATTAGCCACGCTTTTAGCAACGCGGGAGAACTTGGCTACGGCATTTACACCTCGAGTCCCTCGCCGACTCCTTTTCCTAGCCCGCTTCCTACCCTGGACTTTAGCCCACCCAGTTTTCTAGATGCTCCGATACTCGACTTCTTTAGCTATAACCCCATCAGCAGCGCGTATCCACGCGCGGGCATCGTCAATCTTTACACAAGGAATGCTCCCGTCCTTGCCGCCATCCTGGCGGGCACACTGAAAACCGATGCAGCAGCGAGCCAAAACCCGCCATCGCCTGTGATAAGCGGAAGTCCTTCTGCCAATTCGGAAGCGATGACCATGGCGAGCCGAATCGTTCAGGAGACACAGAACGTCCTCGCAGGCACTCCGGGTTACGGCTCTGTGACGCAGACTGACATGACGCGGGCGATTGCCGCCCGACTTGCCGCGGCTGCGGCTCAGCATGCCCCTGGGACTAATCTCACTGAACAGGAGCAAGCGATCTCGCGCGCTCTTGCCGAGGTAGGACAAACCCGGACTTGGAACCTGTTAATCGACGTTGTTGCGCAAACTGGAAAATACAAACCCAACGCGCCAGATCTTACGGGCAGTAATTTTGTTGTCGAAGGCGAAAAGCGCTACTGGCTGCACATCGCACTGGGGCGCGACCCTGTTCAAGCCGATGGAACTCCCTGCGTGGGGAATTACACCGGATGCCAGGTGGATGTGCTCGGCGCGCAGCTTGAAGAAGTAACCGAGTAGTTCCGGAGAGTTGATGGTTGATAGTCGATAGTCTGTCTAGCTGTGGAACATGCTCGGCACGCAGCTGGAAAAAGCGATCCAGTAAATCTGTAGAGGCAGCCGTATCGGCCTGCAGGCTCGCACGCGACACGCGTGCCACCACAGTGTGGACACCGGCTAGGTGCTCGAGAAGCAGATCGAGGTCGTCAACGAATAGCTCGCGGAGCGAGCGGACCACTGACTACCCGCCTTCGTCCGCGCAGTCGCGGGAATAGTTTTGGAGAGTTAGAGCGTTAACACGCTACAACCTGGAACCGGAACTTATTGTATTCCTCGTGTGTGCCAATCCAGAACCAGTAGTAGTGGCCGTTTCGCTCGCGCGCTAAGGCACGATAGCTCCGGTCGATCTCGACGGTCTAGATTTCACCCTTCTTGCTAAAGCCCAGAGAGGGATGCCAGGGATTAGCCTTGAACAGCGCGAAATTCTTATCCGCGAGCTTCTGAACGTGCGCAGGCTACTGGTCGTAGCACTTCCAGAATGACTTCAGCGCATGCTAAGTCACGGAAGCGGCGTGAAATTCCCTGACTCGATTTCGGCGTCGATCTTCTCGAGCGCCTTTTCGTGCTTTTCGCCTGGAGAAAAATCTTCTTCCAGCTCTCTGTCCCAAGCGAGCTTATCGCGCCGCGCGATGTAAGCCGCCAATTTTGTCAATTCCCTCGGCGGCAATTCGTCAACAGCCTTCTCGATTTCGGCGAGACTCACAGAACGACATTAACGGCAGGCTGATGTGCATGCAAGAACTGGAGTACGCGAAGCCATCGCGTGCTCTTGGGGAGGTGGGCCAAACGCGCACATGGAATCTGATGCTGGATGTGATCGCGCAAAGCGGGCGATATGCGCCCGGTGCTACTGGCTTGACATCGCTCTCGGGCGCGACCCTGTTCAAGCCGATGGCACTCCCTCCGTGGGGAATTACACCGGATGCCAGGGTGGATGTGCTCGGCAGTCAACTTGAGGAAGTGGTTGAGTAGCACTGGCTGCGGAACCCTTCGCGCCTGGAGCTTGCGAAAGAAATTTGCTACACCTGGCCACGACCGGATACGCGACATCGTGGTCCCACGTGTTGTTCCTGCTCGAGTGTCTTGCTTGGCCGGCGGCCGCAGTCAGGCGGCCGCCGGAAGCAGGTCCAGGATTTGTTCTGCTGGCTAAGTCATTGCTTAGCCGCCGCCAAACCTTACGGTCACCTCATTCGAGCAGTTGCCACCGCCCGCTTCGCACACCTGATATATAAAGGTAGCCGGGCCCCTTTGGCCTGTGCCATCCGTATAGCTGCTCGGCGTATTGGGTACTGTCGCGATGCGCACGCCGTCACGCTTAATGTCGATATTGGCTGAAGTCGCCCCGCTCCAGAAGAGATCCACCGTGTCAAATCCCCTCACCTTATAACCGTTGGCAGTCAGAGTGATCTGGCTCGGCGTCGGCGTTGGAGTAGGAGTTGCGGTAGCGGTTGCCGTGGCAGTTGGTGTAGCGGTTGCGGTGGCAGTTGCCGTAGCAGTCGCGGTGGCCGTTGCCGTAGCAGTCGCGGTGGCAGTTGCCGTAGCAGTCGCGGTAGGAGTTGCCGTAGCAGTCGCGGTGGCCGTTGCCGTAGCAGTCGCGGTGGCCGTTGCCGTAGCAGTTGGTGTAGGCGTCGGCGACGGTTGGCTACAGCAGTAAGTCACCTTCAATCCGTTGGTGAGCGCGGCCGCTTGACACGAGAACGTCGTGGCCCCCGGGCCGGCGACGCTTTGCTGAACACCGCTTACTTCGAAGAGACCATTGTCAACAGTTGACCCGTAGATGATGTCGAAACATGAGGGGTTGTCCTCAGAGAATCGCACCTCAAAGTTGGCTGTGCCCGGTCTGCCAAAATAACCCGTGCGCCATTCAATATTAAAGACCCGGTTGGGCGCTGTGCCCGTGACCGAGGTGAAAACGCCGCAGCCGCTGACAAAACTCGAGCAGTCAGGCGATATGTCCGGGTCAGTGCTCAGGTCGTCTTGATACGGGAGAATACTTTCGTCCAGACTGGGGTTGGGCAGGGGACAGTCTGAGCCGACATAATCTGAATTGCTCGTGAACTGCAAATTGCCATTCGCGCCAACTAGCGCGCTGGTAAACGTGGAGCCGTAAAGGCTGACTGGAAACGGAAACGTGATGGGGGTAGTGCAATCATCGCAATGGTTCCCTGTGTCGGTGTCTCCGGGCACGATCGTGTCCGTCGAAGTTGACGTGACATAATCACTGCATACGACGCCCGTGGGAGCGCTTTCACGCGCCTGAGCGGGAATCGCGTTTGGCTTGAACGACGCCTTTCCGGCGACTCGCTCAATAGCATTTTGCCGTGCCAGCGCGAATGGGATCGCGCACACGGCGATGAGTAGAAGCAGGTAAAACGCACCTCGGATAAGGTACGCTTTGGTACTGTGGTTTATTTGTTTTTTCATAGGGGGGTTGTGTTTTGGGGGTCTCTAACTTGCGACATTATATGTGCAAGAGGGATACGCCTTTAGGCGGGAGCCACGAAGGCCGTCAACACTTTTCTTAGGGATTTTTTTCTTAAGAATTTCTTCGGTGTATTCACCTTGGCCTCTGCTGTTATCAGTATCCGTGCCAAGTCTCCAGCGACAGGGATAAAGGGGAGATGGTCCCGCTACGTTTATTGTTAAATCAGAGGCGTTTATGCAGTGAATGATCTCTCTAATCTCCAAAGCGGGTATTCCCCGTGGAGCGAATTTCTAAGTTCATTATTAGGCCGTTTCGCCTCAGATTTAGACCAATGGTGCTTTACTTTTTGGCCACGCGGCAAACACAGATCGCCGCGTGCTTTTGCGCGAAAAGGCCATGCAGTCCCACTCGCCCGACCTATCACCGGTCGCTGGTCGGACAAGGTTTCTGGAACTTCGCGCTCCAATTTCCGTAGATGAAGTTAAATGAAGACATTACTGACAGCAATAGCGGTGCTCTGCATTCTGGCGAGCACATCAATTGCAATGCCGTTTAGTGATTCGATTCCGCTGGCGGAAAACATCTACGGCGGGAGCAGGTGTTCTCCGCGAAACGCGAATTACACGATCAGCTACGACAGTCGCTTCGGCGGTCATTGGAACCTGACCGGCAGACGTTCCCTCAACAAGGACGGAACGTATACCGACTCTTTCAGAGGGACAGTGTCGGACACAGCGGTCCAGGGCACGTTCACCCGCAACGACTTCGACTGGCTGTCGGATTCGTATTGGCTTTGTGGCCATGCCTATAAAGGGTGCTCCTCGTTCTCAATGACCGTTAGCGACGGGAGTGTCACAGGAATCGCCACTTACACACCCTGATGAATGGCTTTACTGGGTGCATCCGACTTTCGCCCGACGGTTCGGCGAGGCACGGTTGGTGATAGACCTTTTCATCGGCCTGGTGATCGATAAGCAGATCGAAGTTGTGAATGAACAGGCGGCTAGCCGGTAGCTGATCTGATCCGCCTTCGGTCGCCGCGGCGACCTGCGGCGGACCTCTGGGGAGATGGCCCTTCCTCGAGACTTGCGTGCAGTCGGGACGCCTGATCTCGGGCGTCCGATCCCGAAACTCTCTCCAAATTCATCGCTTGCCACGCAGACCTGGTTCTTGATATAACGCCGCTCCCCTAAAAAGATGTCAGGCATCAGACATCAGAAGTCAGAACGCGGAAAACCGCATTACGCACAGGCGCTACGTGCACTCTATCCGACATCTGATCTCCAGCCGTTGATCTTCGCGGAGCGTGGCCGCGAAAGCTTTCGGGGACTTTGTCGCGCCGTAGCCTTGTGCGAAGGCGGATTTACGCTCCTCGAACTGCTCATGGTCATCGGCCTCATTGCCATTCTGCTGGTGTTAATCGCCCCCGCGTTCACGACAATAAAGAGCGGGACCGAGGTCACCACCGCCATTTATGGAGTAAAGGGATTACTCGAAAACGCACGAGCGTACGCAAAGGCAAACCACACCTATGTTTTTATTGGTTTTGCTGAGGTGGATTCTTCGGTTGATCCCTCGGTCAGTCCGCAGATTACGACTGGCGATACACCCTACGGCAGAGTGGCGATGGCCGTGGTCGCGTCGAAAGATGGCACTTCACAATACCAATACGCTACCACCGACCAGGGCAACGACTGGACAGCGAATTATGCCAATGGCGCTCATCTGATCGCGGTCGGGAAATTACAGACATACGAGAATCTGCATTTTGTCCCGGTTGATTTTGGATCGTGGAGTCCCACTGCGCATCCGAACTCCAAAATGGCGAGATACCAACCAACTGGTCCACCGTACATTTTGGGGAATGCCCTCTCCAGCTCGGTGACACCATTTACGTGGCCGTTGGGATCACCATTGGGCTCCGGCTACCAGTATCGATTTGACCGAGTGATAAACTTCGATCCAACAGGCATCGCGCGGATCGCCACCTCGACGAACGGGGACGCAATTCCCCATGTTATGGAAATCGATTTTCAACCAAGTCATGGAACAGTCTTCCAGCCGCTGCCTGCTGACTTCAATCAGGACGTGGGAAACAACGCGGTCATACAGCTTGGCACTACAAGCGGCGCAGTCCGGGTCTTTCGGCCATGAGAGCACGAAAGCTGGCAGCTGGGGACGATGCTTTCCGCTCAGGAGGAGGTAGGGACGCCGCGCTGTCCCGAAAGTCCGCCAGTCGGACGGACTCCTCCCGTGGCGAGCTTTCAGGAGACGGCGCCGCACGCCGGTGTGTGGCTAGCGGCACGGATTCGCCTCTCCCTTCCCAAGGGAGAGGGCAGGGTGAGGGTTTCGCCGCCTGTGTCGCAAGCATGGGAGAACCCCTCACCTTAATCCTCTCCCCTTTAGTAAGGGGAGAGGCGGAGGAAACGGCGATGACGTTAAACAGGTACGCGCGCCCTCCCTACCGTCGCTGCGATTCGAGGGCTGCTGCATTTTCTTTGGTGGAACTAGTCCTCGCTTTGGGGATTGTGGCCTTTTGCCTTTTCGCCGTTTTCGGTTTGATGCCTGTCGGTATGCAGACAAACCGGAACGCGACTTCACAGACCGCCGCCGCAAACATCATTGCCGCCATCGTGGCGGATCTGCGGACGACGCCAGCAGCGGCCACGACTTCTCCTCAGTTCGCCATAACTTTTGGAACCGATAAGACATTATATTTTGACGCTTCAGGGCAGGCCTCGATATCGCTGAGCCCTGACTCCCGCTATCAACTGAATATAAAGTGGAATTCGGCTCCTACAGGATTGCATTATGCCGATCTAAAGGTGACGTGGCCGGCGCCAGTTGATCCCACAACAACAACGCCAAGCGGCTCCGTGGAGATATTCGCGGCGTTCGACAGGAACTGAGCCATGAGTGACCACGAGACTACCAGGTCACGTGTCAATCGAACGAGAAGTCGTCTTCGAAATATGCAGCGCTGTAGCCACGGCGCTATGCGCCGTTGTTCGGGGCGGACCGATTCAAACGGAGTGAACGCCTCACAGGGACGAGGCTACAACTTTTGTGAGCTGACTTTTAGGTCAGGTCTCAACGCTTCTGGCGCCTTTACGCTAGCCGAACTATTGGTCGCCGTTGGTGTACTCGTGCTACTGGTTCTCCTGGTTTCGCAGCTCTTAAACAGCGCCGCGACGATTATGACGCTTGGTCACAGGCAAATGAACGCCGACTCACAGGCCCGTGAATTGTTCGACCGCATGGCTATCGACTTCGCGCAGATGGTCAGGAGATCCGACGTCGATTACTACCTGAAATCTTCTACCACCGCGAATGACTGCACGCTCTGCACCCGGCAAAGGGGGAATGATCAAATAGCATTCTACAGCACGGTCCCAGGTTGGTCGGCCTTAACTGGCGCGCAGCAAAGTCCCGTCTCGATTATCGGATATCGAATCAATGTGAGCGGAACCACATTGTCCAACAGGCTGGAGCGATTAGGTGAAGGCTTGATTTGGAACGGCGCTACGAGTGACACGCGGGCGGATGGCCGGCCGGCATCGGTTATTTTCTGGGCGCCGCTGAACCCTTGGGCGAATGCAACCAATAGTCCGTTTGACGTCATCGGTCCGGACGTTTTTCGGTTCGAATATTATTACCTGCTCAAAAACGGAGATTTGTCCTCCACTCCGTGGTACGCGACCTCGAGCGTGCGCGGAATGCAAGATGTGTCTGCAATCATAGTGGACATCGCTGTGATCGATCCCAAGAGCAGAGTGCTCCTCAGCAATTCGGATATTACAGCACTCGCAGAAGACCTGGCGGACTATAGCAGGCAGCCCCCGGGAGGTTTGCTTGCAGGCTGGCGAACTTTTCTGAACGGAAATACAAGCTTGCCGCGCCCGGCGCTTTCAAGCGTTCGCTTTTACGAACGCTCTTTTTATCTCTCGCCTACAGGCTTATGAATACTCGCTGGACTCCTTCCGGGGTACCAGCGCATAAGGGCGCTGCCCTGATAATCGTTCTTGCTTTTATGGCGCTTTTAACGGGCCTGGCGCTGGCTTATTTCTCGCATACCGCTACTGACCGGCAACTTGCCCAGGCGAGTTTTCACGATGCCAGCGCGGACCTGCTTGCCCGTACCGCGCTGGATATCATCGTCAGCAGTCTTAAGCGGGAAATTGCCGTCGCCGGGGTGAATGTCACGCAAGCCAACATTCAACCACAACGGTCAGGGGACGACGCATCCATTCCAAATCTAATCCGCAGGAGTGTGCGCAACGATGCCATATCCCCGCCTGGTGTTCCAAGTTTCGCTTCCGCTGTGAGCTCTGGACCAGTTGACCCAGCAAATCCGAAACGGGGCGAAGTAACACGCGCTCGTTGGAATAGCCATTACCTAATACCGGCTGCCGCCAGCTTCACACCGCCCGACTGGGTGTTGGTAACCCTTCGGGGACCGAACCCTGCACCGCTGCCCAGCGATCTGGTTGGACGGTATGCTTTCGCGGTTTACGACGAGGGCGGCTTGCTCGATATGAATCTGGCAGGCTTTCCTGCCTGGTCGGGCAGCAGCGCTAGTAACCCGGAACCGACACCAACACCCTGGCAGGTGAATGTTGGGCGAAAAGGAATCATCGCTTTTGCAGATCTTGGCGCACTCCCCGCGGCACCGACCTCTTCTCAGATGAATAAAATTGTTGGCTGGCGCAATTATGGCACGACAAAACAAACAGCAACGAGTTTCAGAAGGTTTAGTTTTCAGTTGGACCCCAACACTCAACAAGATACCTGGGGCAGTTATCTGCTGGATTTCGGCGACGCTCCTTACACCGACCCATCGATATATCTATTTACTTCCGTTCCGAGCGACTTTCCTTCGTACAGCCGAACCGACCAAGCCTTCATGACTCGTAAAGAGTTGTTGCGACTGCAAGGTAGCATCGGCTTCAGCCCGGATTTGCTTCAATACATGGGAACTTTTTCCCGCGAACGTAATCGGCCTGCGCCCGATTGGAGGAGCCTCAACGGCAGATTGCCTGATAGATTTCCCATGAATGCTGTTGGTCTGGTGAAGCCCGCGCCCCCCGATTCTGTGACAACGCGAGGACGCGGCAACGGCGACGGGAACGGCGCCGGTTGGAGAGGCCGGGGCCGATACAGAGGCAGCGTCCGTGACGTTCTCGGTATGTTTGGCCTGGCCTGGGTTAACGGCACCGGCACAGACAAGAGCCAACTTGCCTATTGGGGCCGCTGGCAGTACGTGGGCGAGCAACAGCCCTCCGAGCCTGACAACAACCCGCTGGCTTACGTCCCGCCATTAAGGGGCCGGCTTGAGTTTATCAAAATTCTAAACTACGCCTTGAACGTAGCCAACCCCGGCTGGGATCCGTTTTCCAATGATACTGACTCGAACCGCGTTGCGCGGACGCTTTCAATCGCATCCTCGTTGATCGACCAATACGACGACGCCGGCGATACAAACGAACGGGACCCAGCAACGGGCAGCCACACCGCGATCATTGAATATGGCGGAGGATTCGTCCTCGGTTGGGAGAATGAGAATAATCCAAGTAGTCCTGGTTACGACGTCGATAAAGACCCTTACGCCTGGATAATCGACCCGAACACTGGAAGCACGAAACCGAGGCCTCCGGCCGTCCCCACGGTGCTCAATCATCCATTCAGCAACGTGGGAGAGTTCGGCTACGGCCTTGATACCGCAAATGATTTTCAACCGCTGAATTTTGTTACGGAAACGAGCAACGACAAAACCGTCCTCGATTTTTTCACTTACAATCCCATCCTGCACACCTATCCGCGCGCTGGCATCTTCAATCTCAACACCAGGAGCGTTCCCGTCCTCGCCGCAGCTTTGAAAGCCGCGCTTAAGAACGACACGATCGCGGCTCCTCAGTCATCAGGCGTCATCTCCGCCAGTGAAGCCACAGCAGCGGCGCAGCGGATCGTTGATGAAACCAAGTTGCGTCCCGTGTTGAACCGCGGAGACGTCGCTCGACTGGTCAGAGTTGGTGCGAATGCCGCCTGGACGAAGGAACAGAAAGAAGCAATTGCGCGCGCGCTGGCTGAAATGGGACAGGCGCGGACTTGGAATCTGATGATTGACGTGATTGCGCAGACGGGAAAGTGTGCGCCGGGAGAGACTGACTTCGCAAAATTCATCGTTGAAGGCGAAAAGCGCTATTGGCTTCACATCGCGCTGGGTCGTGACCTTAACACCGACGGGACCGTGGATGTGCTCGGCACGCAGCTTGAAGAAGTAACTGAATAGCGGCGTTTTCACAGCAGGTCGCCCGCTGACCTTTGAACCTGCGGCTACAGTCTATCGGGGCGGTGTAGCAGAACGTCCAGGGCGGGCCTCGTAGCGGCGCACGGATTGGTCCTGGTCTTTTTGTAACGACCCTCCAAGGCCGTCCAATGTAGATGTGATTGTGGTGCTCGCCTGGGCCACCCAATCTTTGAAAGGCTTGTTCCAGCCAAAGAAAATCACGGCCGCAATAATCACGATTTCAACCGCTAGTCGTCGCATGCCTGGGAGACTAACAAAAAATGCGGACCAACGTCAATCGCAAATCTGAAGCGTTAAAGGGTTGAAGCGGTCGTCGCCTTCATTGCAGCAACGGAGCGATGAGAGCGCGTTCCTCAGGCAAGAGGTGTTCTGCTCCCAGATTATGCGCGTCGCCCCGGGCACTTTCTTCGTAACCGTTTACCGCAAGAATTGCCGTGCGCACTGCGAGCACGCCCGGCGGTTCGGCGCCAGTCACTCGCACCTTACGGAATACCGCCAGGGCATCCGCGTTTCGGCCCAGGCGAAGCCGCGCCAGTCCAAGTGTTGCACGGGCTGACCAGTTCCATGGTTCCTGTGCGACAAGAATTTGAGCTTGTCGCTCTGCCGCTTCGGCTTGCTCGCCCGATGCGCCCAGCAGCAACCGCAGATAATCATCCTGATTTCGCGCTGCCGCGTCGTCGGGCCAAATCTTCACAATCTCCCCCGCTATAGTTTGGGCTTCAGTTGTCTGGTCGGACGCTAATGCCACACGAAGCCGGCCGGCGTATGCTGCGCGATTCTTGGGCGCGACTCTGGTTGCTTGAGAGTAAGCCCTGTCGGCGACCTCGTTGACGTGGTTCTGCTCGGCATAATCTGCGAACGCGAGTAACTTCTCGGGAGTGTTGGCGGCTTCCAGAGCGCGCTGCCATTCGTCTGTTGCAGCAGTCGTTTCCCCCAGCCGGGTTCGCGCGACGGCCAGATACATGTGTTGAAAAACCGGCTCGAGCGGAAAGCGTTCACTATTCAATATTTCCTTCACCTCGTTCCAGCGCTCGAGGGCGGCGAGAGCATTAACGTGCTGTAGAAAAAGATCCCGGCCCCGTAATGCTCGATCCAGCGGCAGCACCTCCAAAGTTTTGTCGGCACGAGCCACGCTGTTTAACCACGCGGCGAGTGCAGCGATAGTTTCGTCGTCGCCACTGCCAAAGCGTTCGACTGCGTCGGCGACATATTGGCTGGCGAGCGCTGGATCGTGCTGGGCGCGAAGTCCAAGTGCCAGTAGCTGATGGGAAGGACGCGCATCGGGATGCTTTTCCAGAGCATCCGCTACTTCCAGCGGTTCCATTGTGGTTTCAGGTTGCGGGGCGGCCCTGACGTCCCGGGAAAATGGAGTCTCTTCGCCAGGAAAGCTCGAGGGCGCTCGCGACTGCTGACGCGCGAGAAAAACCAATGCGTCGAGAGACGCCGGATTGGCCGGATCCCGCGCAAGCTTCACGATGCTCTCCCACGCCTTTGAATAAGGAGGCGAGTTTGGCTTCGTCATGGAGAGAACAAGAACAGCGCCCGCAAGCAATTCATTCGGCTTCGCGCGTGGATCGGTTGTTGCCCGCTCTGTGTAATCCAGAGCAAGAACGCCGTTTTGGCGCCGGGCAGCAAGCTGCGCGGCGAGCAGAAGGTCAAGTGGCGCAGGTCCACGCTTTTGTGACAAAAGCAGATCGACTTGTGGCGCCGCAACTACCAGCTCTCCGGCCGCAAGCGCAGACGCCGCATAGTCGCGGCGGTCTTCGATGGTTAGGCGATGTGCCTCGTCCACTTTCCTCCACCACTCCAGTACTGCTGTGCCTTGACCCCTGCGGGACGCCAACCGCGCAATGGCGCGCCACGCTTGGGGTTCGGTCGGACGCAGCAGGTACGCATCGCGCGCTTTGGCATTGGCTTCGCTCCACTTCTTTTGCTCGATCAGCGCGAAGGACTGACGCGCCAGCCGGCGAGACTGCCAGGCCTTGAT
>Ga0209376_1003905_pt1 | contig 13210 bp, 10 predicted proteins | sample GraSoiAngelo_134_FD_185891 | JGI IMG/M metagenome (GOLD analysis project Ga0209376, IMG submission 185891) | Grasslands soil microbial communities from the Angelo Coastal Reserve, California, USA - 14_0929_05_30cm (SPAdes) (version 2) | ecosystem: Environmental > Terrestrial > Soil > Grasslands ... | reverse complement strand
TCATTCGGGTTTGGTTCTACAAATCAGGCAAAGCCGGCTTTCCGGTGGAGACTGGAAACGCCGAAGCGACGTGTTTGATTGCTTGCGCAGACTTTTCACGGCGAAAAAGGTGGCCCGAAGCGCGACTTTCTACAAATAGCTTTCCCGAACTATGTCTTTATCGGCATTCTTGCGGTTCTATACGGATAGGTTTTCGCTCAACGAATGGTCAGCCTGCGTATGTAGGTTCCTCGAGTGGATCATCATCGTCCTGATTACCATCTTGATCATCCTGCCTTTCATCTCGGGCGGTCATTGATAAACCCGTTCAATTTCCGTAACGAGGAATTCAAGAATCTGTGATCCGCTGGTAATTTTTCGTTTCTACGCTCAACACCCATGACAAACAAACTCACTCACACACTTGCTGGATCAATCCTTTATGGATCACTGGTTCTGTTCAGTTCTTGCCCGATATTCGGGCAAAGCTCCACCCCGAGCATGCGGTTTGCTCTACCCGAGCGCACTCGTCTGCTGCAGGGACAACTTGTGGACCTCGTTGTGGAAATTCGAAACGCGTCCGCAATTTCGGGATTCAAAGTGACTCTGGGCGGCGCTGACATTACTGCTCGCTTCGGCTTTCCTCAACCTGCACCGTTGGATTGCGATGGCGGCAGCCATCTTGTCGTCAGGGCGAACCTGCAGTCGATCGATTCGCCGGGGTCAGTTGTTTTGCAAGCGGAAGCAACGGCCGGTGGTGCTCGAATCTCCGATTCGCGAACGATTGAAGTGCGACCGTTCAACATCAGCGCCCGGCGCAACGTGATTCTCTTCATTGGCGACGCCATGGGGACGGCTTATCGCGATGCCGCGCGCCTGGTCGCGAAAGCGACCGTCGATTCTTCGGGCAAGAATTCGTTTCGACAGGGCTTTTTTGATGAATTGCTCGAAATGGACAAAATGCCGGTCAGCGGACACGTCATGACCTATGGTTCCGATTCCGTTATTCCCGATTCGGCCAACACGGGAACTGCCTGGGCGAGCGGCAACAAGAGTTATCTGAATGCTGTGAATTCGTTTGCCGACGGTACGGACTGCCGATGGCGTTTCAATGGCGCAGCCAACGCAACGACTCTCCCATACATTTTAGACAATCCACGTGTCGAGAATCTTTGGCAATACTTGAAGCGGCGATTTGGATATCGAACCGGAATCGTCACCACGGCTGATGTCACCGACGCGACGCCGGCTGTCGAAGGATCATATTCGGGCTATCGCCAGACCCGATTCGAGATCGCGCGACAGTACATCGAAAATCCCCTCCTCGGCGGACAGCCCGCGTTCGACGTGATTATGGGCGGAGGCATTGATCAATTCTTCCCCGCGGCCCGTCCGGATGGACGGAATTTGATCGCGGAATTTCAGGCGCTCGGCTTTCAGTACGTGACCAATGCAACGGACCTCGAAAAGGTGAGGCCGGCCACCGGAGTGAATCTTCTTGGGCTGTTCAAGGGCAACGCCAAACCCGCATCTAACTCCGCGCGTCTCGCTGCGGCTGATTCCAACATGGATGTCGCATATGACAAGCTTCTCTTGGCGCGGCCCGCATCCGAGCCGCTTCCGGACTTTGGCGGTTTTACCGATCAGCCGATGCTCGACCGGATGACGGCTAAAGCGATTGAATTTCTTTCCGGCGGGATAACGACTCCATTTGGATCCTCGAGCGCTCCATTCATCCTGATGGTCGAAGGCGCTTCCATCGATAAGCAATCTCATCCGAACAATGCCTCGGGCACGATATGGGACACGATCGAGCTTGATCGCGCGGTGGGTGTGGCGCGAGCATGGGCCGCCAGCCGTGGCGACACGCTTATTGTCGTAACTGCAGATCACGATCAATCGATGAGCATCATCGGTGTCAGCAATGTCCCCGACACCGAATACTTCGATCACGGAAGAAAACAGGACTTCAGCCTGACGTCTGCGCGAGGCGAACAGGGCTTCACCGTTTTCGGAGACTCCTATGCCAACACGCGCGCGAGCCTGCCGTTCATCAATTCAAGCGATAGCACCGCCAATCGGAGCGGTGTGAACGGCATGCCAGCTTCATTTCCCAGTACGGTCACACCAGCTGACCCATATTCGGATACTTACTCGACCTATTTTGGGACTCCTGGATACCCAAAGGATACCAAGTCCGGCTATCCCGTGAATTCGGCCCAGCCCGGCCAAATGCTGCGGCGCCTGGCCGTCGGTTTCCGGACGGGAGACCACACAGGCTCCAGCGTGCCGGTCACCGCCGAAGGCCCCGGTGCGTTCCTGTTTACTGGTTATATGGACCAGACGGACCTGTTCTTCAAAATGGCCATTGCGCTCAACGGAAACACGGCCGACGGCGACAAGTTGATCAACGACATCCTGAAGCGATATCCGGCAACGGTCGGAAAATGACGTTTATCGTCAGGATGGGCTTAATTGGTTTGCTGTTGTGGGTCCAATCGCAGGACACGTCAAAGGCGGGGACTGAACTCCTCGCCTTTGATCTGAACGAAATGCCGGCGGATGTAATTTCGCGTTTTGGACGACCCGACACAGTCGACGATTCGTTGCCGAACTACCGCTCCTGGTTCTTCAAACGCGGCGCGCAAGACGAACATGATTTCGGCTACATCCTTTGTTTCCGGCGGTCTGATGACAAACTCGTGAGCGTTACGCGGAACTTCGAGCCTGAGGTCCTGGTGGATCACTTATTCCCTGAAGGCAGTTTCAGTGTTCGTTACTGGCCTTCCGATCAGAATCCTCAATTCGGTGTCCGGATTCGCGCCCTTTCCCGTGGCCGCCTGCTGCTCGCAATGGGCTGCGACAAGGAAGGCATGCCTTGCGGCCAACTCGTCTTAGTCCACTCTTCGGTAGTGCCTGTGTTCTTTCCATGGCTTGATCGGTGACCGACATGCTGGGCCCTCACTCGAAATTCGGGCAATTCATATCAAAAGATCAGTTTCATGCCGAGCTGCACCAGGCGAGGATCATAGGTCGCGGTGATGGTTCCAAACGCCGCGGAACTACGAGTCGTGTTGGGTGCCAGGAAGTTCGTCTTGTTCAGAAGATTGAAGGCCTCAGCCCGGAATTGCAGGAATGTCCTTCCTTCATGAGCCAGCACAATTTTCTTCGACGCTGCAAAATCGAGTTGCGCAAAATCGTCCGATCGCACCGTATTGCGGCCTACATGTCCGAAGGGACTCGGGCCGGACGGAATGACCATGGCGTCCTTGTTGAAGTAATTGGCGACAGTGCGCTGATCCTTACTGTCGTTGCTGGGCGTTCCTTCCGAACAGATAAGCCAAATCCTGAAAGACGGTCATTCGAAGGTCAGCTCGTTCATTGAAAAGCAGGTCGAAGCAACGCTGACGACTATTCCGATGCAGCACAATTACTTCTGGCGTGTATACATTAATGGGTGTTATTCGCCAGACTGCTGCCCCAATTATCTAAAGCGTGAACTCTTTCAGCTTCTTCGCAACCGTATTTCCAGGATCCATGTGCACACCAGGAGCTTGGCGGACTTCCTGTCTTCAACCGATCAACGGTTCAGTATTTTCGTGCTGCTCGATCACATGGACTGGCTCTCCTCCGAGCCGCGGCTTCTCGAAGAAGAGTGGCGTGCCATCATCAGCCACGCCGAGGCTGGAGCACGTATCATATACCGGTCCGGAAGTGTGACCTGCGACTGCATTCCCGCATTCGCGCGCCGGCGTCTCCAATTCGAATCGGACCATTTGAAGCAATGGCACCCGCTCGATCGCGTTGGCACGTACGCGTCTTTCCATTTTGCAAAGGTGACCGCATGAGACCTTCATATCTGCAGAAAGGATCGAGTGATCGCCAGCCAATGACGAATTACTACCGAACACAATCCCACTTCTACGATGCGACCCGATGGATTTTTCTTTATGGACGCCTCGATTAATCAACCTGGAATACGGGAGAGAAAACGTCACTCGTGGAAAAGCCGACGTCGTGCTGTTCTCGTATTCACTTTCGATGATAACGGATTGGGAACTTGCTCTCGCCTGCGCTCATTCCGAATTGTGGCCCGGCGGCCGCATTGGGGTCGTCGATTTCTGTAAGGCGGCGAACAGTTCAAATTGGTTTGCCGAATGGCTGGCGATCAACCACGTCCGTGTCCATCGGCCGTACGAAAACAAACTGCGCCAACTCTTTGACGAATGTGCACACATGCGCTATACCGCCTGCGCAGGACTGTGGTCTTTCTACGTGTTCGTTGGCGCGCGTCCTAACTTCTCCGAGCGGGAGATGGTTCCAAGCTTGAGGTGTGGACGAGTCTGCGCGGCATAAGACAAACGTCACGCACGTGGACCGGCATTTTGTCCTTAAACCGCCGGCTCCAAAATTCGAGCAGATGAGCGGGCAACGGGTCCGGCCGGCCTTGCGACGAGGTCAACGAGCAGATGGTGATTGAAACGCTCGTCTCGAAGGTAGTGGATGACAGAGCCGACGAGTGCAACACCGGCGAGGGGAAGACACAGAGTCGATCCAAGAACCACTAGGTGATGCCGCCAGTTCAGCGGTGACTCGATCAGCTTGACAATGCCGTCGGCATAAAACCTCGCGGTCACCCTCAGAATGTCGGCGCTGAGCGTCAAATAGCAACCCTCGGCGCCTTCGACTCGTACTCGGCCCTGCCTCAGCTCGGCAAGAAATTCCTCGCGGTTGTGCGCTCGCTCCGACACCATGTACGTACGCCCAATGCCTCGGTATGTGTGGGAATCGCTTCCCGCTACGCTGACCTTTCCGTGCGCGCGAGCCAGGGCCGAAGCTGTTTGATTCTGTGACGGCAGGCGTGTTCCATTTCTGGTTTCAATCGCGCTGATCCACGGCAGCAGCGAACAGATATGTGTTGCGGTAAGGCGTCCCGCCGAAAGAGAAGCCAGGTGATTGAGCGTGCAGAAAATGTCCTGTTCTTTGAGATACGGCATCAATTCATGCACGTTGCGGCGCAGGCTTTGGATATCCCGGTGCTGTTCCTCAGTAATGCCGAGCACGCCGATATGACAGCTCGCGTTGTCTTCGGGGAAGATGGCTGTCACTTCGCAGCCAATGATCACGTCGTGGCGGTCTGCAATCGTTACCGCCCCCGAAATGCTGTCGTGGTCGGTGATGGTGACCAGGTCCATACCGCGCGCTTTCGCGCGACGATACAGCTTTTCAGGGGTGTTGTAGGATTCCCTCAGAATTGTGGTTACGGGATAAATTGTCGAATATCCCGAGTGGTGAGTGTGGACATGCGCATCGAGCTTCACGCTGCCTCCTTGGAGTGATGGTCCATTGCCAATTCGTATGCCCGATACACACCTTCGAACACACGATCCCATGAAACTTTTAATGCTGCGGTGCGAGCCTGCCCTCGCATGCGGCGGTGCTCGTCCGGTGATGACATCAGGCGCGACACAAGGCCGATAAATTCTTCTTCGTCTCTCGCTACAAATCCCGAGAATCCTTGCTCAACCAGGTATTTCGGCCCGCCCCCGCTCATAACCACGGCCGGCACACCCGATGCAAGTGCCTCGAGGACGACATTGCCGAAAGTGTCGGTATTCGACGGGAAAGCAAAAATGTCCATGTTGGCGTAGGCCTCTGCCAACGCTTCGTTATGCAGGACGCCGGTGAAGTCCGCATTCTCGAGATTGGATTCCAGCCACCGTCTTTCACTCCCGTCTCCAACGATAAGAAAACGAAAGCGGGTTATGCCGCGTTCCGTAAGAGCGCGTTCCACTTTAGGTAGAAAACGCACGTTCTTTTCCGGTGAAAGGCGGCCGACAAAACCTATTCGAATTAGACCGTCGGCGGCTGTCCTCCTTGACGGAGAAAACAAGTCCGTCTGCACCCCACGCTGCATCAAAAACGTTGGCCTCCCCGCTTTCGATGCCAGCATTCGAACCAGTTCGAGGTTGGGAGCAAGAACAACATCCGCGAGCTTATAGAATTGAATAATGCAGCGCAGCGCGTGATTCTCGGCTGCACACCCAACCGATCTCTTCAGCGTATGAGGAAGAAATGAGAGGAGCCGTTGCAGGCGCGAATTCGCATATTCGTGTAAGTTCGTATGCCACGACGCCACGAGCGGAATTTTGAGGGAATGCGCGACGTATGCGCCGAGTAACCCCACATCCCCGGGGCTTGTGATATGAATGACGTTTGCGCCGAATTCCGACACGACGCGCGACACTGCAGACTGATGCCGCCAAAAGTTCAAATCAAATTGAAGGTCTCGCTCGACGTGGATGCTGGCGAGGCCCCGTCGAAGGGGAAATCGCCTGTTGAACTCCGCAACAATGCGTGTGCTCGGAGCTGTGGCGTGAACACAAAGAAAGGGCCGATTGGTCTTTCGAGCAAATACCTCGAGTTGTCTGCTGGTCAACGCGACGCCATTCACTTCCAGATAGCAATCCGTGAAGAATGCCACTCTGGGAGAAGCAGTCATTCGATATAGCCGCCCGGAGAACAGCCTTGAACTCTCATGGATACCAAGGTTAGGGGGCGCACTTTAACGAATGATGACAGTTCTAAGAAGTTTTTGAGAATTTGTACAACCTATGCGGTCCCCTCTCTTATGAGATCCCTATAGGTAGTCGGATTGAACTGAAAGTCGACGGCGCGGCTCAGAATGGCCGAAATCTGTGCTAAATTGTGGCCTCATCCCGGAGAACTGGAGGTTTTTTTGTGAAGTGCAGAGTGCTATTTTTGTGTGCGACCGGTGGATTGCACGGCTCAATGGCTGAGGCAATCCTCAACTGGATCGATTCTGAACACTTTGAAGCCACAAGTGCAGGCATAATGTGCGGACGATTGCATCCGCTGATACCGGAAGTATTAAAAGAGATTGGTATTGATGTGGAACAGAAGGCACTAAAATCACTGCAGGAATTACCAGAGGAAGAATTCCAATATGTGATTACGCTAGGCGAGCGTGCTCCATCTTACAACCGAAACTATCCTGGCGCAGAAATCGTTCACTGGAGATTCGACCACCCCGTCGGACTGTCGAATGACCTGGAAAAACAATTGCGTGAGTTTCGAATAGTTCGCGATCAGATTCTTCAACGGCTGCGCTTATTCGTCCTTGTTCATTCCCGACCGCGAGTCGCTGCCCCCGGAACCTCTTTATCGATGGTTCGGACGGCTTGATGATTTGGCCTGTGTGGCTGGCTGGACAGAGGCACTGAGATTCAATATTCAGATTTACGATTGCCGGACGATACGCACTAGACCTAGAGGGTATACGCCGTAATTCGCGCGGCTTCCGCGATCAATAGTTCGCCGGCCGCAATCATGGTTAGGCCTGGCCGTGATCGTCGGAGCTCATTCGTAAGTTTGGCGCCCAGAAGTTCATGCTTCTGGACCACCCAATACCTCCTGTCAGCGAGAAAGAGCGGGCTGTAAGTGAGAATTAGACCAGACGGCGATTCGAAACTCCTTCCGGCGTACCGTGCCAGAGCCTCGAAAAGCCCCACTCCATGGTACAGCGGAGCTATGGTGAGCGGGGCAGCCGCAGCTGCCCCGCTTCATCGAATGCAAAGCTTGAGCCGTCGAGTGGGTTCAGTCGTCCACCCTCTCCTCCGCCTGATTCGCCAGCAACGGATAGCGCTTGTGGCCCATCAAACCTTTCCACAGCACCTTGTTGAATTTCTGTGGGGGCACGCGGTCGGCATCGGAGAAGTCAAAGCCGGCCGTCGCTTTCGCCCAGTATGCAGCGTTGTGCTTCGGTTTGACGTCTGCACCGCGCGCGTACTGTACGCCCAGGCCGCCAGCTATCAGCGCAAGCTGAGTCGTCTTCAGGACTGTTGATGCTTCGGCGGCGAAGCTCCACTTACCTGAGGAATGGATGTCGAAAACGTCGGTCATTGGGCCCTGGAACGCGGTATTCAGATTGATGTGCTCCGTGCCGAGGATATCTTCGATCGTGCGCAGCGCGTTAACTTGGCTGTAGTGCGTGCTGACCACGATGCCCTGCTTCACGTAAGGTCCGACCACATATGCCGTGGCACGGTGTGAATCAACGTGGTCCGGGCCGTCCTGGCAATCGTCTTCCGTGATAATGATCAAGGTGTCCTTGGCGTATGGACTTGCCGCTACAGCCTGGACCAGTCGGCCAACAGCGAGATCATCATCAGCCTGCTGCGTCTCGGGCGTGTTTACTCCAGCCAGCGCCGTTCCGAAACTGCCCATGTGGTCGTGGCTAATGCGGACCAGCGAAAGGCTCGGCAGGTTGCGGTTGGCGACGAACTGATCAAACTCGCGCTTCCATTCGTTATAGCGCCACACGTCCGGATAGTTCTGATCGTAGCCGCGGAAGTACAGATCGGTCAGCGGAGCGAGCGATGGATCAAGCGGCGCGACCTGCACGATTCCCGCGGAGAAGGGATCGGCTACAGGAGTCGTTTTTGTGCCAATGCTTCCGATGTTGTGCACCAGGAATCCGTAATTGCGGACAGTCCCACCAGCCTTTCGCACCGCGTCGAAAATGTAGCCATTCTGTATACCGAAAGGCGCATCGGACGATGCGTGGTTGCCGGTGCCGGTCAGCACGTTGGCCGTGCCACCGGGAAGAGCCGCTGTCGCCGCTGAGTAAAGGGTTGTGCCGAGGGGTCCGGCCGCGGCATCTCGTGCTATGACCGTGTCGTAGTTGACTGGAACGTTGCGGTTCGAGCCTTCGGACTCATAAGACAGTCCGCGGTTGACGAAGGCATAGTTGATCTGTTGCGTAATCGTCTCCGTGTTGGTGACACGGCCCTGCAACGCCCAGGACCAGCCGTCCATGCTGCCGTCGCCGGGATCCGTGAAGTTATCCAGCGTCACAAACTGCCGCGCCAGTTTGTGGTGGTTTGGCGTGATGTTCTCAGGGAATTGCGTTAGAGAAGGATTTCCGTTGGAACCATTGTGAAGGTCACCCAGGATCTGGTCGAAGGTGCGATTTTCCTTCACAACGTAGATGACGTGCTTGATATGACTGCGAAGGAACTCTACCGTTTCCCGGTCGTGCTGGTCCTCGGCACTGTAGAAGTTATTCCGGGCAACAAGGTCGGTCAGCCGCTCAAGTTCATCGTCGGTAGGCACCGGAGCGCTGACCAGAGAAGCATGTTCGAGCTGAAACTGATACTGGTTCGAGGCTCTGGACGCAGTGTCCAAGGCCCCAGCGTTGGCACCGTAGGTGGCCGTCATTGCGCCCGTGTTGCTGGCGAGATGACCAGAATTGGGCCCCGTGATGCTCTTACCGTTGATGATGTACATCCAGGTGCCGTCTGCGCTGAAAGTGACGTCGTGAGGCTCGTAAGCAGTCGGGATGAAACCCGCGACGTGGTACGCGTTCTTGCCAGTGAGCGGGATCACCGCGATGGAGTTCGCTCCCGCATTCACGGCGTAGAGGGTCTTGCCGTCTCGCGACAGCGTCACGGCAAACGTGCCGGCGCCGGTGTAGCGTGTATAGGGCTTACCCTTGTCTTTGCCGTTACCTTTGCCGTTGTCTTTGTCCTTCCCGTTGCCTTTCTTGTCCAGGTTATCACCGAAGCCGGTCGCGTCGATCTTCGCGATGACAATATTGCTCCGGGTATCGATTACTGAGACTTCGTCGGCATTATCCTCCGCGACAAAGAGCTTCGAACCTGCCGCGTCGAGAGTCATACCGAGGGCATTTCCATCAAGCTTGATGCGCTTGACCAGCCGGCCAAGAGTCGGAGCGCTGATGTCGACGACAATGACCTCGCGGTCGCGGTCGGACGACACATAGGCCGTGCTGTTACCTTTCACGACGAGAGCGAAAGGAAACGTACCTCCAACGCCGCCATTAGCGCCCTCATTGTTGGCAAACCAGGGACGCAGGTCGTGCTCGTAGCGCACTGAGCCGGAAATTGTGTCGATGACACTAATCGAGTCGTTGTAATTGTTGGCAACCACGAGCGTCTTGCCATCGGCCGATATACCAAGGCCGCTCGCGTTCGGGCTGACGCCCACACCGATTCCAGTAAAATGCCCCAGCGGGATTTTTCCGGAGGCCGCCCAAGAACTGCCACTCTTGCCGTAGGTGTAGACGACGTCGTCTCTGCCTCCGGCTGCGTATAGAGTGGTGCCGTCGGGCGAGAACACCAGGCCGACATGCGAATTCGTCTGCTGGATTACTTGAGTCAGCACCGGCGATTGCTTGTGTGTTCCGCTGACGTCATACAGGAAAATGAACTGCGTGGAGTTGGCAACGTCGGTCTTGCCGTTTGGCAGGTCGAGCGAGTTCATGCCGGCGCAGAGGATCGCCAGCGTTTTGCCGTCAGGGCTCAACTGTGAACGTACAGCTTCACCGGCTACGAAGTTTGGATAACCCGGTAATCCCGGGTTCAGGACCTGCTGCACCGCGCCACGCATGGCGGTGGGGGTGATGTATTGTCCAGTTGCGGTTTGGGGCGGCGTGTCCTTCGGCTTGGCCGGAGCCTGCGCAATCACCTGCATGGAGAGAGCAACCATGGAAGCCGTTATACCTAACGCGATCAAGCAAAGAAGCGTTTTTTTCATCCACTTTCTCCTAGGGTCATGATTTTGGGCCGCGGGATTCGGACTGGCGTGCCGGCTCGCATCGATCTTCGATCGGCTCGAGTCGCCCTCATCCTTTAGCTTCGTGCTTAAACCTAGGTGAGAATCGTGAATGCCTCGTGAGCGTCTGATGACGCAGCGATAAAACGTTGGTTAATGAATTAAGGCAGATCTATTACGGGGAAAGAAAAAAGTAGAAGCGTCTGCCATCGGACAATCCCCGGCACGTCAGAAGACTACACGAAGCATCAATTGCAACTGCCTGGGGGTGCCTGTTCCAATCGGGGTGGTGTTCACGGTGGATTGAATGATACCGAATTGTGCGGGAACTGTGATGTCTCCGGATGGATTTCCCAACTGTGCCCTGTTCAGAACGTTGAATGCTTCTCCACGCAACTCGATCGCGCTGCGTTCACTGATCGCAAAACGTTTTGCGAAGGCGACATCGATCTGGACCAGGCCGGGACCGCGAACGATATTGCGGCCGGCTGTGCCTGAAGCCCCTGGTGCAGGTATACGGAACGCGGCCGGGTTAATCCATTGCGATGGTGTTTGTCCTGAAGGTGGAACAAGTGATATGCCGGGAAGCAGATCGGGCCGTTGAGACAGATTGTACCCGTTGGGGACATCGCTTGACGCTCGTTTGATCGTCACATTCACAGGTTGCCCGGTTCGCGCGGTGGCGATCCAGCTTAACGACCACCCGCCGAGAGTTCCCCTCAATACTCCGGGCCTTCGCATAAATCTCTTGTCTTTTCCGAACGGCAACTGAAAAACGGAATTGGCGGAGAAGACGTGGCGAACGTCTTGATTACTTGACGACCGTTCGCACTTCCTGCAAAAAACATTTTGTGGGGCTACGGCGTCCGCTTCCCCACCACCGAGTGAACCATCGTTGATCGCGTGGGACCACATGTAGCTTGCCGCAAACGTCCAACCAGCATTCAGGTATCGATGCGCCGAAATCTGAAGTGAATGGAACGTGCTGCTGCTCTCGTTCGTTCTGTACTCGGCCTGCCCATATTCGGGGTATGGGCGCAATCCGGTGGTCGCGTCGATGACGTTCTCATAATTGATGGTTTGAAGATGTATTCCTCTGTTGCCGCTGTAGGAAATCGCGCCAACAAAGTGGGCAGGAAGTTCCTGTTGAATCGTCAGTCCCCATTGCGGGCTGGTTTCGTCTTTCCGTTGTCGGTTTTGTGCGCGTGGTGAGAGCGTACCTGACGCCCTCGTCAGGAGTGAATCTATTGGATACGCTAATCCTGGAATCTGTCGAGAGCTTAACGAATAGCGTTCAACATCGTTAGATGCAGGTAAATTCTGATCCTCCAGTTGGCCGTCGCCGTGGTAAATGCCAGCGCCTAATCTGAAGACGGTCTTTCCTTGAAAGATGTGTGGAGCCCACGCTGCCCCAAAATGCGGATCAATATCATTCTTGCGAGGTACGGAAAATTCGGATCCCGGCGGGCAGAATCCGCCACAGGTTGCAAAATCGAACGGAACGGCGCGCCCGTATTTTTCGCTGAAAACATCGAAGTATTGGTAACGCAGACCCAGGACAGACAGCGTCATGAAAAAGCAGCCGGCGAAAACAAAGACAATCGAGACGATCCGTCACGGAGAAGCCAAGCGGAAGAACATCCCGACGGCCGAGTACCAACCCGTTCTGGAAAAGAAAGAGCAGGTCCCGATTCGCGTCGCCTACGACCGCCGCAATCGCGACCTCGATCCACAGTTAGTCTGGCGTGGCAAGGATGAGCAGGACTGGAGCGATCACGTCGTCCATGCGCCGCCGATCTACATCCAGGAGAAGGTCCATCCGAAAGTCTTGATCGACGATCTCCTTCGCGAGTCGAAGGAACGAAGGGACACCGGCTGGCGTCCTCCGCAATTCGATTTATTCGCTGACTTCAACGGAACGCCCAAGGACGCCGACAAAACGGACTTTTACCAGCATGACCAGAACTGGTCGAATCGCATGATCCTGGGGGATTCGTTGCAGGTCATGGCGAGTTTGGCGGAGCGCGAAGGCTTACGCGGTAAGGTCCAATGCATCTACGTCGACCCCCCCTACGGTATCGAATTCAACAGCAACTTCCAATGGAGTACTACCAGCCGGGACGCGAAAGATGACCAGCCAGAACGGATCACGAGAGAACCAGAACAAGTCAGAGCTTTCCGAGACACCTGGCGTGACGGCGTACATAGCTATCTTACTTACCTACGAGATCGATTGATTGTAGCCCGCGATCTTCTCGCTGATTCTGGTTCGATTTTTGTACAGATTGGTGGCCTGAACGTCCATCGGGTTCGTTGCGTCCTCGATGAGGTGTTTGGCGAAAGGAGCTGTGTTACTGAAATTGTCGTTAAAAAGAAGGGTAGTCAGAAATCGTCGTTCTTAGATCCGGTCAACGATTTCATCCTCTGGTACTCGAAGTCGCCGCGCACTCTCGGAAACACTAAATTTCGACCATTATTTGAAGAACGCTCGCTGGATGCTGATACCGTCGACGAATTCTCTCGTGCAGAATTACCGTCGGGGCAAGTCATTAATCTGAAAAGGTTCAAGAATGCGGACGGCGAAGAACTAGATTTTCGTTCATATCCTCGGCGGATCGATCAGGAATTCCCGAAC
>Ga0209376_1003894_pt1 | contig 13233 bp, 12 predicted proteins | sample GraSoiAngelo_134_FD_185891 | JGI IMG/M metagenome (GOLD analysis project Ga0209376, IMG submission 185891) | Grasslands soil microbial communities from the Angelo Coastal Reserve, California, USA - 14_0929_05_30cm (SPAdes) (version 2) | ecosystem: Environmental > Terrestrial > Soil > Grasslands ... | reverse complement strand
TGGGCCTGGGGCTGATCTTCGTCCCGCTCACGAACCTGGCGCTCGCGGACCTGCCGATGAGCAAGATCCCGAACGGCACCGGGCTCTTCAATCTGATGCGCCAGCTGGGCGGCAGCGTGGGGATCGCCATCTCGGCCACCCTGGTGCAGCGGTTCACGGCGATCCACCGCGGGGACCTGATCGCCAACGTGACCCAGTACAGCGCGGTGGCACGCGAGCGGCTGGGCGCCATCGTGGCGCGGCTCATCGCGACGGGCACACCGGCACCGCTCGCCAATGCCAAGGCGCTGGCGATCGTGGACGGCCAAGTCACCCGACAGGCGCTGATGCTCTCGTTCGAGCAGCTGTTCCTGCTGTTCGGCGCCTGCTTCGTGCTGTCGCTGCCGCTGTTGCTGTTGATGCACAAGAGCAAGGGGATGCCGGGCGGGGCGGGGGCGGCGCACTGAACGAAACCCTCTCGAGTTCCCACGGCCGGGGCCATGGACTACGGCTCGAGGAGATGAAAGGGGAGTTGATGACGAAGCACCCGAAGGTCAGCGTCGGTGACGTGGCTCCGGACTTCACTCTACCGGATCAGTCGGGGACGCCGGTGCGGCTGGGCGATCTCGTGGGCCGGAAGACCCTTGTGCTGTATTTCTATCCCAAGGACGAGACCCCGGGCTGTACGATCGAGGCGCGCGCGTTCCGCGACAGCTACGAGCAGTTCAACGCCAAAGGCGCTCAGGTAGTCGGGGTGAGCTCCGATTCCGTGCTGTCACACCGCCGATTCGCCCGGCGCCACAATCTGCCGTTCGCGCTGCTCTCGGATCGTGACGGAGCGGTGCGCCGGCTGTACGGCGTCGAGAAGACGCTCGGACTATTGCCGGGTCGGGTCACCTATGTGATCGACCAGACCGGCGTGGTGCGGCACGTGTACTCGTCCCAACTGCGCGCGACGCGCCATCCGCGGGAAGCGTTGATGATGCTCTCGGCGCTGGGAGGCGAGGGAGCCTAGACCACCTCCGCCATCGCCGCCGTCACGAGGAGCGCCCGGACGATTCCGAGCGCTCCTTCGACGTTTTCAAACCATTCCGTGGCGAGATGCGCGTCGCCCGCCTTGCCGCCCGCGCCCAGCGCGATGGCGGGGATGCCGAGCGCGATCGGCACGTTGGCGTCGGTGGACGCGCTGGCGAGCTCGGCGTCGCGCCCCAGCGCGCGGTTGGCGGCCACCGCGGCCTGGACCAGCGGGTGGGCGCGCGGGGTCATGCCGGACGGCCGGTCGCCCAGCAGCTGGATCTCCACGCGCAGCGTCGGCGAGCCGGCCGTGCGGCGGCGGTTCTCGTCGTCGGCGGCGCGCTCGAGCGCCGCGCGCACGGTGACGTCGAGCTGCGCCAGGGCGCGGGGATCCTCGCTCCTCAAGTCCAAGTCGAGCCAGGCCTCCTGCGGGATCGAGTTGAGACCCGTGCCGCCCCCGAGCCGCACGACGGCGCAAGTAGTGCGCGGCGCCTGCTGTGGGGCGAGGTCGGCGAGCAGCGCGGCGGCGCGCCCCACGGCGTTCGCCGGGTTGGCGACGCCGAACGCCGCCCATGAATGGCCCCCGGGGCCGCGGAACGTGACGTGATAGCGCTTGGAGCCGAGGGCGCGATGGATCACGCGATCGAGCCCGGCGCCGTCCAAGGCGATGAAGGCCGCGGGGGTACCGGGCAACTCGGTGGCATTGGGTGGGGGCGCAGCATGCTGCGCCCCTACACTATGCTTCCCGTTCAACAGGTATTTCACCCCCCGCAAATCCCCCGATCCTTCTTCTCCGACCGTCGCCGCGAACAGAATGGGCCGCGTCACCGGCACGCGTGCCGCGACCATCGCCTCCGCCACCGCGACCAACGCGGCGAGGCCGCGCGCGTTGTCCGAAATGCCCGGGCCCTCGAGCCGCTGGCCACGCCGCTCCACCGCGACGTCCACCTCGGCCCCGAAGACCGTGTCGAGATGCGCCGCCAGTACGACCGGCGCGGACTTTTCGCCGTTCTTCCCCAGCCACCCGTGGACATTACCCGCGTGATCGACGGTGACGTCGCACAGGCCGATCGTGCGGAACAGCTCCGCCACGTGCGCGGCGCGCCGGCCTTCCGCGCCCGTGGGCGCGGGGATGGCGGAGAGCGCCGCCTGGCGGGCGAGCGTCCCCTCATCGGTGCGCTCGATGTGATGGCGCGCCGCGCGAATGCGCTCGTGCGCGAGCAGGCGAGAGAGGGCGTGGTCCACGGCTCTTCACTCTAACCCGCTTGACGGTGGGGGGCGAGTGGGTGAACACTTGCTCATGGACGAGCGCGAGCTGATCTACGACTGGAACTGCGCGGGCGGGGCAGGGGGGCCGGCGTTCGACTGGTCCCGCGTCCGCGTGGACCTGAACGACGAGACGCTGCGCGACGGCCTGCAATCCCCCTCCGTGCGCGACCCCGCGCTCGAGGTCAAGAAGCGGCTGCTCCATCTGATGGCGGACCTGGGCATCGTGGCGGCCGACATCGGCCTGCCGGGGGCCGGCCCGCGGGTGGTGGAGCAGGTGCGCGCGCTGGCCACGGAGATCCGCAACGCCAAGCTGCCCATCGCGCCCAACTGCGCCGCGCGCACCATGATCGCGGATATCGAGCCGATCGTGCGCGTGGCCCAGGAGGTGGGCATCCCCATCGAGGCCGCGACGTTCATCGGCTCGTCGCCGATCCGGCAGTACGCCGAGGACTGGACCCTGGACCGCATCGTGCAATCCACGGTGGAGGGGGTGACCTACGCCGTGAAGCACGGCCTCCCGGTCATGTACGTCACCGAGGACACGACCCGCGCGAAGCCCGAAGCGCTCAAGGCGCTGTATGGGGCAGCCATCGACTGCGGAGCGACACGCATCTGCCTGGCCGATACGGTTGGGCACGCTACACCAGCTGGAGTGAAAGCTCTGGTCGAATTCGTCAAGCGGGAAATCGTCAAGCAAAACCGTGTAAAGGTTGATTGGCACGGACACCGCGACCGCGGCCTGGGGCTGATCAACTGTCTTACGGCGATCGAGGCCGGCGTGGACCGGGTGCACGGCACCGCGCTCGGGGTGGGGGAGCGGGTGGGGAACGCGGAGATGGACCTCCTGATCGTGAACCTGAAGCTCCTGGGCGCGCATGCCCACGACATCTCGAAGCTGCCGGAATACTGCCGGCTGGTGGCGGACGCCGTGGGCGTGCCGATCGCCGTGAACTACCCGGTGATGGGGGAGGACGCGTTCCGCACCGGCACGGGCGTGCACGCCGCGGCCATCATCAAGGCCAAGAAGAAGGGTCACGCCTGGCTCGCCGATCGCGTCTACAGCTCGGTGCCGGCGCAGGAATTCGGGCTCGAGCAGAAGATCGAGATCTCGCCGGTGTCGGGGCTCTCCAACGTGAAGTACTGGCTCGAGACCCACGGCTACGATCCGGAGGACGAGGCGGCGTGCCGCGCGTTGTTCGAGGCGGCGAAGCGCACCGACCGCGTGTTGTCCGACGAGGAGTGCCACCGGCTGCTCAAGCAGGCGGCATGGCGGTAGCGCCGTTCCGGGAGATCGAGCGGTCCTACTTCGATCTGCGATGGCACCTGGATCCCGTGGGCGCGACCCAAGCGGGAGTGAAGACCTACGACGACCGCTATGGGCGCTTCAGCCCGAGCGCCCTCGCCCCGCACCTCGCCGCGCTCAAATCCATCGCATCCGCCCTCGAAGAGACCACGGCCGCTGAGCGCGAAGATGAAATCGACCGTACGGCCCTCCTGAACGAGATCCGGGTCACCCTGCGGCGTTTCGAGCGCGAGCGCCCGCAGGCGAAGAACCCCGGATTCTGGCTGTCGCACCTGCTCGGCGGTTTGCACTTCCTGCTGGGCCGGCGCGACCGCAGCCCCGAAGAGCGCGCGGTGTCGCTGGCGGGCCGGCTGGAGGACGTGCCGCGGCTGCTCGACGATGCGCGAGCCACGCTGGTCGAGCCGGTGCGGGTGTTCGTGGAAACGGCGCTGCGCATCAACGAGGGCGGGCTGTCGCTCGTGCGGGAGGTAGCGGCCGGACTGGGGGAGCGCGTCGCGGCGGCGGCGGATGCGGCGGCGGCGGCGATGGCCGCGTTCGCCCACGACCTGGAGCGCTGGCTCGAGAGCGCATCCGATCAGTTCGCGCTGGGTGAGGACGACTTCAACTTCCACCTGCACTACGAGCACGCGTTGCGGGATACGGCGCCCGAGCTATGGCGCTACGGGCTGCACCTCAAGGAAGAGCTCGAGGTGGACCTCGCGGCCCGCGCGAAGCGGCTCGACAAGAGCAAGACCTGGCAGGACGTCGCCGACCGGCTGCGCGCCGATCATCCGCCGGCGAGCGCGCTGGTGGACGCCTACTCGGGCGAAATGGCGCGGGCGCGCGACTTCGTGGCCACGCACGGCTTGGTCGCGATCCCCGATGCCCCCCTCGACGTGGTACCGACGCCGGCGTTCATGCGACCGATCATCCCGTTCGCGGCCTACGACCCTCCCGGTGCCTACTCGCCCGACCGCACCGGCTGGTTCTACGTCACCCTTCCCGACGCTGCATTGCCGCCCAGCGCGCAGGAGCGCATCCTGCGCGACCACTGTCGCTACGAGCTCGGCGTCACGGCGCTGCACGAAGGGTATCCCGGCCACCACCTCCATCTGGTGCATGCGCAACAGCAACCCTCGGACACCCGCAAGGTCGTGTGGACGCCGCTCACGGTCGAAGGCTGGGCGTTGTACTGCGAGGACATGATGGGGGAAGAGGGGTTCTACCAGTCGGAGGAGGAGCAGTTCTTCCAGCGGGTGCACCTGCTGTGGCGCGCGACGCGCATCCTGCTCGACGTCGGCCTGCACACGCGGGGCATGACGTTCGAGCAGGCGGTGGAGCATATGACGACGCATCTGCGGGTGGACCGCGCCAACGCAGAGGCGGAAGTGCGGCGGTACTGCGCCGAGCCGGCCCAGCCGCTGTGTTACGCGGTGGGGCGGCGCGAGATCCTCGAGCTGCGGAAGGACTTCCGTGCCGCGCAGGGCAAGGCCTTCACCCTGCGCCGCTTCCATGACGCCTTGCTGCGCTACGGCGGCCTCCCCGTCACGCTGATCCGCTGGGGCCTCGGCCTCAATGAACAGTAGGGAGTCGGGGCTCGGGGCTGGGGACTCGACGGAGCGAATGAAGCGAGCCCCGAGCCCCGAACCCCGAGCCCCCAGTCGGCTCCCGCGGCAGGTCAAGCTGTTCGGCTGGGTTTCGCTGCTCAACGATTTCGCGAGCGAGATGATCTACCCGTTGCTCCCGGCGTTCGTCACGGGCGTTTTGGGCGCCGGGCCGCAGGCGCTGGGCGCGCTCGACGGGGCGGCCGAGTTCGCGGCGGCATTCGTGAAGCTCGGGGCCGGGCGCCTGGCCGACCGTGTGCCCTTGCGCGGGCCCATGATCGTGCTCGGGTACTTCATCGCCGTGGTAGTCCGGCCCGTTATCGCCATCACGGGCGCGGCATGGCAGGTGATCGGGCTCCGCGTGGTGGACCGGCTGGGGAAGGGCCTCCGCACGCCGCCGCGCGACGCGCTGATCGCCGACGTCACGCCCGCGGAGCTGCGGGGACGCGCCTTCGGCCTGCAGCGCGGCATGGATCACGCGGGAGCGGTGCTGGGGCCGATCCTCGCCTGGTGGCTCCTTTCGTCCGGGAGTGCGAACGTGCGGGCGGTGATCGGGTGGAGCATTGTGCCGGGGGTGCTCGTACTAGTGCTGGCGGCATGGGCGGTGAGGGACGGGGCGGCAACAGGCGGCAGCGGGCGGCAACAGGCGGAAAATGCATCGGAGCCAATGCCGCCCTCTGCCGCCCTCTCCCGCTCTTTGCCGCCGCCCCTCGTCGCCATCTCTGCCTTCTATCTCCTCCGCATGCCCGACACCCTGATCATTCTGCGTTCGCAGGAGCTGGGTGTGCCGGTGTCGATCGTGCCGCTCTTGTGGGCGGCGGTGCACGTGGTGCGCTCGTCGTCGAGTTTCCTCGGGGGCGCGGCGAGCGACCGGCTGGGGCCCGGGCAGACGATGTGGGTGGGGTGGCTCGTGTACGCGATGCTGGCCGTGGGGATGGCGCGCGCGGGCACGGCGGCGGCGGCATGGGGGCTGTTCCTGGCGCTGGGGCTCGTCGCGGGACTGACGGAGAGTCCCGAGCGGGCCCTCGTGGCGCGGCTCGCGGGCACGCACCAGGGGAGCGGGTTCGGCCTGTATCATGGCATCACAGGGTTCGCAGCTCTCGTGGGAGGCGTGGCACTGGGCGGAGTGTTCCAGCGCTACGGGGCGGGCCCCGCGTTCCTCGCGAGTGCGACGGGGGGATTGGCACTCGTGTTCGCGTGGCCTCTATTCGCCGGGGGTTGGCGTCGCGGAGTGCGCGGGTAGAACCGCGGACCCGGTGCGTCTAAAACGAGTGTACCCTCTCGCTTGGCCAATCGTGTCACGGAACGCCGCGTCGCACGTGCGCGGGTAAACCCGCGGCTCGGCACGTGTCAGTGAACTCACGCCGTTCTGCCGCTTCAGCGGTACGTGCCGAGTCGTGGCTTGAGCCGCGGACACGTGATTCATCGAGGACGCCATTCCCGCGAGGACGAAACCGGTGCGTCTAAAACGAGTGTACCGTCTCGCTTGGCCACTCATGTCACGGAACGCCGCGTCGCACGTGCGCGGGTAAACCGGACCGCGGACCTGACGCTGGTGGGGTCGGTGAGCCGGGAGCTCGATATCGGGGCCGTGTCGCTCGGGTACGAGCGCGCCCTGTGGCGCAGCGCGCTTGCGGCCACCGGTCTGGGCGCCCGGGGCACGCTCAATCTCGTTCCGGAAGAGCTACGGCTGTTCTATGGGAGCCGCACGCCCGTGGGCCTCATGGCGTACGTGCAGGTGCGGCCAGGCACTGATCGGAGGAAAGTATGAAGGCTGACGTCTCGGTCATTCACGGCCCCGGTGAGGTCAAGGGACTGCCGTTCTCGTCCGCCGTGCGGGTCGGGGACTTGCTCTTTCTCTCAGGACAGATCGGCAATGTGCCGGGAACGCGCCAGCTTGCTGACGGGGGTATTACGGGCCAGACGCGTCAGGTGCTCGAGAACATCAAGGAGGTGCTCGCGTTCGCGGGAAGCTCACTCGACCGCGCGGTGAAGTGCACGGTGTTCCTCGCGGACATCCAGGACTTCGCGGCCATGAACGCGGTGTACGCCACGTATTTCCCGAAGGATCCACCCGCGCGCTCCACCGTGGCCGCGAGCGGGCTCGCGGGGGGCGCGCGGGTGGAGATCGAGTGTATCGCGACGGCGGGCTAGACCGAGGCCGCCCTCGTCACCGCCCGCTCACCGTGCGGGTCGACATCCAGATGTCGAACCCTCCGAGACCGCCCCGAGCAGCACCGCTGATGAACAGCAGTGTGCGACCGTCGAAGGACAGGTTGGGGTGAAACTCAGCGAACCGCGAGTTCACCGGTTCGCCCAGGTTCACGGGGGTGGACCACGGGTCGTGCACGTTCTCGCGCGTGGCGACCCAGATATCGAACCCGGCGCCACCGACGGCACCGGGGCGGCGCGAGTTGAAGAATATCTCGCGTCCATCACGCCTCACCGACGCATGATTGTCTTCGACGGTCGAGTTGAGTCCGGGAACCGCCACGGCCGGACCAAGCGTCTCGCCGTCGTTCGTGATCCGCACGGCATATAGGTCCGTCGTGATGGGGGGATCGCCTCGGAAGAAATACAGCGTGCCGTCTCCATCACCCGCATGCTTTAGGAACGTCGGTCCGGCTTCTGAATTCGTCGTGTTCACGTCAGGACCGAGACTCACCGGCGTCTCCCAGCCCAGATCGTTCGGGTCGCGCCGCGAGACGTAAATGTCGCGCTGTCCGGTACCCACCCACCTATAGAAAAAGAGCAGGCGCCCGTCTGGCGATAATGCGGGCCCGGCCTCGTTGTCTGACGTATTGACGGGTGACCCAAGATTCACGGGTGTATCCCACGGATCGTCGCGGGATGCGCGCGTGGCGACCCAGAGATCGAAGCTATCCTGGCACCCGTCAGGCGTGTCGTTGCCGAGTCCCCCCTGTCGGTTCGACATGAAGTAGAGCGCGAGCTCGTCCTTGGAAAGCGTGGGGGTCTGCTCCTGGCACGGCGAATTGACAGGGGTGTCGAGGTGCACCGGCTCCGACCACTCGGAGTTGGCGAACGACATGGCCTGGATCCCCACGACGCGCTCGGTGCTCGTCTCGGTGTTACAGGCCGCGAGCAAGGCGAGGGGGATTAGCGGAAAAGGTCGACGAGCGAGCGCGCTTGCCATGGGCACCTCACTATCGGGGGGATAGCGCTGGAAAACGATGCGACCCATCCGGGCGGCTCACGGATGGGTCGCGGCACTTGTTCGAAGTAAAGCGGCACAGCGGTCGCAAGACACTACCTCTCAGGCGGCAGAAATAGCTCCCGTCCTGGACCGCGTCAAGATGGAACGCTGCGCCGACGCGCTTACGGGACCGGCGCGACGTTCTTCACCACCGTGCCTCCCTTCATCACGAACACGACCCGCCGCAGCGCGGTGATGTCTTCCGTCGGGTTGCCGTCGATGCCGATCAGGTCGGCCTCGAGCCCGGGGGCAATCGCGCCGATCGTGTCCGCCAACGCGAGCGACTGAGCCGCGAGCGACGTCGCGGACACGATCGCGGCCATCGGCGACTGCCCCCCGACCTGCACGCGATAGATCAGCTCCTCCCAGTTCCTGCCGAAGGAGCCCGCCAGCGCATCGGTGCCGAACACGACGCGGAGCCGCGGCCGCCGCAGGGCCTGCTTAAACACGCCGAGCGCGAGCGGGACCGCCCGATGCATCTGCGCGAACCCCTCCTCGGTGTAGTTCTCCATCCCGAGGAAGCGCGCTTTGTTGTCGAAGTAGTTCTGGAATACGAGGTACAGGTTCGGATCGAAGAACGTCCCGTGATCGGCCATGAGGTCGAGGGTCGCCTCATCGAGCAGTACACCGTGCTCGATCGACGTCGCCCCGGCCAGCACGGCGCGCCGCGCTGCCTCCGCCGCGTGCGCGTGGACCACGCAGCGCCGCCCGTGCGCTTTGGCTTCACCGCACGCGGCCCGCAGCTCGTCCTCGGAGAGCGTCGGCCCGCCGCCTTCGCGGATGCTCTTCGAGCCGAGGATCTTGATCACGTCGGCGCCCGCGGCAACGCGCTGCCGGACGGTGCGCCGCAGCCCGTCGGCGTCGCCGTCCTCGGGCGTGATCCAGTCGAGCGATGTGATCACGCGCGGGCCGGGAATCGTGCCCCGCGCGATCGCATCGCGCAGGTCGCGATCGAGCGTCGACCCGATGCTCTGTACGGTCGTGATGCCCGCCATGAGGGCGCGATACGCGTTCTCTTCCGTGTAGAGCACCGTCTGGTCGAGCGGCTCGGCTCCGCCCGGGTCGTTGTGCGCCCGTCCGTTCGCGTCGAAATGGGACGTGAGGTGGACGTGCGTGTCGATGCCGCCGGGCATGACGGTCAGCCGGCTCAGGTCGTACGTGGCCGCGGTGAGGGCCGGGTCGAGGCGCGTGATGCGCGACCCGGCGATCACGATGGTGGTGTTCCGGAGGATGCCGCCGCGGCCGTCGAGGACCGTCCCGGCGCGGATCGTGATGGTCGGCGCCTGGGCGAGGGCGAGAGCGGGGAGCAGGGCGAGCAGCATGGACGGCCTCCGGGGCGATGTGTCGGGACCCGGCCAACTTACGCCGCCGCGCGTCGGTTATCGAGCCCGCCCCCGTGGCTGCTGTGGCTCCTCCTTCATTGGGCAGGCCCTACGAGCAGGCCGCGCTGCGCGTGATCACCACGGCACTTTGGTCGACCACGGCGTGCCATCCCGGACTGCGGAGCGGGTAGATCCATCCCGACCCATAGATGATGCCGGGATCGATCCAGGAACGGACTTCGACGGGAACGGAGTCGGCAAACGCATTGACCGTGGTACAAGCGCTGTCGTTTGGGGCGAGGTCTGCAACGCCCGGGTAGAGCGATTCGTCTCCCGTCGCTCTGATAAACACCGCCTCCGTCGTGGTGTTGACCAACCGCAACTGAACCAGAACGGGCCAGTTCGGCGCTGCCGTGGCGTCATGGCACGCCGCGGACAGCGCCGCCAGGCAAGTCAGCACCGACAGCCTCGTCGCTTCTCTCATCACTCACAGCTCGACGCGTTGGTTTCCGCAACTTGTGCCAGGGCGAACGGCAGGAACGCCGGCGTCGCCGCGCCCGCCTCCACCACCACGGCGTCGCCACTCCCCGGCCCGGCTCCCGAAGGCCCGCTGGCCGATCCCCACCAGTTGCAGCTCGCGTCGATGGCCGTGGTCATGTTCGGCGCCACGCGTAAGCCGGCCTGGGCGTTCCCCGCGATGTCGTTGAAGCGCACGCTGATCGGCCCAGCGCTCGGGAGCCCGCGCAGGCTGCCCACCCAGATGCCCGCGGGCACGACCCGGCCCGACGCTAGGGCACACGACTGAACCACGCCGAGGACTCGATTACGCTCGATGCGTCCCTCAAATGACTCGTAGTTGATGGCGCTCGACGTCAGGCACGACCCGTTGCTGTTGCGAATCGTGTTCCCGACGACGTTCACCACTCCCGTCGCAGTGAACGGCGGGCGTGGGGAGGGAAGGGGAGCGCCGGGGCCTACGAGAATGGACCCCGCCCGGCCGATCGGATAGCACTCGTCGAGGTCGTTGCCCAGGATATCCGCGTTCGTCTCGCCTCCCAGGTCAAGGCGCGGCCGCACAAAGACGCAAGCGCCTCCGGTGCGACGAATCACATTTCCCTCGAGCCGCGCGTCGACGTCCCCGGCGACCGTGATGCCGAAGAGTTGGGGAAACGGAGGTGTCGGGGAGTCCTCGAACGGTAGGCTCCCGTCCAGCACGCTGCCACGCACCACGAGGTGCCCCCGGCCGGTCGTCGCCGCATCGTGGAGGATCGAAATCAGCGTGCTACCGCCGAGTGGCGGGTTCACAGCGACGACCGAGCTTCGTTCGATGGTGACATCGACCGCGCCATCGCCGAAGATGCCCCTGACGCCGGTGTAGCGCACCGTCAAGCCGCGAATCGCGACCGCGTCCGGCGTGGCGACCCGGATCGCGGCGTTCACCGAACCGGATGGTGCCACGATCACGGGCTCACTCTCTCCCCCGATCGCCTCGAGGGCGAGCCCCTTGTCGATGACGATGGCCTCGTCGTAGGTGCCGGGCGTGACCAGCACCTGGCCTCCCGAGGCCACCATATCGATCCCTTCCTCAATCGTCTTCGCCGTGCCGTTGTCGTTCGCCTTCGGGTTCACCAGCACCGTTGGGCGTCCGACGCCCCCCGCCGCGAAGCTCGGCGCGCCGATCAGCGCGGGATCGGGGCGGTCAGCGCAGGCCGCCAGCGTGATGATCCCGAACAGCACTAGGAACTGAGTGCAGCGTGCGTGCATGGCAAACCTCCTTAGGGCCGGACCGGGGGTGGCGCGCGCCGCCCCGCCGACGGCAGGGGCCGCTTTGTCGGGCTTCCGGGCACGAGCCCACGCGACGCTGCGGTGACATGACGAGTGCTCGCAACCATCCGGCTCGCCACCCCGGCTGGTGCTGCGCTGGTGGTGGCGTTCGCCTCGTTCGAATAGTCCGAGGTGCCGCCGTCCTTGAACGCCACGACGTAGTAGGAGTAGAAGGTCTCGCTCGCCAGCCACGTGTCGCTGTAGCCCGTCGTGTTGGCCGGGAGCTCGGCGACGATGTAGTAGCCACCGTTCCAGTCGTCGTAGCGGAGCACCCAATAGCCGTCCTCGACGCCGGAATTGTCCGTCCACGCGAGGTCGATGGACTGATAGTCGACGGTCGTGGCCACGAGGTTCGTCGGCCCGAGTGGGGGCGTGGTGCACGCGGGGATAGAAGGCCCCGATTCGCCGCCTCGGTCGGCGGCGTACACGCGATAGCACACCTGCTGCTCCGGCGTGCGCCCCTCATCGTACAGTGACCACTCTCCAGGGGCGGGTGGGCCGATGGCGATCCAGCTCGTCCCGCCGTCCGTGGAGCGCTCGACGCGGAACGTTTCGGCGACCCCGGAATTGTCATACCAGTAGACCGTGACGACGCTGCTCGACGCCGGGTATGCATAGGCGGTAGGAGCGCTCGGCGGACCGTTGATGACGGTCGCGCTGGCGGAATTGGAGAACGCCGAGTAGCCCTGGTCTTTCTTGGCGCGCACCAGGTAGTAGTACTGCGCGTTGGTGACCAGGCCGGCGTCGCGATAGGTGGTGGCGTTGGCCGGCAAGCTAGCAACGACGCTCCACCCCGTTTGACAGCAGCGCTGGACTTCGTAGCCATCCTCGAAGGCGGAATTGTCGACCCAGGTGAGGTCGATGGTCTGAGCGTCTATGGCCGTGGCCGTGAGGTTGGTGGGTGCGGCCGGGAACGCGGTGCAATCGGTATTCGACGGGGCGCCATCTCCGGCCTTATTGAAGGCTACTACGCGGTAGCAGACCCGCTCCTGGTTCGGGATGCCGCTCGCATCCTGAGCCGACGTGACGCCCGGGCTCGTGGTCACGAGCGTCGTCCACGGCCCGGCGTCGCTCGCGGCGCGCTCCACGCGGAACCCGTCCTCGTTGATCGAGTTGTCGGCCCACGTGATCCGGACGCTCCCCGCGGCGGTCAACACGGCATCGGCGTTGGACGCGGCGAGCGGCTCGAGCGGCAGCGGGTTGGCGCAGACGGTATTGGAGGTGCCGATGACACGCTTATTCTGCCCGATCGCCTGAACCCTATAGCAGTACTGCAGCTTCGGGTCGAGTCCCGTGTCGTCGTAGGAGGTGACCCCGGCCCCGGTCGTGGCGACGGTCGTGAAGGTGCCATTCGCCCCCGTGGTGGAGCGGAGCACGTTGAACCCGGTCTCGTTGGGCGAATTGTCCTGCCAAGCGAGGCCGATTGCGCCCGGCGACGCCGTGGCGGAGAGGTTGGACGGCCCCTTCTGGCTGCCTGTGGTGCTCGCAAACGATGCCGCGTCGGCATCGGGGGCGAGCGGACGATCGGGATCGCAGCCGGGAATGGTCAGGAGCAGTACCGAGAGAGCGACGGAGCAGTGGCGCAGAGAAAGCATGGGACCCTCCACACAGAGGTCCGTGGGGCCAACGACCCGTCCTGAGCAGGCGCCCGCACGTTTGTCCCATGTTGGACGGACGAGCGATTGGGATTGCTCGGAGCCCGGTCAGCGGCCTCGTCGGAAGCGG
>Ga0209376_1003893_pt1 | contig 13234 bp, 10 predicted proteins | sample GraSoiAngelo_134_FD_185891 | JGI IMG/M metagenome (GOLD analysis project Ga0209376, IMG submission 185891) | Grasslands soil microbial communities from the Angelo Coastal Reserve, California, USA - 14_0929_05_30cm (SPAdes) (version 2) | ecosystem: Environmental > Terrestrial > Soil > Grasslands ... | reverse complement strand
GATGGGAGGGCCGCGTGAGCCCCGCGAACTGAAAGCTGAAGTAGACCAGACCGTATCCGATTCCAAGAAGGATCAGCGGCGAGACGAGTAGCACGCTATCCGTGCCAACCAGAGAGGCGACGGCGCCGAGAGTAATTAGTGGCGGAATGGCCGCACCGTTTCGCAGCGCGCTCTGCATCGAGAAAACGCGGCCCTGGTAGGACAGCGGCACACGACGGTTGATGTAAGTCTGAACGCTGGTAACCGTCATGGAAATGCCGAGCGCGAGCGGCAGAGCGATGAGCCCGGCCGCCCGCACTCGCTCATTGATATCGATGCCGATGTACTCTGTTATGCGCATTGGGTTGTAGGGCTCGATCACGTCAGCTACGTCGCCTACCAACCCGAGCAGAAAGAGACAGGCTGCAGCCAGGAGAAGTCCCAGAATCGCGGAGAATCGTTCTCCTGCAAACCGCATCACTGAAGGCGCAGCGACCAGTCCAGCCACTATGCCGAGGGCCGACGGCGCGAACACGTAAGCGGTATCTGCCGCATCGGCGTGAAGAACCTCTTCGACGTAACGTGGGGCGAGGATCTGCAGAATGTGGTTCACAACACCGGCGAGCGTTGAGAAGATGATCATCGTGCCGACGGCAGGGTGTCTGATCAGCCAACGAACTGCCGGGCGGAACCTTATCGCCAAAGGCGGCAGGCGAATAACGCGTTGCTCGTCGCCGACGGGCAGGTCGAAGACCCGGCTGGCTGCGAGAAGCAGCATGACTCCCGCCAGATAGAGCATCGCCTCGACGCCGAATATGCGAACGACAATCGGCGCGAGCAGCGCCGTTCCGAAAGCGGTACCAGCCACCGAGGCGAGATTGATCATCGACGCCGCGCTCGCCAGTTCAACGTCATTGGCCACGATGGGAAGCACCGACGATTCGGTCGGCCCCGATACCTGGCCCAGCGTATTGACCGCAAAGAGAAGAAACATTATGGCGACCAAATGCGTGCCGAGCACGGTGGGGAAGACGAAGCAAAGCGCGGCCTGAAGAGCGTAGGCTCCGGCGAGGGCGACTCTCTTGGGAATGGCGTCCGCCACCGCGCCCCCGTAGAGGCCAAAAAGGGCGGGCGGTAGGAGAGCCGAGACCCCAATTAGCGCAACTTCAAGGGCAGAACCTCCTCCTCGGGCCACCGACACAAGTGCGCCGAAGAGGAGCGATTGCTGGCCCGCTTCTGACAAGAACCGTGACGCGAGCAGGTGCTGGAAGCGCAGGTCGCGCGCGATGGCCGGCTGCGGCACGAATAGCCAGAGGTAGTGAAATACCCGGTCTTGCGCTACATCCAGCATTTGGTCCGCGCGGAACCCGGCGCGATCGGCAGCGCGCGGACGCCACCGGCGTCGACGTTGAGGAGGACCCGCGCCGGTATCTGACACGCACTTAGTGTACGTCTACTTGAGCCGATGAACCGGCTGGACAACCTTTGTGGCGTAAGAACGTCGCCATCGGGGTGAATGGTACCGAGCCCCGAGGGCCGCCGGCCCGCAAATGTGTGACTTTCATCACAGTTGTACGGGCAACATCGTGTGCTATCATGGCGCCGTCTCAAGATACCTGATGTACGACGCGATTGTTGTCGGCGCTCGCTGCGCGGGCGCGCCCACCGCGATGCTTCTCGCCCGCAAGGGTTATCGCGTGCTGATGGTGGACCGCGACTCCTTTCCCAGCGATATCATGTCGACGCACTACATCCATCTGCCGGGACAGGTGCGTCTTCAGCGTTGGGGACTCCTCGAGAAGATCATCGAGTCAGGAGCGCCTTGCATCCGCGCCCGGACCCTCCACTTCAACGGCACAGCGTTCCAGCCCCCGGATCCTCCCCTCCCCGAAGGTGTTTCACCCGATACGCTCTGCCCCCGGCGGATCGTTCTCGACAAGATCCTGGTCGACGCCGCCGTCGAGGCGGGAGCTGAGCTTCGCGAGGGGTTCCCGGTACGCGGCCTGGTCCAGGATAACGGCAGCGTAAACGGGATCCGGGGCAGGCCGAGAGACGGAGAGTTCGAGGAACGGGCGCGCATCGTAATCGGCGCGGACGGCCTGCATTCAACGATCGCGCGGCTCATACAACCAGAGGAGTACGACACGAAGGTCTCGCTTACGTTCGGGTATTACACGTACTGGTCGGGAGTTCCGGATAGCGGCATGCACATCCACTTCTTCCACGACGCGTACGGAGTGCTGGTGTTCCCGACAAACTGGGGCCAGACGTGTATCGGCGTCGGCGGGCTCAACGCCGGCTTCCAGGCGTTCCGCAGAGACATCGAAAGGAACTACCTCAAGATAATCGACCGTATCCCCGAGCTCGCTAGCCACGTGCGCGCGGGCAAGCGCGAGGAGCGCTATCTGGGAACGGCGGACATGCCGAACTACTTCCGGAAGCCGTACGGACCGGGATGGGCTCTCACGGGCGACGCCGGCTATCACCGCGACTTCATCACGGGCCTCGGCATAAACGACGCGTTCTTACAAGCCGAGCTTCTGGTCGAGGCGATTGATGACGCTTTCTCCGGTAGACGCACGGAGGAAGAGGCGTTCTCGCACTTCGAGAACGAGCGCAACCGCTTCGTCAAGCCAACTTACGACCTCACGGTAAAGATGGCTTCAGGCGAAACCATCGAACCGATGGAGTTCATGGCGTTCGGCGCCGCCATGACCGCCATGATCCCGGCATGAACAGCGTGCCACAGAACACGGCTCGTATATAGCCCGGTGCCTTGAGGCTCCGGCGGACCAGGGAGGGAGCCCCGTGACCGAAATCTCGCATCGCACGATCCCTACTAACGGCATCAACGTTCACATAGCCGAAGCCGGTGAAGGCCCCCTTGTCCTCCTCCTACACGGCTTTCCGGAGCTGTGGTACTCCTGGCGGCACCAGCTACCAGCACTCGGGGCGGCTGGATATCACGCGGTCGCTCCGGACGTCCGCGGTTACGGCGAGAGCGATCGCCCGCACGAGATTGAGGCGTATAGCATGAAGAACCACGTCGCGGACGCGCTCGGAATCCTCGATGCGCTGGGCGAGGAGACGGCCGTGGTCGTCGGTCATGACTGGGGGGCACCGATGGCCTGGAACTCCGCGGTGCTGCACCCTGCCCGCTACCGCGCTGTAGCAGCGCTAGGCGTCCCGTTCCTGCCGCGGTCCCCAATGCCGCCTACGCAGATGTTCAAGGCGATCTTCCAGGACAACTTCTTCTACATGCTCTACTTCCAGGAGCCGGGCGTTGCCGAGGAGGAGTTCGAGGCGGACGTAAGGCGGTCGATGCTCATGTTCATGTACGGCGCCTCCGCTGAGGGCCGGGCGGACCCAAGCGTGAGCGGCGCGTTCATGAACAAACCGAAGGACGCGAAGCTCTTTGATGGCCTTACGGCACCGGAGAAGCTACCGGGCTGGCTGACGCAAGACGACCTCGATACCTATACGAAGGCATTCGAGCAGACCGGCTTCCGCGGCCCCCTCAACCGCTACCGGAATATGGACCGCGACTGGGAGGAGCTTCCCGAACTGGCAGGATCGACCGTCCAGCAACCGGCGCTGTATATCACCGGCGAAAACGATCCGGTGGGGACGTTCGCGCCGATGGACCCGATGAAGGGATCGGTACCGAATCTCAAGATCGTCACCGTCCCCGAGTGCGGCCACTGGACGCAGCAAGAGGCACCCGAGAAGGTGAACGCGGAGCTGATCGGGTTCTTGGGCAGCCTGTAGATGCGTTCCGGCCGGACGCATGCGACTCGCCGAGGCGTCATCGACGCGGTGTTTGCCGACTCTTGACCGCTCGCACGCGGCTGTGCTCATATAAAGGCCCAATCTCGCCCTCAGCAAGGAACCGGAGGTAACAATGCGCGCCTGCGTCAAACCCGCCAACGGCAAGGTCGAAATCGTTGACATCCCCACACCCGAGCCGGGCCCCGGCGAGATGATCGTAAAGACTTCGATGGCGACGGTCTGCGGCTCGGACATGCATTTCCTCGATGAATTTCCGAACGAGATGCTCGGCGCCCTCTTCGTTGGAAGCGTTTTGCCGCAGGGCCTGCTCATGGGCCATGAAGGCGTGGGTACCGTCCACGCGGTCGGTGAAGGTGTCTCCAGGTTCCGTGAAGGCGATCGCGTCATGGCTTCCTGCCTTGTCGGCTGCGGGAAATGCCGCGAATGTATGACAGTAGACCACAGCGTCTGCACGGGCGGGGGCCGAGTCCTCTTCGGCTGCCAGGCAGAGTACTACAAGGTCCCGTTCGCGGACGTCAATGCCGCCAAAGTACCTGATGGCGTCAGCGACGAGATGGCGATCCTCGGGACCGACATCCTCTCGACTGGTTTCGGGGCGATAGAGCGAGGCGAGGCAGGCTTCGGAGCGTCGGTGGCGATCTTCGCCCAAGGACCGGTCGGACTGTGCGCAACGGCCGGTGCCCGCGCGCGTGGCTGCGGCCTCATCATCGCAGTCGATACCCTTCCTGAGCGCCTCGAGATGTCGAAGCGGTTCGGTGCGAATGTGGTGATCAACCCGAAGGAAGAAGACCCGGTCGCCAAGATCATGTCGCTCACTGGCGGAAGCGGCGTCGACGTGGCTGTCGAGGCGGTGGGCACGCAGGCGACGTTCGAGGCATGCACGAAGGCTGTGCGTCGTGGCGGTGTTGTCTCCTCCGTTGGCGTCTACGGTCTGGTCCCGCAACTTACGATGCCAACTTTCACGGCACCTTCGTTCTTGCACCGCAAGGTCGTAACGACCCTCTGTCCCTCCGGGAGCGCGCGCATGGAGAGCCTCCTCGCTCTTATCGAGAATGCCAAGATCGATCTGCACCCGCTGTTTACGCATCGCATGACACTTGACGAGACGCCAAAGGCTTACGATCTCTTCAGAAGCAAGGCCGAAGGCGTCCTAAAGATCGCGATTACGCCGTAGCGCGGACCTGCCGCTTGGAGCTCACACGGCGCGTGCTATCATTTCCCCCGTGACAACCGAACTAACGCTGGACGCAAAACTGACCCTCTTACAAGAGATAATCCGCGACGCGGGTCCCGCGATTATCGCTTTCTCGGGCGGTGTCGATTCCACATTCGTGGCAGCGGTCGCCTTTGACGAATTGCGGGACGGTGCACTCGCGATAACGGGCGTGTCGCCCTCGATACCGCCCTCCGAGGTGAAGGAAGCGCGATCGCTGGCTGCGCAGATTGGTATCGCGCACGAGCTGATCAATACCCGCGAGATGGATGACCCCGATTACGTGAAGAACAACCCGGACCGCTGCTTCCACTGCAAGGACGAGCTTTACGGCCGGTTGGCTCTGATGGCCGGGGAGCGAGGATTTGCCGCCGTTCTCGATGGTTGCAACCTAGACGACACCGGAGACTTCCGTCCCGGCCGCCGCGCCGCCTCCCAACACGGGGTCCGCAGCCCGCTGCTCGAAGCAGAGCTCTGCAAGGCCGAGATCCGCGAGCTATCTCGTGAGCGCGGGCTACCGACGTGGGATAAGCCCGCCATGGCGTGCCTCTCCTCCCGCATACCTTACGGCACGCCGGTCACCGTCCAGGCACTCAGTTCCATCGACCAGGCGGAGGCTTATCTGCGCTCGCTCGGCCTTCGCCAGCTACGCGTTCGCCATCACGTCATCCCCTCAGGCGATACCGTAGCACGCATCGAAACGGACGACGAAGGAATGGCCCTTCTGCTTGCAGGACGACAGGAAGTTTCGGAGCGGCTGAAGACACTCGGCTATCTATACGTGACGCTCGATCTGGCAGGTTACAGAACTGGTTCGCTGAACGAGGCGCTGAAAGCGCGACGCGCGGTCTCGGCGGCCGAATGACCTGCCCTTACCACGCCGACCTAACTGCGTCCCAGGAAGCCATACGCCTGGGGCGCGATGAACTGCTGGGCGTCATGGATTCGATCGGCCGCGCGGACTTTGAGCGCGCTCGCAAAGGCGGCTGGCCCATTCGTAAGGTCCTGGAGCACGTCATCCACTCAGAGCAGCTTTACGCGCAGGCTACGGCCTACCTCTGCGGCGCCGAAGCACCGTCCCGATCTGAGATCTCGCCGCCAGCCTCCGCGTCCGAAGCACGGACGATGCTTCTGGACTCACGCAAGGCGCTGCGCAAGGCCTTGGGAGCACTCGAAATGGACCCGAAGGCATACGAGACGTTCTACGAACTGAAGAAGGTGGGGCACGAGGAGTACAGCGTACTCAGCGTTCTAGAGAACGTCGCCAGCCATGACCACGAGCATGCCGCTCAGATCCAGGCGATTATCGAGGACAAGACGGCGGGCGTGCTAACACCAAAGCCGGAAGACCTTATAAACTAAAGTTGTGAAGTGCCCGCGTGATCATACGCAGCTCGTCACCGAACGTGATTACGGTTTCGAGGTAGACCGCTGTCCTGAGTGTAGCGGCCGGTGGCTCGACTACGACGAGCTTGACAAGCTGGAAGCTTCTACCGGAGCGACCGAAGCGGAGCGCCGAGCCACGATCGAGTACGGCGAGCACCCGAGCGAGCTTGACTGCCCGGTGTGTGGGAAGCGCATGACCGCCTTCGACTATCGCGCCTACAACCTCGAGCTGGACGAGTGCGGGGACGGGCATGGATACTGGCTGGATGCGGGCGAGGAAGGCCGTGTTAGGGACATCGTGAACGAGCGGGTGCGCGGCCTGGAGCGGTCGGCTACTGCGGAGGCGGCCTGGGGGCGATTCCTCGGCGGGCTTAAGGGCGGGCGCGGGGGCGGGCTCTTCGGGCGCCGCGGCCGCTAGCGCCTAGCTGCGAGTGAGGCACGCTGTTTGGTCGTTCCTGAGGTTTGGGACTCGCGGTCTGGTCGTTTTCCAAAGATTTCTCGTTTTAAGCGTCTCTCTACGTAGTCGCCGGGGGAATTCGTTTGGTCGTTTTTGGTTTGGTCGTTCCTCGCATGTCGTTCCCGCGGTCAACAGACGCTGCCAAGGGTAGGCGTGCAAGTACGAGCTTCATGAGTTAAAGATAGCGGAAGGCGGCGGGATCTCTAAGGGGCAACTGTCACTTCTCGGCGACGGCCTCGGTCTCTGCGAGGACTTCGTACTGGCCGGCGAGCATGCCGCGGCGGCCCGGCCGGAAGCGTCCGGCGCGCAACTCTCCCAGCATGTCTTCCTCGCTCTCGAGGTCCTTCTCGAAGACGGTCGCGTAGCGCCCGACCTCAAGTGGCATGTGCGCGTCGCTGCCGGCGGTCTGCGGCTTACCGAGCCGCCGCGCGACGTCCAGCGCGAGTGTGTTCTCGCGTTCGATGCAGCCTCCGTTGAGCACTTCGATGGCATCCGCCAGCGAGAAGACCGGGTGTTCCGCCAGCTCCTCGAGAGGCATTGACTGTTGGTCCCTGCGGTGGCCAAACAACAAGCTCGACGGGCCCGGAAAGTAGCGGAAGGGGTGGCAGATCACGAAGTAAGCGCCGTAGTCGTCGCAGGCGGCGCGGAGATCGCGCGCGCGGTGGATACCGCGGACGTCTCGCGGCAGGCCGAGCGTGACGACGTGCCCCATATCGGTGGACCATTCACGGGCGTTGAAAACGAACAGCCTGTATTCTTGCCTGAAGTGCTCGACTTCATCGGCCGGCCACTGATGGAGATGCTCGGTTAGAGCGATGCCGGTGAGCCCAACGGCCTGCGCCTGTTCGCCGAGGCGCTTGGGAGAGATGTCGCTGTCCATCGACCCTACGATGGTGTGGACATGCATGTCGACGACGGTGCCCATATGTAGGCCACGATACCATAACGCTAACGTTAGCGGGAAGGACGCGGTAGCCATTGAGTAGATGCCCGGATGTGGCGCTTGCGCCTCGCCGAGGCGCATCTACGCGTGCTGTTTAGCCCGCGCGCGCCACGCGAACCGCGTCGCCGCCGTCCACGCTAGAATGGCCGCGTGGGCAGTGATCGCTGGCTGATAGTCGGGCTAGGGAACCCGGGCCCGGCGTACTCTCATAATCGGCACAACGTCGGCTACTGGACGGTTAACCGGCTGGCGCGCCTGCACGGGATCCCGCTCAAGGCGCGGCGCCTGGCTACGGTTGGCGAGGGCCGCATCGGCGACAGGGAGGTGACGTTGGTTAAGCCAAGGACATTCGTCAACGACAGCGGCCACGCCGTCGCGGCTGCTCGCAAGCACACGCGCGTCGGGCCGGAGAACATTCTCGTGGTCTATGACGAGCTCGACCTGCCGGCGGGCCGGCTGCGGATCAAGGCAAAGGGTGGGACAGCCGGCCACAAGGGAATCAAGTCCGTTGCGGGCGCGCTCGCGAGCACTGACTTTCCGCGCGTGCGGGTAGGCATCGGCCGGCCACATGTCGACGGAGAGCCCGTGTGGGACCCGGACGTCGTTGCCGTCTGGGTACTCAGCGACCCGACGCCGCAGGAGACGAAGACGCTTCAGAACGCGGTCGAGCGTGCGGCCAAGGCGGTCGAGCTGGTGCTGGGAGAAGGGGTCGAGGCGGCGATGAACCGGTACAACAAGTAGAGTGCTAGGTGTGGTGAGAGGGTAAGAGGTAAGAAGGCTGACTCGATCGCCATTTGAGCCTGATCTTGGACCCCTTCGAGAGCGGTTGCCACAGGCGTTCATCGACCAGTACTTGTTTGGGCCGGGCGAGCGCGTTGTTCTGGAAGGAACGATGGAGCGAGTATGGCGGCGGGGGCGCTGGCTGTGGCCGTTCTTCTGGCTCGCGTCCTGGCCTGAAATGCTGTTCCCAGAGACAGGCTTGGACGTTCCGGTGAGCGTTGACATCCGGGCGGCGAAAGAGCCGTCGCTCCGCCACGTTTGGCGGCGCGATTTCCGCTTCCCTTCTGGACGGAGACGGCGGTTCACGAGCCGGATGGATTATGACGAGCGGCTACGTCGGGTAATCGAGGTGATTGGCCCAGCAGGAATTCTGGCGATCGACTGGGACATGAGGTTCGAGCCGCCTTCGACTCTCCTCCTAGGAGCGGCGGGCTGGGTGCTGAGGCTGGGCCCATTGCGGCTCCACTTGCCCGGATGGCTGCTCGGGAGCGGGCGGGCGATTGAGACGGCGGACCTTTCGCGACCCGGCACCATTCGCATCGACTTCATGGTCTCCCATCCATTGCTGGGCGACGTCTTCGGGTATGTTGGGGAGTTCCTGGTGCGGCGAAGGGGGCTAAGCGGCTAGCCCGCAAATGGAGGACACTACCGAAGAGCCGTGTTCTGACGAGCAGCTGTCGCAGTACCGGCCATGGCTTTATGCGGCGGCGGTCTACAACCTGGCGTGGGGCAGCATCAATGTGCTCTTTCCCTCGCTCTATTTCGAAGCCGTCGGGATCGAGCCGCCCAATTATTCCGGCATATGGCAGGTGGTCGGCATGTTCGTACTCGTGTATGCACCAGCTTACTGGTGGGCAGCCCGCCGGCCGGCCCGCCATCGGCATCTCGTCCTGATCGGTCTGCTCGGCAAACTGTTCGGGCCGATCGGTTTCGTCTGGGCGGTCGCGAGTGACGACCTGCCTGCCGCCTTTGGCTGGACGCTCATTACCAATGACCTGATCTGGTGGCCCGCGTTCGCCCTCTTCCTGCGCGACGCTGCAAGGCTATGCGGCGGGTGGCGGGCGTTAATCATGGGGGCGTAATGCTCCGCGCCTTGCGTCCGCTCGTCTGCTAAAATCGATCGTGGAAGGGCCCCGACAAGGTCGGGGCCCTTAAAGGCGTTGTGCATGGAACCGATTGACCTCTCAGCTATACTGCCGCATTTGCGACGAACGCCGGCGTTTGAGCGCGTCCGCGCGTTGAGTGCCGGTCGCATTCTGACGCTCGGCGTCGGAGATGCCGCCAAGCCGGCGGCCCTGGCAGCGATAGCCGGCCAGAGGGAAGGCCCCGTCGTGGTCATCACTACGCGAGCAGACCGCGCGGAAGCACTCGCCGAAGAGTTGTCCGTGTGGCTTGGGGCGGATGCCGAGGTGCTGCTCTATCCCGAGCGCGACGCGCTGCCCTACGAGCGTCTCGCGGCAGCGCCGGATATCGTCCGCGACCGCCTGCGCGCCGCAGCCGCCTTGAGCACGGGCGAGCGGTGCATCATCGTCGCCAGCGCCCTGGCCATCGCTCAGAGAACGCTAGCGCCCGGTGCGGCGGTAGGGAGCATTCGTCGCCTGAGCAAGGGCGATCGCCTGGAAATGGACGCGTTCCTGGGCGAGCTGGCGGCCCTTGGCTACAGTATTGAGCCTGTCGTCGCGGAAGCCGGTCAGGCAAGCCGCCGCGGGGGCATAATAGACGTCTTTCCGCCCGGGGCAGAATTGCCAGTACGGATCGAGCTTCTCGGCCGCGAGATCGACAGCCTGCGAGCGTTTGATCCCTCCACACAGAGATCGGTTGGCCCAGTCGAGATGATTGAAATCGGCCCGGCTCGCGAGCTGGTCTCGCCGGACCTATCGGGTCTGCGCAACCTAGATTTTGGCCGATGCACGGTTGCGGCCAGGGAGCGGTTTGAGGAAGAGCTGACAAACCTTGAGGCGGGCGTGGTTTTCGAGGGCCGGGATTTCTACGTTCCGCTACTCGCACAGGCGACGCTTCTGGACCATTTGCCCGAAGATTCCTTGCTTGTCCTCGATGAACGTGCGGATATCGCGGCGGTGCTCGATGAGGCGCACGAGGAAGCAGAGGCCGCGCGCAGAGAGCTAGAGGAACGAGGAGAGGTCCCCCGCGGCCTGCCATCCGCCCTCGAGCACTGGCCCGCGCTTGAGAAGCAACTGGCCGGCCGGCCGGCCGTACTCACGTTGTCGCGTTGGGCGACTGAGGAAGCGGCTTCGGAAAACGCGGCGGATGTCGTTCGGCTGCCGTTCGCGGGGCAGCGGGCTTACGGCGGGCAGCTAAGGAAGCTCGTGCTTCAATCTATCGAAGAGACCCGGGCCGGCCACCATCTCATTGTTGTTTCGCAGCAGGCGCAGCGGCTCGCTGAGCTGTTTGCCGAAGAAGACACGCCGGTCTCAGTGAGCGCAAGGGCGGGCGAAGCCCTGCCGCGGCTGACACTGTTGCAGGGCTCGCTCGCCGAAGGTTGGCGGTTCAGCGAGAACGGCCTTGAGCTCGGGATCGTGACCGACACCGAGGTCTTCGGGTTCGCGAAGCAGAGGCGGGCGACACCCAGGCGGACGGTCAACCGCGAGGCGTTCCTCGCCGAACTGACGCCGGGCGCGTACGTGGTCCATATCGACCACGGCATCGCGCGCTTTTCGGGGGTCGTGCGAATGTCCGTTGACGGGCACGAGCGCGAATACCTGGAGCTGCAATACGCCGAGAAGGACAAGCTCTTCGTTCCCACGGACCAGCTCGACCGCGTAAGCCGCTACATCGGGCCTTCTGATCGCCAACCTCACCTGACGAGACTGGCGAGCGGCGAATGGCAGAGGGCGAAGGCCCGAGTGCGGAAGGCAGTGCAGGCGCTGGCCAGGGACCTGCTGGCGCTGTACGCGGCACGAGAGGTGCTTAGGGGTCACTCGTATTCCGCTGACTCGCCGTGGCAGATGGAACTGGAGGCGTCGTTTCCGTACGTCGAAACGCCCGACCAGATCGCTGCCATCGCAGCGGTCAAGCAGGACATGGAGGCAGCACGGCCGATGGACCGCCTCGTCTGCGGGGACGTCGGCTATGGGAAGACGGAGGTCGCGGTGCGCGCGGCGTTCAAGACGGTGATGGAGGGCAGGCAAGTCGGGGTTCTCGTGCCCACGACGGTGCTGGCCCAGCAGCATTTCCAGACGTTCCGCGAGCGGCTGGCTGCCTTTCCGGTCCGCGTCGAGATGCTGTCCCGCTTTCGGTCCGAGGCCGAACAGCGTCAAGTCACCGAGGAGCTGGCCGCGGGTACGATCGATATCGTCATCGGGACGCACCGCCTGCTCCAGAAGGACGTGAGCTTCAAGGACCTCGGGCTAGTCGTGATCGATGAGGAGCAGCGGTTCGGTGTGGCGCACAAGGAGCACCTGAAGAAGATGCGCCGTGAGGTGGACGTGCTCACGCTTTCGGCCACACCGATCCCGCGCACGCTATACATGGCGCTCGGCGCGCTGCGGGATATGTCGACGATGGAGACGCCGCCGGAGGAGCGCCTCCCGATCAAGACCTACGTCTCGGAATTCGACGAGCGCCTCGTGCGCGAAACCGTGGTACGCGAAATCGAGCGGGGTGGGCAGGTGTACTTCGTCCACAACAGGGTGCACAACATCGACATGATCGCCGGGAAGCTTCAAGAAACCGTGCCGGAGGCGAGGATCAGCGTCGGGCACGGGCAGATGGACGAACACGATCTGGAGCAGGTGATGCGCGAGTTCGTGGGCGGCGAGACGGACGTCCTAGTCTGCACCACGATCATCGAATCCGGGCTGGATATTCCGAACGTGAACACGATCATCATCAACCAGGCCGACAAGCTTGGCCTGGGGCAGCTGTACCAGTTGCGCGGCCGTGTCGGGCGAGGAGCGCATCGCGCGTACGCTTATCTCTTCTACGACCGCCAGGCGAGGCTAACGGAGACTGCGCGCCAGCGACTACAGACGATCTTCGAGGCGACTGAGCTGGGAGCGGGGTTCCAGATCGCGCTGAGGGACCTGGAGATCCGCGGCGCCGGCAACCTGCTGGGGTCCGAACAGAGCGGGTTCATGGCCGCAGTTGGGTTCGATCTTTATGTGAAGCTGCTGTCGGGCGCGGTCGAGCAACTGCGGGCGGTTATGCGCGGCGAACCGCCGCAGCCGGAAGCCGACGCGACGCCGCTGACGATAGAACTTCCACTCTCGGCACACCTGTCGCCCGCCTACGTCCCCGACCTCAACGTCCGCCTTGCGCTGTATCAACGCCTGAGCGCGGCGGGCGAGCCGAAAGAGGTGGCCGCGATCGGTCAGGAGATGGTGGACCGCTTCGGTGAACCACCGGCGGCCGCGCGCAACCTCCTGTACGTTATCTCGCTGCGGTCTCTGGCCACCGAAATACAGGCGCAATCGATCACGACCGAAGACGGGGTCGCCGTGGTGCGGATGAAGGAAGGGGAACCGCTGGCTCGCGAGGCGCTTGAAGGGGTCGTCGCGAAGGGGGTGCAAGTAGGGCGCAACAGTCTGCGTGTGGAGCTGGGCGGTAGCTGGCGTGAGCGCCTGCGCCGGACACTGGAGCAGGTGGCGTCAGTGAGAGGCGCTGGTGGACAATGACGGGCAGAGATAGGCCGTGACGAGTGGTCTTGCTCCTTAATCTCTCGATATCA
>Ga0209376_1003879_pt1 | contig 13271 bp, 9 predicted proteins | sample GraSoiAngelo_134_FD_185891 | JGI IMG/M metagenome (GOLD analysis project Ga0209376, IMG submission 185891) | Grasslands soil microbial communities from the Angelo Coastal Reserve, California, USA - 14_0929_05_30cm (SPAdes) (version 2) | ecosystem: Environmental > Terrestrial > Soil > Grasslands ... | reverse complement strand
GAGGAACTGCGCGCGCACCAGTCGCGCGACGTCGCGCGACTGGTGCGCGCGCAGTTCCTCTCGCTCAAGCAGAAGGAGTTCGTCGAAGCCGCGCGGGCCGTCGGGGACTCCGACGGGCGGATCATCACCCGCCACATCCTGCCGAACGTGCTTTCGCCGGTCCTCGTCGCCGCGACGATCGGTGTCGGCGGCGCGATCCTCACCGAGTCGACCCTCTCGTTCCTCGGCCTCGGATTCCCGCCCGACGTACCGACGTGGGGACGCATCCTCTTCGACGCGGAGAACTTCATCGAGATCGCCCCGCACTGGGTGATCTTCCCGGGCTTCCTGATCTTCATCACCGTACTGTCGATCAACTATGTCGGTGATGGGCTCCGCGACGCGCTCGACCCGCGCAAGACCTGAACCGGCGCGATTCGGGCGACGGCTCCCGCGGTCCTTTTACGCCCGGGGAACCGTCGAGGTCGAAGCCTATCTCGGCCTGCGCGATCCGGCCTCGCACGCGTATCGAGGTCCGACGCCGAGGACCGCGCCGATGTTCGGGCCACCCGGAAGGAGCTACGTGTACTTCGTGTACGGGATGTACCACTGCCTCAACGTCGTGACCGAGCGCGACGGCGTCGCCGGCGCCGTGCTACTGCGGGGGGCCGAGCCGATCGCCGGCGTTGGCGCCGATCCGCGCGGCCTCGCGGGACCCGGCAAGCTCGCTCGCGCGTTCGGACTCACGACCGCCAACACCGCGATGGACCTCGTCACCTCGCCCCTCACGATTCGCGAGGCTCCACCGATCCGTCCCTCACGCGTCGCGCGGAGCGCGCGCATCGGTCTGCGTCAGCACGAGACCACCAACAAGCCCTGGCGGTGGCACGTGATCGGATCGCCCGGGGTCTCGCGTTGAACGCCGGCGCTCTCGCGCGCCTCGAGCTTCCGGCGGTCCGCGCGCTCCTCGCCGAACGCACCGCGTTCGCGCCTGGCCGCGAGCTCGCCGAAGCGCTCGCGCCGACGGCGGACCTCCGCGAGGCGGAGCGCCTGCACGATGAGACGGCGGCCGCGCGCGACCTCCTCCGGGCGAATCCGTCCACCGGGCTGCGCGGCGCGCGCGACATCCGCGATTCGCTCCGCCGCGCGCGTCTCGGCGGAGCCCTCGACCCCGAGCAGCTCCAGGAGGTGGGCGACACCATCCGCGCGGGAGAGCATCTGTTCGCGGACGTGCGCGCCTACCCCGCGCTGGCCGCCCGCGCGCGCTTCGCCCGCCCTCCGAGCGACGTCGCGGCCGCCATCGAGCAGGCGATCGGCACGACCGGCGAGGTCCTCGACCGCGCGAGCGCGCGGCTCGGATCCCTGCGCGCGGACCTGCGGGCGGCGCAGGCGCGGTTACAGCAGCGCCTCGACAACCTCGTTCGGTCGCCGGACCTCGCGCGTCTGCTCCAGGACCCGATCGTGACCCAGCGCGGCGGCCGCTACGTGGTCCCGGTCAAGGCCGAATACCGCGGCGCGGTGAAGGGCATCGTCCACGATCAGTCAGCGAGCGGCCAGACCGTGTTCATCGAGCCGCTAGAGATCCTCGAGGCGAACAACGTGCTCCGCGAGGCTGAGCTCGCGGAACGTTCGGAGGTGGTGCGCATCCTCGATGAGCTCTCGCGCCGAGTCGAGCGCGCGGCGGACGACCTCGAAGCGGTCACGACCGCGCTTGGCGCTCTGGACCTCGCGCTCGCGAAGGCTTTTTACGCCGACGCGCTCGAGGCTTCGCGCCCAGCGCTGAACGCCGACGGGATCCTCGATCTCATCGACGCGCGCCATCCGCTCCTGGTGGAGCAGGGAAGTGTCGTCGGAATCGACGTTCGGCTCGGCGGCGACGTCACCATCCTTGTCATCACCGGCCCGAACACCGGCGGTAAGACGGTCACCCTCAAGACCATCGGTTTGCTCACGGTGATGGCCGCATGCGGCCTGCAGATCCCCGCTGCTCCAGGAAGTCGAGTGGCGATCGTCCCGCAAGTCTTCGCCGACATCGGCGACGAGCAATCGATCGCCCAATCTCTCTCCACCTTCTCGTCCCATCTGCGCAACGTCGTCGCGACGCTCGCGGACGCGAATCGCGGAGATCTCGCCCTCCTCGACGAGATCGGCGCCGGCACCGATCCCGACGAAGGAGCGGCCCTCGCCATGGCGGTGCTCGAAACGCTGCGCGAGCGCGGCGTCCTGGTGGCGGCGACGACGCACTACCCGGAGCTCAAAGCGTTCGCGTTGAGCACGCCGGGAGTGCGCAACGCGAGCATGGAGTTCGACGCGGAGACACTGCGGCCGACGTTCCGGCTGCACCTCGGTCTGCCCGGCGCGTCGAACGCCTTCGCCATCGCCGAGCGTCTCGGCTTGGACCGTGCGGTCCTCGGACGGGCGGACGCGCATCTCTCGGAGCTGCATCGGTCGCTCGAGCGAACGCTCCGGGAGGCAGAGCGACAACGGACGGAGCTCGCCGCAAAGCTCGAGGAGGCGCGCGTCGCGGCGGCCGACGCCCAGGCCGCGACGACGGACGCCGAGCGAGACGCGGCTCGCGCGCGCGATGATGCCGAGCGCGCCCTGCGTCGCGCACGGGCCGAGGCAGACGAGCTCATCCTCCAAGCCCGCCGCGCTTTACGCCAGGCCGAGGAGGCGCGCGATCGCGCGGCGAAGCGGAATCTGGTCGACGAAGCGCGGGCCGCGCTGGCCGAAGCCGAGGCGGCCCGGGCGGCGTCGACTCCCGCGCGGCACGAGGAGCGAAGGACCCTCCCGATCGCCATCGGCGCGCCAGTGCATGTCGAGGGCGTCGCCGAGCCCGGAACCCTGCTTGCGATCGACGATCGTGGCATCGCGGACGTCGCTGCCGGGGCCCTGCGCCTCCGCGTCCCGGCGGCCCAGCTTCGGCCCGCCCCCGAGCGCGACGAGGCGATCCACTCGGAGCGACCGGTCGTCCGCGGATCGGCGCCGAGCGTCCCACTCCAGCTCGACATCCGCGGGGCGCGGGCGGAAGAGGCTCTCGCCGTGCTCGACCGCTATCTCAACGACGCCGCCGTCGCCGGCGTCGAGCGGCTGCGGATCGTGCACGGCAAGGGGACCGGCGCGCTGCGGACGGCGATCCGAGCCGCGCTCGCAGAACACCCGCTCGTGCGCTCTCAGGAATCGGCGGGCCCGGCTGAAGGCGGCGACGGTGCGACGATCGTGAGGCTCTAGACGAGCCGTCGCACTTCGACGCCGATCCGCGCGAGGTCGCGCGAGAGGGAAGCGGCGTCGCGCTCGATGAGTCCAAGGTCTGCGAGCTGCACCGCCATGCTCGGATGGATCTCGATCTCGTGAGGCCGCACCCAGCGAACCTCGCTGTCCGGCTCGGCCACGGCTTTTCCTGAGAGGCCTTCGCCTCGATACATGTGCAGCAGGATGTGAAAGCCACCCGGCGGCACGCTGCGTACCTCGTAGAGCGCCGCGAGGCGTAGCTCGCGGGCGCGATAGCCCGTCTCTTCAGCGAGCTCTCGCGCCGCCGCGTCGTCTAGCCGCTCGTCGCGCTCGACTGTCCCGCCGGGTAGGAGAAAGGCGCCCGCGAACGGACCAGTGGTTTGCTTGACGACCAGGAGGCGATCGGTGGTGGGATCGACGCAGGCGACGATGGCTCCGACGTCGGGGCCATCCGACATGCGGTCTAGGGCTTCTTCGTCGGCGTCGGTCGCGGCGTCGAGACCGGGTTCGGCGTCGGGGTGACGCCAGGCGGGAAGGTGAACCCCGGCGGGAACGTGAAGCGCGGGGTCGGCAGCGGCGCCGGCGTGGGGCAGGGGTCGGGTGAGACCAGGTTCCACGAGTACCGCCCGTAGGCGAACTGGCCGGCGATGGCCCCACGGATCCACTGATCCGTGTAGCGCTGGAAGGTATCCGGCGCGCGAGGATCCTGGATCTTCATCGCGATCTTCGTCGTTCCATCCGTGGCGGGGCACCCCGGCACGTACCAGTCGTCCTGCTTCGCCGGCTCGGTGCCCTTGATGAACCACTCGCTCATCGAGAACGGCGTGAGGCTCGACGGGGATAGGCCCGAACCGAAGCCACCGAAGGCGCCGGGCGCTGAGACGATGGGCGCGCTGACGACGTTGGCCGGCCGCGGCCAGTCGCTGGCGGGCGTGTCCGCGAGGACTTCCTTCATGTAGTCGCGCCAGAGCTGTCCTGGTCCCATCGCGCTGAAGAAGTCGTTGTGGCTCATCTCCTCGTTGTTCGAATTGCCCATCCAGACCCCGGTGACCATCGTCGGCACGTAGCCCACCGAGTACACGTCCTTCAAGTTGTCGGTGGTACCGGTCTTGAGCGCGGCGACGCGACCGATGTTCGTCCACGAGCCGAAGATGAAGTCCTTCGACGGCTGCGTGGTGTCCTTCAGGATGTCGGTCATGATCCACGCGATCCCCGGGTCGAGCACGCGCTTCTGCTCGTAATCCTTGTGCTCCCAGACGACCTTACCCCGCGAGTCCTCGACCTTGAGGATGTAGGTGGGAGCGATACGCGTGCCCATGTTCGCGAGCACGCCGTAGGCGCTCGTCATGTCGACGAGGTGGACAACCTGCGCGCCAAGCGTGAGCGAGAGACCGACCTTGCTCGGATCGATCTCCGTGGTGATCCCGAGGTCGTGAGCGGTCTGGATCGTGTCCTCGATGCCCGAGTACTCCGCGAGGAACCGCACCGCGGGCACGTTGCGTGACTCGCGGATCGCTTGACGCATCGTGACCGGGCCGTGGTACTGGAGGTCTGCGTTCTCCGGGCAGTACCCGCACGCGCTCGGGCTCATGCGCGTCGGATCGGCCTTGCCGGTGAAGTCGGTGCGCGCGTCGATCACCACGGTCGCCGCGGTCGCGCCCTTCTTGAGCGCGGTCACGTAGTTGAACATCTTGAACGAGGAGCCCGGCTGGCGCAGGCCGATGCCCGCGACGTCGTACTGACCCTGCACGCGCGGGTCGTCGCGGTTGTTGTAGTCGACGGAGCCGACATACGCGACGACCTCACCGTTGCGCGGATCGATCGACACCAGCGCCGCGTTCCAGACATTCTTCGTGTGCAGCTCCTCGACCCAGTCCCGCACCTGGCGCTCGGCGATCTGCTGCTTCGTCATGTCGAGCGTCGTCGTCACCTTGTAGCCGCCGCGCGTGACCGCAGCCTCGTCGCCGCCCAGGATCGCCGTGAGCTGGTTGCGTACCTGGAAGACGAAGTGCGGCGCTTTGATCGTCGCGACCGGCGGCCCGGCGACCCTGATCGCTTCGCCCTTCGCGGCTTCGGCCTGCTCCTGGGTGATCGTGCCGGTGTCCAGCATCTGGTCGAGCACGTAGGCGCGCCGCGCGGTCGCGCTGTCCAGATTCTCGGCCTGCGTCGGATCGAGCACGGACGGCGCCTGCGGCAGCCCAGCGAGGAGCGCGGCCTCCGCGAGCGTGAGCTTCGAAAGATCGGTCTTTCCGAAATAGGTCAACGCCGCGGCTTTGATGCCGTAGGCCTGGTTCCCGTAGTAGATCTGGTTGAAGTAGAGCTCGAGGATCTGCTCCTTCGAGTACGTGCGCGTGACCTCGATCGCGAGGATCGCCTCGCGGATCTTGCGCTGCAGGCTGACCTCGCCGCCGACGATGCGCTGCTTCACGAGCTGCTGCGTGATCGTCGAGGCACCACCCTGGCCGCTGTCGCGGTGCGTCACGTCCGAGATGGCGGCGCGAACGATCCCGAGCAGGTCCACGCCGGGATTGGTCCAGAACGATTTGTCCTCGGCGGCGACCGTCGCATCGACGACGACCTGCGGGATGTGGTCGTAGGTCACGATCTCGCGGTTCTCGTCAGAGAACTGGTAGAGCAGCTGCGTGCCGCTGCGGTCGTACACCTTGGTTCCCTGTGCGAGCGGATCCTTCGCCAGGTCCTGCGGCGACGGGAGGTCATCGGTGAAATAGGCGAGGGCTGATCCCGCACCGACCACCAGGAGCGCACCGGTCGCGAACAGGAGAGCGAGCAGACCCGACGGCAGGACGAGGCGAAGACCGCTGAGCGCTCCGCCGCTCCGGCGGCGCTTCGAGCGATATGCCCCGCGCCGGAGCGCGTGGTCGTGCGTCGTTCTCGATCGCGCGATCACGCAATGCTAACGGCCTCGGAGCCTATCCTGTGACCGTGCCGGCGCCTGTTCCAGCCAAAGAGCTCGACGAATTCCTGTCTCGTGCGGTCAGCGGCGTCAGCGTGCTCGGCGATCTGCGCAACCAGCTCGCTTCGGGCGAGCGTCAATTGCGTATCAAGCAGGGCTTTGACCCGACGGCGAAGAACCTGCACCTCGGTCATGCGATCTCCCTGCGCAAGCTGCGCAAACTCTCGCGCTGGGGCCACGAGATCGTGCTCATCGTGGGCGACTGGACGACGCAGATCGGTGACCCGACCGACCGCGATCTCTCGCGGCCGCTTAAATCGCGCGACGAGGTGCTCGCGAACGCACAAACCTACCTCGATCAGTTTCATCTCGTCGTGCCCCGTGAGAACACTCGCGTCGTGCTTCAGGACGAGTGGTACGGAAAGTTCGGCCTGCGGGACGTCATCGAGCTTGCTTCGCGCTTCACGGCGCAGCAGATGCTGGCGCGCGAGGAGTTTCGAAAGCGCATCGAGAAGAAGACGCCGATCCCGATCAAGGATCTGCTCTATCCGCTCCTGCAGGCCTATGACTCGGTCGCGATCGCGGCCGATGTCGAGTTCGGCGGGACCGATCAGCTCTTCAATATCCTCGCGGGCCGCGAGCTGCAGGAGATGGTCGGCCAGCCACCGCAATCGGTCTTCATCGTCGAGCTCCTCGAAGGCCTCGACGGCGACCAGATGCATAAGTCGAAGCCAGCGACCGCGATCTGGCTCACCGACCCGCCGAGCGAGATCTACGGCAAGGTCATGTCGATCGACGACTCGCTGATGCCGCACTACTACGAATGGGCGACCGAGCTCCCGATGAGCGAGGTGCGCGCGACGATCGAGGCGCTCGCACGGAAGGAGCTGCACCCCCGTGAGGCGAAGCGCAAGCTCGCGCGCGCGATCACCGCGGAGCTCCACTCGGTCGCCGCGGCGGAGGAGGCGGAGCGCGAATTCGATCGCGTCCACAAGGAAGGCGGAGCGCCCGAGGACATGCCCGAGGTCACCGTGGCGATCGATGGCGCGAAGGAGATCGCGATCGTCGACCTTCTGGTGCTCGCGAAGCTCCGACCGAGCAAGGGCGAGGCACGCCGGGCGGTGGACCAAGGAGGCGTGACCGTCGACGACCACAGAGCGACGCTCGACACCAAGGTCTCGGTCAGCGGCGCGCCGGTCGTGCGCGTCGGCAAGCGTCATTTCGCGCGAATCCGCTTCCGGTGACGAGAGATTGGGGGCGCTACGCGCCGGGGGCCCCTGCCCCCGCGCCCCCCAGCCGGCGCAAGGTCGTCGTGGCCGTGGTTCCGTTCGGGGCGCGCGGACGCGACTCGGGCGCGGGGGCTATCGGGCGGCAGCTGGCGCGGCGACTCGTGGACCGTTTCGCCGACGGAGCCGCTGAGCTGCGACCGGTCTTCCTCGTCGCGATCCCGGAGGAGCAGTCGGACGCCGGCTACCTCGTCTTCGGCTCGACCCCCGACGCCGCGCTCGCCGCGAGCTACGGGCGTTCGCTCGGAACGAGCCACGCGCTGACCGGTCTCTACCGCGACGACGGCGATCGACGCGACCTCGATGCGACGCTGATCGAGGTCGCCACCGCGAAGGTCTTGGCGGAGACGACGCTCACCATCCGCGAGGGCGAGCTTCACAAGACAGAACGCGACCTCGCCGCCTGGCTGGCGCAGTCGCTCGGCGTAGCCGAGCCGGCCGCCGAGACACCCTCGTACAACGAGGGTGCGTACGTCGAGCTCCTGCGCGGCCTCGACGAGGAAGTCAACGCGACTCTGCTCCGCTCCGGCGCGGTCGGCGCGGAGCAAGCGGCTCGGGCCAGAGCGTTCGATCACTTCGTCGCAGCGTTGCGATCTGACCCGTCATGTGCGGCAGCGGAGGAACGACTGCTCGTCCTCACGGCGGAGTCAGTCGAGCGCGGAGACGAGGCCCGTGCCGCGCGAGCGCTCGAGGAAGCGACCGAGATCCGGCCATCCTCCTGGCGAGCTCAATACCTCCTCGGGCAGCTGCGCGTCGCGATCGGCGAAACGAACGCCGCGATCGTCGCGCTCGAGCATTCGCACGCGCTCCATCCGCTGCGCGAAGCGGACCTCGTGTCGCTCGCGGAGCTGTACGTCGCGGCGGGGGCGCCGGGGCAGGCCGCCTCGCATCTGCGTCGCGTGGCTCAAAACAGCTCCTCGTTCGGACGCGCCCAGGAGCTTCTCGGGCTGATCGCAATGGCGGCGGGAGATCTGCCGAAGTCGCGGGAGCACTTGGCTCGCGCGGCCGCTGCCGGGCTCGATACCGCGCGGTTGGAGCTCGTGCGGCTGGACGTGTCGTTCGGCCATCTGGAGCACGCGAAAAGCGAAGTCGACACGCTGCTCGCGTCCGCGACCGGACCCGACGTGATTGCCCGCGCCCGCCGGCTGCGCCTTGGCATAGAGCGGCCGGACCTGGAGGACGACCTCGAGCGCGCGGGACGCGCAGCGCTCACGGCGGAGGGCCGGGCCCTCGACGAGGCGCGAAGCGCGTTCGAGCGCGTCGTCGCGTTCGATGCGGCGGTGTGGGAGGCGCACTTCGGACTCGGGTTGGTCGCCCGCAAGCGTGACGATCATCCGGCCGCGGCAACCGCGTTCCGCCGCGTTCTCGAGCTCGTTCCCGAGCAGCCCGATGCGCTCCACGAGCTCGGGGTCGCGCTCCTGGCATCGGGGTCGGACGGCGACGCCGTTCGCCTCCTCGATCAAGCCGCGACCCTTCGGCCTCACGACGCCGCTTATCTGGCCGACGCGGGTTTTGCTCATCTTCGCGCGGGCGACCTCCGGGCGGCGCGGGACCGCCTTCGGCTCGCGACCGCGATCGATGCCGCCGATCCCCTCACGCGCGCGTATCTCGAAGAGCTCGAGCACGCCGAGGCCGCGAGCGCCAGGCCGAATTGACGAAGCGCGTCATCATCCTCGGCGGCGGCTTCGCCGGCCTTCACCTGATCCGGCGGCTGGAGAGGATTCTTCGCAAGGCCGAGGCCGATGTCACGGTGGTCGATCGGCAGAACTATCACCTCTTCACGCCGCTGCTCTACCAGGTCGCCACCGGCGAGCTGCCACCTCACGCCGTCGCGTACCCGCTGCGCGATGCGACCGCACCCATCGGCTACCGCTTCGTACAAGCCGAGGTCGATCGGATCGATCTCGCGTCGCGCGCGGTGCATACGGTGGACGCCGAGCTCTCCTATGACCATCTCGTCATCGCTGTGGGATCGGTCACGAACGACTACGGGATCCCCGGGGTCCGCGAGCACGCGGTCTCCGTGAAGTGGCTCGCCGATGGCGAGGATCTCAAGCGGCGCATCCTCGACACGTTCGAAGATGCCGCGACGATCGCGGACCCGACCCGCCGCCGGGAAGCGCTCACTTTCATCATCGTCGGCGCGGGTCCGGTCGGGGTCGAGCTCGCGAGCTCGCTTCGCGATCTGATGGACCACACGCTCAGACGGATCTATCCGTCGATCGACTTCAATCGAGATGTCACGATCCACCTGCTCGATGGCGCCGATCGGGTGATTCCGCAGATGAACCCGCGCCTCTCGCGTATCGCGATCCGGCGGCTCGAGCGCCAGCGCGTGAACGTGCTCCTGCGAACGCTCGTCTCCGAGATCGGTGAAGGCTGCGTGCGCACCAAGGACGGCGCCGAGCTGCGCGGGCGGACGATCATCTGGTCGGGCGGCGTCAAGATGAACCCCCTCGTCGCGTCGCTCGACCTGCCGAAGGCGAAGGACGGCCGGCTCATCGTGGACGCGACCTTCCGCGTCGGCGGTCGCGATGATGTCCTCGCGCTCGGGGATGCGGCCTATTTCGAGTACCAGGGACGGCCGCTGCCGCAGCTCGCGCAGGTCGCGGTGCTGGAGGCGCCGGCGGCGGCGCGGAACGTGGCCGCGCTGGTGCGCGGCGAGCCGCCGAAACCCTTCGTCTACAAGCGCAAGGGCGACCTCATCGCGCTCGGGCGGACCCAAGCCGGCGCCGAGCTCGCCCGGTTCGGCGGGCTCGTGCTGTCCGGCCTACCGGCCTGGACCGTGTGGCGAGTGAACTATCTGATGCAGCTCCTGGGCGTGCGGAATCGCGGCACACTCCTGGTGGAGTGGCTGCTTTCGTATTTCGCCGGCCGCCTCGTCGCCAACACGCCATGACGATGCGCGAGCGCGTGCTCTACCACCAGATCCACCCACTCAAGCTTTTCGCCGACTTCTCGAGCGCGATCATCGCGATCGATCTCCTCTGGCAGCACGCGCTCGTATCCGGTCTGATCATCGGGTTGCTGCCACCGATGTTGGTGTCGTTCGCGATTATCCAGGAGGTCGACCTCGAGCGGTACCGGCGGAGCGGCATGGGTGCCTACCTGCGCCGCTACATGACGCCGACGGTGCAGGCGCTGCGGCTCTTTGGCGCGCTCATCGCACTCTACGCGTCGTGGTACCACGTGCCCGCGGGCATCATCGGCGGCTTCGCCCTTGTCGCGGCCTGCTGGTCGTACGGGATCCTGCGGGCGTGGGCGCGCTGATACCAGACCTGCGGAACACGTCGCGCCGTGCTAGCGCGCCGCCGCCGTCTCCTCCGTTTGCCCCTCGTGCGCCGCGATCACCTTCTGCGCGATGTGCGACGGGCACTCCTCGTAGCCGAGCAGCTCGGCGCTGAAGGTCCCGCGGCCGCCGGTCATCGAGCGCAGGTCCGTCGCGTAGCGGAAGGTCTCGGCCATGGGCACGTGCGCGCGGATGCGCTGCAATCCCGCGCCGGTGCTCTCCATCCCGAGCACGCGTCCGCGCCGCGAGTTGAGATCCGCGAGCACGTCGCCCATCTGGTCTTCCGGGACCAGCACCTCGACGTTCATGATCGGCTCGAGGAGGAACGGCTGCGCTTCCTTCACGCAGTTCTGGAGCGCGAGCGAACCCGCGATCTTGAAGCTCATCTCGCTCGAGTCGACCGCGTGGAAGCTCCCGTCGTACAGGGTCGCTTTGAAGTCAGAGAGCGGGTACCCGGCGATGACGCCCCTCTCAGCGGTCTCGCGGACGCCCTTCTCGACAGCCGGCCAGAAGTTGCGGGGCACCGAGCCGCCCACGATCCGCGTCGCGTAAACGACGCCCGATCCCGCGGGCTGCGGCTCGATCTCTAGGAAGACGTCGCCGAACTGACCGTGGCCGCCGGTCTGGCGCTTGTAGCGGCCCTGCGCCTGGGCCTTCGCGCGGATCGACTCGCGATAAGGCACGCGGGGAGTCCGCATGTCGACCTGGACGCCGAACTTGTTCTTGAGGTGGTGGACGGCGACCTCGACCGCCGATTCGCCGATCGCGGAAAGGATCGTTTCGTGCGTCGCATCCTCGCGGCGAACATGGAGCGTCGGGTCCTCGTCGGTGAGCTTGTGGAGCGCCGTCGCGAGCTTGTCGAGATCGGCTTTGCTCGATGGCTCGATCGCTACGGCAAACGACGGCGGTGGGAACTGGATCGCGTCGTAAAGGATGACGGCATCCTTGTCGCACAGTGTCGCGTTCGTGGTGGTCGCCGTGAGCTTCGGGATAGCGCTGATATCGCCGGCGCCCACCTGGTCGGCGAGCTCCTGCTCCTTGCCGCGGAGATAGAAGATCTGGCCGACGCGCTCGGTCTCCTTCTTTGTCGCGTCGTAGATCTGGGTGTTGCCGTGGAGCGTCCCGGAATAGACGCGGACGTAGCTCAATTTCCCGACGAACGGATCCGCGAGCGTCTTGAAAACGAAGGCCGACAGCTTCTCGCTCGGATCGACCTTGCGCGCGACCTCGTCGCCACTTGGGGAGCGGCCCACCACCGTGCCGATCTCTGCGGGCGAGGGGAGCATCTCGCGGACCGTGTTCAGGAGCGCGGCGTACCCGACGTGCTTGTGGGCCGAGGAAGCGACGACCGGCACCACCTTGCCCTCGCGCACGGCCGCATGTAGGGCGTCGCGAAGCTCGTCGTAGCCCATCTCCTTGCCGTCCAGATAGCGGGTCAGGAGCTCCTCGTCCGTCTCGACGATGGCCTCCACCAGCTGCTGGCGGTACTGGCCGACCCGTTCGGCCTCCTCTTTGGGCAGATCCGCGACCGGGTCCTTCGGGCCCTTGAGCATCTGGCCGTGGAGCAGGTCGATCGTGGCGGAAAGCTCCTGGTGCTCACCGACGGGCACATGCAGGGGAACGACGCGGGTGCCGTAGGCCTCGCGAAGCTGCCCCAGGACCTGATCGAAATCGGCGTTTTCGCGATCCAGCCGCCCGATGACGACGATCCGTGGGGTCTCGTCCTCTTCGAGCTGGGACCAGACCGTCTGGGTCCCGACCTGCACGCCGGCCGATGCGTCGACGAACACGATGGCCGCGTCCGCGACCCGCAGCGCGGCGTGTTGATCGCCCGCGAAGTCCGCGTAGCCGGGAGTGTCGAGGAGGTTGATCTTGACGCCGTCGGTGGTGAACGACGCGATCGCCATGTTGATCGTGATGTGACGCTTCTGCTCTTCCGGATCGGTATCCAGGATGCTCGTGCCGTCGTCGACCTTCCCGAGTCGGTTCGTCGCTCCGACCGCATGGATGAGGGATTCGACGAGGCTCGTCTTTCCCGATCCACCATGGCCGACGACGGCCACGTTTCTGATCTTCGTGGGCTCCGGTGATGCCATGAAGACTCTCCCCAGCGCGTGGTCCGTTGTTAGTATCACGCGCGGTGTCGGGCCACTCAAAGTGGAGTCAGATCAAGCGGCAAAAGGGCGCCGCCGACGTCAAACGCGGCGTCGTTTTCACCAAGATGACCAAGGAGATCATGCTCGCCGCGAAGGAAGGCGGCGCGAACCCCGACGGGAATTTCCGATTACGGCTCGCGATCGATCGCGCGCGCAACGTCAACATGCCGCGAGAGAACATCCAGCGAGCGATCGAGCGCGCGACCGCGGGCGGCGACGCCAATGCGCTCGAGAGCATCGTCTACGAGGGCTACGGGCCAGGCGGCGTTTCGGTGATGGTCGAGGTCGCCACCGATAACCGGAACCGGACCGTGTCGGAGATCCGTTCCGCGTTCACGCGTCACGGCGCAAAGCTCGGCGAGTCTGGCTCCGTCCAGTGGATCTTCGAGCAGAAGGGCGTCATCGAGATCGACGCA
>Ga0209376_1003877_pt1 | contig 13273 bp, 18 predicted proteins | sample GraSoiAngelo_134_FD_185891 | JGI IMG/M metagenome (GOLD analysis project Ga0209376, IMG submission 185891) | Grasslands soil microbial communities from the Angelo Coastal Reserve, California, USA - 14_0929_05_30cm (SPAdes) (version 2) | ecosystem: Environmental > Terrestrial > Soil > Grasslands ... | reverse complement strand
CGAAGACGCCGAAGGGCACGGCGAGGATCACGCCGAAAGGAACCGTCCAGCTCTCGTACTGGGCGGCCAGCACGAGAAACACCATCAGCAAGCCGAACGCGAACGCATAGACCGACTGACTGCCAACGAGGCGTTCTTGGTACGAAATCCCACTCCAGTCAATCCCGTAGCCTTGAGGGACCAGCACTGCCTGCGCAACCCGCTCCAATGCATCAAGCACCTGTCCAGAACTATAGCCAGGAGCCGCCGCCCCCAAAACGAGGGCCGTGTTGTATCCGTTGAAGTGTGTCACGGGATCCGGCCCACTGGTGAATTCCGTCGTCACCACCGTGTCGAGCGGAATCATGGACGGACCTTGTCCGTTCAGGGCACGCACGTAAATCTTGGCGATGTCTTCGGGAGTGGACCGATATTGTGCCTCGGCCTCCGTCTGGACCCGATAGACGCGGCCAAATTTGAGGAAATCATTGACGTACAGATTGCCGAAAAAGGCCTGCAGAGTGTCGAAGACTTCGGAGATCGGTACGCCGAGCGCCTTGGCTCGTTCACGGTTCACGTGGGCGTACAGTCTCGGAGAACTCACGCGGAAGCTGGTCCCAATGGCCCCGATGGCCGGTTCCTGTCTGGCCTTGGCGAGGAACTCTTGATCGACAGCGGCAAACTTGTTGAAGTCGCCGCCGCTGGGGTCTTGCAGTTGCACAGAAAAGCCTCCCGTGGCACCGAGTCCCCTGATGGAAGGTGCGTTGAAGGCCAAGATGAGCGCCTCGGGGATCTTCGCAAATTCTCCGTAGGCTGCACCGATGACGGCTTTGACATGTTGGTGCGGTCCCTTCCGTTCATCCCAGTGATGCAGCGGCAAGAACATCGTCGCGGCATTTGGCCCTCTGGTGTTGAAGACGAAGTTGAGGCCGGACATCGCATCCGTCGAATGGATCGCAGGAATCGAGAGAAAGTAGCGTTCCACTTTGCTGAGAACGGTATCGGTGCGCTGCTTGGACGCTCCGTCAGGAAGTTGGATCATGGTGATGAAATAGCCCTGGTCTTCATCCGGCAAGAAGCTGGATGGGAGAACCCGGAAGAGACCGACGCTGAGGGCGATCACGGCGCCAAAGACCACCAGCGCCAGCGCCGCCCGTTTGATGACCAGTCCAGCGACTGCGGTGTAGCGGTCTCTCGTCCAATCGAAGAACTTGTTGAAGAGCGCGAATAGGCCTTTACGTTGCCCCTCGCCCCCCGGTTTCAGCACCAGGGCACAGAGGGCCGGGCTGAGCGTGAGGGCCACCAACCCTGAGATGCTCACGGACATGGCGATCGTGATCGCAAATTGCTTATAGAGCTGGCCCGTAATCCCTCCCAGGAAGCCCACCGGCACGAACACGGAGCAGAGGACCAGCACGATCGCGATCACGGGCCCGGTCACTTCCTCCATAGCCCTCTTGGCGGCTTCCTTGGAGGAGCAACATTCCTCCACCATGTGACGCTGGACGTTTTCCACGACCACAATCGCATCATCCACCACCATCCCGATGGCCAGCACCATGCCGAACAATGTCAGCGTGTTGATGGAAAACCCCAACGCCTCCATGCCAGCAAAGGTGCCGATAAGGGAGACCGGAACCGCCACACCTGGAATGAGCGTGGTACGCCAGCTCTGAAGAAAGAGGTAGACGACCAGGATGACCAAAACCATTGCTGCCCCTAAGGTCTTCATGACCTCCTGAATGGACACCTCGATGAATCTGGTCGTGTCATAGGGAATGTCCCAGGACACGCCCGGAGGGAAACTCTTGGCCACCTCCCCCATCTCCTTGCGGATCCGCTTCACGGTGTCAAGGGCATTGGCTCCGGGCGAGAGGAAGGTTAAGAGAAACACATTCGGCTTGCCATTCCACCGCCCTTCGAGGGTATAGGATTGGGCCCCCAGCTCGACCTTGGCCACATCTTTCAGGCGGACCATGGACCCATTGGGGAGGGCCCTCACGATCATGTCCTCGAAGTCCTTCACTTCCGTCAAGCGGCCTAGCGTAATGACTGGGATCGTGAGTTCGGTTCCTTTGAGTGCCGGCTCACGCCCGACCGTGCCGGCAGGAAAGTCTCGATTCTGCTCGCGGACGACGTTCGCAATGTCGGTCGGTGTGAGACTCAGTTGCGCCATCCGGATCGGATCCAGGATCAACCGCATACTGTAGTTCTGCTGCCCGAATATGTAGGCATCCCCCACGCCGCGAAGCCGCTTGATATTGTCCACCACACGGAGAATGCCATAGTTAGAGAGAAAGACGGTGTCGTGTCTGGGATCGCTGGAACTCAGGGCCACGACCGCCAGCAGATCCGGGGACACTTTTTTTACCGAGATGCCTTGGCGAATGACCTCGTTCGGGATCTGCGGTTCCGCCAGCTTTTCGCGGTTCTGGGTCTGGACCTGCGCGATGTCCACATCCGTCCCGATCTCGAACGTGAGCCTAATGGTCATGTGGCCATCGTTGGTGCTGGTGGAGTCGTAGTAGAGGAGATTGTCAATGCCGGGGAGCTGCACTTCGATGGGGCGCGCCACCGAATCCGCTATCACCTCCGCGCTCGCGCCGGGATAGTCGGCTTCGATTTGAACCACCGGCGGCGTAATTTCGGGAAACTGAGCAATTGGGAGGGCCTCCAAGGACACCAGGCCTACAACCACAATGATGATGGAGAGGACCGACGCAAAGATGGGGCGATCGATGAAAAAGCTAGGGCTCACTTCGTCTGCTCCGTCTTGGTGTCCGTTGTCTGGTTCACAGGAGCGGCCTCGGCTACCGTATACGGAACCGGCTTGACCGGGACCCCCGGCATGATTCGTTGGAAGCCGTCCACCACCACCAACTCGCCGGCGTGTAGCCCTTCCTCGATGAGCCACTGATTGCCCTGCCAACTGGCGGCTTGGACATCGCGGATTATAACCTTATCCCCGTCACCAACCACATAGACGACAGGTCCCTTCGGTCCCTGCTGCACCGCTCGTTGGGGCACCAGGATCGCCTCGGTTTTTATCGTGCCTTTGAAGCGTACCGTGACGAACTGTCCCGGAACCAGAACCTGCTCGGGATTGGGGAACGTGACCCGCGCCGGCCTGGAGCCCGTCTCGGTGCGCATGCTCACATCGAGTAAATCCAGGATTCCCTCATGAGGATACGTCGTCCCGTCTAAGAAGATGATGGTGCCTCGTAGCTGGTAGACGCCTGGATGCTGGATCTTCTTCGCGGCAATGTCTCGTCGCCGTTTCAGCAGGAAGGTTTCCGGGGCGCTCACGGTCACATACATGGGATCCACCTGATGGATGATCGTGAGCAGGTCGCTCTGGGCCGAGACCAATCGCCCTTCGTAGACTCGGGTCCGCTCAATCAGTCCGTCGATGGGAGCAGTGATGAGGGTGTTATCGAAATCAAACTTCGCCTTGACCAGATCCCCCTTCGCCGCCTCCAGTGCCGCCTTCGCGGCTAATTCCTCCGCCACCGCATCATCGACGTCCTTCTGACTCACAGCCTGTTCCGCCAGGAGCGGCCTCACGCGAGCGAGATTTTGCTTGGCCTGCACCAGCCGCGCCTCATTCTGAGCCACCTTCGCTTTTGCACTGAGCAGGGCCGCGTGGAACGGGACCGGATCGATTTGATAGAGACGATCGCCTTTCTTGACATCACGGCCCTCGGCAAAGAAGCGCTCCTTAATGATTCCTGTCACCTGTGACCGGATCTCGACCGGGCGTGAGGACTCGGTTTGACCGATGAATTCCGGTTCGTCAGGCACACTCTGGGTCGTCACCGTCAGCACTGGAACTTCCGGCAGGGGGCGAGCGGCAGTGGAGGCTGCTTCCTGCTTGCAGCCGAACAGGCCCGTCACGACAATCCACGTGAGAAGACCTGCAGCAACTCCCAGGGGTTTGGCGAGTGAAGCCATGGTGTTGTCTCCGTACAAGTGACTTTACGATCGAGAGGACTTGTTACTGCGCGACGGACCGATGATTCTACCGGTTGGCTGAGGCGCAAGCAAGTCTATGAGCAGCAACGCCACCAACAGGAGCGGGAAGATGACGGTCATAATCACAACTAACCAAGGCATGAGTGCCCTCACTCCCCTTCCCTTTTGTCCTTCCGACTTGAACGAGAGGACTCGGGGCAGTCAGCTCTTGAAATTTCGTCCACAATGCATCTGGTCAGACAGCCGGCTGCGTGAAATTTCGCGCCTTGCTGCGACATCTTGGCCAAGATCGCTTTGCCTTCAGGGTCAATGAAGGTCACTCCGGACAAATCCACGACAACAGGGCTCTGCCGGGAACCGGCGACCTCGCGCCAGCAGCGAGCTAACTCCTCAACCCACGGCCCGGCCAGCCGACCCTCAAGCACCAACCGCGTCAACTCCGCATCCGACTGAGTCGTGATTTTCAGCATCGCTCTTGTCCTCTTGGCTCCCTATTGCATCGCAAGCGCCGTTCCACTCCGCCTCACTCAGGCCATTCGTGTAAGTAGTTGAAAACATGTTGAGTTTATTCCTGGACTTTGCTAGTGCTGACTTGGGTCGAACTCGGTGCCGCCGACATCTCGGCAGATGCCGAATGCTCGGCGGAAGCAGGAGCTCTGCTACTAGACGGGCTTGAATACCGTCCAGTAACGGTTTAGCGGTGGAAGTATGGTTGCGACAATACCCAAGACAATCCAGACACGTCCCAATCGCCAACAGCGGTTAGGAAAAGTTCCGCCATCCGCAAAGAGCCTCGCCATGCCAATCACCGGGTCTCTCTGCCGGAGTGCCTCTCGAGGCCTAGTCCTCAGTCGCCGTGACTCAGAAACAAGAAGAGGGCGGCACGGAGGCCGCCCTCCCTCATCATGGCTTGCGAGTGTAGGTAATCTCCATCATCTTCATTTCCTTGCCATGGCCGTGCGTCCCGTACATGTCAAAGGTCTGGGTCTTGCTGTCCACGATCTTCCATATGGCGCGATGCGACATCCGGCCGCCACCTGGTTCAGGATGCGAGCCTTTCAACGTGATGGTCTTGCCGTCGGCACTCGCCGTGCCTTCCATCATGAAGATCCCCGTGCCCATCGAATCCATCCAGGCCGTCACGTACTTCTTGGTCATGTTGTCATAGGCGTCGATGCCGATTCCAGAGAAGGGCTGCCCCATCATCTGGGCGTTGTATTCCTGGTAGAGAAAACGCCCGTCCAGCAACATCTTCATCTCGGCGGTGCCGGTCGATTCCGTCGGAGGCTTGCCCGGCTCCATCCATTCTTTAGTCTGGGTTGTCCAACTACCGGCCAGGCTCGCGAACAACTTATGCGGTGCGCCGGGCGTGCCCAGTTTCTTCCACATTTCCATCATCGCCTGCGGGTCCATCTGAGGCGGCTTCTTTTCCTTGGCGATGGCAAGCGATGCAGTCACAACCAGGCACAGACAGGCGAACATGATGTCTCTGAGACGCATGGGATCCTCCTTTACGTGGTTATAAGATTACTCGCCGAAGTGGTACCAGAACCATTCCTTCTCACGTTCTTGTTAGGCTAGGCGCCGACCAGGACCTTGAATCCGCCGTAGGCCATGCGCTTGACGTCGAAAGGCATGTCCTTCGGATCACACATATCCCGTATGCGTGGGTCTTTCATCACCTTGGCGTTGACGCGATCGCGATGTGCCCGCGACTTATACACGATATACGAGAACACTACCGTTTCGCCGGCCTTGAGTTTGACCGTGCGCGGGAATGGCACCCCCATCTTCACCTTGAGATCGTCGCCGGCGCACTCCTTGTAGTCGAGCGCGCCATACTCCCGCCAGACTTTTCCCGCCTTCTGAGCCATGCGGCGATAAGCCGGCAGCTTCTTCTTCGGGACGGGCAAGACAAATCCATCGACGTATCGCATGTGAACCATCCTTTCTCACTGTTCAGCGATGGTCTTCAGATTGGCAAGACCGGTCTCGAACTGCTTGCCGACCATGCGGTCCATACTGAAGAATATATGGATGACCTTCGCAAGATAGGGATTGGGACCGTACATGGCCCATGTGACGTTCGTCAAGTCGCCCTTGGCCTCCAGCGTGAACTCCGCCATATTGTGGGCTTCAAACGGCTTGACGAAATCCAGTTTGATCACGACCTTTGACGGTGGAGAGGTGTCCGTGATCTCCATGCGCCCTTTGCCGACATTAAGGTTACCGTCCCACTCATACACGGCACCCTTGCCCTGTACCGCCCCACCGTAGGTTCTCCTGATCGCAGGGTCCAGTTTCTCCCAAGGTGACCAGGAGCCCCAACGGTGCAAGTCGTTGATCTGTGCAAAGATCTTCTCCGGCGGAGCTTTGATGCTCGCCTCGCGCTGGACACGGAACGTGTCAGGCTTGGTCGCGGCGAAGAGGAGAAGCGCGACGACCAGGACGACCACGACGAGAGCAATGATCTTGAACATGGATTCCTCCGGGGCAGTGTTCTCTTCACGGGGTGGGGGGACCCCAGCCTGATCCGCGAGCGCGACGCGCGCTGTGACTACTTCTTCTTCGTCATCTGCGCACGCAAGCGCTCCTCTTGCTGCCTGAGCTCGGACGTGAACTCGGCGCCGAAATCCTCCGCCTCGAACACCTGGCGGATCTCGATCTCGGACTCTCCCTTCATGGGATTGGGACAGCGCTTGACCCATTCGATCGCCTCTTCCTTCGACTTGACTCGCCACAGCCAGAAGCCGGCGATCAGCTCCTTCGTTTCGGCGAACGGCCCGTCAATCACGGTCCGCTTGGCTCCAGAGAACCGGACGCGCGCGCCCTTCGAGCTCGGATGGAGCCCCTCGCCGGCCAGCATCACGCCGGCCTTCACCAGCTCTTCGTTGAACTTGCCCATCTCCCTGAGAAGCTGCTCGCTCGGCATGACACCCGCTTCCGAGTCCTTCGTGGCCTTGACAATGATCAAGAATCGCATGTCCTACCTCCGTTTAATTAAAGATTAACCATTGAGCCCCGTCTCAGCCAACCCTGGTGACCCCTTGGCCTGTCCGCAAGCTAACTTCGCAACGGGAGCAGTGCCCGCAGGCGGTCATCGCGCAAGAACAGCCCTGCCCAGACCAGCATGCCGAGAAGAATCGGCATGTAGAACGGTTCGCCGATGCGCACGTGAGTGGCGGTTGCGCCGCCGAGATAGCCCGTCAACAGGATCGCACCGAGAACGGAGGTCTGGGGAATCACATAGAGGACAGTACAGGCAAGCTCGACAATCCCGATCCCGAAAGCAAGGCTTTCGGGATATCCGAGCCGAACGAATCCCTCTACGACAGAAGCCGGCTTCACAAATTTCATGACGCTGCTGAACAACAACAGCAGTACCGGTAGGGCGCTCATGATACGTCCCGCCCAGAGGACCTTCTTCGACAGAGTTTGGGTTACCGATTGCATGAATGGTTCCTCCACTTGTCTTTCAATCAACAATTTGCCGATTACGGCGCTCACCGCCACTGCCCAGGATATGGGTTCGCGACCTTCGACAGGCTCAGGTCGTCCTGAGGGCCTCGAAGGGCGAGCGTCTGTGCGATGCTCGCCACTGCCTCTCGACGAGCGAATTACCCGCCAGCCATGGCCCCCACGATTAGAAACGGCTCGTCCCCCTTCGCAACGGCGTCGGGCATCGGGGCATCCGGTGATTCATGGGACAGGTCCTGCTCACAGGCGAAGAACCGCAGGAACGCTCGGCGCTTTTGCGTGACGTGGTCGCGGATCGTCCCCTGCAGCATTGGATAGCGGGCTTCGAGCGCGTCGAGGACCGAGCGGAGCGTCACTGGTCCCTCGATCTCCAGCTTCACCTCGCCGTCCACACGCGCCAGCGTCCGCAGATGTGCCGGGAGCACGACTCGAATCATTTCTCACTCGTCGTTCGTGAAGCGTCGCTCGCCGGTCGCGACTCTTGCGGGGCACCCATTGCATCCAGGAGCAATGGGTCCCGGTGCAGCGTCTCTTGCGCAAAAGACGCTACGGCTCGACGGCTCGACTGAGACTCGCCGAAGTCTGAGCTCGCCGAAGTCAGACGCTATTGACGCTATCGACACCCCTTGCGATTCATACTTCACGGTTCTAAAGAACGCCATCATAGCGTCTGGACCTCGACCGAGAGCACGGCCGGAAGATCGCGGACAATGGGAGTCCAGCTGTCTCCGGCGTCTGCCGATGCATAGACTTGCCCTCCGGTGGTTCCGAAGTACAGGCCGCAAGAATCGAGCGAGTCCACGGCCATCGCGTCACGCAACACGTTGACATAGCAGTCCTGTTGTGGCAGACCCTTCGTGAGGGCCTCCCATTCGTTGCCGCCTGTGCGGCTGCGGTACACGCGGAGCTTTCCGTCGGGCACGTAGTGTTCCGAGTCGCTCTTGATCGGGACGACGTAGATCGTGTTCGGCTCGTGGGCGTGGACGGCGATCGGGAAGCCAAAATCGGTCGGCAGATTTCCGCTCACTTCGTGCCACGACTCGCCGGCGTCGTCGCTGCGCATCACGTCCCAGTGCTTCTGCATGAACAGGACGTTCGGACGGGACGGGTTCATCGCGATCCGATGGACGCAGTGGCCGACCTCCGCATCCGGGTCGGGGAGCTCATATTGGGACTTCAGGCCGCGGTTCGCCGGCCTCCATGTCTTCCCGGCGTCGTCGGTCCGGAACACGCCTGCGGCCGAGATCGCGATGAAGATCCTCTTAGGATTGTTCCGATCCAGCATAATGGTGTGCAGGCACATGCCTCCGGCGCCTGGTTGCCAGAGGTGGCCTTTTGCGCTGCGCAGCCCGGCAAGTTCCTGCCAAGTCTTTCCCCCATCGGTTGAGCGAAACAAGGCGGCGTCTTCCACTCCGGCGTACACCGTGTCCGGATCGGTCAGCGATGGTTCGAGATGCCAGACGCGTTTGAACTCCCAGGCCCGCTGCGTGCCGTCATACCACTGGTGCGTGGTAAGCGGTTTGCCGGATTTGGCAGACGTATCGTACACGAATTTATTGCTCTCGCCCTTGGGCGTGCCGTCCGGAGTGGTGGTCGGCTCGCCGGGAGGTGTTCCAGGTTGGTGCCATGTTTTGCCGCCGTCATCTGAGCGCTGAATGATCTGCCCGAACCAGCTGCTGGTCTGCGACGCATACAGCCGATCCGGGTCAGCGGGAGAACCCGTGAGGTGATACATTTCCCATCCCCCAAAGTGAGGACCGTTGACGTCCCACTGTTTGCGCTTTCCGTCCGATGTCAGAATGAACGCACCCTTTCGCGTCCCGACCAGTACCCGTATCTTGCCCATCCTTTACTCCTTTCTGAACGCTTGCTCTAAGCGTTTAATGTCCAGTTTCTTCATTTGAAGCAACGCGCTCATCACTCTTTCCGATTTCCGAGCGTCTTTGTCTTGCAGCATCTTGCTCAAAATAGTGGGCACGATTTGCCACGACAGACCGTATTTGTCCTTGAGCCAGCCGCATTGTCCTTTCTCTCCACCTTCGGACAGCTTCTCCCACAACCGATCGACTTCAGCTTGCGTCTTGCAGTTCACGATGAATGATACGGCTTCTGTGAATTTGAATATTGGTCCTCCGTTTAACGCCAAGAATTCCTGGCCCGCCAGTTTGAATGCCACGGTCAGGACCGATCCCTTTGGTCTTCCGGAGACCTTCGCCGCGTCTTCGCTGTAACGAGTGATGCTCTTAATCTTTGAATTCTTGAATATGGAAGCATAGAACTTCACTGCCTCTTCGGCTTGATCATCGAACCACAAGCACGGGGTGATTTTCTGCATGGCACTCACTCCCTTGAGTTGAATATGTCGTCGCGCTGCGCGACACCTTTCCATGGGGTCGGAACATCATGGCCTCTTGGTATAACTGGCGCGCCCTTGCCCACATGCTGGAACCCGATATCTATCGCGCCAAGTTGCGATGATCCATGTCGCGCCGCGCGACCCCTTTCCATGGGATCGGAACATCACGGCCTGTTTGTACAACTGGCGCGCCATTGCCCACATGCTGAAACCCCATGTCTATCGCGCCAAATTGGGCAGGCCCGGCATCTCGACTACCGGCCGGATCTCGACGGTCCCCTTGCGCGCCATGGGGATCTTTGCGGCGATGGCGATGGCCTCATCGAGATTCTTCGCGTCGATGAGGAAGTAGCCGCCCAGTTGTTCGCGCGTCTCCGCGAACGGTCCGTCGGTCACGAGCCGTTTGCCATCACGCACCCTGACGCTGGTCGCCATTGATGTGGGGTGCAACGGGTTGGCGGCCAGATACTGTCCATTCGAGTGAAGCTGATGCGCGAGCTGCGTGGACTCCACGTAACAGTCCTGCCGCTCAGCCTCACTCAACGATTGCTCGCCAAGGTAAATCAGCAGCATGTATTTCATGTGGAGGCCTCCATCAGTTCCCGATCCTGCGACTTTGCGGCGTTCACAGCTGGAATACTCACGAGTGATCCTCTCCGGAGCTGCAACAGGACTCCGAGGCTTTCGGGCTATCCTTATATCGGTCGTGGTGGCGCACCCATGCCATGCCCTCGCCCGGTTCCTCGTCGCGGCCCTTGGACGTAAGGTCGAGCAGGTTGTAGGTGCCCATCATCACCTCCACACCGCGCCGGTAGGTGGAGTAGGTGTGGAAGACCTGGCCGGCGTCATCCTTGTAGAACACGCTGATGCCGGGCAATTCATCCGACTCGAAGGGCTGCGTGCCGTAGTTGTAGGTGACCTTGTTCTTGAGCTTTTCTTCCGGCGTGAAACTCACGCCGAAGTCGAAGTTGAAGTCGTTCGCATTCGACGACACCCACTTGAACTGCCAGCCCATGCGCTGACGGAAGCGTTGGATCTCGGCCAGCGGCGCCCGCGAGATGGCCACGAACGTGGTGTCGCGGTGCGCCAAGTGCACGGTCATGCCGTCGGCGTGGTCGGCCATGAACGAGCAGCTCGGGCAGCCCTGCTCCCAGCCCGGGCCGAGCATGAAGTGCTGCACCAGTAACTGACACCGGCAGGTTGCGCCGTTCGGTACTTAATTGATCGCGCAACCGGGTGAACTCCTTTTCCTTGGCGAGTAGCTTCTTGCGGGCCTTCAGCCACTCGGCTTCCGATACGACTTTCTGGCGTTTTATCGTGCTCTTGGTCATGATGAAGCCTCCTTATGTTGCGCCACTAGTAGCCTGTCTCGTTGCGCTACTCCCTAAGATATCGTCGAGTCACTATCCATTTACTGACTATCGAGCAGGCTCGAAGAGTTCAACCGGATTTCCGTCAGGGTCTTCGATCTGGACTTGTCGCCCTCCGGGACCTACCTCCATCTCGTTTCGAAAACGAAGCCCTGCCTTCTTGAGCGCCTCGATTCGCGCTGGGAGGTCCTCCACCTGAAGAACCACGCGGTTCCACCCACCCGGTTCCTGGCGGCGGCCATCGGGCATAGGACGAGATCCAGAAGCTCCAGGTCCACTCAGAATCAGTTTAAGGTTGCCGATTGAGACCTGAGCGAATGCCGGCAACTTCTGATGATCGAGCTTGAAGCCGAGTTGTTCCGTGTAGAAGGCGACGGAGCGGCTCACGTCCTTCACCTGATACCGGACCCCCCAAAGATCTATGAAACCTTGCAGGCCGCTTCCGGACGAACGAGTTTCATGAGCCTTTGCCGCCGATTTTTTCTCCGTCTGGTTCATAAAAACCTTCCCATATCAAAGTGGATTTCCCAAAATGTCTAGCTGCACCAGGCGGGGCCGCGCTCAGCGCTTGTCGTACTCGTCGTGGCGGCGGAACCAGGCCCCCGTCTCATTACGCCCTCGTGGCGCGCGGTCGAGCCACTGGTACATGCCCCAGAGAGGGTCCAGTCCGCGCACATACGTGGAATAGGTGTGGTAGACGACGCCGTCCTCGACCATGAACGCGCTCAGGCCCGGCCTATCGCGCGAGTATGTCGGCGCATCGGTTCCGCACATGGCCGCCAACTGGGCGACAGGCTCCGGGACCGGTCTCGCGTCCATCGCGTGGCCGCCGCGCCGGTAGTTGTATTCGATGACCCCCTGGTGCTGCTGCTCTTCGGTGAACGAGACGTTGAAGTCGAAGTTGAAGTCGCCGAGCGACGAGGCCCAGGGAAAGGTCCAGCCCATTCGCCGTTTGTACGCCTGCAGCTTCGCGAGCGGCGCCCGGGACGCCGCCGTGAAGGCGACGTCGTGGTTCTCGAGGTGGACGACGATGCCGTTGAACCCGTCCGCGATCGCCGAGCAGGACGGACAGCCCGCCTTGTAGTCGGGCCCGAACATGAAGTGGTAGACGAGGAGCTGCGAGCGTCCTCGGAAGAGGTCCGCCAGCGAGGCGCCCCCTTCGTCGGTCTCGAATCGGTACCCCTTGTCGACGCGGACCCACGGCAGCTCCTGCCGCCGACGGGCCAGCTCGTCGCTGCGCCGCGTGTGGTCCTTCTCCGCCTCGAGCAGCTCGAGCCGTGCTGCGAGCCACTCCTTCCGTGTTCCGGTCTTGTGCTTCGTCATCGCTCTTCTCTCCTTCCTTCGAGTGTCCTTTGATCTGGGTTGTGGAAATTGTCCTTGCGCCCTTCTGACGCATGAAGTCCCTTTGCGACGAGCGCAGCCACGCCACCCGTCGAGGTCGCACTAGCCGCAATCAATGCCATCGTTGTCAGGCATGCCGGACACATGAGTGACTCCTCACGAGGCAGCCGCCGGGCGGCTACAGCCGTGTAGCTCCATGACCGGCCGCACTTCCATGCTCCCGAACCGCACTGATGGAAACTTGGAGGCCACCTGGATGGCCTCGTTGAGGTCTCGGGCGTTGATAAGGAAAAACCCCGCGACCTGCTCCTTCGTTTCCGCGAAAGGACCGTCGGTCACGGACAGCTTGCCGGTTCGGACTCGCACGGTCACGGCCGTCTGGACTGGCTCGAGGGGCTCCGCCGCAATGAGGTGACCGCTCTTCTCGAGCGTGCCGCAGTAGGCGGAGGTCTCATCGATGATGGCATCGCACTCGCTCTTGGACATGTCGTCCATCTTCTTCTCCTCGTGGCAGCACATGAGCAGATATTTCATGGTTCCATACCCTCCGATCTGGATGTGCAAGGCTGTTGTCATGAGATAGTCGTCAGGGAAAGCCAAAATCGACAACGGGCTTCTCATTGGTTACAGCGACGGCCTCCGATTCGGACTTGAAAGGTTGCTAACGTACCATAGTCGTCGGGAAAGGCAAAAATCGACATCGAGTCTCCAACGGCTTGACAAGTCTTCGTAAGCGAGTGATATTCCCTGAAGAATATGGGCCTCCTTGGATAGTTAG